>Ga0187847_10002571_pt1 | contig 14579 bp, 10 predicted proteins | sample June2016WEW_4_10_FD_132458 | JGI IMG/M metagenome (GOLD analysis project Ga0187847, IMG submission 132458) | Peatland microbial communities from SPRUCE experiment site at the Marcell Experimental Forest, Minnesota, USA - June2016WEW_4_10 | ecosystem: Environmental > Terrestrial > Soil >...
TGCCGAACCGATCGCCGAGACGCCGCGCCAAGATGGCGGCGGCCATCCAACCGGCCGTACCGCCGCCGAGAATCGCGACTCCGTTGATGCGATTGCCGAGCGTCACGGCGGCGCTCCGGATGGTCGCGCCAAGAATTCCGCGTGTGTCTGCATGAGGCCGACGGCCTCGCGAATCATCGTGCGCATGTGCGGCAAGGCGGTCTCCACGTCGGCGAACTCGAGAGCATCGGCGAGCGGATCATAGGTGCGCGGTTCGATCCCGTGCCCGATGAAGACACTGAGCCAGCTATCGTCGCCGAAATGCTCGTCATCGAGCGAGGCGATCCGCGCGGACTCTCGAAACAGTTCGATTTTGGTGCGCAGCGACTCGGGTATGTCCATTTGCGCACAATGCACCCAAAACGCGGAATTGCCGCGCGCGCCAAGCTTGTAATGGAGGATCAAAAAGTCGCGGATTCGCTCGTGCTCGATCACCGTGAGCCGATTGTATTCCTCGATGTCGCAGGGACTGTAGCGGCAGACGGGAAACGAGGTCACGAGCCGCGTGATTCCGGTTTGCACCAAATGCAAACCGGTGGATTCCAGCGGGCCGAACCCGGCTGCGCCGAGCGACAGGCAATTTTTGTCCCAGAACCGCGCCGGCCGTCCGGCAGTCAACTTGAGTAGCCGCGGTTGCGCCGCGGTGAGGTCCGCTCGCTTCGCTCGGTCCGCGAGCAGGATGGCGGCGGCCTCGTCATCGCTCGAGAATGCGCTCGCATAGACATAAGTCTCGTCAACGCGTTGCCGCAGCGGGCTGCGCCAGCGCCAACCCGAGTCGTGCGCGATCGACTGCGCATAGGGTCGGGGCTCGCCGCCTGAGGACCAGGATCCGGCGACTGCGCGATCGCAGGGTAGCCAGCGGGACCAGTCCTGCTGCGCGATGCGCAGCGCCTGACCCGACAGCAGGCGCCGCGCACCGGTGCAGTCGACAAAGAGGTCCGCACATACCTGCGCGCCGTCGGCGAGCAGCAACGATTCGATAAAGCCATCTTCAGGCCGCAGACGCACCTCGACGATTTCGTGCTCGGCGCAGCTCACGCCGTGGGCCAGCGCGTATTGCTTTAGATAGGCCGCGAGCGATGTCGCGTCGAGCTGGTATCCGTAGGAGAACCGCGAGGCGACGGATCGGCTATCGGCTGTCGGATGTGCAAATTTCCCCTGGCTCGCCATGACGGCCGCGACCGAATAATCGTCGATCGGCGTGCGCTCACCGCCGCGGCGCAGCCGCAGCCAGCAATGGTGAAACGCAACACCGTCGAGGCGGGCGCCGAGCGGTCCAAAAGCGTGAAAATAACGGGATCCGCGCTTTCCCCACGCAGTGAACTCCGTGCCCAAACTGTATGTTCCCTGCGTCCGCCGCAGCAAGTCGAACTCATCGATGCCGAGCAAGGCATTCAACCGGTGAAACGACGGCAGAGTTGCCTCACTGAAGGCCTCGGGCTCGCCGTGCGTCGCGTCAATGACTTCGATGCGACAAAAGCTCGGCCGCAACAGACGTGCGAGTGTGGCGGCGGCGAGCCAGCCGGCCGGGCCGCCGCCGGCGATCACGATGCGCTCGATGCGATCATCGTCGGGCCGATTGCCGCCCAAGCCCGGCTGCCGGCTTGTTGTTCGCATGCGACTCCCTGCTACGCCGCCATTGACAGCTATCATCCTATTGATCATATAATATGCCTAACTAGAAAATCGATACGAAAATCTAGAAACAGAGCGAACAGCTCGAATAAGCGGTACACATAGGGGAGAGTCCGTGAAATCGAAAAATAGAAAACCCGTCTGTAGAACCAGCGCGCTGGCGATCTTTACGACTTTTGGCGCGCAGGCTTATGCGGATTCCACGACACCGCCGGACAACGGAAATCTTTCCGAAATCGTGGTGACCGGCGTGCGTCTGGCGATGAAGGACTCGCTCGCGATCAAGAAGGGTTCGGACCTGATCGGCGACAACATCACGACGACGGAAATCGGCCAGCTCCCCGACGTAACGATCGCCGAAGAATTGAACCGGTTGCCGGGCGTCAACACGACACGTGATCGCGGCAATGCGAGCCAGGCCTCGATCCGCGGCCTCGGGCCGCGTATGGTCTTGGGCCTCGTGAATGGACGCGAGGTCGCCTCGTCGGAGCCATCGCAGGATCTGCGCTGGGAAGTTTATCCCTCCGAAGTGCTTTCCGGCGCCGAGGTCTACAAATCGCAGAACGCCGCGCTCGTGTCCGGCGGTATCGCCGCGACCGTCGATATCAAGACGGTTTCGCCGCTCGACTACAAGGGTCCCGAGTTCAGCTTTCGCGCCGGTCCGACCGAAAACGAGGAAGGCAAGGATCTGCCGCACTACGACACCTTGGGCTACCGCGCGAGCGCGGCCTACATCAGCCATATCAACGATGACTTCGCCGTGTCGCTCGCGGCGAGCGGACAGCGCGAAAAGAACGCCTTTTCCGATTTTCGCACGTTCGGCTGGAATACGCCGGCCAATGCCGGTCCCGGCAACACCGGAGACCTCAATGGCGGCGGCGCGCCGACCAATACGACCTGGGGTCTCAATACCGAAGTCGACGAAGTGACCCAGGATCGGTTCGCTCTCGCGGGCGGCGCCGGGTGGCGTGCCAGCGACAGCTTGACGATCAAGGCCGACGCGCTCTGGTCGCAATACAACATCCAGGAGAATCAGTTCCAGGCCTGGTATGGCAACAACATTACGGGCAACTGGGCGAACAGTGATTACGCGATCTACAACGCACCGGGCAATTCCTACCAGGTCGTCAACGGCTCCGTAGTGGCGGCCAAACTCAACGGCGCCTATCCGAATTACGAGAGTGAAATTGCCAACTATGACGAGAAGCACCAGCTGCTCGTTACCGGTTTGAACGCCGCCTGGAACTCCGGCGATTGGGACAATTCGGCGGACCTCTCCTATTCGGAAGCATGGCGCCAGAACCAATGGCAGGCCGTTTACCTGTCGGACCAGTATCCGAAGAATCTGGCATTCAACGTCGAGGACGGATCAGTGCCGTATGGCGCGACGCCGGGTTCGGATCCGGCCGATCCGGCGATTCAGACGATCGGCGGGTATCGCAGCAACAGCGGGTCGAACGTCAACGGCACCGGCGAAACCAGCGGTCCCGAAGTTACCCAGGATCAGCTCGTGGCGCTCGCCTTGAATTTCTCGCGAAAATTCGATCAGCCATTTTTTTCCGATGTGAAGTTCGGTGTTCGGCTCTCGGATCGCGCCAAGACCCATCATGAAAATCAATGGGGGCTGTGCCCCGGGACCGGATCGACGACGTTCACGACACCGGGTGATCAATATTCGCAGGTTTGCCCTGCGGGAACGGCCGGACAAAACGGCGTACCGGTGATCTCGCTCGCGAATGCCGGGTTGTCGGAGTTCAACGCGCCCGGCTTCACCGCGCCACCGTTGGTCTACGCGAATTTCAGCAGCCTCTTCAACCAGGTTTATCCGAATTCCGGCGCGCCCGCGGGCTCCGATATGCCCTTGGTTCGCACCAAGGTCACCGAGAAGACCGAAGAGGCCTTCGTCCTCACGGACTACAAAACCTCGATCGGCGATTTGCCCGTGACCGGCAACGTGGGCGTCAGAGTTACGCACACGGCGACCCAGAGTTCCGGATACCAGACGCTCGACGGCGGCGAGACGTTCTCGCCCGTGTCCATCGGCAATGACTATACGGATGTGCTGCCGAGCCTCACGACGGTCTTTCACTTGACCGACGATATGCTGCTGAAATTCGGCGCCTCGATCGGCATCTCGCGCCCGCCGCTGGACGCACTCGTCACGGGCTATACCTTGAATCCTGGATCGCCGGCGACCGGCGGCGGCGGGAATCCGAAGCTCGACCCCTTCAAGGCCAACCAGTTGGACCTCTCCTACGAGTGGTATTTTCACCCGGAATCGATGCTTGCGATTGCCCCGTATTACAAGGACATCAAGACTTACATCGGAGCAGGGCAGTCGACTGAGACGATTCAGGGTGTGCAGTACATCATGACGTCTGAGGCCAACACTGAGGGTGGTGAACTTGCGGGCGTGGAAACGACGTTCACGACGCGATTCTTCTTCCTTCCGGGCATACTGCAGAACTTCGGCATCTACGTGAATCACACCCAGGCGGAAACGAACGTCCATGAGGCCGCGCCCGTGGGCAACCCGTATACGATGGTCGGGTTCGCGAAGTATGCCTCGGAGGTCGACCTCTTTTACAACCAGGGGGGTTTCGAGTCGCGCGTCGCGGTCAAGAACCACGCGCCGTTCACGGTTGCGCCCACCTGGGTCGGAACCACGCTCATGGGACTTGCCGCGGAAACCACGCTCGACGCGAGTGTCTCGTACACGTTCCCAACCCTTTGGAGCGTTCGTCTGCAGGGACGCAATCTGACCAACGAACGCGCGCGCTTCTCGACCGACAATAATCCGCAGGATCTTGCGAACAATGCGGGTTACCAACTCTATGGCGCCTCGTATCTGTTCGACGTCGGATTGAGGTTCTGAGCGCCGCGTATTGTCGCCTACTCGCAAGATCAGTCGGCGGTGCCGTTTCGGACGGCTCCGCCGCTTTGTCGATCGCTAGTGGCGGGTATAGGCGTCGAAAACACCGAGCACGGGCAGTGCACGGTGTTGGTCATCGAAGTAGCTGCGGCTGCCGAGCGGGCCGGTCACGGCCGGCTCCCACCAGAAAATCCCCTTGCCGCGCCCGTTGGGCGTCTGCATCACGACGCGATTGAGTTCGTCGAGAAATCGACGCTGGCCCTCGGGAGACTCGGGAAACGGCGCGGGCTTGCCGACGTATTCGGTCGGCCTCCAGTTGTACGCGGTCTCGACGATGATGATGTCTTTCTGGTACGCAGCGGCCATGAATTCCAAATTGGCGCGCAATTCATTGAGGCTGCCGTGGAACCACGGATAATAAGACTGCCCGATCACGTCGAATGGAATCTCGTAGGTGTTCAGCTTGTCGAGAAACTGCTTGGTTCCCGGTTGATCGGCGCCGCGGTCGATATGAATCATGATCCTCGGGCGCACACCATTGCCGCGCCCGGCATCGACACCGTTGACGCCGGCATATAGGAGCGCTGCGAAATGGTCCCATTGCTCCGGAAGCTTGCCGTCCGGCCATAACATGCCGTGAGTCACTTCGTTGCCGATTTGAACCATATCCGGCAGTACCCCGGCGGCGCGGAATGCGGCGATTGTGTCGCGCGTATATTCGAACACCGCGCGCGTCAATTCCTCGTGAGATTTCCCGGCCCAGGCGCGCGGAATCGGCTGCTGCTGCGGATCGGCCCAGCCGTCAGCGTAATGATAGTCGAGCAGGAACTTCATGCCGGCCGCTTTGGCGTCTTTCGCGAGCGCGATCGTATAGTCGAGATCATTCGGCAGTTCAGTCGGGCTGTGAAACAGGCGCAAGCGAATCCATGCATAGCCGTGCGCATGCAAAATCGCGAGCGCCGGCTGGGTCTTTCCGGCCTCTGAAAATGCGATGCCGCGTTGTTCGGCCTGGCGCATGAACGAGACGTCGGCGCCGATCGCGTAGTCCGCCGCCTGCACGCAAGCGGGCGCGAGCATGAGCGCGGCCGCTATCGCACCCTTCAGTGAGGCCATGCGAGCCGCTCCTCGGCGACGACCGCACCGGCCGGATTGAACAGCGACACGTTCAATGTCGCCGCATGTCCTGCCGCGTCGGGCGGCAGCCCGTGCGCGATCGACTGCGCCCCGGTCCACTCGCCGAGCCGCTGCTCGCCGCCGCCGATGCCCGTTCCGTCGCCATCGCGAAGATTCCAGGTCAATCGATAGTCGTGCAACGGCATGTACGGCAGGTCCGCCGCGGAGTTCGGTGTCGCGAGAATCTCGAAGCCGCTCGGCGACCGGGTGTCGACACCGACCCAGCGAGCGCTGATCGCGGCCGGGCGCGTCAGGTGCCGCCAGACACCGTAGGACGGTTTGCGCTGGCGTGCCTCATCGACGACGCCGTGCTCGACGTAGCCCTCGGTTTCGCCGGGCCAGAGGTTGCGCGGTGACTTGTAGTCTTGGTAGCACCAGAGGATCGCGCCCGCAATCCAATCGCGCGCCGCGAGCATTGGCAACTGTTCGCGCATCGTTTGGATCCGGGCGCGATCGGCTGCGTCAGGGTCGTGCGCGAAAATCCCGGCGTAGCCCATTTCGGAAATGATCACCATCTTGGTGGGAAACAGACGATCCATGGCGTCGAGCGCCGCGGGGAGCGCCGCGGCCGGGCCATGCCAGGAGCCGTAATACTCATTCCACATCACGAAGTCCGCATCGTTCGCTGCCGATTGTTCGGCCCGCTCGAGCTTTGGTAGCTTGTCGTCGGTGAAACTGACCGGGCGATCGGGATCTTCGCGGCGGATCATCGCGCGCATCGCGCGGAAATACGCGATGCCGCCGGGCGTCGCCATGTCGCTTTCATTCGCGACGCTCCAGGCAAAGATGCTCGGATGATTGCCGGCCTCTTCGATCATCTCGCGCATCTGCCGCTCGGCGAGTGCGAGCACGCGCGGGTCCGACAGCTGGGCCTCGCTGAACTGCCAGACGGGTATTTCGGGGATCAGCAGTATCCCGTTGCGGTCCGCATAATCGAGAATGAACGGATGCTGGGGATAATGAACCGGGCGCGTGAGCGTTGTGTGCAACGCGCGCATGTCGTCGTAATCGTGGCGCATCGTCCCGGCGGTCTCCGCGAGGCCCTCCCACGGCGAATCCTCGTGCCGCGCCAGCCCCGTCAATCGGACGCGTTCGCCGTTGATCAGCAAATGACGATCTCGAATCGCGATGGTGCGAACGCCGAAGGTTTCAGTATTCTTGTCGAGCTGCCGATGGCGCGCATCCTCGAGCTCGACGACCATCCGATAAAGATGCGGATGATCGATGCTCCACAATTTGGGTTGCGGGAGCCTCAGATCGACGTCGACCGATGTCGGGCCGGCAGCGACTCGAATCGACCGCGTCGTACTCGCCGCTGCGCGATTGTCGGGCCCCCATGCGGTCACGCGCATCGTCACCGGCGCGCTGCGAGCGAGCGAGCTGCCGAGCCATATGCCCTCGTGGATCGTCGCGGCCTCGCCGTCCGGCTCGGTGCGAATCCTCTGGCGTTCGATCCAAGCCGGCCCGCTCGAGCTCAGCCAGACATCACGCACGATGCCGCCGTAGGTCCACCAGTCGTACGGCGCCTCGTGACCGCCGCGCTCGCCGAATCCCGGTATCGTGGCGAGCCCGGGACGGTTGTCGATGCGAACGGCGAGCAGATTGCGCGACCGCAGCTTCGCCGTGACATCGAAACCGTAGGCCGTAAAGCCGCCTTCGTGCGCGCCGAGTTCGATGCCGTTCAACCAGATGCGCGCGCCATAGAATGTTGCGCCAAAGTGCAGTTCGACGTGGGCGCCCGGCGCCGGTACCTGCAGCTCGATGCGTCGGAAATACCAAGCTACACCGCGATAGTCGTGCAGGCGTCCGATATTCCAGGTATGCGGGACGCGAACCGATTCTGTGTCGGGTGGAATCGCGGACGTCCAGCCTTTGGCCTCGCCGCTACGGTCGGGGTCCGCGCGAAACTGCCAGTCCGCGTCGAGATCCGTGCGGGTCGCGCCGCTTGCCGAGGTTCCGAGCGATGCGCCGAGCACGATAAGGCCGAGCGCGCGCACGCCGAGCGCGCGCACGCGGCGCGGACAGTCGACGCTAGCGCAGAGCTTCACGGCATCACCTGACCACCATTCACGTGAATGTTCTGGCCCGTAACATAGCCGCTGAGCTGCTGCGACGCCAGAAACGGGAATGCGCCGACGCAATCCTCTGGTGTGCCAATCCGGCCGAGAACCACCGATTGGCGCATGGCCTCCATGCGCTCGGGCGGTGTTGCGACGTGGAATGGGGTGTCGAAGACGCCGGGAGACACGGTATTGACGCGAATGTGGCGCACCGCGAGTTCCCGCGCGAGATGGCGTGTGAGGTTATGAACGAATGCCTTCGCCGATCCGTAGACACCGGCTCCGGCTCCGCCGCCGCGTGCATCCATGTGCGGAACGGCCGCCTGGCAGGTACCGATGACGGCTCTCGCGTTGAGATTGAATACCGCGTCCAGCGCGGTATCGTCGGCCTCGAGAATGGGTATCCGGCGGATCAACGAACCGGCATTGTTGATCAGGATGTCGAGACCGCCGAGCGCCGCAGCGGCCGCGCCGATTCCGGAACTTGCGCCCGTGATCAATACCGACTTGTTCCGAAGGTCATCTAATTGCAGCATCGGCCTAGCCCCGTTGGTGTGGGCGCGCCCACTGCAGATCACGACTGCATCGGCATATATGCGTGTATCGATTAAATCTCATTAATCTTATAATATAGGCCGAAGTTCGGTCAAGCGGGCAGCCGGGTAGTGGAGACTGCACAACGGTGCGCCCTAGGATCCGCGCCGTCGTGGTATATTGATCATATAATAGTGCTCCGCAGACGGATGTTGTGACATGACGACGAAAAAGCAGCCGCTGCGCAGTACAAAAAGTTACGGTCCCAAAGACAAGGATGGCTTCATTCACCGCAGTTGGATGAAGAGCCAGGGCTTTCCGCCGGATGTCTTCGACGGTCGCCCGGTCATCGGCATCTGCAACACCTGGTCCGAATTGACTCCCTGCAATGCGGGCCTGAGAGACGTTGCCGAACACGTCAAACGCGGTGTCTGGGAGGCCGGCGGCTTACCCGTCGAATTTCCTGCGATGTCGCTCGGCGAGACACAGATGCGGCCGACCGCCATGTTGTTTCGCAATCTGCTGGCGATGGAGGCGGAAGAGTCGATACGCGGCAATCCGATCGATGCGGTCGTACTGCTCGGCGGCTGCGACAAGACCACGCCGGGCCAGCTCATGGGTGCGGCGAGCGTCGATCTGCCGACGCTGATCGTCTCGACGGGGCCGATGCTCAACGGCAAGTTTCGCGGCCGCGACATCGGATCCGGTACGGATGTCTGGAAGTTCAGCGAGGCTGTGCGCGGCGGCAAGATGTCGCTCGATGATTTCATGGCGGCCGAGTCCGGCATGTCGCGGAGCCCCGGCACCTGCATGACGATGGGCAGTGCCTCGACGATGGCCTGCCTCATGGAGGCGATGGGCATCGCGTTGCCGTACAACGCGAGCGCGCCGGCCGTGGACGCGAGCCGGCGCCGGATCGCGCACGAGACCGGCCGCCGGATCGTCGATATGGCCAAGCGCGATGTTCGGCTGTCGACCGTGCTGACGCGCCAGGCATTTGAAAACGCAATTCGCATTCTGGGTGCGATCGGCGGATCGACCAATGCGGTGCTGCATTTGCTCGCCGTAGCCGGTCGCCTCGGCGTGCCGCTGGAACTCGAAGACTTCGATCGTTTGACGGCCGGCGTTCCGCTGCTCGTCGATCTGCAGCCCTCGGGACGGTATTTGATGGAAGACCTGCACTACGCTGGAGGACTACCGGCCGTCATGAAGGAACTCGCGGCGCTGCTGCACGTCGATGCGCCGACGGCTTGGGGGCCGACGATCGGCGAGAGTTTCGCCGCGGCGGAGTGCTTCAATCGCGACGTCATTCACACGATGGCCGAGCCGGCGAACACCAACGCGGGAATATGGGTGCTTAAGGGGAATCTTTGCCCCAACGGCGCGGTCATCAAGCCGAGCGCTGCGAGTCCCGCGCTCTTTACGCATTGCGGCCCCGCCATCGTATTCGAGTCGATCGAAGATCTGCATGCGCGTATCGACGACCCCCTGCTCGAGGCCGACGCGAATTCCGTACTCGTGCTCCAAGGCTGCGGCCCGCAGGGTTATCCCGGCATGCCCGAAGTCGGCAATATGCCGCTGCCGCGCAAGCTGCTCGAGCGCGGCGTGCAGGATATGCTGAGGATCTCCGATGCGCGTATGAGCGGAACCGCATTCGGCACGGTCGTACTGCATGTCGCACCGGAGTCGAATGCCGGCGGGCCGATCGCGCTCGTGCAGACCGGCGATCAGATACGCTTGGACGGACCGAATCGCCGGCTCGACGTGCTGGTCGCACCGGAGGTGCTCGCCGCGCGCGCCGCGGTTTGGGCGCAGCGCAAGCCGCCGCCGAAATATGCGCGCGGCTACTACCGACTCTACATCGATCATGTGATGCAAGCGGATCGCGGCTGCGACTTCGATTTTCTGACCGGTTCCAGCGGTAGCATCGTTGATCGCGAGTCGCATTGATGGCCCGGGCGAGTTTCATCGCCGGCGACTGGGGGACGAGTCACCTGCGGATCAGTCTATGTGATGCGGCCGGCGCAGTGCTCGACGGCAGCACCGGCCCGGGGGCCGCCGATTCGAACGGCCGCTTTGCCGAACTATTCGACTCTCTGACTGCGCGCTGGCAATCGCCCGACGCCGCGGCGCCGCTGCCGGCGGTGCTGTGCGGAATGGTCGGCTCGACGATCGGTTGGACTGAAGCGCCTTACGTCGCTTGCCCGGCGATGCCGGCGCAGATCGCGGCTGCTTGTATCGCGCTCCGCGGCGGTCGCATTCATATCGTGCCCGGCCTGTCTTGCCGCAACCGCTACGGCGCTCCGGATTTTATGCGCGGCGAGGAGACGCAGATCCTCGGTGCGCTGCAACTGTCGGAATCGCTGCGCAAAGGGCGCTGCTTGCTGTGTCTTCCCGGCACGCATACGAAGTGGGTCGTGCTCCAAGACGGATCGGTCCGCGAGTTCTTCACCGCGCCGACCGGGGAGCTGTTCGCGTTGCTGCGCGAGCACAGTGTGCTCTTGCGTGCAACGAGCCGGGACGCCGCGGCCGTCGACAGCGACGCCTTTTCGCAAGCCCTCGTGCGATTCAACGAATTTCCTCAGGCCCAACTGCTGCATCGCCTGTTCGAATGCCGCAGTCGCCAGCTGAGCGGCGAGTTTGGCGCGCAAGAGGCAAGTGCTTACTTGTCCGGCTTGCTGCTCGCGAGCGACGTGCACGGCGCGCTGGCTGCGCTCGCGGACGTCGGCGCAACCCGGACGGTTACCCTCATCGGCGCCGCCGAGTTGACGAGCCGATATACGGCCGCGCTCGCCTGCCACGGTTATGACGCACGCTGCATCGACGGCGCGGCCGCATCGGTCGCCGGGCTGGTGCAGGTGCACCGGCATCTTGCGCATACGGTAGACGCATATGCCGCTCGATAATCCGCTCTTGGAGCCGCCGCTGGTCGCAATCCTGCGCGGAGTTACGCCCGAGCGGGTCGTCGTGGTCGCGAACGCACTGTACGATGCCGGAATTCGGATGATCGAGGTGCCGCTGAACTCGCCCGATCCCTATGCAAGCATCGCCCGACTGGCCGACTGTGGCCGCACGGATTGGCTCATCGGCGCGGGTACGGTGCTGAACGTGGGCGAGGTCGAGCGCACGCATGCGGCCGGGGGCCGGCTCGTCGTCTCCCCGAACTTCAACGGCGAGGTGATCCGCAGCGCCTTGCAACTCGAGATGCGGGTCATGCCCGGGATCGCAACGGCTACCGAGGCATTCGCCGCGATCGATGCCGGAGCGCGGCAATTGAAGCTGTTTCCGGCCGCAACCTACGGCCCGGCGCACCTCGAAGCGCTGCGCGCCGTGCTGCCGGCGGGCGTCGGCATGTTCCCCGTCGGCGGGGTCGCGGCAACGGACATTCCCCGCTGGCTTGCGGCCGGCGCCGCCGGCTTCGGCTTCGGGTCGGAAGTTTTTCGACCCGGCTATACGCTGGCCGAAATCGAGCAGCGCGCGAAGCACCTGACGCACGCCCTGCGCGAGGCGCGCAGTCGGATCAACTCGGCATAACTGCTCCGACACAATAACAATTATTTGGAGGCGTTCGTGACACTTCCCGCGCTCGATATCGCAATCATTGCCGTCTATGCCGTCTCGATCTTCGCGCTCGCGCAATGGGTGTCGCGCGAAAAAGGCGCGCATCGGAAAGACGCGCAGGATTATTTCCTCGCAAGCCGCACGCTGCCCTGGTGGGCGATCGGTACTTCGTTGATCGCCGCCAACATCTCGGCCGAACAGATCATCGGCATGTCCGGGTCCGGCTATGCGATCGGACTCGCGATCGCCTCCTACGAATGGATGGCCGCGTTGACGCTGATCATCGTCGGCAAGTATTTCCTGCCAATCTTCCTCAAGAACGGTATCTACACGATGCCGGAATTCCTCGAGCGGCGCTACAGCCATGGCGTGCGCACGGTCATGGCGATCTTTTGGATCGGCGTCTACGTGTTCGTCAACTTGACCGCGATCCTCTGGCTCGGCGCGACCGCGGTCCATACGATCACCGGCATCGAGGTGCAGACCGCGCTGATCGCGCTCGGTGTGTTCGCCGGAGCCTACGCGCTCTACGGCGGATTGAAGGCCGTGGCGCTGACCGACATTGTCCAGGTTTCGCTGCTGGTGCTCGGCGGCATCGTGATCAGCTGGATCGCGCTCGACAAAATATCGGCGGGCGCGGGCGTCATCGCCGGCTTTCACGCACTGACGCTGCGTTTTCCCGACAAATTTCACATGATACTGCCGGCGAGCAATCCTTATTACAAGGACCTGCCGGGCTTGTCGGTGTTGCTCGGCGGGTTGTGGGTCATGAACATTTCCTATTGGGGCTTCAACCAGTACATCATTCAACGAGCGCTCGCGGCGAAGAACATCCGCGAAGCGCAGAAGGGCATCGTGCTCGCGGCCTTCTTGAAATTGCTGATGCCGGTGATCATCGTGCTTCCCGGTATCGCGGCAGCGGCACTTGCACCGGACCTTGCGCGCCCCGACGAGGCCTACCCGCATTTGATGGCAATGCTGCCGTCGGGAATTCTCGGGCTGGTTTTTGCGGCGCTGATCGCCGCGATCGTCGCCTCGATGGGCTCCAAAATCAATTCGATCGCGACGATCTTTACGATGGATGTCTACCGGCCGCTGCGCCCCAATGCCACGCAGCCGCATTTGGTCTTGATCGGTCGCATAACCGCGGTCGTCGCGCTGATCGTCGCGATAGTGAGCGCGAGACCGTTGCTCGGCAGCTTCGATCAGGCCTTCCAGTACATCCAGGAATTCACGGGGTTCTTCACGCCCGGAATCTGCGTCATTTTCCTGCTCGGCATGTTCTGGGAGCGTTGCACGGTCACCGGCGCGCTCGTGGCCGCGATTGCCTCGGCGGTGCTCTCGCTCGCGCTCAAATTGGGCTTGCCCGCGTTGCCATTCATGGACCGCGTCGGCCTCGTGTTTCTCGCCTGCCTCGCAATTGCGATCGCGCTGTCGCTGGCGCAGGCGCCACGAAGTTCCGCGCTGCGCGTCGAGCTCAAGCAGGTCAATTACTCGACGAGCGTGGGATTCAACGTGGCGGCGATCGCGATCACCGCGATCTTGATCGGACTCTACGCCACATGGTGGTAGGCCCGAGCCCATGAGCCCGCAAGATTTGGCGCCGGTCGACATATTGCGCGTCGGCAATATTCTCGGCGAGTGCATCCTGTGGGACTGGCGCCGAGATGCGCTCTGGTGGACCGACATTCAGGCGAAAAAGCTGCATCGCTATGATTGGGCGCACCGATCACTGCGCGTCATGGATACGCCGGAACGCGTTGCTTCGTTCGGATTCGTGCTCGGCAGCACGCAGCTGATCGCCGCATTCGAGAGCGGCGTCGCGCTCTATGGAGCGGACGATCAATCGGTCTCCTGGCTGGCACGGCCGGAGGCGCGGGCGCCCGGCGAACGCTTCAACGATGGTCGCGTCGATCGCCACGGTCGATTCTGGACCGGTACGATGCTCGAGGGCGGGCACCGGGCGGCGCATGGTCGGCTCTACTCCGTCGGCATCGGCGGTGAACTGCGCTGCCACGTCAGCGGAATCCGAATCTCCAACGGCCTGTGTCAGAGTCCGGACGGCCGGCGCTTGTATTTCGCGGATTCGCCGTTGCGCCGGATCAGCGTCTATGAATTGAACGCGCTGGACGGGACGTTGGGCCCGCCGCGGCTGTTCGCGGAGACTCCCGAGGGCGCCTATCCCGACGGCGCTGCAGTCGATGCCGATGGCTGCGTCTGGAGCGCGCACTGGGGCGGCGGCTGCATCGTGCGCTACACACCCGATGGCAAAATTGATCGCCGTCTGCGGGTCCCGACGCGCCAGCCCAGTTGCGTCTGCTTCGGCGGTCCCGATCTCGAACTGCTCTGTGTCACCAGCGCGCGCGAAGGACTCGAGGATTCAGTGCTAAGCGCCGAGCCGCATGCCGGCGACGTATTTTTGTACCGCACTGGCATCAAAGGCTTGCCTGAGTCAGAGTATCGCTCATGAGCACACCTGTTCGCGGCCAAAACCTCACCTATAGCGTCACCAACAAGCTTGGCGTCGAGATCGTTACGGGCGTTTACTCGGCCGATCATCCGATCCCGATCGAGGCCGATTTGTGCCGCCAGTTCGGCGTTAGCCGGTCGGTATTGCGTGAGGCCGTGAAGATGCTGAGCGCGAAAGGCCTGCTCGGATCTCGGCCGAGGCTTGGAACTTGGGTGCAGGCCGAGGAGAATTGGAA
>Ga0187847_10002572_pt1 | contig 14578 bp, 13 predicted proteins | sample June2016WEW_4_10_FD_132458 | JGI IMG/M metagenome (GOLD analysis project Ga0187847, IMG submission 132458) | Peatland microbial communities from SPRUCE experiment site at the Marcell Experimental Forest, Minnesota, USA - June2016WEW_4_10 | ecosystem: Environmental > Terrestrial > Soil >...
AAATCGCGCTGCCCAAAATTCGCGATTATCCCACGCTCCTGATGTGGGGAACGAAAGACCGCGCCGTTGCTTTTCGATCAGCCGAGCCGCTCCGCCAGAATTTTCGCGACGCGCGTCTCATAGCATTCGAAGGCGTAGGCCACCTCCCCTACGAAGAGGCGCCCGAGGACTTCAACCGCGCCCTCCTCGATTTTCTCGAAGTTCGTGACACAGCATCGCAATAGCCTCTCCAAAGGTTCGCATCAGAGCACCGCGTCAGCGTCTCTAAAGGTTCGTATCAGGGCATCGCTTTAGCGATGCCGAAAGCCTCGGCAGATAAGATGCCCCTTTAGGGGCTGGGGCTCCTCTGCAGTGCTAATCTCCTTACTGACCTTCCATGCACCACACGACTCTCGACTTTCTCCGCGCCTTCATCGCCGACTACGGTTACTGGGCCGTTGCTCTAGCCTTGCTTTCGGAGGGCGCCGGCATTCCCGTTCCCGGCGAGATCACGCTCCTGCTGGCCGGTTTTGTCGCGTATTCCGAACACCGGCTCCATCTCGGATGGATCATCGTGGTCGCCACCGCTGCCGCCACGCTCGGCGGCAATCTCGGCTACGCCATCGGCCAGTATGGCGGGCGGCCGCTGCTCGAGCGCTATCAAAGTGTCTTTCGAATTTCGCCCGCCACGCTAAAGCGCGGCGAAGAAATGTTCGAACGTCACGGAGCAATCGCCATTTTTTTCTCCCGCTTCGTTTTCGGCATACGCGTCTTCGCCGGACCGCTGGCCGGCGTTCTCCGCATGCGCTGGCAAGCCTTCACCCTCTTCAACTTCCTGGGTGCAGCCGCGTGGGTCTCGGTCATCGCCAGCGCCGGATATCTCTTCGGCCAACACTGGCGCAACCTGCTCCGGGCCATGCAGCGCTTCAATCTCGCGGTTTTGATTGTTGCCGCGGTGGTCGCCCTGTATTTGTGGTGGAGATATCGCCGCCAGAATCCACCTGCCAACTGACCCAGAGACGTGTGGCCTGACACCTGAGCTATTCCCACGCAGCAGCGTCCAGCCGCTTTCCAGTCTTGAGGTAGTGATTGATCGCCCCTTCCCAACTCCGCATCTTGTGCTCAAACCAATCCCGGTCGTAGCGCTCCACCTCGCGATTGCCAGCGTCCGACAGCCCGGTGTACGAGTACCAGATCCGCGCCTCCGTCGTGCCGCGCGAGTTTCCCGCCAGCGAGATTCTGATCCACGCTGTCACCAGCCCCGGATGCACCCAAGCGAAAGCGATGCGAAATGCGCTCGGTTCATACGCGGTGACCATCCAGATAGTCTCCGAGCCGTCCTCGTTCGGAGTTGTGAACACGCATCCCGCCTCCGCGACTCCCGAAATCGAGTGGATCATCCGGTATTGCCACCCCGGAACCCACTCGCCTTCGCGCACCGGACACAGCAACGGGAAAACCTTCTCCGGCGGAGCAACATTGCTCTGTGTGTATTCGTGAGTGGCGCGCTTTCCTCGAAATTCGGTCATATTGTCCTCCAAAAGAAAATGGCCCGCGCCAGAAGCGCGAGCCGGATTTAGTCGCAATAGAAAAGGCCGGAATCGAATCCGGCCTCTTTCGCTACGATCATCATCTCACAACCCGAACCGGTCCACAACCGAGCGACAATGGCGGGGGACCTAATTTCAGCCCCCACCACGGAGTCACAGAGTCACGGAGAAACCTTGAAACTGTAAAAATCGGAAGGGAACGGTTTGGCTACGTAGTTGTTCTTCTCTGTGTCTCCGTGACTCCGTGGTGGGTGCGGAATTTGGGATACCACCCTTGGCGGCTTTCCCACGACAGCGGGCGCTCATTCGTATTACAATTGCCCCGCCTGCCCGCTCCGAAGAGCAGCTCTTGTCCGTCGAGATGCACCGCTCCTCAGGCCATTCGCCCGAATTCCCCGGGGTGCATTTCCGGCAGACAAGTGTCAAGAAAAAGGAGTAACCCCTATGCGCATCCCCCGTATCGTCCCAGTTGTTCTGTTGACCGCGGCCTTCGCCACCCTGACCTTCGCCCAAAAGCTTTACCAACCGAAGCTCACTCCCCAAAACAGCGGCGTCTCGGAATTACTGATTACCGTCAGCCCGGTAAATTCCAAAATAGTGTGGGCCGCCGGAACCCACGGAACCTTCCTCCTAACCACCGACGGCGGCAACACCTGGAAGTCCGGCATAGTGAAGGGCGCCGAGTGGTTGCAATTCCGTGGTGTGCGCGGCATCAGCGACACCGTTGCCTATCTGCTCTCCATTGGAAATGCCCCGGAAGACTTTCGCATTTACAAAACGGAAGACGCCGGCGCCACCTGGACCTTGCAGTTCAAGAATCAGCTGGTAGGCGCGTTCTACGATTGCTTCGCCTTCTGGACCCCGACCCGCGGCATCGCCCACAGCGACTCCGTCAACGGAGTATTCCCCGACCTCCGCACCACCGATGGCACGACCTGGCAGAGCATTGCCGACAATATGCCACCAGCACTGCCCGGTGAATTCTCGTTTTCTTCCAGCGACACCTGCGTCGCTACCCAGGGTGAAGACAACGCCTGGATTGCGACCGGCGGCGCTTCCATAGCCCGCATTCTCGCCACCACCGATGGCGGCGACACCTGGAACGCCTACGATACGCCGCTGTACAGTTCCGACAGCGCCGGTGCGTTCACGGTCGACTTCCGCAACTCCATGAATGGCATCGTCGGCGGTGGCGACCTTGACCCCAGCGACCCCGATAACGCCCGAACCGCATCCTCGTCCGACGGCGGTCAAACCTGGACCTTCACCAACCCGCCTCCGGTCACGGGAGCGATCTTCGGACTCAGCTACGTGCGCGAGCTCGGCAAGTCCTGCAATAAAACGTGCCAGGCGCTTCTGACCTACGTAGTGATCACCGCCGACACAGGAGGAGCCGCATGGACGCCCGACGAAGGCACCACTTGGTATGTGCTCCCCGGCGTCACCGGTGAATGGGCCGTAGCCTTTGCCAGCCCAGATGCAGGATGGCTAGTAGGAGCAGGAGGCACAATCCTCAAGATCAGCTTTTAGTAGCCTTATTTGGACCGGTGGGCGGAGAGTCGCGGGTGCCCCATCCTTGCGCGTTTTGTGCGCAAGGGTGGGATTCCACGGCAGCGTCCATCCAGGGATTTTGCCTTTGATGTTGATTTCGATTTTGCCTTTGATGTTGATTTCGATTTTGCCTTTGATTTTGATTTCGATTTTGCCTTTGATTTTGATTTCGATTTTGCTTTTGATGTTGATTTCGATTTTGCCTTTGATGTTGATTTCGATTTTGCCTTTGATTTTGATTTCGATTTTGCTTTTGATGTTGATTTCGATTTTGCTTTTGATGTTGATTTCGATTTTGCTTTTTGCCTTTGCTTTTGGGTGGCGCAGCGGTTCACCGCTGCGATAGCTAGCCTGCTTTTGAACTACGGCTTTAGCCGCTGCGGTCAACCTTCTCGCAGCCCAAGCGACTTTTCTGCAAGCCTCCATTCGCGCCGTGATTTTCGCCTGCGGCAAGGTATCTTTCGTCACTTCCCCCCGCCCGAGTCATAGGATGGTTGAAAGCTGATAAAAACGCGCACGGAACCACAAGTAATGAGCGCGGGAGCACCCATGAAAACAAACTATTCGCTGCCACTGCTGCTGATATTAATTGCGACCTCGGCGTCAGCCACCAGCAAGTACGTCTCCGACGAATACGGTTTCGCTGCGTCCTTTCCCACCGAAGTCGTCCATTCACAGATTTCACCAGACGTGTCTCTCTTCGACGCCAGCGCTCCGGGTAATGCATGGGAAGTGCAAGTGAAAGTGACCAGGAATGTCACCATGCCACAGCAGCTCACCAGAGACTTCATGGATTCGAAGCTCGCGGAAGTCATCAAAAGCGGAGATATGGCCCAGACCGGTGACAGTTCATACACCACATTTCAGGGCCATCCCGCTCTTGTGGCAACCGCGATCTTCATCGTCAGCAACAGCAACACGCAGAACGTCTCCTATGCGGTCGTCGTCGACATAAAACTCATCTTCGTCAAGAGCCAGAATCTGATCAAAGGCCAGAATCGGATTTACCTGGTCGATGGCATGGCGATCCAAGGCAGGGATCGCGCAGGCATCCAGACCTTCCTGGATTCGTTCGAACTGAAGTAAGGAATAGCTCCAGATCGCCGCCCAAACTATCTTCCGTCACTTCCATAAGCCCCTGCCCCGGGGATATTCTGTCAGAAGCATCGCCCGACGCCGGAGCGCACCCTGATCAGCAAAACGATTCCCGACCATGCCCCATCCACAGCCGAGCCGCGGTTTGCGCTGTCGCAGGTCTGGGTGCGATTCCTGCTCGCCATCGTCGGACTTGCCCTGGCCTTTGCCACCGCCCTTTTCTCCACCGTAGCCCGCGAGTCAGGCAGCGTTTCGGGAACCGTCATCCTCGCCTCGGCCGCTTTATTGCTCGCCACCTTCGTCGGCCTGACCACCGTGCCCTACCTGGCGCGCCGCGTGGTCGCCAGCCGTGTGCGCGAAGCCATGGACTACGACGTCACCCGCGCCGGCATGATCTACATCCTGATCAGCGTCGTCATCGCCATCGCGGCCATCAACACCGGAAACAATCTGCTCTACGTTGTCGTCGCCGCCCTGCTCTCTGCCATTCTGGTTTCCGGCATCGCCTCCGCGCTCGTGCTCCGCAGTCTCGCGCTCGATGTCCACTTGCCCGAACACGTTTTCGCCGGACGCCCCATGCTGGCGCGCCTCCTTCTCCGCAATGCCAGTTCGTGGCTGCCCTCTTTTTCCATTCGCGTGGTTCCCGCCAAACGAAAAAAAAATAAAGACCACTGGCGTTGGGAAGCCTCCACCTTCGACTGGCCTCGCAACCGTGCGCCTGAGAAGCAGTGGCTTCATCTGCCCGATCGCCGCCTGCGCCGCGTGCGCGACGAATTAGAAAAGCCACTCCTGCAAGAGTCCGTTTACTTTCCTTTTCTCGCCCCCGGCCAGGAACTCCGCGCCGACCTCGAAATGACCTTCCCCGCCCGCGGCCGCTACGCGGAAAAGAACTTTGGTCTCGCCACTCGCTTCCCTTTCGCCTTTCTCATGAAAACCCGCCGTATGAACCTGCCTCGCGAGCTGATCGTGTATCCCGCCGTTGAGTCCACGGAACAATTCTTCGAGGTTCTCCCCATGGTCACCGGCGAATTCGAAACCTTTATCCGGGGCCGCGGCAACGATCTCTACCTCATCCGCGAGTACATGCCCGACGATTCCGCCCGCCATGTCGACTGGAAAGCCACGGCCCGCACCGGCGCCCTCAAAGTGCGCGAGTTCAGCCGCGAAGACGAGCGCAAGCTCCGCATCGTATTCGACAATCCCGCTCCCGGAGTCCTCCAGCCGGCCGTTTATGAGCAAGCCGTAAACCTCGCCGCCTCTCTAGCATGGCACTTCGATCACGAAGATGTAGAAGTCTCTTTCGTTGCGCCCGGCTTGGAGCCCACCGAAGATGTCTTCGCTTTCCTGCGCTACCTGGCGCTGGTCGAGCCCCAGGAAGCGACTCCCATCTTCAGTCGTCTCCGCGACAGTGAAGATTACAACCTGATTGTCACCGCCCGCGACCGAGCCGGAATTCCTGCTGCTTTAGCGGCCCGATCCTACGTCATAAGCAGCTCTCAGTTCTCAGTTCCCGTTGTCTCAGCGGGGTCGCGCAAGATCCCAAGCTTTTCCTGAGAACCATGACCTAAGACCTGACACCTGACACCTGACACCTGCTTTTGTATTTTTCTTCTTCCCCCCAAGCCCGTTTCGACATATACTCCACCGGGTCCAGACAGGAGGTGCAAATGTTGATCTCTGATCTGCTCAAGAATCAAGTGCTCATCACCGCTGAACTCCACCAGACCGTGCTCGAAGTTGCAGCTCTCATGGTGGAGCACAACATCGGCGCTGTTCCGGTTCTCCAGGATGGCGCGCTCGTCGGCATTTTCTCCGAGCGCGACATCATGACCCGGGTCGTGGCTGGGGGCAAGGATCCCGCCCACACTCCGGTCAGCCAGGTCATGACCGACGATCCTCTGACCATCGCTCCCAACGATGCCCTGGAAACCTGCATGACCCTCATGAAGCGCCATGGCTTCCGCCATCTGCCCGTCTGCGCCGGCCGTGAAGTCAAGGGGGTCATTTCCTTGCGCGACATCCTGCTCCACAACCTCGACGAAAAAGACGATGAAGTGCGCATGATGCGCGCCTACCTGCATTCCACCCCGGACGCAGGGTAGGCCCTGCCCATCCCCGGCCAGAGGGTAATGGTTACTAAGGTTACCTAAGTAGGTTGACCCCGTAGGGTCATCTGCTTGAGGATGTGGGAGGGCAGAGGCGCGGCGTTTGCCTCCTCCCACAGCCTTCCCATGACTTGGCACGGACAATCCGTTTCCCTGTATTTGTGGTGCGCTCAACCGATCCTGCAATCGGTCGTGGCCGCCATCTTCTGGCGACGTAAATTGAACAAGCGGTTTCCCGTGTTCTTCACTTTTCTTCTGACCCAGGTCGTGATTTTTTCCGTTACTTTTCCACTCTGGTTCGCCGGCTATCCGCCCAAGATTTACTTTATTTTTTTCTGGCTGGGCGACGCCATCAATGTATTTCTGGGCTTCAAGGTTATTCATGAGATCTTTCTCGACGTGTTTCGCCCCTACCACACCTTGAAAGACCTCGGTACTCTCCTGTTCCGCTGGGCAGGCGTCGTGTTGCTCCTCGTGTCTATCGTGGTCGCTTTCTCAAATTCTTTGGACCAAACTCCTCTGATTCACGCCGTTACTACCTTGCAGCGCTCGGTCCGCATCGTCCAGCTTGGGTTGATTCTTTTCTTGCTCCTGTTTTCGCGCTATCTCGGAGTCTCTCGCAAGCAGATCAGTTTTGGCGTCTCTCTCGGCTTTGGGCTTTTTGCCAGTGTGGATCTGATGATGTATGCCTTGCATTCGGGAGGATTCGTCGGCCAGAGCCAACTCAACCTGATCAACATGGCCACTTACATCGCTGCCATTTTCATCTGGCTCAGTTACTCCCTCGCGCGCCCAGACGTGCGCGTGGAGCCGAACCACTTGCAGACGCAACGTTGGGAACAGGGCTTGGCCGATCTCCAACGTCCCCTGCCTTCCGATTCCCTGATTCCCATGTTCGAGAATATGGTGGAGCGCGCCTTTTCGCGAAACTCGAATCTGGAAAACGCGGAAGATCCTCTTCCACCTCCGACCCCGCCTCCAAACCCGCCTCGCGCCAACTCCGCGGCAGCCGGTTCCAAGAACCGGCCTTAGTTCTCATCTCTCCTCAAAACCACCAACCCGCAAAAACCTTGTCAAGAGGATTTTTTGCTGCTTCGCCAGTCGTTTTCCCCACTGTTTCAATCCATCCGTTCCTTTGAACCATTACTTTAGTAATACCCGCATAAATACAGTTCATCGGTGCCTGCCGAACTGCCCCAGAATCTTCGGCAACCAGGTTCGCTTCCCGCCTGCTCAGAACTTTCCGTGTAACCTCCCAATTAATCAGAACTTTGCAGCACTGTGTATAATGCCCCACGCCGGTGGACTGGCAGTCTGACGCCAGCTATCCGGCAGGACCCTAAGGAGAAAGAAAACCATGAAACGTTCACTCAGGGCGCTACTGCTGATGGTAGGTCTAGTGGGCACATTCGCGTATGCCGCCGTCCCGAAAGTTCCAACTCACGACGGACCGGCTCCGCTTTGCGACCCCTGGTCTCAGAACTGCACCCTCCCCCCTGCGTAAAGACAGACTTTTTTCGCTGCGGGCAAACGAGTACGATGATTTGACCATTTGCGTCACATAGAGCAATTTTACGGGCTGACCTTCGTGGTCAGCCTCTTTTTTTATTTCGCCTCTTTTTTCTCCGCGCTCTCCGGTTCCGTCTTCGCGCCCGCCGCCGACGGCTTCTCTCCCGCGTCTTTCGCGTCCTTTGCCGGAGTTTCCGCTTCGTCGCCGCCGCTGTTGAAATACTGCACGATGATCGAAACCCGCCGGTTCGACGGGTCCAGCGGATCTTTCACCATCCGCAGCCGCTGGTCCGCAAATCCGCGCACTTGTGAAACCTGATCGCCGCGCAATCCCGACTCCTGCATCAGTCGCCGCGCCGCGTTCGCCCGGTCGGTCGACAGTTCCCAGTTGCTGTAGCTGTTCCCGCCCGCAAAAGGTTTGGCGTCGGTGTGTCCCTCCACCGAGATGTGATTGGGAATTTTCCCCAGTTCCGCCGCCAGCAGCGTCAGCAGCTCCCGTCCACTCTTGTTCAGCGACGCACTCCCGCTGTCGAAGAATGTTCCGCCCGCCGATTCCAGCAATTCAATCCGCAGCCCTTCCGAGGTCACCGTCATCTCGATATTTTTTTTCAGCTTCTCGAGGTCGGTGATGCTCTGGATGCTTTGTTGCAGCTCTTCTTTGAGCTGCGCCATGTTCTCCTTGGTTACCTTGAATTCCTCGCCCGCTCCGGCCATGCTCGTGCCCGACTCGTTCGATCCTTTCAGACTGCTTCCGGTCAGCTTCCCCGTTCCACTCGGATCCTTGAAGTACCCGCTGATCGCCACCTGAATCGGCTTGCTCGTGTTCATCAGCCACAGCACAATGAACAGTGCCATCATGGCGGTGACAAAATCGGCATAGGCAACTTTCCAGGCGCCCCCGTGATGCCCGCCATGGCCGCCCTTTTTCTTAATGACGATGATCGGAGGTGTTGGCATAGCGCTTTATCCCGCCGCAGCCCCATCCGCCGCAGCCCCATCCGCTGCCGCCCCAGCCTCTGGCGCCGCCACCGCATCGCCCTTGGCCCCGCGGCAAGCCGCTTCCACCGCTGCAAACGTAGGACGCACATGCCCCGGCACCGTCCGCCGTCCAATCTCCACCGCCATGATCGGAGCCACCCCTTTTAGAAACGCAATCATGGTCACTCGCAGCACCATCAGAAATGCGTGTTCCTCATCCGCCGTCTTCCCCATGCGCGCCGCCAGCGGCCCCACCAGCCCATAACACAGCAGAATCCCCAGAAAAGTTCCCACCAGCGCTGCCGCTACTTTTTTTCCGATTTCTTCCGGAGGTCCGCCCAGAGCCCCCATCGTGATCACCACCCCCAGCACCGCCGCCACAATGCCCAACCCCGGCAGCGAGTCCGCCATCGTGCTCAACCCTGATACCGGCTCGCTGGCCTCGTGATGATGCACCTCCATATCCGCGTCCAGCATCTGATCCAGATCGAATACTTCCACTCCGCCGCTCACCGCCATGCGCATCGTGTCGCAAACAAATGCCACCGCATGGTGATTCGCCACAAAATCCTTGTACTTCGAAAACAGTGGGCTCTTATCCGGTTCCTCGATGTCGGTCTCCAGTGCCACCAGCCCTTCTTTGCGCGCCTTCTGCAGCAGTTCATACATCATCTTCAGCGATTCCACGTAGCGCGGCATAGTGTACTTCGATGACCCGAATACCCCAATCACCCCGCTCATCATCTGCTTCAACGTGTGCAACGGATTCGAAATCAGCACCGTGCCCGCCGCCGCCCCGGCAATAATGATCAGCTCCGCCGGCTGCACCAGCACCTTCATGTTGCCGTGCTCCATCAGGTAGCCCGCCAGAATGGAGCCAAAAACCACCACGATCCCAATAATCGAAAACATGGATCATCTTCCTCGCTGGTGTCCAGAATTGTTGGCCGCGCCCGCTGCCGCCGCCTTCGCCGCACCCGCGGAGTGCGAAGGCTTCAATGCCCGCAGCACGGTTTCCAGATCCGTGCCCGCGCTGGCCACGGTGTAGCTCGCCTCCGCCGCAATCGCAAACCGGTCCCCCCACCACGAAACTTCCGAATGGCTCAGCAGGTCGCACAAGCTTTCCGCCGTCGTCGCCACCAACACCGGACTCGCCGATGGCAGCACCGCCAGGAATTCGTTCTCTCCCCAGCATCCCAGAAAGTACTCCGTATTCAGACTGTGTCGTAACGTCCGCGCCGCCGTGCGCAGAAAGGGAACCACGGACTGCGGACCATGTTTCACGCGAAATTCCTCCAGCCCCAGCAAAGTGATCCGCAGCAGCCCGAACCCGACTTTCGATTCTTCCATGCCCACCATGCATTCCTTCAATAAAGCCTCCGTCAGCCGCCGCGATGGAATTCTCGTGGTCGCGTCCATACATCCATACATCGCCGGTCCCGGCGCCTCCTCGCGGTAAGCAAAATCTTCTTCGAACAGAACCGTCACGCCCGCGATCGCTCCCCCGTCCTCCGCCATCGGCAGCGTCCGTGCCGTCACCGGCACCCGGTGCCCATTTTCGTGCAGAAAGAATGCGCTGCATACCTGCGGTCGTCGCTCCGTGAGCGTCACCGTCACCGGACGTTGCTCGCCGCTAAAGCTGTTGCCCTGTCGGTCGCAGGCCTGCACCACATCTTCCAGTGCATGTCCCACCACGTCGTGCGCCAGATACCCGGTAATGTGTTCCGCCCCATGGTTCCAGAATCGGATGCGCCGTTCCAAATCCACGATATAAATCCCTACCGGCAAGTCTTCCACCAAATGCCGAAACAGCTTCGGGTTTTCCAGCAGGTTAGAAAGCATAGCGAAGCATGCCGCCTTCTACTTTCATCGGCATTCATGCCCAGAACTTCAGAGCTGGCTTTTTGATTGGGTCAAGGCTTTACAGCTTGTGGAAAGAAGATTCTTGTGTGTGGCTGTTCCTTCGTGTGACTTCGTGACCTTGGTGGTGGAGGTTTGATCAAATTGAGCCACTACCCATCGCTCTTAGCGATGGCATAACTCACTTAAAATTGAGATACCCCCGACGGAACTCGATGGATTTTGGTCTTGCTTTTGGGTGGCGCAGCCGTTTACCGCTGCGATAAACGCCCTATTCAGTGCCGGCTTCAGCCGCTGAGGGAACGAGGCGGTGTGTAACCGAGTTTTTCAGCAAACTGTCCAGCCGCTACTGCGGCAGTCCAATCCGCCGCATCAAATCCGCATACCGCGGATCGGAACGCATCGAGTCCAATGCCGGAAACCGCAAGCACAGAATCAGGTCCGGGTCTCCGTCCGAGAATCCCTTTTCCAAATACTCGAACGCCTTATTCGCATCCCCCGCCAGTGCGAAACTAACCGCGACGTCAGCCGGAGCCCCTCTTTTACTCTCGAGCGCCAGCATGAGCCTGCTGTACCCTTGCGCATCAGGACTGAACGAGCCCGGCATCTCATAAAGTTTTTGCAATTCCGTCACCGCCTCCGCAAACCGCCCCATCGTAGCCAGCAGCTCCGACATATAAAGATGGTTCCCGAGAAAACCCGGATCCAGCTCCCGCACCTTCTGGAATTGCGCCAGCGATTCTGGATACCGGCGCGCCATCATCAGCGTCACCGCGTAATTCATGTTCACAATCGGAGAAAGCGGATCGAGCGACAACGCGGTACGGTATTCGCCCAGCGCCTGATCGATGCGCTTCAGAGGACACAGTACGCCAAAAGCGTAAAAATAGTGCGCGTTGGAGTTATTGGGATTCAACTCGAGTGCCCGCCGGAATTCCGCCTCCGCCTCGCTCCACTTCCACGCCATCACCAGCGCCATCGCCCGCGCTGCATGTGCCTCAGAGAGGTTGTCATCCAGTTCCAGCGCCTTCCGCGTAGCCGCGTCCGCCAGCAGTCGCGCCTGGTCGGTGCCAATGCCAATGCTGTAACTGGGAGCGACAATGTAAGTATCCGCCAGCCCGGTGTAGGCCAGCGCATAGGAGGGATCGGCCGCAATTGCCTGCTGGAACAAACCAATGCTCTTCTTCAGCCCGTCCTGCGTGCGCCCGTACCAGGCCTGTCTCCCTTCCAGATAAAGCCGGTAGGCTTCAGGGTTCGTGGTCGCGGCCCGGCCCATCCGCTGTTGCTCGCCCCCGCTCAGGTGAATGCGCAGGCTGCTCGAAATGTCGCGCGTAATGTCGCTTTGCACTTCCGTGACGTCGGCCATGGTGCGCTCGTAATGCGAGCCCCAAAGCTCCGCCCCATCCGCGGTACTCACCAGATCGGCCTGCACGCCCACATGGTCGCCGTGTTGTGTGACCCGCCCCATCAGAAGCGCGCCCACCTGCAGCGCCTGCCCAATCTTCTGCGGATCGTCCTCTTTGCCCTTGTAGCGGAAGACCGTGCTGCGCGCCATCACCTTGAGGTCGGGCAATTGTGAGAGTGTGCCGATCAGGCTTTCGGTCAAGCCATCGCTAAGGTACTCATTGTTGGGATCGGCCGTAGCATTAACAAAGGGCAGCACCGCGATCGAGGTAATCTTTCGCGCGTCGGATTTTCCGCGCACCAAATACACCGCCGCAGCCGCCATCGCGACCAGCAAAACCGCCGCCAATCCGCCCACCAGAATCTTGCGCGAGCGCGCCGGCGCCACGACCGCCGAAACCGAAGTAGCCGAAGTAGAAGAGGAGACAGACGCCGCCGCCGCCACGCCAACCCCGCTCCCGGACGGAGGCCCCGAAGAAGAGCTCGACGACCGCCCCGAATCGACGTCGCGTTTCAGCCGCGCCAGATCGGTTCGCAGATCGGCCGCACTCTGATAGCGCAGGTTACGATCCTTCTCCAGCGCCTTGTCGATGATCCGTTCCAAGTCCGCCGGCATATCCGGATTCAGCCGCAAAGCCGGAGTGGGCGCCCCATCCAGAATGGCCTTAAAGATCTCCGGCGAGCTCCCGCCACGAAACGGTAGCGTACCGGTTGCCATCTCATAAAGCACGGCCCCAAAAGAAAACAGATCGCTGCGAGCATCGAGTTCCTTCGCGCGAGCCTGCTCCGGCGACATGTAGGCGACCGTGCCCAGCGTCGAACCCGGGCTCGTCAAATGCTGCTCATCGGCGGCCGTCATCGTGTTCGCCGATGCCATTTGGCTGGAAGAACCGGCGCTGGATGCAATCTTCGCCAGCCCAAAATCCAAAATCTTGGCGTGGCCACGCTTGGTGACAAAGATGTTGGCAGGCTTGATGTCGCGGTGGACGATCCCTTGCGAATGCGCCGCGTCCAACCCATCGGCAATCTCAATCGCCAGCGCGAGCACAGTCTCGTTATCCAGCGGCCGTCCCGCAATGCGATGCTTCAGCGTGGCGCCGTCCAGAAACTCCATGGCAATAAACGACTGCTCACCATGGCGGCCGATTTCGTAAATCGTGCAAATATTAGGATGATTCAGAGCCGACGCCGCCCGCGCCTCCCGCCGAAATCGCTCCAAAGACTGCGGGTCCCGTGACAATTCATCCGGCAAAAATTTAAGGGCAACAAAGCGCCCCAGTTCCGTGTCCTCCGCCTTGTAGACCACGCCTATGCCGCCGCCCCCAAGCTTCTCGACGATGCGGTAGTGCGAAATAGTCTGGTCAATCACGAAACAGTGCCCCCGTTTTCCAGTCGCTACATCTTACGGAGGAGGCAGTGGCCAGTCAATGAACGCAAGCCTGGGGACGGCCAGGTGCCGGGTGCGCCACTTCTCGCGCTCTTCGAGAAGTGGCCTTCCGAGCCCGCCGACACCGTTGGATTCCGCCGCACCCTCCGTGTCCGACAGTTCCAGTCATCACGAAACCTGAAACGCATCAATCGGGTTTCTTTCCGTAAATGAACAAAAGGCGAACAACGGGCAAACTACATGAAGAAGCCCCGTATTATCAATAGCGTGCATGTACATACACAAATACATGCACAAAGTGTTTCACGTGAAACATATCTCCATTTTGCATCCCCCGCTCGCTCAAGCCGCCGGACGCGCCTTCGACCCCAGCGCCCGAGCCAGTTCCCCAACCTCGAACACCGGTGGCTGGCAGGCAAACTCCGAGCACACCACCGCAAACGATCTTCCTCCCCCCAGCGCCGGAAGATTCGGGATCGTCGCCGCCAATACCGGCGGCAGGTTCGGCGCCACCGCCTTATCCGCGTCCAAGCGCAGCACCGCCGTACTCAACCCCAGCGGACGCACCGCCGCCCGATATAGCTCCGCCGCCACTTCATCGCGCCCGACCACCACCACCTGCGCGTGCGGCTGGAGGAACCGAATCACCGCCAGCCCATAAGTCGCCGCAAAAATCCCATGCTGCCCCGCGACCCCGGCGTAGACCTCGAGCGTCCGCTCCGCCTTCTCGCGATAGGATGCATCGCCCGCGTACCCATGCACGCGCAGCAGGGCAATCGCCGCCGCCGAGTTTCCCGCCGGAGTCGGCGAATCCTGAAACGGCTTCCGCCGCGCGCCTAAAATGCCGAGCGCAGTTTTTTCTTCCGAGGCGGCGCGCGTATCAAAGAATCCGCCTTCCACCGCATCGAAGAACCCCGCCACCATGGCGTCCGCAATCGAACGCGCAAAACGAAAGTAGCTCAAGTCCGCCGTCGCCTCGTAAGCGTCAAGACAGGCAATCACCGCGAAAGCATAGTCATCCAACACGCCCGCAATTTCCCTCCGCTCCGCCCGACTCTCCGAAGAGGCCTCGGAGTATGCGATCACATGCCGCATCCCTCGCTCCGCGTGCCATCCTTCGGAAAGCAGCCGGTCGAGCGAGCGCAGAGCAAAATGCCGCG
>Ga0187847_10002574_pt1 | contig 14570 bp, 14 predicted proteins | sample June2016WEW_4_10_FD_132458 | JGI IMG/M metagenome (GOLD analysis project Ga0187847, IMG submission 132458) | Peatland microbial communities from SPRUCE experiment site at the Marcell Experimental Forest, Minnesota, USA - June2016WEW_4_10 | ecosystem: Environmental > Terrestrial > Soil >...
ACCACATCACCACATTGCAGTTTGGGACGCAGTGCCTGCTCCACATAGGCGCGGAAGAGATCGCCGTCGGTGGCCGATGCGACGGTCATCGCCGCATCGATGCCGCGCAGGCTCATAGCCCCCAGCGTGGTCGGCACCTCCCAGCGGCCCTGGGGCGTGGCTTCATCGATGCGTTCGCCCTTCGGCGCCCGGCCCCACTGCCGGGTCATCGAGGTGGTCACTCCGCTTTCATCCAGGAAAATCAGCCTCTCCGGCGGAATCGCGACGACGGTGGCAAGGAACTCTTCGCAGTTGCTCGCTGTCCGAGAATTTCTTTCCCTCGAGCCTCTTGCAAAATTCAATTGAGACCGCAAGAAGCGTCAGGGCACGACTTTAGTCGTGCCGAAAGAGGAACAAAATGGTGTTGGGCTTTAGCCCCTGTGGTTTGTGTTTCAGTTACTCACAATTCCGCAGCGGCTAAAGCCGGAACGTAAATTGGCCATTGGCGGCACGACTGACGTCGTGCCTTGGCGCTTCAAATGTTCCCTTTGACGAATTTTGCAATTAGCTCCCTCATTTGAATAACGAATCGATGACGTCGTCGAGGATCAGGCTGGTTGTGACCTGTTCCTCAAGGCCGTTGGAAATCTGCGCCGGTTGCGAATCGAAGACCTCCGAAGGCGGCGGCTCAGGCGGAGTGCGGACGTCCGACGCGTGGGCGATGCTCATCAGGACACCGCGATCCATCCAGATCAGACTGCATTCTTCGCAGGAGTCGATGACGGCGGTGCCGCCGCCACCATAGAAATGGGCGTCCATGGGACGGTGGCATTGGGGGCAGTTGATTCTGCGGCGCAAATCTTCCTTGTCGGGCGCGCCGGGAGTTGCCCCGGCCCCATGCTCTTCGCGCAACATCGCGATCAGCCCCTCCAGCATCGACATCGGAATCAACATGCCCTGGCAGCCGGTGCAGTAGAGGATTGCGGCCTTGCCCAGAACGGCGTGGACGAGCGGAAGCCTGCACAACGGACACTCCTGGTCCACCGAATCGCCGAGGACGCGCACGCCGTCGTCGTTTTTCTCCGGGCAGAAGACGCTCTGACAGTAGTCGCATTTGTAGCTCTCCAAATCCGGCTTGAGCCGCATGGGTGCGCCGCAGGATGGACAGTTCATTGGGCCTTCCCGCAATCCGGGCAGAATCTGGCGAGTTGAGGAATGGGCTTTCCGCAATCGATGCAGAACTTGGAGGCTCCGGAAGCCGCAGCGGTTGAAGAGCCGATCAGAACCGGCGCGGAAGCCGGCGCCTGCGGAGCGCCCATCGACGGCTTGAGTGCGTTCGACAGCACCTGCGCCACGGCGGCTCCCGCGCCCAGTCCCATGCCCATGCCGGCTGCTCCGCTAGTGTTGGCCGCGGACAAATCCAGAGACTCAGCCGCCGCGTACAAGGTGTAGCGGCCCAGATCGCCGACCATATTCATCCCCACACGCTGGTCGAAGACCTTTTGCAGCTCTTCGGGCAAGGAGACGTTTTGGACGACGAACTGCTCCAGCCCGAGGCCGAGGGCCGCGAAGGCCGGCTTCATCCGCTCGACGATCTTCCCGCCGAGGACGGTATGATTGGCGGCCATATCGAGGAAAGAGATGTCACTGGAAGCAAAGACCTCGGTCATGGAGCCGATGATCGTGTCGCGCAACTGGCCTTCCAGGTCGGCGGCGAAATAAACGTCGCGGGTGCCGCTGACCTGGTTGAAAAAGACGCGCGGATCGGCCACCCGATAGGAGTAGATGCCGTAGCTGCGCAGGCGGACCGCGCCGAACTCCTTGTCACGGATGGTGATCGGCGTCGCCGTGCCCCACTTCTGATCGGTCTGCAGCCGCGTCGAGAAAAAGTAGATCTCGGACTTGAACGGCGATTCAAACGCCTTGTCCCAGTTCATCAAATCGGTCAGCAAGGGGAGATTGCGCGTGTTGAGCGTGTGCAGGCCCGGACCGAAGATGTCGGCAATCTTGCCTTCGTTGACGAAGGCGGCCATCTGCGACTCGCTCACGGTCAACTGGCCGCCGTTTTCGATCTCCAGGTCCCGCATCGGATAGCGATAAGAAAGAATGCCGTTATCCGGCTCATCCCATGCAAGGACAGCAAGGAATTGCTTGCCCAGAAACTGTTCAAAGGTCATAGGATTCCCCGCCAAACACTATAGCACACGTCAAGGGTTAGCCATCGAAGGCAGGATGCGATCGCAGGGCAATCGCATGAACAGATTTTGCAGATTATTTCAGCCATCCTGCTACCCTGACTTTGGTCGGTCCTCTCGCATTCGCCGAACCGGAACTGCCGACCTCCGGGATTCCCCGAATCATGGGAACGCCCCCCGGACTCGCCGAACTTCGGCTTCGCCGACCCGGGGATCAGACCGTTCCGTCCTCCAGGGACACCCAAACAGGCGCCAATTCGAGGCTTTTAACGCTGATTTACGGCCTTGGGGGCCGCTTTTCTGCCAATTTTCAACCGCTTTTCCCGGAGGTTTTATGAACAGATACGCACAAAACAAAGGAGTTAGATTGTTTCATCGTACCTTTTTGGGGTACCCCCACCCCCCTATTTACCGTGAGACTGTGAAACTGTGAAGAACTGCCTTGCCTTCCGCAATTGCCCCGGGGTTAGGGGATCAGGGGTCAGCCCTGAGTCCCAAGCTACCGTAGACTAAAGACAAGCGGGGGTGTCAAGCGATGCAGCCAATCGAGTATTCCGTCGTCGATGTCTTTACCGAGAGAGCATTGGCAGGCAACCCACTGGCTGTCGTGATGAATAGTGCCGACCTCTCCACCGAGCGCATGCAGGAGATTGCCCGCGAGTTCAACCTCTCCGAGACCACCTTTGTGGAGCGGAGGGCGCCAGCGGTCGAGCAGGCCGAGGGGGTGCGGGTGCGCATCTTCACCACCCAGGAAGAGCTGAACTTCGCCGGCCATCCCACGCTGGGCACGGCCAGCGTTCTCAAGCTCGACGCTCCCGAGACCATGCAGGGTGGCACGGTGACACTCAAGCTGAACGTGGGCGCAGTGCCGGTGCGCTTTGCCGCCGAGGGACTTTTCGGCGAGATGACACAACCGGACCCGAAGTTTGGCGCGAAGCTGGACCCTTGGGAGGTGGCCCGGCTCACCGGGCTGGAGGTCGAAGACCTGGACCCCGCCTTGCCGCCCAGGATTGTCTCCACGGGAACCGCCTTCGCCATTGTGGCGCTGCGTTCCATCGAACCTCTCGCGCGGCTGAGGGTGAACCAGCCTGAGACCGCTGTCTGGCTGCGCGAGCGCGGCGCGCGCTGGTTCTATGTGCTGGGCCCGGTCAAGGCGGAGGCAGTCGCACAGGAGCCCGCCTGGCGCGCCCGCATGCAGTTCTACGGCGGCGAGGACCCGGCCACCGGCTCGGCGGCCGGCTGTGCCATCAGCTACCTGGTCCAGCGCGGCGCGGTGATGGCGGGCCAGCGCATTCATCTCCGTCAGGGCGTCGAGATCGGCCGCGTCAGCGATCTCTACCTCTCCGCGCAACTTGAACGCGCCTCCGCGCGCAACGAATCAGCGAGGGTCACCGATGTGCGCGTCGCGGGCAGCACTGTTCTGGTTGGAAGAGGACGGCTTTTCCTTCCGTAATGCACATCCTTTCAACAGGCATTCATCCTCGCAAGTGACAATATGTCTTAAATCTAGCCAATCTCCACTTGTTTCATGCGAATTTTCAGGCGCGCTTTCGCCTCTTTTTCCCTCTTCACAGATCGATTGAACTCCCTTAATCTTGCCTTTCATTGAACGAATTTGACCGGCGTTCGCGTCGGTCTTGCTCCAGGCGTCCTTCACATCCCAACCGTGAGCGAAAACAGCCTCCTGTGCCTTACATGCAGGTTGCCGCGTGGCAGGCCCGCAGTCCCCTCTCGGGCGGCGCGCGGATCGCGCAAGGCAAACCGTGCGCAAGATTGACCAGGATAGGGCCCAGGCGTTCCCGGCGGCAGAGCCTTGGAATCTTACTGCGCCAGCTTGCCACCAGAGCGGGCACAGGCGCAGTGTTCCCGGTCGAACCGAAAACTGATCCAAGGAGTTAAGCCCTGCCATGCGACCCAAGAAGATTATTCTCTGTGTAGACGACAACGAACAAGAGCTCTCCGTACTCAAGTTCATGCTGGCCACCAACGGATACCGTGTGCTCTCCGCCGCCAACGGCCGGGAGGCCATCGAGATCTTTGCCGAAACTCCCGTGGACCTGGTGCTGAGCGACTTCGCCATGCCCCAGATGAACGGCTGCCAGTTGGTGGAGCGGTTGAAGCAGATCGCGGCTCATGTGCCCATGATCCTGCTGGGCGATCCGCAGAGAATGGGGGGCGATATCCACGCCGCCGATGCCCTGCTGGCCAAGAAGAATTGCTCATCCCAGGAGCTGCTGGAACGCATCAAAGTAATGAGCGCCCGCAAGCGCGGTCCCCGCAAGGGCTCGCAGCGGCTGGCACCCATGGTGGAGTTGGCCCGGGCGTCCTAAGAGCGGGGATCAGGGGTCAGGGATCAGGAACAGGCGCTGGGCTTGGATCGCACTCAGCGCCGAGCTGAATAGCCGGTCCCGCAGTATGGGAATGCCAACTCCTTCGGCCCTGTTTCAGCCGGCAATACCCTGACCCCCGCACTTGACGACGCCGCGCCCAGGTGGGATACTCCCCAACGGTACCTGGTTTGGAGGACCCCCCCTGCCGGCCGGGGGGTTGGTTCCTTATGGACCTGATTTTGGTTCGCCTTTTTTTTATGGCCCTTCTTGCCGGGGTCTGTTTTTTCCTTCATCCATTGGGCATGGCGGGATGGGTGAGTGCGGTTGCGGGGGCCTGTTCGGCCGGCGCGATCATTGTTTTTGAGATGCGCGTGCGGGCGCTTAGCCTGAAGCGGCTGATCGGCGCCGTGGCCGGCAGCATACTGGGCATCTTCGGCGCGTCGCTGTTTTGCATGGTGCTGCGAGGCGCTCTGGCCCCGGTGCTCACCCCAGCCGCCGCGGCCGTGGTGGAGATCTTCGTCCTGCTGCTGATGACCTATGTAGGGCTGCTGGTCGGCGCCAGCAAGGGTGACCTGCTGAACCCGTCGGCGATGGGTACCGTCTTTGCCGCCGACCGGCCCACCCGCCGCACCGCCAAAGTGCTCGACACCAGTGTCATCATCGACGGCCGCATCGCCGACATCGCCGAGGCCGGCTTCATCGACGGCATGATGGTGGTACCGGAGTTCGTGCTGCGCGAGCTGCAGATTGTGGCCGACTCGACCGACGCCTCCAAGCGCCAGCGCGGCCGCCGCGGCCTGGACATGCTGCAGCGCATGCAGGCCAACACCAACATCCAGGTGCAGATCGTCCCCGACGACTTCCCCTCCATCCGCGAGGTGGACCTGAAGCTGCTCGAGCTGGCCAAGAAGTGGGAAGCCAAGGTGGTCACCAACGACTTCAATTTGAACAAGGTGGCCCATCTGCACCACGTCGAGGTGCTCAACATCAACGACCTGGCCAACGCCCTCAAGCCCGTTGTGCTGCCCGGCGAGAAGATGAATGTGCTCATCCTGAAGGAGGGCAAGGAGTACAACCAGGGCGTCGGCTACCTGGACGACGGCACCATGGTGGTGGTGGACCACGCCCGCAAGCTGATCGGCAGGTCCGTCGAGATCGCCGTCACCAGCGTACTGCAAACCGCCAGCGGCAAGATGATCTTCGGCAAGATGGACGAGAACGGCAAGAGCGGCGAGGCGGGCAGGCCGGGACCGGTGGAGATGGCGCGCTGAGAGGCACGTTTCGTTAGCTTCTGCGGCTTTTTGGACCGTCAGGCAGGTGCTATCTTAATGACAGGTGCAGCCATGCCGGAAGCCCTCACCGTTTATCTTCACTTCCCGTGTTTTGACGGCGTCATCTCTGCCGTGCTTGCCTGCGAGTATTTGGAGCGAAAGAACGGCTGGAAAACCGGGGAGTTGGTGCCGGTTAACTATTCCGGGCGTGAGGCCTGGGTAGCGCGGCAGCTTGCCAAACCGGCTGCCGTGGTCGATTTTCTTTATCATCCGGACGCGGATTTCTGGGCCGATCATCATCAAACGACTTTTCTGACACCGGAATTGGAGACGCATTTCAGCCAAGCAAGCTCTGCCAACCTGCTCTACGACGCGGGAGCTGCTTCGTGTGCAGAGGTGATTTGGCGAAGGAGCTCTCGTCTTCTTCGTGAGCCGAAATTCCGGGAGATGGTGGAGTGGGCGCGCCGCATCGATGGCGCACGCTACGATTCGGTGGAAGAAGCTGTACTTGGGGATACTCCTGCACTCCGTATCAGTTTCAGTTTTCTACGCGATTCGTCAGCCGAGTATTGCCGGTTCCTGGTGGAGTCGCTGCGGTCGAAGAGTTTGGCAGAGGTAGCAGCTTCCCAGCATGTCGCAAAGTGCTACCAAAGTGTGCGGAGGGCCATCCTAAGTGGTCAACAGCTCTTCCGCAAAGCGTCCCACCTTGAAAAAGACGGCATAGTTGTGTTTCATGTGGAGGATACAGGTAAAGCGCTTTTGAGCCGTTACGCCCCATATCTTGACTATCCGAAGGCCCGCTACTCGGTGGGCATTATGGATACCGGTCATGGAGCCAAGATCACGGCTATGCGCAATCCCTGGCGGCGATTCAGGAGTGTCCCCCTCGGGCAGATATTTAGCCACTATGGGGGAGGCGGACACCAGCGTGTCGCCTCGGTTCTGCTGAAAGACCGGCAAGAGGCTACGCGGACGCTCGGCTCGATCCTCAGCGATCTGCGCAGGGCAAGCGTCGCGGGCAAACCGTTGCCAAAGGAGGCGATCCCCGGTGATTAAGCAATTCAATTTCTTCGACATTTATGGAGACCTGCTTCCAGGCATGCTGCTGGTCGGCCTCCTCTGGATACCCTGCGGAGTCCTCACGAATACCTGGCCTGACCAGGATCTTTCCAAGGCTTTGTTTCTGGGCGTTCTGGCCTACATTGTCGGGCACCTGATCCAGACAGTTGCGCTTTCGGTTGTGCCCTCGAAGGTGACCGACAAAACGAAACACCTGCGTTCTCCCTCCGACTTGCTTTTGGATGGCAGCGATAAGAAGTTTGCAAAAGAGCTGAAGGAGAAGCTCGCCGCGCAAGTCAAGAAGCTCTTCGGCATCGACCTCGAAATCACCAAGGATGGGGACGGGGAAAACGACATCTCAAAGAAGCGTCAGGACGCCTTCTTCCAGGCGCGAACCTATCTGATCACAAAGAATGCGGCGCGCTATGCGGAGCAATTCGAAGGCCTCTACGCGATGATGCGAGGCCTGGGATGCTCGTTCTTCGCCGGTGGGTCGTATCTTGCCGGTTGGGCGCTGTCCTTTCATCGGGATTGCTTCCGTCTTTCCGATTGGATGCCTGTTGTGTTGTGGATCGCGATTGCCGCGTCGTTGATTTGCGCTTTGATTGCATACTTCAATGAACCCGCAAGGAAGAAGGTAGATCGCTTTCTAACCTGGTCCATCGTTGTGGCGCTTTTCGGTGCGGGTTTTCTGGCCGGGCTCTGGCGTTACCAGGCTGCGGGAATCTCGATTCCCGCCTACGCCGAATACATTCTTTGGGGCAGTTGGCTGCTAGCTTGGATTGCGGCCGCGAGGTGCTTTTCCGCTTACAAGGGCTTTGCACAGATTTTCGCGGAAACGGTCTGGCGGGACTTTTCCGCATATCTCTCCTTCCAAGGTACGCCTGCACGGCCTGTCGAGGATTCATCTGACGGGAGTTAAAGCACCCCCAATATCCATGGGAAGGAATTGCGCCTCATTCATGCGTAAACATGTGCTCCGAAAAAATGCTGTAAACTTCAATCGCACAAACCGGGGAGCGCAGCACGGCCTTATCGATCCACGACCAAAGCCTAGAATGGCGCGGCGAGGCGATAGCGGCGCGATTTTTTGGCAGAGTCGGCAACCTCCAGAAAGCCTTGCTCGCGCAGCCTTGGGCACGGCGGCTTCATGCCGATAACGTGCCATTATCCTGCCGTTATTATGCTCATGAATTGCGTGATTGCGCGGAAAATCCCGCTTTCAGTACTTCAGCACCTTAGGGTCGATCTCCTCGCTCCAGGCGTGGATGCCGCCGGCGAGGTTGAAGACGCGGGGGTAGCCGGCCTGCTTGAGGAACTCCGCGATGCGCTGGCTGCGCACGCCGTGATGGCAGTGAACGATGATCTCGCGCTCCCGGTCAATCTCGGCCAGCCGCTGGGGGACCTCGTTCTGCGGAATCAGCTTGCCGCCGATCTGAGCGATCTTCTGCTCCCAAGGCTCGCGCACATCGAGGATGTAGACCTCCTCGCCGGCATCGATGCGCCGCTTCAGTTCCTTGACGGTGAGTTGGGGAATTCCGTTCTTCAAAGTGTTCTCCTAGGTTGAATCGACCTTCCCGTGGCCACCGACAACGCACGCACGGCCTCGTCGTTTGAAGATAGGCTAACAAATGCGAATGGCTCCGGGATGCCAGAGCCGTCCGCGCGTTTTCTGGGTTGGAGGGGTGAAGTTGATTACGGCGTGGTCTTCTTGGCGTCCGCGGCAGACTTCGGCTTCCAAAAGGGATCGGCCTTGATCCATTCCTCGCTCACATAGCTCTGTGCGGGGTTGACCGAGTAGAGCTCGAAGCGATCGCTGTCGATGGCCGCGGCGCGAAGTTCGCGCATCTTCTCCTTGTCCTCGTCGGTCAGAGCCGCAGTGAATTTTGGCTCCTCTGCGTAGCTCCGGTCGATATCGGCCATCGAATGGTCGTCGGTGAGGAAGACGTAAGAGCCGAGCTGGTCGCCGTACTCGATGCGATATGCGTCCCAATGGTCGCTGCTTCCGGCTTTGTCGGCCGCCGCGATCCACAGCTTCACCAGGTCGTTGAACTCCTTGCCGTGGGCGGGACGGACATGCACGATGCGAATCTCCAGGTAGCGGATCTTCGGGCTGGGCGTCATCGAGTGGTAGCTCAGGTCGGGTACATAGCTGAAGATCAACTGTTTGGTCTCCTCCAGCAGTTCGCCGTCGGCCACGTTCACCCGCTCGAACTCCTTCGCGACACTCGGATCATCAAAGACCTTATTGGCCTTTTGCAGGGCATCGAAGGAGTCAAAGCGGGACAGGAAAATGGCCCGCGGCTTGCCGGACATCGAGTTGAAGGCAACGTAGTGGATCGGGTAATTGCCCTTGGTCAAGGCCTGGACAAAGGCGCTTTCCGTCTTGTCATGGGCCAAGCCGCCCTTGCCCGGCTTGGTGTACTCCACGGTGACATCAAGGTACTTGGGCGCCGAAACGGTTGCGGGTGAGCTGCCTTGCCCCGTGGCCATCGTATTGCCGGCAACCGCGAGAGACAGTCCCAACAGACAGGGGCTGAGCTTGTTCATAGGTAGAACCTCCTGGATTGGCTCGGAGATCGCACGCGAGGGGAAGGGGAACCCGGGGAAACGCGTGCGCTCAAAGTCATTGCGATTATCCGGCCCGGAGCTCATTGGTGTAAAGAGCTTTCCCAACGATCTTCGGGGATGGATACGGCCTGGATCGGCTTCCGCATGGGAATTGCCCTCGGCGCTCCAAGTATGCGAGATTGGGAATGTGAGGCTGGAGTTTCTGGACCACTCTGCCGATAACCGCTTCAGTATCCTCGCAAACGGGAAGGCGGTCGTGAACCGGAAATCGCGCAATCCGAACTTTGAACAGATTCTGGAGGCCCTGCGGGCCCACTCCTTCGACGTGACGCCCTCGGAAGAAGTCGCGGGTGGTGTGCTGGTGACCAAGTACGGGGCCGGAGCAGTTCTGGTACCCTCCCCGGACGCGGATGCGCCTGCAGCCTTCGCTCTTCGGCCCGGAGCGTTGGTTGGGGGCCGGGTGGCCCGGCTGCTGGACCGCGGCTACCAGAAGTTCTTGAAGACCGCCCAATTTGAACTTCCAGCCGCAGCCAGCAAATTGCAGGCAATTCACCTGTTCAGCGAAGAGTTGAAGCAGGTGACCGGCGCCATCAATTTGTACAATGAGTCGCTCGGAACAACCAGCGATCTGTACTTGTACGACCGGCTCCAGGGCCGTGAAGCCGCGTACCCTGCCCTTCCGCGCCCATGGGAAATGGCCGGTCGAGACTGATTTTCCTGAAATGCGGGCGGTGACGGCAATGGAACCGGAAGAAAAGGCGGAGGAGATTGCGACCGAGTTGCAGAGCCGCCGGGCCGTCCCCCGCTTTGAGGTGGACGCGGATGCCCACTTGCTTCTCGTGGACCACGGTTCCACCCATCCTTGCCGGATCGTCGATCTCAGCCTGACCGGCTGCCGCGTCTGCACAGCGGAGCGGTTTTCGGCCCGAACCGGGGTCCGTGTCGAGATCAATTTCAGTGTGCGCGGGCTGGCCTTCCGTTTTGGCGGCGTTACCCAGTGGACCGACGGGTTGCATCAGGTCGGCATCCGATTTGCGGGTGTGCCTGAGCGGCGCAAGAACGAGTTGATCGAGGCGCTCGCCGAGGTCGAGCAGGAGAATGTCGCCAAAGCCGCAAGACGGGCTGCGGAAAAGTTGGCTCGAGAGGAACAGGCAGCCGCATTGGAGGCCGCCGAGGCCGCGATCTTGGAGGCTGCTGCACTCGCGGCGCAGTACGAGGAAGCGGGGTCTGGGCAGTTTCCGATTCTGGACCCGGCACCTACAATGGCGCAACCCACTGGCCCGCCACCAAAGCCCGCCAGGCTCAAACGCCGCCTGCGCTCCCGGGATGACGTCGATACTTCGGTCTCGATTCATCTCATCCAGGCAGGTTCTTGGCTGCAAGGCCGAATTCTCGACCTGAGCCCGAACGGCTGCCGCATCGATGCGGACGAACAATTCCAGGTGGGCATCTACACGCGGGTTGAGACCGAGTTCCGCCTCGATGGGCTACCCTTCCGGCTTGACGGCGTCATCCAGGGCATTCGGGACGGGGACTGGCGCAATGTCGGCATCCGCTTCCTGGAGATGAGCAGCCGCAAGCGGGAGCAGGTTGAGCAGTTGATCGAGGATATCCGGGAACTAGCGGAACAGGAGACGGAGGAAAAAGGGAATAGGGAAGAGGGAATAGAGACTCGTTAATTTGAACGCGCTAGAGGAGCGCCGGGCGGCAGCTCCAAAACCGGATCGAAATTACTAGGAAGTGACCTCCTAAATAGGCAATAAACCCTTTACCGCGACGAAAGCGCCCGTAGAGAGACCGCTTCATACCTTGGAAGCCGCAGGTTCGAATCCAACAGCGCCCACTATGCCCTTAAGAGCGCTGTCTTTCAACCGCCCGCGATCGGCTCCGTCCGTCATTTTTGAATTGCATTTACATCACGCTGCCGGGCAGGATCACCTCTCTGATTTCCTTGCCTTGCCGGATCGTCACGAGCGCTCCTTCGCATATCCGTTCCTTGGCCAGGATCGGCTGTATCGCCTGAAACAGCACCTCGGCGTCTTCGCCATAGAGCATCAAAATTGTACTCTCCGGGGTGGTTACAGTACCGGCACAGAAACCGGCGCTCTGGCTCCTTGCCTCATCCGTAAGCTCGACGGCCAATTCTTCTAAATCCTGTTTGCGATACCGGTTTCCGGGCCGGCTTCCGTAGCTGACTTCGACTAAGATTGATCCCTTGGCTTGAGAGATGCGGGAACTCAGGTCGCGATCTACATACGGAATCTGGTTCCTTTCCGCATTCACTGACGCCAGGCGATCTTCCGCCAGGACAGCTTCCTCCAGCCTGCCGAGCCGTTTGAGGGCCGCGATCTCTTCTTCGAGGTTCTCCACCATGGAATCAAGATTGGGACTGGGGATCTTCTTGCGCTCGGCATAGGAGAGTTGGAAGTCCTCCACGGCTTCAGCATCTCGTCCTTCATCTTTAAGAACGAGTCCGCGCGTTCCGTAGGCCGAAGCCAGAACCGATGTCCCATCCAGTTTATCCAGATCGAGCAGTTTGATCGCCCGGTCCAGCAGCCTATGAACCTCGGCAAAGTCGCCCATCCTCCTGTAACAACCGGCCATATTGTTCAGCAGCTTGGCGATGCTGGCGAGTGGCGTCGAAGGGGTCTGCTCGCGGATATGCAAAGCTTTCTCGTAAAACACCAACGATTCGGCGTGGCGGCCCTGTTCCGAGCATAGAATGCCCAAGTTGTTCCACGCAGGGGTCGCGGATTCAAGCTGCGCCTTGGCTTCGTAAAGCTCTGCCGCCTCCCGGAAGAGGCTTTCAGCTTCCGCGGGAGAACTCTTGCGAAGGGCATTTCCAAGGGTTATCAGAACTCCCGGCAGGCGCGGATCACCCGGATAATCGCGAAGTATCTTCAAGGCAGCTCTGGCTGCCACTGCAGAGTGGTCTTTGAGACCCATCTTTCCATAACACTGAGCAGCGATCTCCAACCTCCCTGCTGTTGCCGTCGGATCTTTGCTCTCCGACGCGCGCAGAATGGGATGGCGCGGCGGTATTCGTGAAGATGCATGAGGACTTTCGCCATGAACGACTGGAAGGCCACCGCTTCCATCCGGGATGAGTTTTCGTCGAGCAGAGTCATGGCCGAGTCCTGCAGTTTCTTCCCCTCTTCGGTTTTGCCAAGACGGTGGCGCAGCAGGCTCATGTGGCACCGCACCAGCAGCGAAAAATCCAGGGCTGGACCTGGCGACATGGAGGCTGTCTGTTTTTCGGCCATGCGAAACATCTGCTCGGCTGCCCCGAAGTTGCCAGACTGCATCGCGTCAGCGCCCAGATAAACCAGAGTGAGACACCTGTCGCCGGGATGGAGGGTCATAAAACTCCTTTGATGAGTAGAAACAGTCTAGCGCAGGGGCGGCCAGCCGCGCGCCTGGTTTTCGGCGTTATCATTCATGGTAGGAACAGGAGGTCCGAAATGAAGGCGATGGTTCATCTTGCAATGGCGGGCCTGTGCGCCTTGGCGACGGCGGGCTGTCTGGCTCAGACGGCCGGGCAACCGGCAAAGGTCGGGGACTTGCAGGTCAAGGAAGTGAATCTGTCGGAGATCGACACCTCGCATGTGAAGCTGGCCGTGGACCTGAATCTGACTGCGGCGCAATCGGCGACCTTCGAAAACCTGCGCCTCTGTTCTCTCCATCTGAATGGCCTGCCGGTCTTCGCCGCGCCGCTGAACCAGGAGATCGTGCTCAAGAAGGGCGTGGCTACGGCTCTGCCGCCGCTGTACGTCACCATCCTGTTTCGCGATCTGCATACGGTTGCGCCTCTGCGCCGGATGATCGAAAACCAGAGCGTGCGGATCGAGGGCGAGATGGTGGCGGGCGTTCGGCTGACCACTATCGAGAAGCTGGCGCTGCACACCCAGCATCCGACGGTGGAACTCGATCTGGCCCAGGATGTGCCCGTGCAAATCCGCGTCTCGGATTTCGAGCGCGGCATGGCGCTGAGTGCACTCGAATTGATCGATTCCGGTTTGCAGGCCACCGCCACGGCCAACAAGTACATTCCTGGCACCAAGCCCCAGTGGATTCGCGACCTCGAGGCCAGAGCCCCGGCGAGTCTCTTTGCGGTGGAATCGAGCTATGCACTGGCCGAGGGAGATACGAATTATCCGGTCGTTTCGATTCACCTGGGCTTTCGCGTCGCATCCAGCCCGGTGGTGACCACGGCGGAGGCGCAGGCGCCGTGGAAGTACGATGCGGAGTTTCTCGGCGCGGTGCAATCGGGCGCGGCCAAACTGGTGAAGAACAGCGAGGAGATTCAGCTCCGCCCTGTCGGGCAGGGCGACCCTTTGCGGCTCAGCGCAAAGGACTTTACCCTGGAGATGCGAGGGACGGCCGAGGAAGACAATCTGATCGCGGTGAGCAATGGCGGCCACGGGAAGATTCAGGTTCTGCGCCGCCCATCGCCCGCCTCTCTGGCCCTGCTGACGCTGCGAGCGCCGGCCTCGCCGGACCTGCCCGCGGGCCAGACAGCGGGATTGGCCGCGGGCCAGGGAGCGGGACTCTCCGTTGCCTCTGCCGCCGTTGCGGCCCAGGAGAGTTGGGAGCAGGTTGCCGTCTTCCGCCTGCGGGAGGACGCGGTGACCAGAAAGCCTTCGGTGGAGGTTCTGCAACTGGGAGCGCGCCGGGATGGCAAGAGCATCCACTTGACCGAACCCGTGGATGGAGCGGTCTTCGGCTCGCCGATTGTGACTCCGGATGGAGTGATCGGCCTGGTTCAGGACGAACAGGCGGGAGCGTTTCTGCCGGCGGATCTGCTGACGCCGGTTCCCGCTGCTGCGCCTGTTCCTGCTGCTGTGCCCGTTCCTGCGCCGACGACTGTGCAGTAGGCCTCTGCCCTCGTTCCTCACGGAGCGCGGCTTTGGGTTTGTGGTTTCCCACTTCTGAAAATCCAAAGATGGGCCAGCCGCCTGCCTGGGATTCTTGTGGCTGTCAGAGCCTTCCTCCTATCGATGAAATCCGCGAAAAAGCGGCCCTTTTTCGCGCAAAAGGAGGCCTGGACTGACCCCCAAAACTGAGACAGGTAAAATAGTCGCACTTTGCAGGGAAGGGAGACTGCAAGTGGCGAAACGGACCCTAGGTTGGCGTCCGGAGTCGTTCCGGGCGATGGCCCTGGAGCG
>Ga0187847_10002575_pt1 | contig 14569 bp, 10 predicted proteins | sample June2016WEW_4_10_FD_132458 | JGI IMG/M metagenome (GOLD analysis project Ga0187847, IMG submission 132458) | Peatland microbial communities from SPRUCE experiment site at the Marcell Experimental Forest, Minnesota, USA - June2016WEW_4_10 | ecosystem: Environmental > Terrestrial > Soil >...
CCTGCACAAAAAGCGTGTTGGAGGTGGGATTGATGTAGGTGACCGTGGCCTGTACGTGAACGGGAATCGCCGTGGCTGCCTCCTCAGGGCTAAGGGCGTGCACTTGCGCCACCGAGGTGATGGTTCTGTCGCTCTCGGCCGGGTGGGACGACTGTGTCAGCCTGGCGTCGGTGATCTTGCGTTCGCCGCCTTCGAGCTCGGCAAAACCGTTCACGTCGACCACACCGCCGATCGGCAATGCAGCGGTGGGAGCCTGGCGGATCCGGATGGAACCAGTGGCATCCTCAATTCGCAATTCTTCCCGCACGCCGTCGGATTGGATCTTGCCATGAAGGTGCAGCATGCGCTCCGCCAGCGAATTGGTGGGGATGGAGGCCACCTCGCGAATCGTCTGGAGCGGAGTGCCTTCAGGAGCCGGCACGAGGACCTCGAGGTCTGTGCTGCGGGGGATCCACACTTGTACCCGGGCTGTGCGGCCGTAGATGTCGCGGCTCAGGTTGGCTACGGCGCGGATCCGGATGCGGGCGCCCACCCTACCGGCGAGATTGGGCATATCAATGGCCGCGATGTACGCCTCGAAGACGGTTGCGCCCGAGCCCACTCTGATGACGGCTCCTCCCGAGCGGTCCTGATGCCGGGACCGGAAAACGCCATCCACCGCGATGTACCGAAAGCCGGTCCGGCCGGAGGTGAGATCCGCAACCGGGACGGGGAGTGCCTGCGGCTCGTGGGCACCTTGCAGAAGCGCTGCTTCGCTGGCGACAATCGTCGGCGCTGAACCTCCTTCGTTCACTTCGCCGATGACTTCCACCAGGTTGCGTGTGCGCAGGTCAATATTCAAAAAGGGGAGACTTACGCGGGCAGCGCCGGTGCCGTCTTCCATGAACATCAGGTTGGTGGTTGGGTCCGAAAGCGTGACCCAGCCCTTCAGGTGGACGGGCACCCGGTGATCCCCGACCTGAAATGGCAAGGCGGCAACTTGCCCGATCCGCTCCAACGGCACATCGGTGCGGTGGCCAATGCAGGACGTAAGAGCCAGAGCGGCTGCGAGGGTCAAGCCCGCCCGCAGAACCTTTACCGGTTTCGACGCCATGCGCATCATAGAGCACAGCAGAGCGGAAGGCGTCGTCTTCAACACCAACGCAGTCACGTTCATGATCATTCGCGGCGTAGCAGTATGCGCGCTGGAAGCGCCGATTCTGACAAGGCAGAGGGGCGCAGCACAACTCCTCTTCAGCCTACGCCCGCCACAGAGATGCAAGTCAATGCTGACAACGGGCAGGGAACACCATTAACGTTCGGTAGTCGGAGGCGTGCGGCGACCGCCTTGGGGCCGCCTGCGCCACCGCGATTGCGGGGATTCAGTCTACTAAGGTCAATATTGTCAGCACTGTCCGAGGGACCGACACTGGATAGAGAGAGTTCCATACCTGCAACTCTTAGACGAGGAGACTAGCGGATGATTCCTTCGCCACTGTCGCAGCGGCAAGACTGGTCGCCACCGGAACTGCTTCTCGAAGCTGCAGCCGACGATGACACCTTGATCATCAAGCTGATCGATGCTTTCAGCACCGATACGGGCGCCCGCATCGACACCATGCGGCAAGCCCTCGCCGGTTCCGACTTTACCCGCATCCGCGCCGAAGCTCACACGATCAAAGGCAGCGCGAGCCAGATGGGCGCCGATGCGTTAGCTGAGGCCTGCCGGGAACTCGAGATGGCCGCGAATCTTCATGATGCACGGCTGATTTCCCCCTGGCTGACCCGAATCCAAGGACTTTTTGACGACATGAGAGGCGCGATGTCCGTCTACGCCGGCGGCGGCAACGGGGAGCCGCTCGTAACGCCCTAATCAGACAGCCGCGCGGCGACCCGCGCCCAGGTTGCGTCCACCTTTTCTAATCCCGGGAAGCGCGATAACACTTTAGTCAACCCATAGGATCCTATCTAGCGTAGTCTTGCGCCGTGTCTTTAGAGCGGTCTGCAATGAATAGAAATACCCTGCGAGCAGGGATCGTATGAGTGTGGAGAAATGCCGGAGATCCGCCGATAGGAATTCCGAGGTGCATCGACTGACGACCCGCCGAGGCAGCGACCCTCGGATCGCGGCATCACGATGGCAACCGGCCTCCGGAAGACGGCTTCTCGGAGCCGCCATGCTGGTGCTGGCGATGGCCCGCGCCCAGCCAGGCCCGACCAATCCATCCGGGCGTCCACTGTTGACCTCCGCGCGGGTGGCTCACAACATGACCGCAGAGGAGGGAGCGCGCGGCTATCCTGTACTCCTGCATGCGGTGGTGAGCTATTACGATCCGAACATTGATCCGCGGCACGGGGCGCTGTTTGTTCTCGATCCGAGCGGCGGCATCTTTGTTGCGGTGCCCGCGCGACCCATACTGCCGATTCACGCCGGCACACTGATCGAGATCAGCGGCGTGACAGGAGCCGGAGACTTCGCCCCGATTGTCGACCATCCCCACATCCGCGTGATCGGAGAAGGCCAACTTCCCACCAACGTCCCTACTGCGAGCCTCGGGCAAATGTTGATGGGCGAGGAGGATGGGCAATGGGTAGAGGTGGAAGGTGTCGGGCATTCCGTTCAAGAAGCGACGCACGACATCACCTTGGACCTGGCCCTGAGCGACGGCAGGGTGAGTGCCACCACACCGAGGGAACCGGGGGTGGATTACAGCCGGCTGATTGACGCCAAGGTGAAGATCCGTGCCGCCGTTGCACCTTTCTTCAACGCCTACCGCCAGTTGGCCGGGGCACACCTTTTCTTCCCATCTATGGCGCAGGTACAGATCGAGGACCCCGCGCCGCGCGATCCTTTCGCCGCGCCGGTCCGTGCCATCAACAGCCTGCTGCGCTTTGATCCGGACATCGCGTTTCGCCACCGGGTTCATGTCCGCGGGCAGGTGACATTGCAATGGCCGGGCCGCTCTGTGTGCATCCAGGACTCAACGCAGGGGCTGTGCGCCCAGACGGCGCAAGCTTCGCCGCTGAGCGTTGGAGACGTTGTCGATGTGGCGGGCTTTCCGGCTGGCGGCGGATTTACGCCCACGGTCACGGACGCCGTTTTTCGGCGAGTGAGTGCCGGCCAGCCCATTCCTCCCACACCCGTCACTTCCGCAGAAGCGCTGCGCGGCGATCACGACTCCTCGCTGGTCCGGATGGAGGGCCAACTGATTGGCCAGGACCGCGCGGCGGCACAGCCAACCCTGGCCATCCTGTCGGGTAACACATTGTTCGCCGCGATTCTGGCAAAGACTCTGACCGGCAATGAGGCGGCCGACTGGCGCGAAGGAAGCAAGGTCCGCATTACCGGGATTTGTTCGGTGCAGGTTGATGCGCAGCAGATGGCGATGGGGGAAGGCGTCCTGCGGCCCGCATCGTTCCGCATTCTGCTGCGGTCGCCTCGCGACGTAGAGGTGCTGCAGTGGCCGTCCTGGTGGACCGCGACTCACGCCCTGCTGGTGCTAGCTCTCGTACTGGCGATCACCTTGGCCGTGTTGGGGTGGGTCGCCGTGCTGCGGAATCGGGTGAAACGCCAGACCGGGGTCATCCGCGGCCAGCTCCGGGAGACGGCTGCGCTCAAGGAGAAGGCCGAAGCGGCCAGCCGCGCCAAGAGTGAGTTTCTGGCTAACATGAGCCACGAGATCCGCACTCCTATGAATGGCGTCATGGGTATGATCGACTTGGCGCTGGAAGCAGAGCTTCCCCCGGAACAGACCGAATGCCTGCAAATCGCCCGGGGTTCGGCTGATGCGCTGCTGACCATCATCAACGATATTCTCGACTTCTCTAAAATCGAAGCCGGACGGCTGGAGTTGGACGCGACGGATTTCCCGGTGCAGGGCTGGGCGGAGGAGACGGTGAAAGCGTTCGGGCTGCGGGCGTCGGAAAAAGGCGTCGAACTCACCTGTGAAGTACGACCGGACGTGCCCGAATTCATCCACGGCGATGCCACTCGCCTGCGCCAGGTGGTGACGAATCTCCTCGGCAACGCTCTGAAGTTTACCGAACGAGGAGAGGTGTGTCTGCAAATCATGAACGACAGCGGAGCACCCGGCGGCTGCACGCTGCACTTTGTAGTCACCGATACGGGCATCGGCATTCCGGCGGACAAACATCGACAGATCTTCGAAGCATTCTCCCAGGCAGACATTTCGATGGCACGCAAATATGGGGGAACAGGTTTGGGCCTCACCATATCCTCCCGGTTGGTGGCCATCATGGGCGGCCGTATTTGGGTGGAGAGCGAGCCGGGCCGGGGCAGCGCATTCCATTTCACCAGCCAGGTCAAGGCCGCGACCGCAGGGGAGCTCGTGACAGCGGATGAAGCCGATTCGTTGCGCGGCGTTCCAGTGCTGGTGGTAGATGACAACGCCACGAACCGGCGGATTCTGGAGGAAACCCTGGCGCGATGGGGTATGCGGGTCACGTTGGCAGCCGATGGACCCGCGGCGCTCTGGCAACTCGAGCAAGCCGCGGCTGCAGGCGAGCCCTTTCGCATTGTGCTGACCGATGTACACATGCCGGAGATGGATGGTTTCGACCTTGCCCGCCGGATGCGTGAGGCGCCCGGGCCGGCGCGGCCGGTGGTCATGATGCTGACCTCCTCCGGCCAGAAGGGCCAGGTGGCCCGATGCCGGCAGGAGAAAATCGCGGCCTGCTTGACCAAGCCGGTGCGCCGCGCCGAACTGCGAAGCGCACTGCAGACCGCCTTGCAGCCGGCGCTGGCGGCCATGACCCTCGCCGGGGCGCCCGCGGCCGACGGCCCGCCGGATGAGGAAGGGCCGCCATCTCGAAAACTGCAGATCCTGCTGGCTGAAGACAACACGGTCAATCAACTCGTCGCGCGAAAGCTGCTGGAACGCCGCGGGCACACGGTAACGGTGGCCGGAAATGGCCGTGAGGCGCTCGACCTGGTGGAAGCCGGCCACTACGATTTGGTCCTGATGGATGTTCAAATGCCGGAGATCGATGGCTTCGAGGCCGCCAGGACTCTGCGCACCCGCGAGGCCCGCACGAGCGGGCACCTGCCGATTATCGCGATGACGGCGCACGCCATGAAGGGCGACCAGCAACGGTGCATGGACGCCGGAATGGACGCCTACGTCACCAAGCCGATCAAGCCTTCGGCGTTGTTCGCCGCCATCGAGGCAGCCTGTTCCGAGGCGGTATCTCACTAGCCGTTAAGCACGCTAGAGGACAGTCATCGTCGTGCTACTCGGCAGCCGCCGCTCCGACAGGCCGGGAGGCTCGTCCCGCAAACCGGCGGGATAGATCCTCCCGGCCTTTTTCTCCGGCACTCGCCGCTGCTTTCAGTTCTAATGGAGGCATGACCTCATCAACGCGATTCCTGGCGCTTGCCGCCCTGGTTGCGTATGGCCCCGTTGTGGGCAGCCTGGCTGCACAGCCCGATCCCTTCGAGCAGGTCGCAGCCATGCGGCGCGGCGTGAATATCGTCGGCTATGACCCGTTATGGAAGGACGCCACAAAGGCGCGCTTCCATGAGCGCCATTTTCCGCTGATTCAGCAGGCCGGATTTCAGACCGTGCGCGTGAACCTGCAGGCCTTCGATCATATGGACGCGGCCAACCGGCTGGACACGGGCTGGCTCAAGACGCTGGATTGGGTGGTGAAGAACGCAGTGGCGAACGATCTCACCGTGATTCTCGATGAGCACGATTATGAACGATGCGCGCAGAGCGCCGACGCGTGCCGGACGAGGCTGCTGGCCTTCTGGCAGCAGGTCGCGGAGGCCTACCAACTGGCGCCGCCCAGCGTGGTTTTCGAAATTCTGAACGAGCCGAACGGCGCACTGACGTTCGAGCGATGGAACGCCCTTCTCAAGGACGCGCTGGCGGTCATCCGCAAGACCAATCCTGTGCGTAATGTGATCGTTGGACCCGCGATGTGGAACGGCATTCACGCTCTAGACAAGCTTGAATTGCCCGAGGAGGATCGCCACTTGATCGTCACCGTGCACTACTATCTGCCCATGTCGTTCACGCACCAGGGGGCCAGCTGGAGCAAGGAGACGGCTCATCTCTCGGGCGTGACGTGGGGGAGCGACGCCGAAAAGCAAAGGGTGGTGGACGATTTCGCCGGAGTTCAGCAGTGGTCGAGGGCGCATAACAGGCCGATCCTGCTGGGCGAGTTTGGCGCATATGATAAAGGCCCGCTGGAATCGCGTGTCCTTTACACTTCGTGGGTGGCGCGAACGGCGGAGTCTCTGGGATGGGCCTGGACCTACTGGCAGTTCGACTCCGACTTCATCGTCTGGGACATGGCCAAAGACGCATGGTTCGAGCCTATCCGGAAGGCCTTGATTCCCTAGTTGGCTAACCCGCCGACGATTCCTCAATCACCGGCAGCGCCGGCAAAGGCGCGGGCGCGGATAGGGTTGGGGACCACGTCCAGTTTCTGCGCTCGATGATGGTGCGCGGTTCGTAGGTCCAGCCGCCGGCCAGGCGGCGTTCCTCGCGCCGCGCCGACCTCAGCATCACCGGTCCCAGTGCACGGCCCAGCAACCGCGAGAACAATCCGAACTCGCGCTCCACTTCCAGGCGCAGGTTGCGAATCTGTTCGGCTACGGCGGCGTTGCTTCCACCCAGATGGTGCTCCATGGCCCACAGGGCGCCTGCATAGCCGTCGCGCAGGGAGCGAGCTTCACGGGCGAAGCGGGCTCTCACGCGCAGATCCGGGTCGTTCTTGTAGCGCAGCCAGCCCTCCAGCGTGGTGCGGCAGATGCGGTAAATGCTGGGACCGTTGCGCTCGAAATCGCGGCGGAATGCCCAGTCCAGGAACCGCTTGGAATCCTGGCGGGAAATGGCGGCGTGCTGGAAGTTGAACTGGCCCTGGCCGTGAATATCGGCCAGATCCACGCCATCCAGCATGCGGCCCTGCTCCTGCATCTCGAAAAACAGCGGCGTGCCAGGCACCGGCGTGTAGAGCATGAACTGGTGAAAATCGGTGTTGTGCGCAACGGCGTGCTCGATTTCTTCGTGAATGTTCTCCGCCGTGTGGTGCTCCAGGCCGACGATGGTGGAACCCAGCACCTTGATGCCGTTCTCATGCAGCTCTTGCGTCAGCCGCAGAGTATCGGCGCCTTTGAGCTTGTCGTAAGCCGAGCGCGGCGATTCCAGGCCCATCCAGACCCAGGAGACGCCTAACTCCACCAGCTCACGCATGGAATACTGGCTGATTGCGTTGGCGGATGAGAAGACGTACAGCGACCAGGGCTTGCGGGCCGCCTTCATGCGTTCGAGCAGCTGCATCGCGCGGCGTTTGTGGAGCAGGAAGTTTTCGTCCATCATGAAGAACGAGCGCGCTCCCAGCTTCGATTCCATGTGATCCATCACGCCGAACAGTTCGGCGCCCGTGTTGTAAAAGTTGAGATACTTTCCCTTGCCGCCGAAAAACGCGGATGTGGTGCAGAAGTTACACCCCATCGGGCAGCCCACCGATGGAATGATGGTGGCCGCGGTCGAGCCTTTGGTCTGTGGCAGCTTGATGCCCAGCGTGCGAGCGCCGAATCCGGAAACGATTTCGGGGTGTGCGATAGGCGTGGTTTCATCCTCGCCCAGAAAGCGGCGCATCCAGGAGATGCCGTCGCCGCGCACGATGTGGTCGGCGTCGATCAGCTTCTCGATTTCCGGAACAGCAGCCACGTGCCCGCCAACCACGATCGTGGCTTTGGGCGCCAGCCGCCGCACCATGCGGCACATTTCGCGCACCTTGCCCACGTTCACGATGATGGACGAAATGCCGACGATGTCGTAGTTCTGGCCTGTCAGCTCCGCTTCGAAGGCCTCATGCGTGGGGAAGTCGAGCACCGTGGTCGGCGCCGAGATGTTGCGCTGTATCATCAGAATGCCCCACGAGCGGTGGAACATACGCAGCGAAAACACACCCTGCTCGCGCGTGACCTGATTGTGGTATAGCTCCATCGGGTTTATCGCGCGGCTGCCATACGCGTCGTCCTGCGCGTAGGGGCCGAAAACCGAGCTGAGCAGAATCCGGGCGCCCGTGCCCTTCGGATGTTTGGTCATGTCTAAAAGAGATTGAGTGCTGAAACACTCTAATTGTAACACCGCTTCGGCTCAGGCGCTGAAAGGAACCTGCTGTTAACCGTTGTCTATTGAACGCTGCGCCGTTATTTCCCCACTGCCTGAGAGGAGAATGTCACATAGGGAAATACTTCAGGAATGTGCGAATCGTAGTGGCCGTGACGATTCCAGGTCCAGCCGGCGCATGGATTCAAGATTTCGCGCCGGCGACCGATCTTCTCGAAGCGGGAACAATCGATGCGCCACACGTCCCCATCGGCGGGCGGCAGCGATCGCCCATCCGCGATCAAGCTGAGACCCTTCCAGGGAAATGCAAGCTCGACGGTCCAGCCGCGATCCGTATTGCTTCGACTGTGGACCGCGCCCTGCACCTGTACCGCCGTCTTCAGGCCGGGGAAGTCCCAGTCGAGAAAGCCCCACCGCTCGCCGCGCGGGTGCACGTGGCCGCCCACCCCGTCGAGCACCATGAGGCGCTGGTTGGCGGCATCGAACTCCGGCCTCCCGTAATACCGGCCACCCGGCTGGTGAATGTCCTTCCAGATCCAGAAAGCTTCATACACCGTGTTCAGAGCATTGATTTCGAACTCGTAATAGGCGTCGCGGCCCGCGATGAATACCTCGATATCGTTCTCTTCCCAGATTTTAGAATCGCGTTTCGTCATCGTTCCCCAAACGTCGGTCTCTTCAATCCAGAATCCGAAATAGAGATACTCGTCATCCCACAGCAAGGCAACGCGCGTATCAAACCAGGCCGGCTCGCCGGTCACGATATCTACGAACGGAGCAGACTTGGGTGCGTGGCGCCAGGGCGGCTTATCCAGCTTGCCATCTATCGAGATGGGCCCACCGGCGCGATAGCACGTGTAGCGGGCAGGTTGAATATCGGCCATATTCTTTCTCATTGTGCGGCCGGCGCGGAGAGCGCCGCATCAGTCAGATTGTCTCACCGCGCATCAAATCGAGATAGGTCTCGCGCTCGCGAATCACGCGAAAGGACGCGCCGTCCACCAGCACCTCCGGCACGCGCGGCCGCGAGTTGTAGTTCGACGAAAGCACGAATCCGTAGGCGCCTGCATCGCACACTGCCAGGTAATCGCCCGGCATGGCGTCGGCCATCAGGCGGCCGCGCGCCAGGAAATCGCCGCTTTCGCACACAGGGCCGACCACGTCGGCCGTCACCGGCGGCAGCCCGTTCTTGCGCAGCGGCACGATCTCATGGTGCGCATGATACAGCGCCGGCCGGATCAGGTCGTTCATCGCGGCGTCCACCACCATGAATTCCTTGGCGCCGTTCCGCTTGCGATAGAGCACGCGAGTGAGCAGCACACCGGCCGGACCCACGATGGAGCGGCCCGGTTCGACCATCACGGAAAGCCCGCTGCCGCGGAGTTTGGCATGCAGGCCTTCAATGAATGCCGCGATCGTAGGCGCCTTTTCGCCCGGTTGATAGGCGATGCCAAGCCCGCCGCCCAGATCCAGATGGCGAATCGGACAGCCCTCCTTTTGGAGCTGCCGCGCGAGTTCCACTACTTTGTCCACCGCTTCCAGAATCGGGCTCGCGTCCAGGATCTGCGAGCCGATGTGGCAGCTTACGCCTTCGGCTGACAGGTGAGCGAGGCTTTGCGCTCGCTGGTAAACCGCGTGGGCTGCGTCAATGGCGATTCCGAACTTGTGCTGGCCGAGGCCGGTGGCAATGTAGGGGTGCGTGGCCGCGTCCACATCGGGGTTGACGCGAATTGAAAATCCCGCCCTCACGCCCCGTCGCTCCGCCATGGCGTCGATCAGCGCCAACTCCGGCTCGGACTCGCAATTGAAGCTGTGGATGCCCTGATCGAGCGCGTACTCCACTTCCGCGGCTGTCTTGCCCACGCCGGAAAACACCACCCGTGAGGGATCTCCTCCGGCGCGGAGCACGCGCGCCAGCTCGCCCCCGGAAACGATGTCGAAGCCCGCCCCGGCCTTTGCCAGCAGCGCCAGCACGCCGAGCGACGAATTCGCTTTGACGGCGTAGCACACCGTGTGCGGCAGCGAACCGAGCGCCTCGTCATAGGCGCGGTAATTGCTCAAAATCGTCTGGCTGGAGTAGACATAAGCAGGCGTTCCTGCCTGTGCCGCGACGTCGGCTAGCGCTACCTGTTCGCAGTAGAGATCGTTGCCGGAGTAAGAGAACATCGGAATTCGGAGTGATGGGGCTTCAGAGCCTTGAGAGGGGCGGTCGCGCGGCACGTTGACAGACGACAAAGACCGATCGTCTGTCCCACCCAGGCCGCGCCACGCTAGCGCAGTTCCTTGCTTTGCGCGGTGGCCGGTTCGGGACCGTCGTTTTCGTGAATGGTCATGGTCTGGTCGGAGTAAAAGCTGCGGCTGCCGCTGCTCCCATACGCCACCGGCACGGCATTGACCGAATAGCCTCCGGGCACGGCTGCGACCGTGAACTTGTAGCCTTGCTTTTCGCCATTGGCCAGATCATTGCCGATGAGGTCGGCCGCCGATGCGTTCGGCGCGCCACTCGCCGGTGGGCCCAGCTCGGTGAGCGACACTGCATACCGGCCAAACTGCGACTGGAATTGGACCTGCGCCGTGTGAATGGCCTTAATCGCCTGAATCGCGGCGGTCTCCCGCGTATACATCTGGGCGTGCGTGAATTTGGGTACGGCGATGGTGATCAGGATGAGAATGATCGATACCACGATCAGCAATTCAATCAGGGAGAAACCCCGGCGGCGATGCGGCCCGGCGTGCCCGGCCCAAGGCAGTTTTGGCATACGTTTGTACCTTTATATTATGACGCGCCGGTGCCGAGCGGCGTGCAGGCGGGTTATCCGCCTGCCCCACGGACAACCACCTCAGAGGGGCTATGCGAGTTGGCGGGAGAGGCGGGCCGGGCGTGCCCGGCCTTTACCAATCCGGCGTAGGGGCGAGGCATGCCTCGCCCGCATGGGACGGGGAAAGCTCCAGGAAAAACGGGCTCGCTACACGTACCGCCACAAATGCTGGGCGAGAAATGCGCCGCCGTATGCCAGGGCGCTCATATAGGCAAACTGGGCTATGGGCCATTTCCAGCCGCCGGTTTCACGCCGCACCACGGCTACGGTAGAGACGCACTGCATGGCAAATGCGAAGAAGATGAGCAACGCTACTGCCGCGCCCGGTGTCAGGTCCTGCCGCAGTGCGCTCTGCAAGTCCATGCTGGTGGAATCCGGATGGTCCATGCCATAGATCGCGCCCAGTGTCGCAATGATGGTCTCGCGTGCCGCAAAGGAAGTGATCAGACCGATGCCAATCTTCCAATCGAACCCCAGCGGCTTGATGACCGGTTCGATGGTGCGGCCCAGTGTACCCGCCAGGCTGTCGCGAATGGCAGGCGGATGCCCGTGAGTGTAAGGTACATGCGCCGCCGTCCATAACAGCACCGTCACCAGCAGGATCACCGTGCCGGCGCGGCGCAGGAAGACCTTCGACCGATCGAACAGCCGCAGCCCGAGCGACTGAACGGTGGGCCAGCGGTAGGCCGGCATCTCCAGCAAAAAGGGCGTGCGGCCGCTCTTCAGAATCGACGATTTCAAGATCCGCGCCGTTAGCACGGCCATCACGAATCCGAGCGCATAGAGCCCGATCATGGCCACCGTGCGCACGCTCAGAAAGCCCAACAGCCGCCGGTTGGGCAAGAAGGCGGCAATGATCAGCGTGTAGACGGGAAACCGCGCCGCACAGGTCATGAAGGGCGCGATCAGAATAGTGGCGATGCGGTCGCGCTTATTTTCGATGGTGCGAGTAGACAGGATCGCGGGCACTGCGCAGGCGTAGGCCGATAGCAGCGGGATGAACGATTTCCCCTGCAGCCCGAAGCGCGCCATGGTGCGGTCGGCAATCAGCGCCGCGCGTGCCAGATAACCGGAGTCCTCCAGGATGCCGATGAACAGGAACAACAGCAGCACCTGGGGCAGGAACACGATCACCGAGCCGACGCCTTTCCAGACTCCCTCCACCAGCAGCGAGCGGAAGAGCGAGGGCGGCAGCGAAGTCGCAATCCAGTTGCCGGAAACCTCAAACAGCCACTTCACGCCGTCCATCAGCGGCGTAACGTAGCTGAAGATGGATTGAAAAACGGCGATCACGACAAGGGCGAAAATCAGCGGTCCGGCCACCGGATGCAAGATGACACGGTCCAGGCGTCGCGTCCACTTGGGAGCGATGGGCGGGCGATAGTCGGCCTGGCTGCCGATCCGCCCGGCCCACTCGCGGCACTTCGGTACGTCGTGCAGCACCGGCAGCGACCTGGGTGTGGGCAGATCCATGGTGCCGGCGAGAAAGTCGCGTACCTGTTCTATGCCCTCGCCCTGGCGCGCGCTCACCAGCGCCACCGGCGCGCCCAACTCTCTCGATAAGGCTTTGGTGTCGACCGTGCCGCCGCGGCTGCGCAGGTCGTCGGCCATGTTGAGGATAATCAGCGACGGCAGGCCGAGTGCCAGGATCGGCGCCGCGAGCATCAAATGCCGGCCCAGATTGGTCGAATCGAGCACCAGCAGGACTGCTTCGGGCTTGGGCGTATCGTCGCGCCGGCCGGTCAGCACGTCGTACGCCACCTGCTCATCTTCCGAATGCGGCGAGAGGCTGTACACGCCCGGCAGGTCGATCAATTCCACAACTTGGCCGCCGGCCAGTTCGGCGATGCCCGTGTGCTGCTCCACCGTCACGCCAGGAAAGTTGGCGACCTTCTGGCGCAGTCCGGTGAGCCGGTTGAAAAGCGTCGTCTTGCCGGAATTGGGCGGCCCGATCACGGCCACCGCTTTGGCTGCCGTGCCGGAGGGAAACGGGGCCATCGCCGCCGGGCCGCAGCCGGCGCAGTCGTGGCATTCGCTCATGCAGGCCTCGGGAGGTTTTCCTTGCGGAAGATCTTGAGACGCCGCGCGGTTTCGCGCCGCACCGCGATCTCAGATCCGTCTACCTGAAAAACCCGCGGATCCCCGCCGGGTGCGCTTTGCCCGGCAACGACCCGTGCTCCCGGAAGAAAACCGAGTTCCATCAGACGGCGTGCATCCTCGACCGGCAAATCAATCTCACTGAGAACCGCTTCGTCGCCGCGACGCAGGTCCACGAGGCTCCCGGGCGAAGCTTCCAACACGCCATTGTTGCCACTCAGTTGCATCTCAATTCTAGTATGCGCGGCTCTGAAATTCTTGTCAAGATGCCGCATGCCGGCTTGCCGCTTGGCTTTCCTCACCCTTTGCCTCGAGCTGCTAAGTATAGCAAAATAAGCGATAGCAGCGTGCAGCCGCCATACCGAATTCGTGCTTTTCGCCTGGCCGATATGGACGCGGTGCTGGCCCTCGAGCGAGCCGGCTTTGGCGCTGACGCCTATGATCGCAACTTGTTTGCAGAGCTTTACGGCAAATGCGGGGCGCTATTTCTGGTCGCGGAAGGCCGGGCTGGCGTCCGCGCTTATATGATCACGGCCATCGCGCGCCGCCTGGCCACCCTCCGCGCCGAACTGGTTTCGGTGGCAGTGTATCCGGCCTGCCGCGGCCAGGGGATTGCCAGCTCGCTGATCCGCAGCACGCTGCGCCGCTTGCGGGCGCGCCACGTTGGCCAGCTTTCGCTCGCGGTGCGCGTGTCAAATTGGCAGGCCCAGGCCCTCTATTGGAAATTCGGGTTCGCCCGGCAGCGTCAGATCCGGCATTACTACGACAACGGCGAGGACGCGCTGGTGCTGCGCAAATTGATGTAGCGTCCGGCGCGAGGCGGGCGCCCGTCCTAGTCTGTCGGTTGTTGATCGCGCTGGCTAGCGCGATGTGCCGCCCGGGGGGCCGCATCGCGCGAGGATCTGCCGTTCGAACATCGCGTCCGGCGACCGGTTGTCGCGCAAGGCCTGCCCGATTTCGGCCGCAGCGGCGCAATACTGTGCCGGGTCCGGCGTACGGCCTTCGGCCAGCACTTCTGCGGCGCGTGCTCGTGCTTCCCCCTGCGTATCGCCGAGCCCGCGGTACGCTGCCGCCATGGCTTCGTACACCGCCGGAAAACGAGGCGCCAGGATGCGCGCGTGAAGCTGCGCATCCCGCGCTTCGGCAAACCGGCCCAGGCTCAAGTAGTCGTCGGCCAGGTACAAATAGATCAGGACGAATGTCTGCCGGGGCGCCAACGGCTTGCCGTGCTCCAACTGGGCTTTATCGAATGCCTGTTCGGCGGCGAGCGAAATCCGGCGCGCTTCGAGCAGCACGGAGATCGACTTCTCCCGCCACGCCTGGCGTTCAACTTCCGGCGCCAGCGCCGCCTTCTCCGCGTAATAAATGCCCAGCCGGGCCGGAATCAGTTCCGAGGACCTGGCCGACGGCAGGGCACGCACCAGGCTCCACGCGGCCTCCTGCTCGGCGATCGCGCGGCTCAGGTTTGCGGCCGGGTTCTGATCGAACCATGCCTTCGCCAGCATATCGTGCAGGCGGGCGCTGCGCGGCGCCGTTTCCACGTCGGCCAGGCCCAGCGTGAGGTTGTCG
>Ga0187847_10002577_pt1 | contig 14563 bp, 8 predicted proteins | sample June2016WEW_4_10_FD_132458 | JGI IMG/M metagenome (GOLD analysis project Ga0187847, IMG submission 132458) | Peatland microbial communities from SPRUCE experiment site at the Marcell Experimental Forest, Minnesota, USA - June2016WEW_4_10 | ecosystem: Environmental > Terrestrial > Soil > Wetlands...
GAGGACAAAGGGCTTGCCGGGCGTGAGGCTCGCGGTTCCGTCAAGCACGGTCTGACGCACTACGGGGTCCTGAGTTCCTACGCCGGATTTCTCCTCGGCGACACTTGATTGTTCGATCTTGGATCGCAGACGCAGGCCTCCGTCTGCATAGGCGTCGACGCCGGCTTCGATGCTGAGGCCGACATCCTGATACTGAACCTGGGTGTTTGCAGAGGAAGTTGCCACATCGAAGTTGCCGGTGACGATGGGGACCTTAGCGCCTTGCTTGAAGGTGGTTCTGTCTCCGGAGGTGACAACGAGAGCAAAGTGGTGGGCGTCAGCTTGGTGTCCGCTCTCGACGTCATGGATGGTGAATGTGAGGCGGTAGACCTTCTTGGGGCGATCGAGGTCGGCGCAGATTTTCTGCGCAAGCTGAACATCTTCCGCAGAGCCGCGAATGGTGATGGCGTTTTGTGAAGGCACTCCGTAGATCTTTGCCTTCCCAAGCATGTTGCGCAGGGCCGTCTGCACGTCGTTCCGGTCGTTTTGCTGTGTCAGGTTGACGAGGTAGACGGTCTGATAGGTTTCTGTACTTGCTGTTGAGTCGGCGGTTTTGGTGTCTGCTGGTTGCGCATGGGCACATGCTGGTTGCGCAAGCAGGAGTGCGAGCGTGATTCCGCACAGCAATTGGGCGCAGTTTGTTATCCGTCTCGCGGTGGGGTGACTTATCGATTTCATTGGTTGCCTCTCGGAGTTGTCGGTCAGAAGAAGAGTGGGCCGTGTGCTTCGATGTGAGGGCCCTTCTGTTGACAAGACGCGCAAGGGGCGGTTTCGCTCAAGGCGTTTTGGCGAGTGTGCTGCTAACTCAGGTGTCAGAGACGAGACGCGGGTTTATCGGCCGAAGATTGGGTTCTGTCTGAGTTGGCGGTGATTCACCGACAACACCACAGATAGTGGAATCCTCATGTGTTAACCTTCTGATTCTGTATGGCTACGGCAATTGAGCAGCGGTTGAATGACATCTATCGGAGACTTGGCTCAGTGACACCTCCTGAGTCGATCACGCAATCCGTTTTTGAGACTGATCAGCTCCACTTGGAGCGACTAGCGGCATTGGGTCCCGGCGAACGCGCAAGTGTGTGGGACCTCGCCGATTACATGGACGAGCTGCTTTATCGCGATATTCAGACGTCTCTCCTTGTGCATGTGTTGCCATCTTGCCTCCGATCGTGGGATGAATATCTCCGAAACGAGACGTTCGAATGCCCTGGTTTTGCTGAGGGTTTCTATACAGTATTGGAAAAGAAAGACACATTTGCAGGAGTCCTAACCGAAGATCAGAGACAAGCAGTATGGGAATTCATGAGCGGGTCGATTCTAGAGGAGATCGATGCACAAGACGGTCTCCGCTTTGAGGGGTACCCCGCCGCTCCATATCGTTGGATTCGAGCTTTGATGACCCACGGGGTTATTGCGTCAGATATGGAGCGGCTATGGATGGATTGGTGGTCAGTTAAAACGATCGGCCGAGCCGTCGCAGCAGTGCAGTATGTTTCTTGCCTGGTGTACCCAAAGAACGCGAACCCAGTGTTCGCTCCACACACGCGCGAAAAAGGAGGCGGTCCGCCTTGCCTTTGGGAATTTGATGGCTATTCGAACGATTGCAATTGGAAGGCACAGAACGTCGAGTTTCTTCAGAAATTTTTTCGCGATCCAAAGATGGTCATCTCGGTAATTCAGCAAGCAGTAGATCGCTTGTCGCAAAATAGTGGATTTATCACAGCGCAGCGACTCCTCGCGGACTCACAATTGCCGTCGGCAAACCTGAAGGGACGAGGTCCCGCAGAGACATTATCTGAACGTCTCCTTGCACTTCCTGAAATCCTTGCCGAACCGCTAAACACGTACTTGTGGCCCGATTGATGCAACTAGCCCCGACATGCTGAAAGAATCGTCGTTAATTCGGAAGTTATCTCTCGGCCTCCAGCATTTTCTTTGGCGAAATTGCTGGAGGCGTTGACTGCACGGGGAAAATTTGCATCCGATTACTTGGGTTGGTGTTATGTGTGATCGGCGATTCATTAGTTTGGCAGGGTGGATATCGCTTTGGCTCTGCGTAGGAGGGGCACACGCTCGTGGCCAGAATGCTGCGACGAACCAGCAATCTGCGCCAAGCCAGGCCGCAACGCCCATTCAGCCGCCTGCGCCGGGGCCGCTGCCTACTAAGCCTGTGCCGGTGAAGGATCCGCCGCCTACTCCGATAGCGGTGCAGAAGGAGGAGTTGGGGAAGCCTTCGTGGGATCCGGCGTGGGACAAGATTGTGGAAGAGGCGCTGCCGGCGGAGATGCTGTCGTCATCACGAGTGGCGCGGGCGGTGAAGCCGTTTTGCCCGCGGTATGCCTGGATGAACGATACGGACAAGCGGGCTTACTGGGCTTATTTTTTTCAGGCGCTGGCGGGCGCGGAGGCGGGCTTGGAGCCGACGGCGGATGCGCGGCACTCAGAGCCGGAAGTGGCGGTGATCGATCCCGTATCGAAGCGGAGGGTGCGCAGCGAAGGGTTGCTGCAACTGACCTATGTGGACGCCAAGCGGTATGGATGCGACTTTGATTGGGAGAAGGATAAGCAGCTTAAGGAAAAAGATCCGGACAAGACGATTCTTCAGCCGAAGAACAACCTGCAATGCGGCATCAGGATTCTGCGCGCGCAGTTGATTGATAGAAGGAAGCCGCTGGCATGGAGGAAGAGTTACTGGTCGACACTGCAGCCACGAAATCCGACCTTCAAGATGTTTGTGAAGCAGATGACGAATGTGCCGGATGCCTGCGGGGCAACGTTGCTGAAGAAGAAGGAAACGGCGCCGGTGATGCGCGAGGCAGCAAAACTGGAGGCGACTGGGACGGCCGCGGGTGGTGCGACGGCGGCGGCGGCGACGCAGGCGGCCGGAACACCTTCTGGGGGCGTCCCCGCGGCCACAACGGCCACGGGGGCGCACTAAGCACCTGCGGTGCGGCGAATCGGGTGACGCGTACAGGAAGAGAGCTATAAAAGGCTATAGATACGTGGAACCATCCTCCTTAACCGCGATAGTGCCGCGGCGAAGGTGGGGCACGCCGCTTTTGTCCTGATGGTTAGCCTTGTTTTTGTGGATTTACTGCGGCACGGGGGCTTGTTCGCCTTGGGATTCGTAGGTGCCTAGTTGATCGCGGAGGTGATTGGCATTGTCGTCGTCGTGCTGCGATACGGCTACGGCGAGGGCCTGGCGCAGGGCCTGGATGGCTTCTGCGGAATGGCCGGTCTTTTGGAATGCTTTGGCCAACTCTGCGAGAGCCTGCCATTGCCTGCCATGACTCAGCTCGACTGCTTTCTCAAGCGGGTCGATGGCGGAGGCGAAGTCTCCGCGTGACTCCAGCACCACGCCAAGATTGAAATGGAACTCGGCGGAAGTTGGAATGAGGGAGATAGCCTGCTGGATTGCAGTTACTGCCTCGTCCGCGTGACCGTTGATGTCGAGCGATATGGCGAGATGGTCAACGAACGTTGCGTTCTTTGGATCGAGCATTGCGGCCTTGCGGTATTCCTCAAGCGCCTCGGGCTCCTGGTCGTTGCCACTGAGTGCGCTGGCGAGAACGTAGTGCGCGAGAGGATCTTCAGGGTCGCGCTCAATGGCTCTGCGAAAGGCCGCGATGGCTTCGGGAATTTGATTGTTTTGAAGAAGCTTGAATGCCACATCGAAGAGACGATAGAACTCGGTGGCCTGGGGATCGATGTTGGCGAGGCCGTCCTGCGCGATGTTGACGAACTCGGGAATGTTGACGGCGCGATTGGCGGCGGTGGTGTTGTCGACAATTATGGCGGGCGAGTCGTTGCCGTTTTCATCGATGTGCGTGAGCATGAGTTGCGTGTAGGGACTGCGCGCCTTGGATGAGAATGCAAGCCAGCGGCCGTTGGGCGAGAACGTGTGCCAGGAGTTCATGAGCAATGTGTTGCAGGTCATGAGGCGGGGTTTGCCGCCGGCAAAGGGCACGATGAAGAGACGGCTGTCAGGGCGCATGAGCAGGCCATTTTTGTTTTGCACCCAGACGATCCACTTGCCATCGGGCGAGACTTTGGGAAAGTCGTTGCTCATGCCGTTGGCGGATGCGCCTTCGATGGGAACAGCCTTGCCTCCGCGGCCTTCATTGAAGGGGATTCTGTAGAGGTCGTATTGAATCTGGGTCTCGTTGGGATCGTTGGCGTGGAGCGGCTTGGGAACGCCGGGCGGATAAGGATCGCGTGCAAGGGCGCGACTGTAGATGAGGTATTTTCCATCGGGTGACCAGAAGGCGCTGGTCTGGACGTATTGAGGATCGTCGGCGCCGGGGAGCGGACGCATCTTCTGGGCTACGTTGTCGTAGAAGGCGAGCACGCCGCGCGTGGGAAAGAAGACCTGGCTGAACTGGATGTCAGGATAGTTGGTGCTATAGAGACGATCAAGTATGCCCGAGGCGAAGCCTGGTTCCTTATCTTGATTCGTGTTGGTGTTGTCGGGCGGTCCGATGGATGTGACGACATAACGGCCATCGGGCGAGACCTGGGACATGAAGCCGAAACGCTTGACGGCCGGGGATGAGTTCCCTGCCCCGGAGTTGACCTGGAACGCGCTCCAGCGGATGACGTTCTTGTTGGTGATTGTCATGTTTTTTTCGACCGGAACCAACGCGTAAAGGCCCTTGTCGTTCTTGGGGCCGTCGAGGTCGAGGCCGAAGGTTTTGCCGTCGCGCGAGAAGGAGTGGCAATTGGCGCATGTGGGAAGGTTGCCCATGACGATGTGGCTCTCGGCTTCGCCAAGGTTGCGGATGCGCCACTGGATGAGCGGGATTGCGGAGGGGGCGAGCGGGGCGATGGGGCCATGTTCGGAGGGCGATGGAAGTAGCAGTGGAACGTCGCGATAGAAGACAGGCGCGCCTACGGGATCGACGGAGGTGGATATGTGAACGGTGGCTGTGGACGCGGGTGGATTCGGGTTAGCATTCGCGTAGCCGGTGATGATGATGGTTGCGGAAGCCTTGATTGAATGCTGCTTGATGAGCGACCAGGTGGAGGCATCGGGACGCCAGGTGTGCGTGGTGGCCTGCTGAGATGTGAGCTCAATGCCAGGGCCGGCTTGCGGATCGAGGTAGCCCATCTTCAGGAGCGAGCCGGAGGTTTCAATATGGAGAGGTTTGGTTTGGTCGGCGAAGGTGATTTCAACGATCCACCTAGCGGCGGATTGCGTTGGGTCGTGCCAGAGGAATTTGGGCGCAGTGATTTCCGGAGGGAAAATCGAATTTTCGAGGGGATAGTCGATGGTGATTTTTGCGGGCTGGCTTGCGGAAGAGCTGTCGCCATGGACGGGAGGCGGCTTGAGCACTGCAGATGTAAGACAAATGAGAGCAGCGCCGGCGATGGTGGCCAGCAATCCATGAATTGAGCTTGTCTTCATTGCCTTTCCTGCCGGACGCCGAATGCATGGCGTGCCAGATGGGCGAAGTATGGCACAGCGCGGCGGATGGTGAGGTGATGTAGCTCACATGAAACGCTTGGGCCGGAGAGAATCGTTATTCAGGCTTGGCGGTTTGGGGTTCGCTCTCGAAGCGGTCGAGGACGTCGCGCACGTTCCTGGTCAACTGATCGTCGTGGGTTTGCTCGGCGAGGTCGAGAGCCTGGTGCGCGGTTTGAAGGGCTTCGGCGGAGTGACCGGTTTTGTCGTAGACGTTTGCCAATTCGATTAAATACTGACCGTTTTTGGACTGGGTGAGTTCGACGGATTTTTGCAGCGGACCGAGTGCTCCGGCGTTGTCGCCATGCAGATGGAGCACGTAGCCGAGGTTGAATTGATACTCGGCTGAGTCTGGGCGGAGCGTGATGGCTTTTTGCAGCTTGTCGATGGCGCCATTTGCATCGCCGTTCACGATCATGGAAAAAGCCAGGCGCTCAAGAAACAGGGCGTCTTCCGGGCTGAGCTCGCTTGCCCTGCGGTACTCGTCGAGAGCCTCGCGTGGCTCCTTGTTTCCTTCGAGGAGCAGGGCCAGGTTGTAGTGGGCCATGGCTTCATCGGGTTCGCGCTCAAGGGCACCGCGGAGGGTTGCGATGGCCTCGGGAACCCGGTTGCTCTGGGCCAGTTTGTAGGCGTCGTCGACGAGCTTATAGAACTCCATGGCCTGGGGTTCGATTTTGGCGAGGCCACCGGGCGGAACGTTAACGAATTCGGGAATGTTGACGGCGCGGTTGGCGGCGGTGGTGTCGTCGATGATGATGGCGGGCGAGTCGTTACCGTTGCCGTCGATGTGCGTGAGCATGAGCTGCGTGTAGGGCGAACGCGCCTTGGACGAAAACGCAAGCCAGCGGCCGTTGGGCGAAAACGTGTGCCAGGAATTCATGAGCGAGGTGTTGCAGGTCATGAGGCGTGCCTTGCCGCCTTCAAAGGGCACGATGAACAAACGGCTGTCAGGACGCATGAGAAGGCCGTTTTTGTTCTGCACCCAGACGATCCAGCGGCCGTCGGGCGAGACCTTGGGGAAGTTGTTGCTCATGCCGTTGTTTGAAGCACCGAGCACCGGCACCGCTTTGCCACCCTCGCCGCCGTTGAATGGAATCTTGTAGAGGTCGTACTGAATCTGGGTTTCGTTGGGGTCGTTGGCGTGCTGCGCCTTGGGAACGCCGGGTGGATAGGGATCGCGGGCGAGGGCGCGGCTGAAGATGAGGTATTTGCCGTCGGGTGACCAGAAGGCGCTGGTCTGGACGTAGTTGGGATCGTCTGCGCCGGGGAGCGGGCGGAGCTTTTGTTCTGCCGCGTCGTACCAGGCGAGAATGCCGCGCGTGGGAAAGAAAACCTGGTTGAACGCGATGTCAGGATAGTTGGTGTTGTAAAGGCGATCGGAGAGGCCGGAGGCAAATCCGGGAACAGAGTTTTTGAGAGTGTGCTTGATGTGGGGGGGCGCGATGGATGTAACCACGTAGCGGGAGTCGGGCGAAACCTGGGACATGAAGCCGAAGCGCTTGATGGCGGGCGCATCGGTTCTGGCTTCGGGGTCGACCTGGAAGGAACTCCAGCGAATGACGTCCTTGTTGGCGATGGTCATTTCTTTGGCCACGGGGACGAGGGCGTAGAGTCCCTTATCGTTGCGGGGGCCGTCGAGATCGAGGCCGAGGGTTTTGCCGTCGCGGGAAAAGGAGTGGCAATTGGCGCAGGTGTGGAGATTTCCCATGACGGGATGGCTCTGGGTGTCTGCGATGCTGCGCACCTGCCACTTGATGAGCGGAATGGCGGACGGCGGCAGCGGGGCGATGGGGCCGTTGTTCCCGGTCGAGGTCATGAGGGGCACGTCGCGATAAAAGAGCAGCGCATCGACACGATCAGTGGATGTGGTGATGTGGACCTGGGCGGTTGAGACCGGGGTCTTCGCGTTGCCTTCGGCATAGCCGCTGATGGTGACGGTGGCGGGGGATTTTTGGGAAAGCCGCTTGATTTTGGTCCAAGTGGCGGGGTCGGGACGCCAGGCGTGGAGGGCGGCCTGCTCAGGGGTGAGTTCAATGGGCGGACCGGCTTCAGGATCGATTTTACCCAATTGCAAGTGGTCGCCGAGAACTTCGAGGCGCAGGCCCTCGGCGTGGCTGGCGAACGCGACCTGGATTACCCAGCGCTTGGCGGAATCGGTTGGGGCTTGATCGGTTGGATCTAGCCAAAGGAAATTGGGAGGGGTGATTTCGGGAGGGAAGATGGAGCCTTCGAGCGGGTAGGTGATGGTGATTCTTGCGGGTTGGGCAAGAGGTGAGGCGGGAGATGGGGCAAGTGCCGCGCCAGACGAATGAAAAGCGGCACCGCAAACGACTAGAACAGAGATTGCGCCAGCGGCGGATGCAAGCATAACCCTGGCGGATGAACGAAGCTTCATGGCCCCCCCGAAGATGTGGACGAGCGGCGAAGAGACAGTGCGATCCAACGGTCAAATGGATTACTTGGCTTGCCCGGTGATGTCCCTCACACCAATGAAGGATACATCAGGCGCTTCGCGATGGAGTCGGGCGGAACGGAGCGGAGCCGCCGGGATTGTAAGAACAGCTCTTTTGGGGGAGAGCACTTCGCGGCGGCAAGAGGTAGAATTGCGCGTGACAATTCTGCGTTGAAATTTGCGTGTTGTCCTTGGAGTTTTCAGGGGGAATTTGTATGCGCTTTCGTCCTTTGCTGCATGTTGCGGTGCTGGCGGTTGCAGTGGCTGCTCCGCGTGTTTCGTTTGCCCAATTCCAGGCTCCTACCGATGCGGAGTTGAAGATGACCGCGGACCCGAAGGCGCCGGGGGCAGACGCCGTTTATTTGTATCGCGAAGAAATGCAGGACGATAACCTGGGTTTCCGGACGGTGTACGAGCGCATCAAGGTGCTGACGGAGAAGGGCAAGGAACTGGCGACAGTCCGGCTCAGTTACCAGCGGCGGTTTTCATTCGGCGACCGAGAGAACGACCGCGACATTGAGAACCATGCCAACGATGTGAGCCGCGAGACCGGCGGATTTGAAATCGCTGCCATATCCGGGAGGACGATTCATGCGGACGGCACTGTGATTCCAATGACGACGACAGCCGCCGACCTGGTAGACGTGAAGAAGGGCGGAAACCAGATGAACACCATGACCTTCAACCTGCCCAGCGTTGAGGTCGGAAGCATTCTGGAATACCGCTACCAACTGCGGCTGGATGTTAAGCGCTTTTTGATGCCGCCGCCGCTGTGGCAGGTTCAACAGCCGTATTACGTGCACAAAGCGCACTTCAGGTTCACGCCTAACACTCTATACGCACCCAGCACCCAGGCATCCGGTATTGGCGGCGGCTATATGACTGACGGCCATGGCCAAGCGCTCACCGATCTGCTGGCGACTCCCCATTTGCCGAACCCAAAATCACTCGCCCGCGATCCCCTGGGCAATTATCAGTTGGACGTTGCCGACGTTCCCGCTATTCCCAAAGAAGCTTACGCACCGCCGCTGGAAAGCCAGATTCAGCAAGTCAATTTCTACTATTCCGCAACATTTGTGCAGAAGGAATACTGGCAACGGCAGATGCAGTACTGGCTGAAGGACGCGAACCAGTACACGAATTCATCGGGCGCGGTGAAGAATGCCGCGGATGAACTGACATCCGGAGCCGGTACCCCGCTCGACAAGGCCAAGAAGCTTTACGACGTGGTGCAGAAGTTGGAAAACACGGATTATTCGAGCAAGTCTGGATTCCGCTTCTACTCAAGTAACGTTCCGGCCGGGAGTGTGGACAAGGTCCTCGAGAACAAGTCCGGCGACAGCATGCAGATCGCGCTTCTTTACCTGGCGCTAGTACGGGCCGCCGGGCTGAATGCGCGGCCGGAGCGGATTGCCAGCCGAGATCGACACATTTTCACAGTGGATTTTCTGAATGACAACCAACTAGATGCGGTGGTGGTGGGAATCACGATTGACGGCAAAGAGATCGTGGTGGATCCGGGTGAAAAGTTTGCGCCATTCCAGACTCTTGGATGGGCGCATTCAGGAGCGGGCGGCGTGGCGATGACCGCCGATGGAAAGATCGAAACCGTGTTTACGCCAGTGCCCCCGAATACTGACAACACGCAAGTCCGGGTGGGAAAACTCACGGTGAATCCGGACGGAACGGTGGCGGGAACGCTGAGGGTGGGATTTGTTGGCCAGGAGGCGTTGCACTGGCGGCAACTGGCACTGAAAACGGAGGCCGCCAACCTGAACCAGGAGATGGAGCACTTGCTGCGGTCAAAGGCGCCTGACGGAGTGGAACTCCATTTGGACCGTATTGCCGCGCTCGACGACCCGACCAAGCAACTGGTGGCTGTGGTCACAGTAACGGGGCCGCTCGCCACTCACGCCGGCAGCCACCTTGTGCTGCCGCGGTTGTTTTTCGATACGAAGACAGCGAACCCGTTTCCTTCAGCTGACGTGAGGATGCTGCCGGTAGATATGCACTATCCCGCGCAGGAGCAGGAACAGATCACGTATGTTCTGCCGGCTGGCTATGCGGTGGAAGGGACGCCAGCGGATGCCAATACGAAATGGCTAGAGAACGCGGCTTACCAGTTGCGGTCGAAGGTGGATGCGGGGACGATTACGACTGTGCGAATTCTCGCGCGGGGGTTCACCATGCTGGATGCTAAGGACTATGGGGCGCTGCGGAATTTCTATGATCAGGTGGCGGTGTCGGATCGGCAGCAGATTGTGCTGACTATGGCGAAGGCGGGCGGGCAGTAAGGGTTCGGGTTCGAAGGTGATGCCGGAGGCTTCAATTTGGAGACCGCGGAAAGCGTGGATGGAGTCCGAACAAGGCCGTGAGGGCTTTGCTTGAGAATTGTTGAAACGACACTCCGATCAATGTGCCGGACGCACATTGGAGCGTTGGATCCAACAGATCAAGAACATGGCGGCAATCAGCAACAGTGGAAGCGAAATTCCGCTGACGGCGGGCCAATTCTTGACGTTCCTGGACAACATGGTTACGGCGTAATACACCGCGGCCAAAGAAAACATCCCCGTCCCAATCCACTCCCATCGCCATGCAACGATTAAGATGGCGACGATCACCATGGCGGGAACTAGATGGATGGAAAACGCGAACACAGTCTGCCGAAATCCGTGAACCTCATTGAAGACATCAAGCGCGAAGAGGCTCAAGAAGATGGCGAAGGCGATTGAGAAGGCTCTGGGGGACCAGTAGAGCAGGCAGGCGGTAGCTCGGCTCATACGTTCCACCTCCTTACGGGGAATGCATGCGCTGCCTAAATTGGAACACCATAGATATGCCGCGTCAAGAATGCATGTGGAGAATCGTCCCGGATCGTCGGCATTCGGGCGTCTTCGGAGACTCAATCCTGGCATCGGAGACAACTCGGGCATAAGCATTTTCATCGTATGAAAGTGCGCGGCATAAAGGTCACGCAGTTCTCTCATTTCCCGCGTTTTGCGGAATCTTCTTAATTATTTGGCTTGTTTCAATCCCCAAAAGAGGTACGACCCCACATGAAACACATCTTCAAAACATTGCTTCTTGGGCTGTTTGCGCTCGCGTTTGTTCAATCGCTCTCTGCTCAGATTGGCATTACGGTGGCATTCGGGCCACCTGCACTGCCGGTCTACGACCAACCAATTTGCCCCGGCGACGGTTACCTGTGGGTTCCGGGGTATTGGGCCTACGACGATGATGATGGTTACTACTGGGTTCCCGGAACCTGGGTGGAAGCACCCGAGCCGGGATACCTTTGGACTCCCGGATGGTGGGGATGGGAGAACGGCGGGTTCCTTTTCCATGAAGGTTACTGGGGCGCCGAAGTAGGCTTCTACGGAGGCATCGACTACGGCTTTGGCTACTTTGGCGACGGCTTTGTGGGAGGGCGTTGGGATAACGGCCATTTCTTCTATAACCGCGCGGTTTTGAACATCGACGTGACCAACATTCACAATGTGTACAACACGAGGGTGGAGCACACCGAAACGGTGAATCGCGTGAGCTATAACGGCGGAGAGGGCGGCGTCACAGCGCGCCCCACGGCCCACGATCAACAGATTGAAGCGCAGCGGCATATTCCCCCGGTGGCGGCGCAGACGCAGCACGTGCAGGCGGCGCGCTCCAATCCGCAGATGCGAGCGGAGAGCAACAAGGGCAAACCCCCGGTGGCTGCAACCAGCCGTCCTGGGGAGTTCAGCGGAAACGGGGTCGTGGCGGCGAAGGCGGAAGGCGCACCCTACAAACCAGCGCCGAGCCGTACCGGTACGCCCCGGCCGGAAGGCGAAGCACCAGCGGCAGGAGGCACCCGGACGGAAGGCGGCGCGCCGGCGAACGCCAATCCGACGCACGCGAAGGATTTGCAGCCGCACACGGTCCAGACCGCTCCGAGTTCGGGCGATCCCAGGGCCGACATGAAGTACCAGCAGCAGCAGCAAAAACTGGTCAACCAGCAGAACCAGGAACACCAGAAGTTGCAGCAACAACAGGACAAGGAAGATCAGAAGATAGCCAAGCAGAACAACCCGCAAAGAACGCAACAGGTGGAGCAGCGTCATCAGCAACAGACGCAGCAACTGGAACAGAAGCACACGCAGCAGCAACAGCAAATGCAGCAAAGAGCACCGGCTCCGCGGCCTGCTGCGCGCAAGCCGGAAAAGTAAACCAGTTTCGATCATCACCCAACTTGCAATCGGGCCCCGGCAGCTTACATGTTTGCCGGGGCATTTCTTGCGCGAAACCGTCGCGGGGACCGATTCACCGCGGCGGTGGCGGGCTGGCCTTTTGGGGTAACGGCGCGGGATGTGGGCTGTCCAATGAGCAGATCGGGTTCCACTCGGGCCAGCTCCCGCTCGGTTCAAAGAGGACTAGAATCTGGAGTATGAGTCTTGCGCGGGTCTCCATTCGTCGTTATGGATATCAGCCTCTGGGAGAAATTTGAATGCGTTCTCATTCCGTTCTTTGTCAGGGAATTCTGCTTTTCGGTTTATCGTCACCACTGATTGCCTTTGCCCAGTTCCAGCCGTCGACACCGGAGGAACTGAAGATGACCTCAGACCCCAAGGCGCCGGGCGCCGCTGCGGTCATTCTCTATCGTGAGGAAACAGAGGACGATCCGCATCATTTTTCGACTGTCTACGCACGGATCAAAGTGCTTACGGAACAGGGCAAGGAGGCGGCGACGGTTCATGTGAAGTTCCCTCGCTACCTGGCTTATAACGCCCAGGGCGACAATACCAACTTCAGCAGTGCGGCCACGGAAAACCACTTTGATGCGCCGGATATCAACCATGCGGGCGCGGATCAGCCATTCGATACGGACACATTTGCCGCTCCCGTTGATTTAAAGGCGCTGGAGGTGAGAGTCATTCAGCCGGATGGTACGGTGACTCCGCTGACGGGCAATCCGGCGGCGCTGGTGAAGAAGGTTCCCAATAGACCAAACGAGGTGACTTTCACGATACCGAATGTGCAAGTCGGCAGCATTCTGGAGTATCGCTACCAGATGCGCTACGACCGTTTTCAGTCGGCGCCGGAGTGGCAGATTCAGCAGCCCTACTTTGTGCACAAAGCGCATTACATGTATACCCCGAGCGACGAGTTTCTGCCCAACGATGTATCGGGCGCCGGGATGTCAAACAAGCTGCTGAAGGGGCCGCACGACCAGGTCCTTACCGACATCCAGACCGCGCCCATTCTTCCGCCGGGCAAACAGATTGGCCACGACGCAATGGGCCGGTACGTCCTTGACCTCACGGACATCCCTGCGATTCCGAACGAGGCGTTTGCACCACCAGTTGGAGAGCGCATCTACCAGATCAACTTCTACTACACCTACACCGTCGAGCAGAAGGAGTACTGGCAGAAGGAGATGCAGTTCTGGACGAAGGATCTGAGCCGCTACATTGCGCCCACGGGCATGATCAAGACCACCGCGGAAGAGGCCGTCGGCGAGCATGATCCACCGCTGGACAAGGCCAAAAAGCTCTACGCTCTGGTGCAGAAGCTGACCAATACGGACGTTGCAAGCGGTGCGACTTCCATCTTCGATAGCTCCATTCCGCCCGGCAGCGTGCAGGCCGTGCTGGAGAAGAAGAGCGGCAACAGCAAGGAAATTGCGCTGCTTTACCTTGCCCTGGCGCGCGCCGTGGGACTGAATGCAAGGCCGGAACGGATTGCGAGCCGCGATCAACACATTTTCTCGCCACAGTTTCTGAGCACCAGCCAGTTGGATGGGCTGGTGATCGGGGTGACCATCGACGGCAAGGAGATTGTCGTAGATCCGGGCACGAAGATGGCGCCATTCCAGACCTTGTACTGGGGGCATGCTGGATCTGCAGGCGTGGCCATGGCAGCCAACGGCAAGGTAGAGACCGTGATTACTCCGTTGCAGGTGAATACGGACAACACCATTGTCCGGGTTGGGAACCTGACCGTGGGCGCGCATGGCGCGGTTTCCGGTACGCTGCGGGTTGGGTTTGTGGGCCAGCAGGCCCTGGAGTGGCGGCAGATGGCGCTCCGCACTGATGGGATGACAGTGCTGAAGGAGCTTGAGAAGACCTTCACGGCCGAGGTTCCGGACGGCGTCCAGGTGCAGATTGACCACATCGCAGGGCTCGACGATCCCAACAAGCAATTGGTGGCGGTGCTACAAATCTCAGGCTCCATCGCGGACAAACCAGGCAACCACATTGCTGTGCCGCGCGTGTTCTTTGACGCCAGGGAGACGGACCCGTTCCCTGAAGAAACAGGCCGTACGCTGCCCGTGGACATGCATTATCCGACGGCAGAAAAGGAACAGATTACCTACACGCTGCCGAGTGGCTATGCGCTGGAAAACAAGCCCCAGGACACCACACTGAAGTGGGAAGAGAATGCCGCCTACTCGCTCCGCTCGAAGGTTGACAACGGATCCATCACCAACGGCCGGTCGCTGGCGCGCGGGTTCACCGTGCTGGATGCAGCGGAATACGGCAAGCTGCGCGATTTTTACCAGAAGGTGGTGCAGGCTGACCGGCAGCAGATTGCGCTCACGGGGTCGCAGGCGGGCAATTAGAGCAACCGGGAGC
>Ga0187847_10002578_pt1 | contig 14551 bp, 16 predicted proteins | sample June2016WEW_4_10_FD_132458 | JGI IMG/M metagenome (GOLD analysis project Ga0187847, IMG submission 132458) | Peatland microbial communities from SPRUCE experiment site at the Marcell Experimental Forest, Minnesota, USA - June2016WEW_4_10 | ecosystem: Environmental > Terrestrial > Soil >...
GCCACTGCGTGTTCGCGCGTGTGAGCGACCAGGCGGACCCAGAACTGGGTCAGGGTCTCGTGATACTTGCCGGGCGCGTGGAGTCGCGCGAACTCGCTGATCTCGGATCGAACGATCTCCATCGCCTCAGCCTCGGGCACCTCGTGTAGCACGGACCAGGCAAACTTGACGTGCTGGCGGTGGTCGAAAGGGTGGCGGTTGAAGGGACCTTCTTGATGGGCCATGCCTTAGGGTATCGTGCCGTTTTCTGAGGTCGCACCGCCGTGCCTACCATGGGCCCGGAGCCGAGCGGACGGTGAGGTAGCGACATGAAGTGGGCGAGCCCGGGCGTGGTGGCGGCGCTGGTGGCGTTACTGCTCGTGACTCCCAGCGACTCCTCTCAGGCGCCGGTGACGTATTCGATCGCGAACGCGCCCCATGAGGTTTCGCCATCACGTAGCCAGGCCGCCCGGATGTTCGTGGCGGCCTACGACGCGCTGGTCGCCGCGACCTTCGAGGCCGCGATCAAGGAGAACTCGTCGAATCGGGCGTCCCAGATGCGCGGCGTCGCCGAGGAACTGGCCGCGCGGGAGGCCTTTGACACGGCCGTACGCACGATATCGGTCCCGACCGGGGCGCGGCGGGTTGCGACGGAGGTCGTGACGCGTGACCGACTAATCGAGGCCGACCTGCGGGGCCTCAACGCCGACTCGAAGGGGATCACCAACGGGGACCCCCTCAACTTCTACCTGGCGGTCGACGCACTCGCCAAGCAACTCGGCGTGGCGACCAAGAGTTGGCCACCCGTGACACCGGCCGGTCCCACGGCGGGCGACTGACCGATCGTGTGAAGGCGGGTAGGGCGCCGACCGGTCTCAATATCGAAGCGACCGCAGAGGAATGATCCCGGTCAATCCTCGGGCAGACTCGCGAAGTCGCTCTTGGCCCTCTTGTACCATCCCATTCCCTTGATGGGGTTCTTCCAACGGGCCTTCATCTCGCTCGAGGCCCGTTCGTGCGCGGTGTCACCGTTGCCGACCATCTCCTTGAGATGGCGATCCTGTGACTTGATGACTTCATCGGCGGTCGTGCCGTGATGCGAATACTCGCACGGGCCACCCAACTGCTGACACGTCATGGTCTTCATTCGACTCACTTCCTTTCACTTGGTTGCAGCTCTTCATGAATGGTCGCTGGCGGGAGCATCATCCTCTCGGCCTCGCCCGGACGCGGACCACGTCCATGGTCGTCAGCACCTCGGGGTCAGCGATCAGCTCGACCTCGCGGACGAGGCCCGCCTCCACGTGGAAGACGAAGGCGACCATGACGGTCCGGGCCTGGAACCAGGCCGCGCCGAGCTCGCCGTCGATGGTGACCGGCAAGGCTCCCCGGGTGCCGTTAAATCGGCCGGCGACCGCGGTCGCGCCTTCGTAGACCGATTCCGTGCCCATCCGCTGACCGACGAGGTCAGCGCGCATGACGGCGTCGGGCGCGAGCAGAGACAGCAGCGTGGCGAGGTCACCGCCCCGGGCGGCAGTGATGAAGGCGTCCACGACCTGGCGATCGTGTGCGCGGGCCTGCTGCGCGGCGACCGGCTCGGGAGTCCCCTGCACCTTGCGTCGCGCGCGGCTGGCCAGCTGGCGCACCGCGGTCTGCGAGCGCCCCATGATCTCGCTGATCTCATCGAAGGGGTAGCCGAACACGTCGTGCAGCACGAATGCCGCCCTCTCGGCTGGTGCGAGGGTCTCCAGGACGACCTGCATCGCCTCGCCGATCCTCTCGGCAAACAGCGCGTCGGTCTCCGGATTGGTCTGTCGAGGGTCGGGCGTTGGTTGGGCTTCGATCGGGGCGCTGGGACGTCTGCGGCGCAGGTGATCGAGGCACAACCGCGTGACCACGGTCGTCAACCACGCGGGCACGTTGTCGATGCCGTCGGCGCAGGACAATCGCAACCAGGCCTCCTGGACGATGTCGTCGGCGTCGGCCCTCGAGCCGAGTATCCGGGTGGCGAGTGAGGTCAGGCGGGGCCGTTCGATCTCGAAATTGGTCTCTTCCATGTTGATCACACCCTATTGACGCGGACCGGTCCCGGAATGTGACAACCACCTTTCCAACCACGTACAGGCGAATTTTCACTTTCGTTCGGTGCTGGACCAAGAAGGCGCCGCCAGCGTGACAGAACTAATGGCGTCCGGCCCCGTGGGTCATGGTTTCGAGGTCCCGGCGACGTGGCCCGTAGGATGACCGAATGGCGGAGTTCATTGACGTCGACCTCCGCGGATCCCACTTCGAGCGCGTCGATCTCAGCGACGCACGGATGCGTGCCGTGGACCTCAGCCGGGCCGTGATGCGCGGCGTCGATCTGGTAGACGTCGACATCCACGGCTTGGTCCAAAACCTGAAGATCAATGGAGTCGACGTGGGACCGCTGATCGAGTCCGAACTCGACACCCGCCATCCCTTACGCGCCAAGATGCGCCCGACCGATCCAGCGTCCTTCGCCGAGGCGTGGGACATCGTCGAACGACTGTGGAACGGAACCGTTGAGCGGGCCCGACGTTTGGACCCCGAACTACTGCACGAATCGGTGGACCACGAATGGTCCTTCATCGAAACCCTGCGACACCTGGTGTTCGCCACTGATTGTTGGGTCAATCGGGCGATTCTCGGTGACCCTACGCCGTGGGACCCGTTGGGCCTTCCCATGGACGAGATGGGCGAGATTCCCGGTGTGCCCTCCGATCGTTCCGCGCGGCCTTCCCTCGATACCGTGCTCGAACTGCGCCGAGGACGGATGGAGACGGTGGGCCACGTCATCGAAGGCCTTACGATCGCGACCCTGGACGCCGATACCGAACCGGTGCAGGCGCCAGGCTGGCCGCCACCTCAGAGTTTTCCGGTGCGCAAGTGCCTGCTCATAATTCTGAATGAGGAGTGGGAGCACCGATTGTTCGCCGAACGAGATTTGGACGTCTTGGGATCACCCACCGACTAGCGCAGTAGGAAGGTTCGCCAGCAGGAGGAATTCTTACGCGCGAAATTCGAATCGCTCAAACTTCGTAGCGATCGGGGCCCGACGTAAGGGAATCGCATCCGTACATTGCGGTGTGATCCGCAGAATTTTCAACCAGATTGTACGGGTGCTCACGCTCGATCCTTGTAGTAGACCATCTCCGGATCTCCCACGTCGATCCCTTCGAGTTGCCCGCTGAATTGCCAGGACTCCTTATGCAAGAGCGCGGTCATCGGAGTATTGGACCGATTGGTTGATGTAAAAATCCGAACGGTGGACGACAGAATGACGACTTGGCGAAGCAAGAGGCTGCCAATACCGAAACGGCGATCGTCAGCGGCCACCATGATCGACTCCACGAAATCGCACCCGAAGAACGAGCGCGGTCGAATGATCGCGTAACCCGATGGATATCCGTCGCGCTCGAACAGGATTACTTCGCCGGACCGCACCCGAGTATTGAGTCTCGTCCGTCGCTCCAAATCGCCTGGCGCAACGCCGTCGAGCCGGAACAACGCATCGAGGTCCTCCGGGGTTGCCCGGCGCACGGCACCCATGTCCATTGACACTGCCACATCCTTTCACCTCAACTTCCACTACAGGCATGTTGCCTATCACGTAGGAGGCTAATTACAGGTGGTGCGGGTACATCGGCCCACGTGCATGATCTTCGGCCGGAGGGTTCGAGCGGGGAAGTGATCATGAGGTTGTTCGGCGAGTTTCTGCAAATATCAAGCACGTCTCACTCGGAAAACCCCAAGGAAAGTTAGTGGCGCATCGACAAGCGTGAAAGAGCGCGGGACGCAATGCACCTCGACCGAACGAAATTGCCGCGACCACGCGAATCACGGCGAGCAGCGCTACACGAATCCATGGTTGCCCTATTGACAACAGAGCGGAAAAAACAACGTCGTCGTCGGGAATGAAATCACACGATCGACCAAGCGGGCCTCGGATCCCCCTTACTTTTTGAGGCCACTACTGTGGCTCATTCCCCTATAGGGCACCGGGAGCCTCTGATTCGCCGCGAATTTAGTCGAGTGGCTCCATCGCGACACTACGAATCGCGTTGAGCAGACCGGTCCGACGCAAAGTCGCGTGTCTACTCGTTAAGGTGTACCCGATGATCGCGCACTCGCAGTATTCAGGAATCGAAGTCGCCGACCTGAGTGACGAGGTCCGTGCCCAGGACGACCTCTTTCGCTTCGTCAATGGACGTTGGTTCGATCGCACCGAGATACCGGCCGATAAAGCCACGTACAACAGCTTCGTCATCCTTTTCGAAGAGGCCGAGAAGGCGGTCCGGGCCATCGTGGAGCAGGCCGGTTCGGCACCCGAGGGAAGTGAGGCCCGTAAGTTCGGCGATCTTTATGTGAGTTTCGTCGATGAGAGCGCAATTGAGTCGCGCGGGGCGCAGCCTCTTGATGGTCTCTTGGGACTGATAGACAACGTAGCTTCGATCGATCAACTGTTGAACGCTGTCGGAGATTTTCAGCGACAAAGCCTGGCCGGCTTTTACGGACTGTTCGTGAACGCCGATCCGGGCGACCCGAGTCGCTACCTCGTCTTCGTCGAGCAGGGTGGAATCTCGCTGCCGGATGAGAGCTACTACCGCGAGGAGCACTTTGCCCCCGTGCGCGAAGCGTTCCTCGCTCACCTGCGTCGCATGTTCGAGCTCGCCGGCGTCGACCGTCCCGATCAGCGCGCGCAATTGGTCTTCGACCTCGAGACGGAAATCGCGTCGCACCACTGGGACAACGTCGCGACGCGCGACGAGGAGAAGACCTATAACCCGATGGCGTGGGGAGCAGCGTCATCGCTGTTCGTGAACGCGAGTAACGCCATTGGCGTCACGCTTGACGCATGGAAGGACGGCCTCGGCGCTCCACAAGGTGCCCTCGACGAAGTCGTCCTGCGCGAGCCCAGTTTCATCGAAGGTCTCGCTCAGCTCCTGGACGACGAGCATCTTGACGCCTGGCGCGACTGGCTGAGGTGGCACGTCATTCGCTCCCATGCGCCGTTCCTCTCGCACCAGTTCGTCGACGAGAACTTCGACTTCTTCGGCCGCACCTTGACCGGCGCGCCCGAACTGGGCGAGCGTTGGAAGCGCGGTGTCTCGCTGGTCGAAGGAGCGATGGGCGAGGCGGTGGGCAAGATCTACGTGGAGCGCCACTTCCCGCTCCAGGCCAAGACCCGCATGGACGTGCTGGTCGCCAATCTCACCGAGGCCTATCGCGAGAGCATCACCTCGCTGGAGTGGATGAGCGAAGAGACCCGTCGGCGAGCGCTGGAGAAGCTGGATGCCTTCACGCCCAAGATCGGCTACCCGGTGAAGTGGCGCGACTACTCGAACCTGGTCATCGACGCTGACGACCTGATCGCGAACGTGCGCGCTATCGCCGCGTTCGAGTTCAGCCGGGAACTGACCAAGATCGGTGGGCCCGTCGACCGCGACGAATGGTTCATGACGCCCCAGACGATCAACGCCTACTACAACCCCGGCTTCAACGAGATCGTCTTCCCGGCCGCGATTCTCCAGACGCCCTTCTTCGACGCCGAGCGCGACGACGCGGCCAACTACGGCGGCATCGGCGCGGTGATCGGCCACGAGATCGGCCACGGCTTCGACGACCAGGGTTCGAAGTACGACGGCGAGGGCCGCTTGAGCGACTGGTGGACGCCCGAGGACCGGGCCGCCTTCGAGGAGCGCACCGCCGTGCTGATCGAGCAGTACAACGAGTTGGCCCCGCGCCTCACCCCGGACCTGCACGTGAACGGGGCCCTCACGATCGGCGAGAACATCGGCGACCTCGGCGGCCTGGGCATCGCGTGGAAGGCCTACCTGCTCTCCCTCGACGGAGAGGACGGGCCCGTGATCGACGGACTGAGCGCCGCGCAGCGGTTCTTCCTCGCTTGGGCCCGGGTGTGGCGCGACAAGCAGAGGGTCCAAGAGGTCGAGCGCCGTTTGGCGATCGATCCCCACTCGCCCAACGAGTTCCGCTGCAACCAGATCGTTCGCAACGTCGAGCCGTTCTACGAGGCCTTCGCCCTTTCCCCGAGCGACGGGCTCTGGCTCGATCCCGAGCGACGCGTCACCATCTGGTGAGGCCGACGCTCGCCGTTCGAGACCACCGACGCCGCTGAACGCAGGACGGGGGCGCGGATAGAAGGCTTGGCGACCCAGATTTGCTTGCCTGCCCCGTTTTTCCTAGAATGGGACGTCCCCTGGATCCCCATTCGGATCCGACAAACGAGATTTAGGGAAGTTTCGTGCGCACGTACACACCAAAGGCCAGTGAGATCACCCGCGAGTGGCTCGTCATCGACGCCGAGGGCCTCGTGCTGGGTCGCGTCGCCACCGTGGCGGCCTCGTTGCTGCGAGGCAAGCACCGCACGTTCTTCGCCCCCCACCTCGACACCGGTGACAACGTGATCATCATCAACGCCGACAAGGTGGTGCTGACGGCCAACAAGGCCGCCCAGAAGTTCGCCTACCACCACTCGGGCTACCCCGGCGGCCTGCGCGCGACGTCCTGGCAGTCGTTGCTCGAGAACGACCCCGCGACGCTGGTCTTCGATGCCGTCAAGGGCATGGTCCCGAAGAACCGACTGGGCCGCGCCCAGATGGACAAGCTCTTCGTCTACGCCGGCGCCGAGCACCCCCACGCCGCCCAGCAGCCCACGAACTACGACACCTCGGCGATCCGCCGGGCCTAGGAGGAGAACACCGTGCCCTCACCGCTCACCCAGACCACCGGTCGCCGCAAGGAGGCCGTGGCCCGCGTGCGGCTTCGCCCCGGCACTGGCACCATCACCATCAACTCGCGCGCCTTCGACAACTACTTCACCTCCGCGACCCATCGCCAGATGGTCATGGAGCCCCTGCGCCTCATCGACGCCCAGCAGACCTATGACATCGACGCCACCATCGAGGGTGGCGGCGTGGCCGGTCAGGCCGGCGCACTGCGCCTCGGGATCTCACGTTCGTTGCTCGAGCTGGACGAGGCCGTGCGACCGGTACTCAAGATGGCCGGACTCCTGACGCGCGACTCGCGCAAGAAGGAGACCAAGAAGTACGGCCTGAAGAAGGCCCGTAAGGCGCCCCAGTACTCCAAGCGGTAATGGAGGGGACCGTGCGTTTCGGCACGGACGGCATCCGCGGTCGGGCCTACGAGGAGATCACCGTCGACCTGGCCTACCGACTGGGCCGCGCCGTCGCCACCGTGTTCACCGCGCCGGTCTACGTCGGTTACGACACCCGGGAGAGCTCGCCCCACCTCGCCGCCGCGGTCCTGACGGGCCTGCGCGACGGGGGCGCGGTCTGCACCAACCTGGGCTGCTTCACGACGCCCGGGGTGGCCTTCATCGCCCAGCGGCGTGACGGCGTCGGCGTCGTCGTGTCGGCGTCACACAACCCGTACTTCGACAATGGCCTGAAGGTCCTGGGTCTCGGGGGGACCAAGCTCGACCACGCCACCGAGGAGGCCGTGAGCCGCGCCCTCAATTGCGCGGCCGCCAATCCCGTGGACTCCTTCGAGGCTCCGCCCGTCGACGCGTCGGGTGAACGTGACTACGCGCTGCACCTTCGCGCACTGGTCCCGACCGACCTCTCCACGCTGCACCTGGTGATCGACTGCGCCAACGGAGCGGCGTCGCACGTCGCCCGCGACCTGTTCGCCGCCACCGGCGCGCAGCTGACCATGCTGCACGACCAGCCCGACGGGTTCAACATCAACGAGGGGTGCGGCTCGACGCACCCCCAGGACCTGGTCGCGCACGTGCGCGCACTGGGCGCCGACCTGGGGCTCGCCTTCGACGGCGACGCCGATCGCCTGATCTCGGTCGACTCGACCGGCACGGTGCGAGACGGAGACGACCTGATGATCCTCTTCACCAAGGACCTGTTGAGACGCGAGCGCCTCGGCGGTGGCCTCGTGGTCACGTCGATGAGCAACCTCGGACTGCACCGGGCGATGTCCGAGATGGATGTCGCCGTCGTCGAGACCGACGTCGGCGACCGCAACGTGCTGATCGCGATGGAGGAGAACGGCTGGCCCTTCGGCGGCGAGCAGTCCGGCCACCTGATCTTTCGCGACCTGGCACCCACCGGCGACGGCCTCCTGACCGGTCTGTTGCTGGGCGACCTGGTGGTGCGTCGCGGACCGCTCGATCGCCAGGCGAACGAGGCGTGGCATCGCGTACCCCAGGCGCTGGTGAACGTCGCGCGTGACGCCTACGACGAGGCGCTGGTGCACGAGGTGTTCGACGAACTGCGTCTGCGCTACGGGTTGGCCGACGAGGACGTGCGGCTCCTGATCCGCCCGTCGGGGACCGAACCGGTGGTGCGGGTGATGATCGAGGCCCTCGACGGCTCCTTCGTCGACGAGTTCCGCACGCGCCTGGCCGGACTCTTTCGCTCGTAAGCCTTCAAAATCAGAGATTTTGGGGCCACGAGTAGGCTGAGGCCATGTGCGGGATCATCGGGGTCGTTGGATCCTCCGACACGCTGGCGACGCTGCTGGAGGGTCTCGCGCGCCTGGAGTACCGCGGCTACGACTCGGCCGGGATCGCCCTCTCGCGTGACGGCCACACCTGGCGCGCGCGCTGCGCGGCCGGCACCGAATCGGTCGCGGCGCTGCGCCTCGAGTGCGAGGCGGCCCCGCCCGGGGCCACGTCGGGCATCGGTCACACCCGCTGGGCCACCCACGGCGCCCCCGAGGCCGTCAACGCCCACCCGCACCTGGACTGCTCGGGCAACATCGCCATCATCCACAACGGCATCATCGAGAACCACACCGAGATCCAGGAGAAGCTCGAGGCGGACGGCCACGTGTTCACCTCGGTCACCGACTCCGAGGTGCTGGCCCACCTGATCGAGGACTCGCGCCTGGCCGGCCTGGAGCTGCTTGACGCGGTGCGCGCCAGCCTGCTCGTGGTGCGCGGGGCCTTCGCGCTCGCGGCGATGGACGCGACCGAGCCGGACGTGATCGTCGCGGCCCGGCGAATCTCGCCGCTCGTCGTGGGCACCGCCCCCGGGGTGACGTACCTGGCCAGCGACGTGCCGGCGATCCTGGACCGGGCGAAGAATTTCTACGCCGTCAACGACGACGAGGTCGTGCGTCTCGGGCCGGAGGGCTTTCGCGCCGTCGACCTCGAGGGCTCGCCGGTGCTGCTGCACCAGCTGTCCATCGACTGGGACCTAGAGACCAGCGAGAAGGGCGGCAACGACGACTTCATGACCAAGGAGATCAACGAGCAGCCCGACGCTTTGCGCACGACCCTCTTGGACCGTCGCCGGCCCGACGGGACGATCACCTTCGACGAGCTGCGCATCAGCGACGACGAGTTGCGCGACGTCAAGCGCGTCGTGCTGGTGGCGGCGGGCACGTCGCACCACGCCGCCCTGGTGGGCAAGTACGCGATCGAGCGCTGGGCGCGCATCAGCGTCGAGGTCGACATCTCGAGCGAGTACCGCTACCGCGACCCCGTCGTCGAGATCGGCACGCTGGTGATCGGCGTCTCCCAGAGCGGCGAGACGATCGACACGATCATGGCCACCCGCGAGGCCCAGCACCGCGGCGCGCGGGTCGTGGCGATATCGAACATCATGGACTCCTCGCTGGCCCGCGAGGCCAACGCCGTCATCTACACCCGCGCCGGATTGGAGGTCTCGGTCGCCTCGACCAAGGCCTACGTCGCCCAGGTGGCGGCCCTCGAACTGCTGGCCCTGCGCCTCGCGCAGCTGCGCGGCACGCTCGATGAGTCCGACATCGACGCGCTCTTCCAGGGACTGCACGCGGTCGGCGCCCAGGTCGCCACGGCCCTCGAACGGCGCGACTGCGTGCGCGAGGTGGCGACCCAGCTGCTCGGGGCGCACGACTTCTTCTTCCTCGGGCGTCACGTGGGCTTTCCCACCGCGCTGGAGGGAGCCTTGAAGCTCAAGGAGCTCTCCTACCTGCACGCGGAGGGGTACCCCGGCGGCGAGCTCAAGCACGGCCCGCTGGCCCTCATCGAGCCGGGCGTCGTCGTGGTCGCCGTCGTGACCGACCTGGCGATGCACGAGAAGATCCTGGCCAACCTGGCCGAGGTGAAGGCCCGCGGCGCGACCGTCGTCGCGGTCGCGACCGACGACGACGAGCTGATCGCCGCGGTCGCGGACTACGTCTTGCGCGTGCCCGCGACGGAGCCGATCTTCAGCCCCATGGTCGACATCGTGCCGCTGCAGCTCTTCGCCTACTTCATGGCCCGGGGCCTGGGCCGCAACGTCGACCGGCCCCGCAACCTCGCCAAGACCGTGACGGTCGAGTAGTGGCGACAGTGGGGGTGGGCGTCGACATCGTCGACGTGGCCCGCTTCGAGCTGGCGCTCGCGCGCCACCCGAGGATCGCGACACGGCTCTTCACCGACGTCGAGCGCTCCGACGCCCGCAACCGTCCCGAACGCCTGGCCGCGCGCTTCGCGGCTAAGGAGGCGGTCCTCAAGACGTTGCGCGTCGGCTTCGGCGCGGCGCCGTGGACGTCGATCGAGGTCCGCCGCGACGACAGCGGGGCGCCGACGGTGGTGCTGCACGGCCGGGCGGCCGCACTGGCGCTCGAGCGTGGTGTCGACGAGTTGCACGTCTCGCTGTCGCACACCCCGTCGAGTGCCGCGGCCTTCGTCGTGGGCTGTCGCCAGCACGACCTTGGCTGAAGGTCTTCGCCGGCCGGCCCGAGCGGAGATCTCCGTCTCGGCACTGATCCACAACGTGACGGCGATGCGCACGCTCGTGGGCGACGCCGCCTTGTGCGCGGTCGTCAAGGCCAACGCGTACGGTCACGGCGCGGCGTTGATCGCCCCGGCCGTTCTTCAAGGTGGGGCCCACTCCTTCGGTGTCGCCATCGTCGACGAAGGCATCGAACTGCGTGAGAGCGGCGTGGTGGCACCCGTGCTCGTCCAGGCCGAGGCCGATCCGTCGGCCATCGAAGACGGCTTCCTCAACTCCCTCACGCTGACGGTCGCGTCGCGCCAGGGGGCGCGCGAGGTGGTGCGCGTCGCCGAGAAGCTCGGGGGCCGCCATCGGGTCCATTTGAAGGTCGATACCGGCATGCATCGCATGGGGGTCGATCCTGAGCACGTCGACGAGGCGGCCGACCTGCTGGTCTCGAGCGAGAACGTCGACTTCGAGGGCATCTTCACCCACTTCAGCGTCGCCGACGGATCGAGCGCCGAGGACCGGGCCTTCACCCGCGCCCAGATCGCCCTCTTCGACGAGGTGGCCGACTCTCTGGCCGCGCGCGGCGTGGCGCCCCGGGTCCGCCACCTCGCCAACAGCGCCGGGGCCATGGCCTATCCTGAGGCCCGCCAGTCGATGGTCCGCTGCGGACTCGCTATCTACGGCTACTACACCCAACCCTGGCTCTCGAGCACGCTCGTCGAGCGGGGCTTGAGCCTGCGCGAGGTCATGACGCTGCGCACCAGGGTCTCGGCCGTGCGACAGCTCGAGGCCGGGGAGAGACCGAGCTACGGTCGCCAGCGCGCCCTGACCCAGCGTTCGTACGTCGCCACCGTGCCCTTTGGCTACGCCGACGGCTACGCGCGCCGCCTCTTCGACGCCGGGGCCGAGGTCTTGATCGCTGGACAGCGCCGCCCTCTCGCGGGCATCGTCACGATGGACCAGCTGCTCGTCGACTGCGGCGACGACGAGGTGCGGGTCGGAGACGAGGTGGTGCTGATGGGCCGCCAGGGCGATGCGGAGATCTCGTGCGAGGAGTTGGCCCGCCTCGCGGGCACGATCACCCACGAGATCGTCTGCGCCGTGAGTGCGAGGGTTCCGCGGGTGCTGGTGGCCTAGGGTGATCGACCTCGAGGCGCTCGCCACCTGCACCAAGTGCGACCTCTCACGAACGCGCCAGCGCGTGGTCATCGGCTCGGGCCCACACGCACCGGCCCTGATGGTGGTCGGCGAAGCGCCGGGGCGCACCGAGGATGAGGGCGGCGAGCCGTTCATCGGCCGCAGCGGCCTGCTGTTGTTCCGCCTTATCCGAGAGGAGGTGGGGCTGACGCGAGAACAGTGCTTCGTCACCAACGTCGTCAAGTGCCGCCCTCCGGCCAATCGCACGCCGCACCACCGTGAGCTCGAGGCCTGCCACCCCTGGTTCGTCGCCCAACTGGGTGACGTCGCCCCCCGGGTCGTGCTGGCCCTGGGTAACACCGCGGCGCGGGCCGTCTTCGGCTTCGAGCGCGGCATCGGCGAGACCCACGGTCAGGTCGCGCAGCTGGCGAGCGGCCCCGGCCTCGCGACCTATCACCCCGCGGCGGCGCTGCGTGGCGGGGCGGCGGTGCTGGCCGTGATGCGCGCCGACCTGCGCGTGCTGCGCACGCTCGTGGAGCGTGCGTGAGCTGGCTGCGCCGCTGCGCGAGCGCGACCGACACCCAGCGCGCCGGCGAGGAGCTGGCCTCGCTGCTGCGCCCAGGCGATGTCGTGCTGCTGTCGGGCCAGCTCGGGGCCGGCAAGACGACCTTCGTCCAGGGCGTCGCCCGGGGTCTCGGGGTCGTCGAGCGGGTGACCAGCCCCACGTTCACCATGGTGCGCCCGCACGACTGTCACAACGAATGGGGCATCTCGACGCTGCTGCACGCCGACGTCTACCGGGTGCAGAACCTCGCTGAAGTGGCCGATCTGGCGCTGGGTGAACTGGTGGAGGAGTCCGCGGTGGCCCTGGTGGAATGGGGTGACCTGGCGTCAACCCTCTTCGGGCGTGAAGTGCTTACAATTCAATTCGAGGTAGATCGACACGAGAACCGGCTGCTGCAGGTGGACGGGGCGCTCGCGCACGGGCGCGACGGCGATCTGGACAGGTGGGAGCGGGAGTGAATCTTCTAGCGATCGAGACGGCCACCCAGGCCTGCTGCGTGGGCGTGCGCACGAGCCGCGGCGTGGAGATCGCCCGGGTCGTCGACGAGAACCGCCAGCACACCGAGACCTTGACGCTCGGCATGAGCGCCCTGATGCGCGAGGCCGGCGTGCGGGCGCGCGAGATCGACCGCGTGGTCGTCGACAGCGGTCCGGGGCTCTTCACGGGACTGCGCGTCGGTGTCGCGACGGCCAACGCCTTCGCCCAGGGGCTGGGCTGTGGGGTCGTGGGTCTGTCGTCGCTCGAACTGCTGGCCCACGGTGCCTTCGAGGCCGGCGTGCGCGGCACGCTCGTCGCGGCCGTCGACGGGCGCCGCGGTGACGTCTTCGTGCAGACCTTCGACCTCGACGACACGGTTCGCGTGCTCGACGAACCCGACGTCGCCACCCCGCGCGAGGTGGCCAGGCGCTGGGCGTCGCGCAACGTCGACGTGACCTTCACCGGCGACGGCGCCGCCCACTACGGCACCGACCTGGGCCACGTGACCCGCGCCCTGCACTACGTCCAGATGGTGCCGTCGATGCACGCCGCGCTCTGGCTCGGCGAAGCGGCGGCGCCCGCCCTCTCGGTCAGTCCCCTCTACCTGCGCGAGGCCGACGCGGTGGCGAACTTCGCGACGCGTGACCGGCCCCTATGACCTCGTGGTCGTTGCGCCTGGCGCAACGCCGCGACGTGGGTGAACTGCTGGAACTGGAGATCGCGCAGTTCCCCGAACCCTGGACCCGGGGAATGCTGCTCGACGAGATCACCAATACCAAGACCCGCCGCTACACCGTGGCCGTCGAGGGCAAGAGGATCGTTGGCTACCTCGGCGTGATGTTCGTGCTGGACGAGTTGCACGTCAACACCCTGGGCACGCTGCCCGGTCACGAGGGTCGCGGCGTCGCCACGTCGCTGATGGACGAGGCCTGGGAGGACGCGCTGGCACGCGGCATCACGCGCGCGACGCTCGAGGTGGCGACCTCCAACACCCGGGCGCAGAAGTTCTACTACCGCTACGGGTTCCGACCGGTGGGGGTGCGCAAGAACTACTACGAACGCACCCGCGAGGATGCCCTGGTGCTCTGGGCCGACCTGCCCGCGTCACTTCTCCGCGCCGAATCCTGACACCTAACCTGGTTCCGTGCCCGTGATACTGGGAATCGAGACGAGTTGTGACGACACGGCCGCGGCCGTCGTGGACGCCGACCTGCACGTGCGCTCGTCGGTGATCGAGTCCTCGATGGACCAGCACCGCTCCTTCGGCGGGGTGGTGCCCGAGCTGGCCGGGCGCGCGCACGTCACGACCATCGGACCGGTCGTGGCGCGGGCCCTCGAACTGGCCGGGCTCGATCCCACGAACCCGGCGCTCGACGCCGTCGCCGTGACGGCCGGCCCCGGCCTGATCGGCTCGCTGCTGGTGGGCCTCTCGGCGGCCAAGGCCTACGCGCTCGCGTGGGGTGTGCCCTTCGTCGCCGTCAACCACCTCGAGGGCCACCTCTTCGCGCCGCTGCTCGAGCGGCCCGACCTCGATTGGCCACTGCTGACCCTGCTGGTGTCGGGGGGACACAGCATGATCGTCCTGCAGCGCGCGCCGGGCGAGCACGAGGTCCTCGGCGAGACGATCGACGACGCCGCGGGCGAGGCCTACGACAAGATCGCGCGCTGGCTCGGTCTCGGCTACCCC
>Ga0187847_10002579_pt1 | contig 14551 bp, 14 predicted proteins | sample June2016WEW_4_10_FD_132458 | JGI IMG/M metagenome (GOLD analysis project Ga0187847, IMG submission 132458) | Peatland microbial communities from SPRUCE experiment site at the Marcell Experimental Forest, Minnesota, USA - June2016WEW_4_10 | ecosystem: Environmental > Terrestrial > Soil >...
CCAGGCAGCGGCGTAGGCGCAAGCCGACGTCGAAGATTGGGCTATCTGCCTGCTGCATCTCCAAGTCCGCCGCCCCTCGCCTCGGGGGGCGGCCTGTTTTGTCTCAGACCGGCATCTACGACCTAATAGTACTGTGACCTCCGTCATCTCGTGTGCGGCTCCGGTTCGGGAGATGATAGAGACCGTAGCTGGAGCCCGCCCGCATGAATGTCGATGACCTGCTCCGCATTGCCATGGAGCGCCGCGCTTCCGACTTGCACTTGAAGGTGGGAAATTATCCTCACCTCCGAATTGATGGCGATCTGGTGCCCCTGACCGACCAACCGCGTGTGTCCGCGGAAGATATGTTGAACATGGCGTTCAGCATGATGTCGGCGCGGCAAAAGCAAAAATTCAAAGAAACCACGGAAATCGACATGGCCTATGGCGTCGCCGGCTTGGGACGCTTCCGTGTGAACGTATTTCAGCAGCGCGGCAACGTGGGATTGGTGCTCCGCGTCATTCCTACGAAAATCCGCGCCCTCGACGAACTGTTCCTGCCCAAAGTGGTGGAGCAGATCTGCGACATGCCGCGCGGGCTGGTGCTGGTCACCGGAGTGACCGGTTCGGGTAAATCGACGACGCTGGCCGCCATGGTAGACCGCATTAACTCCACGCGCGCCGAACACATCATCACCATCGAAGACCCTATCGAATTTCTGCACCGTGACAAAAAAGGCTACGTCAACCAGCGCGAGGTCGAAGTCGATACGCCATCGTTCTCGGCGGCGCTGCGTGCTTCTCTGCGTCAGGATCCGGACGTGATTCTGGTCGGCGAAATGCGCGATCTCGAAACGATTGGTACGGCCCTGCACGCGGCCGAAACCGGTCACATGGTTTTCTCTACCCTGCACACCCTCGATGCGGTCGAAAGCATCAACCGTATCATTGCCATTTTCCCGCCGCCAGAACAGAAACAGATCCGGTTGCAGTTGGCGGCCGTGCTCCGCGCCATCGTCAGCCAACGACTGGTGCGCCGCTCCGACGCCGAGGGCCGTGTGCCCGCGGTCGAAGTCATGGTCACGACCGCCTACATCCGGGAATGCATTCTGGTACCTGAAAAAACGCGCGCCATTCGCGAAGCCATTTCCGCCGGCACCTCGCAGTACGGCATGCAGACCTTCGACCAGTCGCTCTGGGATCTTTTTCAGGCCGGACTGGTGAATTACGAAACCGCTCTGGAGAGCGCTTCGAACGCCGACGAGTTCAAACTGCGCATGCAGGGCATCGCCTCGACAGCGGACATCTCGCGGCAATCGATGCAGTCTGCGGGCTTTGGACGCTGAGGTTGGAAATGAGATGGAAGTGAGATCTGAGTTTGTCCTGCTGAACCGTTGTCGTCTTTGAAGATTGTTTCTCCTTGCCTTGGGCGCGCTTCGGCGCGCCCCTTTTTTATGGCGAGAAGTTTCGAGGCCGTCTACAACGCCTTTGATAGATGGACGGGAGGAACGGGAATCGTGGTGATCTGCTCTGGTGGGAAACGCAATGTGCCGTCTGGTTCGCAGCCGCAGCGTCCTTTGCGACAGCACTAGTTGGGTTTGCGGTACTTACTATCGGCGAGGTAGCGGAGCATGATGGCGTCAGTCGCGCTTTGGAACTGCTGCTCCATTTCAGGGACTTGAAGCGGGGCTTCCTGGCGTAGCGTCTGCCGGAACTTTTCACCCATCTCGGAATCGCTGGTGACGACCTGCATGTAGAACCAGAGGAAATGGCGCATCTGATCAAGGGCCGACTTCAACACCTGGATGGTTTCCATCTCCGGGGCATCGGCAAGGGCTTCCATCAGTTCGGGGTCAGTGGGGGCCTGCATAGCAGCACAGTTGAGTTCACGCTGGATCATGCGCAGGTCGTCCGTAACGCGCAAAATGCGAAGATGAATCTCGTCCATGCTTTCCCGGTTCTCGTGATCCATAACATCCTTTCCGTTCTGACCAAGCATGCCTGATCAATGCTTCCTGACCAAGATCGCATCTTAACGCGCGATGGGAAAGGTTCCCCGTGTGCATGAGCTTCGGTAATTGAAGTTGTCGATTGTAGTTACCTTAGGTCGAAAGCCGCGCGGGAAGCGCCATTTCAGGCGCTTTGGCGCGTTACTTCAGAGGGCCGGCCCAGTCCCGCGAAGCGGATTTCGGGGACGCTGACGATGCGTATGCCCTGTACAGGTGATTCCACGGCCTCGACCAGCGCGAGAATCAATTCGTCAAGGGTTACCAGGCCCAGACGCTGCGCGATTGCCCGTGTGAATGGCAGCCACTCGCAAATCCTGTAGAAGGGCAGCAGCGCGTAGAGCCAGCGCTGTCCGGGCCCCAGCACGCACCAGGGGCGCAAGATGGTCGCATCGAGATGACGTTCCCTGATCATCCGTTCGCACTCCGCGCGCACCGCGATGTAGTCCTTCTTCATCCCCATAGGTGCCGGGTGGGCGACGCTGAGATAGACGACATGATGCACACCAACTTCGGCACAAGCGTCGATCGCCTCGCGGGCGGAGACCAGGTCAACGGCACGAAACTCAGCCGCCTTCGCCGGAGTTGGGCGGGCTACTCCGACCAGGTGAATAAATGTATCGGCCGGGCGAATCAGTTGCCGATAACTGTTCGCGTCCAGCGCATTGCCGGAAACCACTTCACACGCAGCCGGCAGCTTGGCTTTTGAGCCGGGACGGACCAGTACGCGAACGCGGTGGTCACGCTCTAGAAGTATGGGAATGAGACTGCTGCCGATAAGGCCGGTTCCTCCGGTGATGAAGACGCGCCGGGAGGCGGACGACTTGGGGAGGGATTTGACTCTCAGTAAGAGCCGGATGTCAGAGATGGATGCAGCCACAGAATGAATACGCTCCCAGGCACCGTTGCGGATTTGTGCTAGCCGTGGTCGTACGGCTGAAGAAGTTTAATCCAAGGAAGGGCCTGAGTGTGGTAAAAACGGTTTCGCGATGACATCCACCCCAACTGGCCCGCTGCAACCTGCCACAGCGCAAACTGGCCCGGCGCAAGCTAGTTTGGTGCGGGCGATTGGCCGTTGGAGCCTGGCCGCACTTGCCCTGAACTCGATCATTGGCAGTGGCATTTTTGGCTTGCCCGCGACTGTCGCCGGACTTCTCGGCCCACGTAGCGTTGTGGCCGTATTGGTGGCAGGGGCAGCGATGGGCGTAATCATGGCCTGCTACGCCGAGGTAGCCTCCCAATTCTCCAACGCCGGCGGTCCCTACTTGTATGCTCGTACGGCCTTCGGCCGTCTGACTGGGATTCTGGTCGGCTGGATGCTCTACCTGGCGCAAACCGCAGCTCCAGCGGCGAATGCGAATTTGTTCGTCATTTATCTGGCGGAATTCTGGCCGGCGGCGAAGGAACGATGGCCGCGGTTTGTGATCCTGACATTATTGGTGGGTATCCTGGCAATCATCAATGCCAGGGGCGCTCGCCAGGGCACGGTTGTGAGCAACGTATTCACAGTGGCGAAGATTTTGCCGCTGCTGATGGTTGTGTTGGCCGGAGCCGGGGTGATGATCATTCATCGTGTGCCGTGGGGGGCAGCCGCTCCCGTGCCGGCCACCGCGTGGATGAAGGCGCTGGTTCTCCTGATCTTCGCGTATGGCGGATTTGAATCGGCGCTGGCGCCGATGAGCGAAGCGAAGAATCCCCGCCGCGACGTGGGTTTTGCCCTGTTTGTTGCGCTTCTGGCCTGCGCCGTGCTCTATGCGCTTGTGCAATGGGTGGTGGTCGGAGTGCTCGGCCCGGGCGCAACCACCGATCGTCCGCTGGCGGAAGTGGCGCGCGTCGCTATGGGCAATCGTGGAGCGGCTCTGGTTGCGATCGGGGCGCTGGTTTCTGTGTACGGTTATCTGAGCGCCAAACTCCTGGGAATGCCGCGCGTTACTTTTGCACTCGCCAAAGGCGGCGATCTGCCGAAAATCTTTGCCAACGTGGGTCCCAGATTTCATACCCCATGGTTCTCGATTCTTTTCTTCGCCGCGGCAGTATGGGGATTGGCGCTCGTGGGGACTTTTACCTGGAATGTTACCCTCTCCGTCGTGGCCCGCCTGTTTTATTACGGTGTGGTTTGCGCTGCATTGATCGCTTTGCGCCGAAAGCAGCCACATGCCGCCTCCCAGACTAGTGGCTTCCGTTTGCCGGGTGGCCCACTCTTCTCCATTCTGGGAGTTGCGATTACCTTGGCGCTCGCCGCCTTCGCGCAAATATCGAAGCAGGTGGACTTAAGTAAGTCCCTGACCTTGGCGGCGACGGTAGGGGCAGCCGTGCTGAATTGGTTGTGGGCGCGAAGATCGCGGACGGCCGAGTGAGTGGTCGTCGCGGAAGGCGCGGTGGAGGTCTTTTGTTAAGCTTTCGACCCCTGATTTTGTTTTTCGTTATTTCTGTCTCCTGCTTCGCGCAACGCGAAGCTGTGCTCAAGCAGATTGATCTGCCTCATCCCTATTACTTCCGTGAAATGTATCTGCCGCAGTTGACCACGGGGCCGAGCGCAGCCGCTTGGTCGCCGGATTCCTACAGCCTCGTGTATTCGATGGCGGGCTCGTTGTGGCGGCAGGAGTTGCGCAGCGCGAAGGCGGAACAACTCACCGCCGGCCCGGGCTATGATTATCAGCCGGACTGGTCCCCAGACGGACGCTGGGTCGTTTTTTCGCGCTACGATCACGACGCCATTGAGCTGTGGTCCCTAGACTTGCGGGACGGGCAGACGCGCAAGATGACTTCCGGGGGCGCGGTGAACGTCGAGCCGCGTTTCTCGCCGGATGGGCAACGCTTGGCGTTTGTGTCGACGTCCTGCAAGGGGCATTTTCACATCTTTGTAGCGCGTTTCGAAGACGGCATACTGAACCATGTGCAGCAACTTACTCCGGAGAACATCAGCCCACTGCCACGTTACTACTACAGCCAGACGGACCATGAGATCAGCCCCGTTTGGACGCGGGATGGATCGGAAATTCTCTTCATCTCGAACCGGGGCCACATTCACGGGACCGGCGGATTTTGGAAAATCAAAGCCGAGCCTGGTTCGGAAGCGCACGAAATCCATTACGAGGAAACCAATTGGAAGGCGCGTCCCGACTTTTCACCCGACGGCAAGCGCATGGTCTATGCGTCGTACCTGGGACAGTCCTGGCATCAACTATGGCTGATGCCTGCGGATGGAGGAGATGCGTTCCCGATTTCATATGGCGCTTTTGATAACGTGAATCCGCGCTGGTCGCCCGATGGATCAAAGATTGCTTTCATCTCCAATCGTGATGGCAACACTTCGTTGTGGGTGCAATCGATTCCGGGCGGGGAACAGGCGGAGATCGTAGCGCGCGATCGGAAGTATTTGAGGCCAATGGGGCGTCTTGCACTGCGCGTAATGGATGGCTTGACTTCGCAAAACGAAGTAGCGGCGCGCGTGTTTGTCACGGGCTCAGACGGTTTGGCCTACGCTCCCGACGGTGCGTGGATGTATGCAGACGACAGTTTCGATCGATCGGAGCGGCCCTTTGAAGCGCACTACTTCGATACCACTGGACTGTCGGAGATCACAGTCCCCGCCGGCAATGTCGAGATCGACGTGATGCGCGGATTCGAAAATCACTTTGAGCAGCGTAAGGTCGATGTAAAAGCGGATAGCATCACACAGCTCACGATCCGAATGGCGCCCCTTTTTGTCGCCGTGGATACGGCGCCGAAATGGGTGAGCGGAGATGTTCATGTCCACATGAATTATGCCGGAACTTATCGCAATACACCGGCGCACCTCGTCGAACAGGCGTCCGCTGAGAACTTGGCGATTGTGGAAGATCTGGTAGTCAACAAGGAGCAGCGGGTTCCCGACATGGCGTATTTTTCGCCGCTACTCGATTCAGCGTCAACGCCTGATCATCTGTTGTTGCACGGGCAGGAATTTCACACCAGCTACTGGGGACATCTGGGATTGATGAACCTCACGAAGAACTTCATCCTGCCGGGCTACGCGGCCTATCCCAATACAGCCGCGGCGAGCCTGTATCCGGCAAACGCGAACGTGGCTGACATGGCGCATGAACAGGACGCCCTGGTGGGATATGTGCATCCCTTCGACACTTTTCCCGATCCCATGAAAGATGTCTCGCTTACCTCCGAGTTGCCGGCAGACGTTGCTCTAGGCAAGGTCGACTACATCGAGGTGCTCGGATTCTCCGATCACAAGTCGACGGCCGAGGTGTGGTACAAACTGCTGAATTGCGGCTTTCGGTTGCCGGCCGCCGCAGGCACCGATTTCATGGGCAACTTCGCGTCGTTGCGCGGCCCGGTGGGTTTGAATCGCGTTTATGCAGAAGGGCCAGGCACTCCGTTGAAGATTGCGGCGTGGCTCGCTGCCATCAAGGCGGGACGAACCTTTGCCACCAATGGCCCGCTGCTCCGGTTCTCGCTGGGCGAGCAGCGGATTGGCGGAGATGTGCGCGCGGACAAGAATCAGCCGGTGGGATTTTCGGCCGAGATGTTTTCGATGGTGCCGGTAGATCATCTGCAGATCGTCTGTAACGGAAAGGTGGCACGCGAACTCGCGATGGATCGCGAACGCACCTCGGCGCACGTCGACGGCTCGATCTCGCTCAGTGCCAGCGGGTGGTGTGTCCTCCGTGCTTTCAGCGACAAGGCGGAGTATCCCATTCTTGATTTGTATCCTTACGCGACGACCAGCCCGATCTATGTCAGTGTGGCGGATGCCCCTGTGCACAGTGCGGCCGATGCGGCTTACTTTGTGGCCTGGATCGACCGTCTGATTGCAGCGGCACGAAGCAACACTTCGTGGAACACCGAGGCCGAGAAACAGTCGGTCCTCTCGATGCTGCAAGAAGCGAAAGAGAAGTACGCGAAGATGGATTAGGTCGAGATCTCAGTGACAGAGTCGCCCATTCAGCCAGTGCCGGCAGTCTTCCAGAGCGGCGGCAAAGCCATCCGCCTGGACGCTTACTTGCCGGAATCCGCGAACCGTCCTCTTCCCGCCATCATTGCGCTCCACGGCGCTGGAGGCAGCGTGTCTGGCATGGAGCGTTATGCCAGCCTGCTCGCACAACAGGGTTTCGCCGTCTACCTGCTTCATTATTTTGACCGCAGCGGCATTGCGTCCGCCGACAAGCCGACCATCATGCGCAATTTTCCCCTGTGGATGAAGACTCTTTGGGACGCGATCAGTTTTGTCGAGACGCAGCCGCCGGTCGATGGCAAGCGCATCGCTCTTCTCGGTTTTTCGCTGGGAGCCTACCTCTCGCTGGCCAACTCTGCGATCGACCATCGTGTGAAAGCCGTAGTCGACTTCTTCGGAGGCATGCCCAAAGAAATGAACTTTTTCATGAGACGCCTCTGCCCCGTGCTAATCCTGCACGGCGAGGCTGACCAGACCGTTCCGGTCGAAGAGGCCTACCATTTGCAGAAATTACTGGAGAAGAAAGGAATCTCCTACGAAATCAAAATCTATCCCGGAGTCGGCCACGGCTTCGAAGACCAAACCGTGTGGCGAGACGCGGGACTGAGAAGCCTGCAATTTCTGCAGAAATATCTAATGACGGCGGAGTCGGAGAAACTTACGTAGGGGCGGACGCCCTCGTCCGCCCAGCCGGGCGAAGCCCCGGCAGTTTAAACTCTCGAAAGCCGGAAGGGTGCGCTAAGCAAGCGCGCAGGCAGCATCACCACGGCCCAGACAAGCGCGAGTGCGCCGTGGACCGCGATTCCAACTATCCGGAAGGGAAGCAACAGTAACCACACGATCGGATAGAGCACGAGCGCCAGCAGGGCCAGTGGCCAGCACAGCACAAAGAGAAAGCACCACAGCAGGAAGCCAACCATAAGCGCACCTCCGCCTGAACAGGATACGAAAGCGGAAAAAGAAAAGTTCCGAGGATCCGGCGGTTGTCAGTTTGAATCTGTGCTACATCGTCTTCAGTTCAGGACTAACCTTTAATTTCGCTTCAGTCGCTAGCTGAACGTCGTCGACCGTTAGCCCCGGTGCGATCTCCTCCAGCAGCAACCCTTCGGGCGTGACTCGTATGTAGGCCATCTCAGTGACGATTGTGTCGACGACCTTCACGCCGGTCAAAGGCAAGCTGCATTTTGTCAGGATCTTGGGCTGCCCATCTTTGGTCGCATGTTCCATGGCGATGATCACGCGCCGTGCTCCAGCCACCAGGTCCATCGCGCCGCCCATCCCTTTGACCATTTTGCCGGGAATCATCCAGTTCGCAAGATTGCCCAGTTCGTCGACTTCCATCGCGCCCAGCACGCTAAGGTCAACATGGCCGCCCCGAATCATGGCAAAAGAATCGGCGCTCGAAAAGTACGCGGTGCCCGCCATTTCGCTGACCGTTTCTTTGCCCGCGTTGATCAGGTCCGCATCCTCCGAGCCTTCGGCAGGGTACGGCCCAATGCCAAGCATGCCGTTTTCGGATTGAAGAATCACGTCCATCCCTGCCGGAACATAATTCGCAATCAGAGTCGGCAACCCAATGCCGAGGTTGACGTAGAATCCGTCCCGCAATTCGCGGGCAACGCGCTTGATGATGCGTTCACGTTTGTCAGTGTCTTTCGGCGCCTTAGGCAAATTTGACATGCTTCCTTCGATTCAAGTACGGCGATGAGGGCAAATGCTGTTTGTTGCCTACGATCCACTTCCCGCAAAATCAGCGCGATTTGGCGAACGACGAACAGCGAACGACGCATCTCCAACTATCCCGCTGCCGATTTCCTCACCGTCCGTTTCTCGATTCGTTTCTCAAACTGCTCGCCCACAAAGATTCTCTTCACGAACACGCTCGGCGTATGCACCATGTCAGGATCGAGTTCTCCCGGTTCGACCAGGTGTTCGACTTCCGCAATCGTAATCTTCGCCGCCGTGGCCATCATGGGATTGAAATTCCGCGCGGTTTTGCGATAGACAAGGTTGCCCCACTTGTCGCCCTTCCATGCCTTGATGAAGGCGAAATCAGCTTTGAGCGCGCGCTCCATGATGTAAGCGCGGCCGTCGAACTCGCGCGCTTCTTTGCCCTCTGCCACCATCGTGCCGACGCCAGTAGGCGTAAAAAATGCCGGAATGCCAGCGCCGCCGGCCCGAATTCGTTCCGCAAATGTTCCTTGTGGAACCAGGTCAAGTTGCACCGTACCGTTCAGCACCATCTGTTCGAGCAGTTTATTTTCGCCAACGTAGGTTCCGATATGCTTGCGGAGCTGGCCATTCGCCAGAAGCAACCCTATGCCGAATCCATCTACGCCGGCATTGTTGCTGATGGTAGTGAGGTTCTTGACGCCCTTCTGGACCAGCGCCCGGATCAGGTTCTCGGGATTTCCGCACAATCCGAACCCGCCGACCATGATGCTGGCTCCGTCCGAGACGTCATGGATCGCCTCTTCGGCATTCGCAACAACTTTATGCATGGCAGAAGAATTCTATAGGAAAGTTCACCTCTGCGGCACGGAGGCGGCTATTAGCTGTTAGCTCTTGGCTGTTGGCAAGAGCTAAGAGCTCAGGAGCCTTTCTCTGTGTCGCGGTGCCGCGGTGATGAACTCTTCTTCCTCAGTTGGTGCGCGCGCTCGAATTCCGCCGCCAGTTCCCGCGAGTCCAGATTTTCCCGTATGTGCGCCAGCCGTTGTTCGAGTTTCTGCAGCGCATCGCCGACATTCTTCTTGTTGGTGATGGCGATGTCGCGCCACATCGAGTACGGACTGCCGGAAATGCGCGTCATTTCGCGAAGTGCACGGCCACCGATGTCGAGCACCGGCGCATCCGGGCCGAATTCGTCGACCAGGGTCGCGGCCAGAGCGGTTGAGATCATCTGCGGAACGTGGCTGATCCATGCGCAAAATCGATCATGATCCACGGGATCGACGACGGCGATTTTGGCTCCAATCTTTTCCGCGCAGTGAATAAATTCGCCGCATTGTCCAGCGTAAACGTTCTGCCCCGGAAGCGGGGTGAAAAGCCAGGCCGCGCCTTCGAAAAGATCGGCATCCGCAAACTCCACGCCGGCATGTTCCTTGCCCGCCATGGGATGTCCGGCAAGAAATCTGTGACCCGCGTTTCGCCCAAACGATTTCGCGGCGCGCTGGACAATCTCTTCTTTCGTGCTGCCCACGTCCGTGACCACGGTCTTGGCCGGCAGCACCGGGCTCAGTCGGTCAATCAGATCGAGGATTGGGATAACCGGTGTGGCCAGCACCACCAGATCGCTTCCGCGCACGGCATCCGCGGGATTGGTCGTTCCCCGATCGATGGCGCCGCAGTCCTGCGCCCGTTCTAATACTGGAGCTCGATCGCACCCGACGATTCGTCCGGCAAGCCGTCGCTTCTTGAGCGCAAGCCCGAGCGAGCCCCCAATGAGCCCGGTCCCGATGATAGTGACTTGTTTGAAGGCCATGGACAAACAACCAGTTGTCATCCCGACCCTGAGCGGAGCCGAAGGGGAGGGATCTGTAATTCGCTGCAAGATGCAGATGCCTCGCTTCGCTCGGGACGACAATTCTGGAAAGTTTACGCGATCTCGCGTCCCACCGCTGGCGCGATCATGCGGAGCTGGTCCATCAACTTGGCAAACTGTTCCGGGTAGAGCGACTGCGCGCCATCGGAGAGCGCTTTGTCCGGCTGGTGATGAACTTCGATGAGCATGGCATCCGCGCCAGCAGCCGCAGAGGCCAGCGCCATCGGAGCCACTTTGTCGCGCCGTCCAGTGCCATGCGAGGGATCCGCGGTCATCGGCAGATGCGAGAGCTTATGGATGATCGGAATCGCCGAAATATCCATCGTGTTGCGTGTGTAGGTTTCAAAGGTACGAATGCCGCGTTCGCAGAGAATGATGTCGTAATTGCCGCCCGCCAGCAGGTATTCGGCCGAGCACAGCAGTTCTTCAAAGGTGGCCGAGATCCCGCGTTTCAGCAGCACGGGCTTGCGTACCTTGCCCAGTTCGCGCAACAGATTGAAGTTCTGCATGTTACGCGCGCCCACTTGGAAAATATCCACATACGGCAGCATCAGCTCGATCTGCGAGATCTCCATGACCTCGCTGATCACCAGCAATTTGAAGTGATCGCCCGCCTCGCGCAGGAATTTGAGCCCCTCGAGTCCGAGCCCTTGGAATGAATAAGGCGAAGAACGGGGTTTGAACGCTCCGCCGCGGAGAATACGGGCTCCCGCTTTCGTGATCAGTTCGCTGACCGTGAACAGTTGTTCGCGAGATTCTACCGAGCACGGCCCAGCCATAACCACAATCTTCTTGCCGCCAATTTCGATGCCGTTGGCGAACTTCACCACCGTACCTTCGGGGCGAAAATTGCGCCCCGCCAGATGGTAAGGGGAAGTGATGCGGTGAACTTCCTGCACGCCAGACATCATTTCGACTTCGCGGGTGTCGAAATCACGAGGTACTCCGACGCCGCCAAGCACGGTCTGCTGCGCTCCCGTGGAGCGGTGGACTTCAAAACCAAAGTGGACCAGTTGATCGATCACCTGCTGGATCTGATCTTCACTGGCTGAAGCTTGCATTGCTACGATCATGAGTTGCGCTCTTTTGCCCGGCTGCAGCCCGCAAATCACAAGCTGCGAACCTCAGCGTTAGCTGGCCTTTCCTGGATACTTGCTGGATTCTCGAATCTTCAATCGATCTCGGCTTCGTGGGTTGCTGGCTCGGAGTCGGGAACGATCTCGTGCTTTTGAATGCTGCGCATCACATCCATAATTCGTTCATAGATCTGACCCAGATCGCGTGCGGCCAAGGGACCGGTGCTGTGGCGCTGCACATTGGCAATTACTTCGCGCTCGCGTTCGGGTTCGTAAACGGGCAAGCTCGTATTGCGTTTCAAGCGTCCAATTTCGACGGCCGCTGCTGCGCGCTCGTTGAGCAGTGACGACAGTTTGCGGTCGAGTTCGTCGATTTTCTTGCGCCAGTCGGAAATGTCCATAGAGCTACGAGCTGCGAGCCACGAGCGATCTTATGAATTCTGCCACAGATGCGGCTTCTCGTCCGGGATTTTGTTCGATGGCCTGGACAATCGCGCTGCCCACGACCGCGCTTTCGGCGAACTTGCCGACGGTCGCAAATTGCTCTGGAGTCGAGACTCCGAATCCCACAGCAATTGGAAGCCTGGTGAAACGGCGGATGCGCGTGACTAAGGCTTTCGCGTCTCCAGTCATCTGCTGCCGCGCGCCCGTGACTCCGGTGCGTGAAATCGCATAAATAAATCCGTTGGAAACTTGCGCGATCAATTTCAGACGTTCGTCGGGCGAGGTCGGGGCGGCAAGAAAAATAGTTGCCAGTTCGTGCTTGCGAGACTCGCGTAGATATTCGGCCGCTTCTTCGACGGGCAGATCGGTGATCAAAGTTCCGTCAATTCCGGCGAGTCGCGCTACCTGGCAGAACTTCGCGAGGCCCATGCGCAGAATGGGATTGAGGTAGGAAAAAATCACCAGGCCTACAGTTTGTGAATGCTCGCGAATCTCCGCGGCGAGCGTAAGTACCTGCTGCAGCGACGTGCCGTGTTTAAGCGCCCGTTCGCTGGCGCGCTGAATAACCGGTCCGTCCGCAAGAGGGTCGCTGAAAGGGACGCCGAGCTCGATAATGCTTGCTCCTGCTTCAATGGCAGCGAGAATCACATCGCGCGTGGTTGCGAGGTCGGGATCACCGCAGGTTACGTAAACAACGAGAGCAGGCTTCAATTCGAAGTGGAAGGGCACAGAAGCATTGTAGATTGCGGAGGGCTGATTGGAGTTCGAACGGGAAGCTAACTATGCTTAGGAGTCGAGTTCGAGCGTTTTCAAGAAGAGTCACTTCGCAAAGCTCACCATTACGCAAAAGCCCCCTTGGTATGGTCTCTGAAAACAAAAGACTTAGAGGCCGACTTTTGCTTTGCGGCGAAGTTTCGGCGCATGTTGTTGAGAAATAAACGCCTTACTCCCGAGCGGCTAATCCAGCTTCAAGTTTTCACGCATAATGCCGATATCTTTGTCGCCGCGGCCGGAGATATTCACGATCACAATTTCCGACTTCTTCATGTTCGGAGCGCGCTTGATAACTTCGGCTACGGCGTGAGCGGACTCTAGCGCGGGGATAATGCCTTCGGTTCTTGCCAGGAGCGTGGTTGCTTCCAGTGCTTCGGTGTCGCTGGCGGGAACGTACTTTGCTCGGCCCGTGTCTTTGAGCATGGCGTGCTCGGGGCCGATCGACGGATAGTCCAAGCCAGCGGAGACTGAATGTGTAAGCGCGATCTGACCGGACTTATCCTGCAGCACGTAAGAGTAAGTTCCCTGCAGAACGCCCGGCGAACCGCCGCGGAAGCGCGCGGCGTGCTCGCCCAGCGCTTCGCCTCGGCCGCCGGCTTCCACTCCGATTAGTTCGACTTTTTTATCTTTCAGGAAATTGTAGAAGATTCCTATGGAGTTCGAGCCTCCGCCCACACAGGCGATGATGGCGTTCGGAAGTTTGCCTTCGGCCTTGAGGATTTGGGCTCGGGCTTCGCGTCCTATGACGCGGTGAAAGTCGCGCACCATGGTCGGATACGGATGCGCTCCGAGCACGCTGCCGAGCAGATAGTGGGTTGTGCGCACGTTGGTGACCCAATCGCGCATGGCTTCGTTGATGGCGTCCTTGAGGGTGCGCGAACCGGAATCCACGCCGCGAACTTCCGCTCCGAGCAGCCTCATGCGGAAGACGTTGAGCTCTTGCCGGCGCATGTCCTCGGTGCCCATGTAGACAACGCACTCAAAGCCAAGCAGCGCGCACACGGTAGCGGTCGCCACACCGTGCTGACCTGCGCCGGTTTCCGCGATGACGCGGTGCTTGCCCATGCGTTCGACCAGCAAAGCCTGGCCCAGGCAGTTGTTGATTTTGTGCGCGCCGGTGTGAAGCAGATCCTCGCGCTTGAGATAAATTTTCGCGCCGCCTAGTTTTGCGGTCAGGCGGCGCGCGAAAGACAGCGGGGTGGGGCGTCCGGCGTAGGTTTTGAGCAGGTGATCGAGGCGCTGCTGAAACTTGGGATCGAGCTTCGCTTTTTCGTATTCGTGCTCCAGTTCCTCGAGCGCAGCCATTAGCGTCTCGGGAACGTAGCGTCCGCCGTAAGCGCCGAAACGTCCCGGCACGGCATGATTAATCTTGTTTGTCCCGCGCCCTGTTTTTGATCTGATCATCGCTGCCGCCATTGTCTTTTTTCCGGGTGCTGAAGATCCAATCGCCAGCTCGAACCGCAGCGGCTAAAGCCGCAGCTTAAACTTGGGGCCTTATCGCAGCGCTGAAGCGCTGCGCCACCCAAAATCAGCTCGCCTCTTCCATGGCTCGTACGGCCTCTACAAACGCGCGGACTTTTTTCGCGTCCTTCTTGCCTGGGGTGTGTTCGACGCCCGAGGAAACGTCCACGCCCCATGGATGGAGAAGGTGGATTGCTTCCTGCACATTGCCGGGATGCAATCCGCCGGCGACGACCAGCTTGCTGATGCTGTTGATGATCCCGGCCCAAGGCTGCACACGTTCCCAGTCGAAAGCCTGTCCAGTGCCGCCAGGTTTTTC
>Ga0187847_10002585_pt1 | contig 14529 bp, 15 predicted proteins | sample June2016WEW_4_10_FD_132458 | JGI IMG/M metagenome (GOLD analysis project Ga0187847, IMG submission 132458) | Peatland microbial communities from SPRUCE experiment site at the Marcell Experimental Forest, Minnesota, USA - June2016WEW_4_10 | ecosystem: Environmental > Terrestrial > Soil >...
CCAGTTCCATCCGACCGGCATGGTCTGGCCGCCCAGCGTGCGCGGCCTGCTCGTCACCGAGGGCGTGCGCGGCGACGGCGGGGTGTTGCGCAACGCCGAGGGAAAACGCTTCATGTTCAACTACGTCGCCGACATGTTCCGGGCCGAGACGGCCGACTCCGAGGAGGAGGCCGACAAGTGGTACGACGACCACACGGCCGGCCGCCGTCCGCCCGAGCTACTGCCGCGCGATGAGGTGGCGCGCGCGATCAACACCGAGGTGAAGGCCGGACGGGGCACCGAGCACGGCGGCGTCTTCCTCGACATCGCGTCGCGCCGTACGCCCGAGTTCATCCGGCGGCGCCTGCCCTCGATGTACCACCAGTTCATGGAGCTGGCCGGCGTGGACATCACGCGCGAGCCCATGGAGATCGGCCCGACCTGCCACTACATCATGGGCGGCGTCAAGGTCGACGCCGACACCGCGGCGACGCGGGCGCCGGGCCTCTTCGCCGCCGGGGAGGTCGCGGCCGGGCTGCACGGCGCCAACCGACTCGGCGGGAACTCCCTGAGCGACCTCGTCGTCTTCGGCCGGCGCGCCGGCATGGGCGCCGCCGACTACATCGAAGCGGGCCGGGGCACCAGTGACCTGGACATGGCCGAGGTCGAACTGGCCATCAAGGAGGCCCTGGAACCGTTCGAACGCACCGGCGGCGAGAGCCCCTACGACGTCCAGCACGACCTGCAGGAGATGATGCAGGCCAACGTCGGCATCATCCGCACCGCCAGCGAGATCGACTTCGCCATAGAGCAGCTCGAGAGCTTCACCGAGCGGGTGCGCCACCTCTCGGTAAAGGGCGGGCGGGCCTACAACCCCGGCTGGAACCTCGCGACGGACCTACCGGCCATGCTGAGCGTCTGCAAGTGCGTGGCCGTCGGCGCGCGCGACCGCAAGGAGTCGCGCGGTGGCCACACGCGCGAGGACTTCCCCAAGGCCGACCCCCACTACGGCACGATCAACTTCGCGCACTCGAGCGAACTCGGACGTTGGGACAGCCCGATCACGACCGAGGAGTCTGCGCTTTTGGAGATCCCCGACGAACTCAAGGCCCTGCTCGAGGAGGCGACGTCATGACCGACGTGACCATGCGGATCTGGCGCGGCGACGCCGACGGCGGGGAGTTCGTGGACTACGAGATCGCCCCCAACGAGGGCGAGGTGGTGCTCGACATCGTGCACCGTCTCCAGGCCAGCGTCGCGCCCGACCTGGCCTGTCGCTGGAACTGCAAGGCCGGCAAGTGCGGATCCTGCTCGGCGGAGGTCAACGGCCGCCCGCGCCTGATGTGCATGACGCGCATGCAGGACCTGCCCGAAGGGACCGTGACGCTGACCCCGATGAAGACCTTCCCGATCATCCGCGACCTAGTGACCGACGTCTCGTTCAACTACGTCATGGCCGAGAGGGTGCCGGCCTTCCTGCCGCCGCCGATGCCCGAGGGCGGCTACCGGATGTTCCAGCGCGACGTCGAGCGCGGCCAGGAGTTCCGCAAGTGCATCGAGTGCTTCATGTGCCAGGACGTCTGCCACGTCATCCGCGACCACGAGGAGAACAAGACCAACTACGCCGGTCCGCGCTTCTTCATCCGCTACGCCGAGCTCGAGATGCACCCCCTGGACACCAACGACCGACGCGAGCTCATCAAAGAGGAGATGGGCCTGGGCTACTGCAACATCACGAAGTGCTGCACCGAGGTCTGTCCCGAGCACATCCACATCACCGACAACGCGATCATTCCTCTGAAGGAGCGCGTCGTCGACGCCGACTACGACCCGATCGCGTGGCTCGGGCGAAAGATTCTGCGCCGTTCGAAGCGCTCGGCCGGCGACGCCGCCGTACAGCCGAACCCCTAGGCCGTGGCGGCGTTCCTCTCGAGCGAGTGGTTCGCGCAGATCAACCAGACGCTCGGGGCCGCGGGAACGATCCCCCTCGAGGGCACACCGTCGATCTTTCGCGTCGTGATCGAGTTCCCCGACTCGCCCGGCGACGTCGCGCACGCGATGACCCTCACGATGCAGTCCGAGGGCGCCTCGGTCAGTCCCGGCGACCACCTCGCGGCCGACGCGCTCGTCACCCTCTCCTACGATGACGCCCTGGCGCTGACTTCGGGCGAATTCGACAGCGCCACCGCGCTGCGCGAGGGCCGGGTCAAGGTCCGCGGCGACATCAACTTGATCGTGCCACTGCTGGCGTGGCTGGCCGCGGCCCATCCCCGGGCCGACGGTTGATGGAGCAACTGCCCCTCACCGAGGATGACCTCGACGAACCGGGTGTCATCGAGGCCTACATGCTGCACGACACGCAGCACGAGATCGCGCCGGTGGCGGTGCTGTGCTTCTTCAACGAGCTGCTCGAGCAACTGGCCGGCGAGGGGGTCATCACCCCGGTGTACACGTTGCGCAGCGAGATCGGGTTCAACCCGGTGTACGAGTTCACGAGCGAGCACGGCACGGTCGCCGTGGTCCACCCCGGGGTCGGCGCCCCGCTGGCCGCCGGCATCACCGAGGAGATGGCGGCCATCGGCGTCACCACGTTCGTCGCCTGCGGCGGCGCGGGGGCCCTGGTCGACGCGCTGGCCCTGGGCCAGGTGATGGTGGTGGCGTCGGCCGTGCGCGACGAGGGGACCAGCTTCCACTACGCCGCCCCGAGCCGCATCATCGAGGCCGACACCCTCGGCGTGCGCGTGCTCAGTCGGACCATGAGGGAGCTGGACCGCCCCTTCTTCGTGGGCCGCACGTGGACGACGGACGGCTTCATGCGAGAGACGCGCTCGCGGGTGCAGCGGCGCATCGACGAGGGCTGCGCGATGGTCGACATGGAGTCCTCGGCCTTCATCGCCGTCGCGCGCTACCGCCACGTGCGTTTCGCGCAACTGCTCTACGCCGGCGACTCGCTCGCGGGCGAGTCCTGGGACTACCGCCACTGGGACAGCGCGCGCGAGGTGCGCGAGGGACTCTTCTACGCGTCAGCCCGCGCGGCGCTCAACCTGCACCAGGCGTAGGGCGCAGCGGTCGGGAACGGCCTAGACCAGGCCGAGGGCGATGACGTCCTCGCGCTCGGCGAGCAGCTCGTCGGTCGTGACCGTGATCTTTTCCCGGGCGAAGTCGTCGAGCTCGAAGCCCTCCTTGACCCGCCACGCCCCCTGGCCGTCGACCTGGACCGGGAACCCGAAGGTGATGCCGGGCGCGACGTCGTAGTGCTCGCCGTTCGAACTGACCGCGACCGCGACGCAGTCGTCCGGTGCGGTCTCGGTGGTGAGGCTCACGACGGTGTCGATCGCCGCGTTGGCGGCCGAGGCGGCCGAGCTCGCGCCGCGAACCTCGATCACGGCCGCGCCGCGCTTTTGCACGCTCGAGAGGAAGTCACCCTCCAGCCAGGCCCGGTCTTTGATCGCCGCTTGAACGTCGGACCCGTCGACCGTGGCGTTCTCGAAGTCGGGGAACTGGGTCGAGGAGTGGTTGCCCCACACCGCGAGGTTCTTCACGCCCCCAACGCCGGCGCCGACCCGCTTGGCGATCTGGGACTTCGCACGGTTCTGGTCCAGGCGCATCATGGCGAACCAGCGATCGGAGGGGATCTCGGGGGCGTTGGAGCGCGCGATGAGGCAGTTGGTGTTGCAAGGGTTCCCCACGACGAGGATGCGCACGTCGCTGGCCGCGTTGGCGGCGATGGCCTGACCCTGGGGCTTGAAGATGCCGCCGTTGATGCTCAAAAGGTCGCTGCGCTCCATGCCGGCCTTGCGCGGGACGGCGCCGACCAGCAGGGCCCACGAGGTGTTGGTGAAGGCGTGCTTCAGGTCGCTCGTCGTCTCGACGTCCGCGAGCAGTGGGAAGGCGCAGTCGTCGAGCTCCATGACGACGCCCTCCAACGCCCTCATCGCCGGCTCGATCTCCAAGAGGCGAAGCACCACCGGCGTGTCGGGGCCGAGCAGCTGGCCCGACGCGATGCGAAAGAGCAACTGGTAGCCGATCTGACCGGCGGCGCCGGTGACGGTGACGTGGACGGGGGTGGTCATAACTCTCCTTGGCCTTCGTGGCTCACAGTCGATCGACGATGGCCGAGGCGAACTCCGAGCACTTCACCTCGGTGGCGCCCTCCATGAGTCGCGCGAAGTCGTAGGTCACGATCTTCTCCGAGATGGTCGCCTCGAGGGCCGTGACGATGTCGTTGGCCGCGTCGGTCCAGCCGAGGTGCTCGAACATCAAGACGCCCGAGAGCAGCACCGAACCGGGGTTGACCTTGTCCTGGCCCGCGTACTTGGGCGCGGTGCCGTGGGTCGCCTCGAAGATGCCGTGGCCGCTGACGTAGTTGATGTTGGCGCCGGGCGCGATGCCGATCCCGCCGACCTGGGCGGCCAGGGCGTCGGAGAGGTAGTCGCCGTTGAGGTTCGTCGTGGCGATGACGTCGAACTCCTTGGGCCGCGTGAGGGTCTGCTGGAACGCGATGTCCGCGATGGCGTCCTTGACCAGCAGCTTCGAGCCGGGCTTGCCGGCGCAGTCGGCCCAGGAGACGGCCACGTCGTTGAACTCGTTGCGCACCAGCTCGTAGCCCCACTTCATGAAGGCCCCTTCGGTGAACTTCTGAATGTTGCCCTTGTGCACGAGCGTGACGCTCGCGCGATCGTGCTCGAGCGCGTACTTGATGGCCGCACGGATGAGCCGCTCGGAGTTCTCCTTCGAGATCGGTTTGATGCCGATCCCGCACATCTTGGGCAGGTCCCAGTCGAAGCTGGCCTTGAGGAACTCGCTCAGCTTCGCCTCCTCGGGCGTGCCCGACTCGACCTCGAGGCCGGCGTAGACGTCCTCGGTGTTCTCACGAAATATCACCATGTCGACGAACTCGGGGTTCTTGATCGGCGAAGGGACGCCGGCGAACCAGCGCACCGGGCGCAGGCAGACGTACAGGTCGAGGATCTGGCGCAGCGCCACGTTGAGCGAGCGGAACCCGCCGCCGATCGGCGTCGTCAGCGGGCCCTTGATGCCGATCAGGTAGTCGCGAAAGTCGGTGACGGTCTGCTCGGGCAGCCAGTCCCCCGTCTCATCGAAGGCCTTCTGGCCGGCGAGGACCTCTTTCCATTCGATCGTCTTGCCGTACTTCTTCGCGGCCGCGTCGAGGACCAACTTCGAGGCCGGCCAGATATCGACCCCGATGCCGTCGCCCTCGATGAAGGGGATGATCGGGTTGTCGGAAACGTTGAATACGCCATCGGCGCTTGTCGTGATTTTTTGTGCCATGGTGGCCATCTTACGGCGATTCGAGAGGGCCAATTCTTGGCACCGGCCGCCGCGAGACGCTCACTCGAGCAGGGACCGACAGATCTCGCGCGTCGCGGTCGAGCGGTTCAACGTGTAGAAGTGCAGCCCCGGCGCCCGGGCGTCGAGCAGGGCGGCGCACAGTTCGCGGGCCGCCCCGATGCCCTCGGCCCTCACCGCCGCGGGGCCGCCGCGGCGGTCGGCCTCGTCGAGGCGCGCCACCAGGGACTCGGGCACCGGCGCGCCCATCTCGGCCATGCGCTTGACGCCATTCAGCGTGGTCACCGGCATGATCCCCGGCACGACCGGCTTGGTGACGCCGAGCGCGCCCAACTGCTCGACGAGACGGACCCACTCGTCGACCTCGAAGAAGAACTGGGTGATGGCGAAGTCGGCGAGCTCGAGCTTGGCCGCGAGAAAACGGCGGTCGCTCGTCAGGTCGCTCGATCGGGGGTGGCCGCGGGGATGGGCGGCCACCCCGATGGCGAACTGCCCGCTCTCGCGCGCCAGTTCCACCAGGTCGATCGCGTGGCGGAACTCCGTCGCCTCCTCGACGCCGTCGGGGACGTCGCCCCCGAGGGCCATCACGTTCTGCACACCGTGGCGGGCGTACCCCTCGAGCATGGCAGCCATCTCGGCGCGGGTGTGGCCGACGCAGATGAGGTGGGCCATTACGGTGATGCGACCCGAGTGCTGGATGTCGGTGACTAGGTCGAAGGTGCGCTGGCGCGACTCGCGTCCCCCGCGGTAGGTCACCGAGACAAACGAGGGGTGCAGCGGCTCCAGTTCTTCCAGGGTCGTCGTGAGCACGGCGCTCTCCTCGTCGGACTTGGGCGGGAAGAACTCGAACGAGGTGGTGGTGCCTTGGGCCAGCACGGCATCGATGCGCACGAAATTAGCTGGCGCGACCGAAATCGTCCTCGAGACGCACGATGTCGTCTTCGCCGAAATAGGTACCGGTCTGGATCTCGATGAAGACCACCGGCTCGGTGCCCAGGTTCTCGCAGCGGTGGGCCTGACCCACGTGGATGTCGACGCTGCCCCCCGGCGCGAGCTCGATGGTGGTGCCGTCGAGCACCACGGTCGCGTTGCCGCTGATGACGAACCAGTGCTCCGAGCGGAACTTGTGGGTCTGGTAGCTGAGCCGCTTGCCCGGCGTCACCACGATCTGCTTGACCTTGTAGTTGGCCGCGGTGTCGTCCAGTACGGTGTAACTGCCCCACGGCCGTTCGGAGTACTCACGACCGAGGCTGTCCGTTGTGCTCATGACTCTCTCTCCGCGGCTAGAACTGCGTTACTCAACAGCATGGCACGGGTCATGGGACCGACGCCACCGATGCGCGGGGTGATCCAGCCGGCCACGTCGCCGACCCCGTCGGCCACGTCGCTCAACAGCTTCTTGCCGACGAAGGTGGTGCCCGCGCCGACGACGGCCGCGCCAGGCTTGACCATGTCCGGGGTCACCAGTCCGGCCACGCCGGCGCAGGCGACGATCACGTCGGCCGTCCTGGTGAGCGCCGCGATGTCCGCGACGCCGGTGTGCACGACGGTGACGGCGGCGTTGCATCCCGGGCGGCGCATCGCGAGCAGCAACGAGAGCGGGCGGCCGACGGTCAGCCCCCGTCCGATGATCACGACGTGGCGTCCCTCGACCGGGACGTCGTAGGCCCGCAGCAGCTCGACGATGCCGGCCGGCGTGCACGGCAGCGGTCCGGGCGCGTTCATCACCAGTCGGCCGAGATTCGTCGGGTGCAGGCCGTCGACATCCTTGGCGGGATCGACGCGCAGCAGCACCCGCTCCTCGTCGATGGCCTTGGGCAAGGGCAGCTGCACCAGGAACGCGCTGACGGCCGGATTGGCGTTGAACCGATCGACGAAGGCCTCGACCTCGGCCTGCGTCGCGCTCTCGGGCAGGTACTCGGCGTACGAGTTGATGCCTAGCTCTTCGCACTCCTTGTGCTTCATCGCCACGTACATCGCGCTCGGTCCGTCGTCACCGACGAGCAGGGTGCCCAGACCGACCGACCGTCGGGCGGACTTGAGACGGTCGATGCGTTCGACGAGGCCGACCTTGATGTCGGCGGCGACCTTGTTGCCGTCGAGAAGTTCTGCGCTCATGGTCCTCCTAGTGGCGAAAGTGACGCTCGCCCGTGAGCATCATGACGATTCCCGCGGCGTTGGCCGCGTCGATGACCTCCTGGTCACGAACGGAGCCGCCCGGCTGGACGACGGCGGTGACGCCCGCACTGGTGAGCGACTCCAGGCCGTCGGCGAAGGGGAAGAAGGCGTCCGACGCGGCCGCGGCGCCCTGGGCCAAGCGGCCGGCCTTCTCGGTGGCGATGCCCGCCGCGACGACGCGCGACTGCTGACCGGCGCCGACCCCCACGGCCACGCCGTCGCGGGCCACCACGATGGCGTTGCTGGTGGTGCGCGCGCAGACCCGCCACGCGACCATGAGGTCCTGGAGTTGCTGGGCCGAGGGCGTCGCCTCGCTCACGCAGGTCCACTGCTGGACCGGCGCTCTCAGCTCGTCGGCCTCCTGGACCAGCGCGGTGTCGCCCAGGGTGCGCACCGAGCGTCCGAGCGGCTCGGGCGACGGGGCGCTGAGCAGACGGGTGGCCTTGCGCCGCGCGACGAGTAGTTCGATGGCCTCGTCGGCGAAGGAGGTGGCGACGATCACGTCGGCCTGGGGACCGGCAGCGATCAGTTCGGCCAACGAGCGCTCGACGGGGCCGCCGATCGCGACGACGCCACCGAAGGCGCTCTGGGGATCGGCCGCCAGGGCCTTGGTGAACGCGTCGTCGAGCGACGTGCCGAGCGCGGCGCCCGAGGCGTTGGCGTGCTTCATGATCGCCACCGCCGCGAAGCCCGCGAAGTCGTCGTTGAGCTCGTGGACCAGTCGCCACGCGGCGTCGGCGTCGAAGAGGTTGAGGTAGGACAGCGCCGTTCCGGCGTGCTGGATGACGCCGTCCCACCACGGCGTGGTGCCGGCGAGGCGGTAGCGCGCGCCGATCTGGTGGGGGTTCTCGCCGTAACGCACGACCTGCGCCCGTTCGAGGGTCAGGTGGATCGTGGACGGCACGACCGCGTCGACGGCGCTCGGGACGACGCCGATGACGCCGCCGACGTCCAGCCAGCGCACGATCTGCGCGTCGTAGGCGCAGGTGTGGGCGAAGGCGGCCCTGGCCAGCTCGTGGCGCGTCTGGTTGGCCAGCGTGCCGGTCGCGCTCAGCTCCTCGAGCACCGCGGCGTACTGCGTCGGGCTCGTGAGCACCCCCACGTGTTCGTGGTTCTTGGCGGCCGCGCGCACCATCGCCGGACCGCCGATATCGATCATCTCCACTGAGGGGTCGCTCGAGAAGGGGTACAGGTTGCACACCACCAGGTCGATCGGCGTGATGCCGTTCTCCTCGAGCGCCATCATGTGCTCGCCCTTGGCACGGTCCGCCAGGATCGCCGCGTGCACGCGCGGGTGCAGGGTCTTGACCCGACCGCCGAGCATCTCGGGGAACCCGGTCACGTCGGCGACGTCGGCGTGCTCGATCTTCGCGTCGCTCAGCGCGGCGGCCGTGCCGCCCGAGGCGACCAGTTCGAATCCGAGCGCGGTCAGGCCGGTCGCGAACTCCACCAGTCCGGTCTTGTCCCACACGCTCAGCAACGCACGCATCTAGCTCTCCTCCAGGGTCCCAACGACCGACACGGGCTCGAGTCCGCGGGCCAGGTTTGCCATCACCCTACCGACCACGAGCGGGTAGAGCGTGCGTTCGACGGACTTGATCCGCTCGTGCAACGAACCCTCGTCGTCCTCCTCGAGCACCACCACGCGGCGCTGGGCGAGGATCGGACCGTCGTCGAGGGACTCGGTGGCGACGTGCACGGTGCAGCCCGTCTCGGCGACGCCGGCCGCGATCGCCTGGCGAACGGCGTGCCATCCCTTGAACTCGGGCAGCAGGCTCGGGTGGGTGTTCAAGATCCGACCGGGGAAACCCTCGTGGAAGGGTCCGGCCAGTATCGTGCCGAAGCCGGCCATCGCCACGAGGTCGATGTCGCGCACCAACAGCGCCGCCGCCAGGACCGCGCTGTAGGTGTCGCGGTCGAACTCCGGGCCGAACCCGCCGTAGTCGGCCCGGTCCACCAGCAGCACCTCGACGCCGGCGTCGGCGGCGACCACGAGCGCGCGACAGGGCCGATCGGCCGCGACGAGCGTCACGTCGAGGGGGGCCGCGATCATGGCCTCGAGGATGGTGCCCGAGCCCGAGACGAGAACGCAGAGGCGGGCCAACGCGCTAGAGGGCCTTGACGATGTCGACCATCTTCTCGCCCGCCTCGGTGGGGTTGAGGCAGACGTGCACCCCGGCCGCCGCGAGCGCGTCCATCTTGGCCTGGGCCGTGCCCTTCGAACCGGAGATGATCGCGCCGGCGTGGCCCATCTTGCGCCCCGGTGGGGCGGTCACGCCCGCGATGTACGAGACGATGGGCTTGGTCATGTTGAGTTTGATCCACTCGGCGGCGCGCTCCTCTTCCGATCCCCCGATCTCACCGATCATCATGACGGCCCTGGTCTCGGGGTCGGCCTCGAAGGCAGCGAGGCAGTCGATGAAGTTGGTGCCCGGCACCGGGTCGCCACCGATCCCCACGCACGTGGTCTGACCGATACCGTGCTGGCTCAGTTCGTGCAGCGCCTGGTACGTCAAGGTGCCCGAGCGCGACACGACGCCGACCGGTCCGCCGACCAGGGCGATGTCGCCCGACGTGATGCCGATGTTGCACTTGCCGGGGCTGATGATGCCGGGGCAGTTCGGGCCGATGAGGCGCACGCCCGGGTACTCCTCGACGAGCCGGTTGAAGGTGACGGCCTCGTCGTGGGCCGGGATGCCCTCGGTGATGCACACGATCAGCGAGATACCGCCGGCCGCCGCCTCGAGGATCGCCGCCGGGGCGAACTTGGGCGGCACGACCACGAAGGAGGCCGTGGCCCCGGTCGCCTTAACCGCTTCGGCAACCGAGTTGAAGACGGGCACGCCGTCGACGTCGCTGCCGCCCTTGCCCGGCGTCACGCCGGCGACGACCTTGGTGCCGTAGTCGCGGTTGCGCAGCCCGTGGAAACGGCCCTGACCCCCGGTCAGTCCCTGCACGATGACTTTGGTGTTTTCGTCTACGAAGATGCTCATGGTCGTCCTTTACGCGTTCGCGAGGCCCACGGCCCGGCGGGCCGCGTCCAGCATGGTCGGTTCGGTCATCAATCGGTCGTTGAGGTGCGGCGCCAGGATCGCGCGACCCTCGACCGCGTTGGTGCCGTCGAGACGCAGCACGATCGGCGACGCGATCGACACCCGCGCCAGCGCCTCGAGGACGCCGTGGGCGACCTCGTCGACGCGGGTGATGCCGCCGAAGATGTTGACGAAGATGGCCCGCACCTTGGGGTCGGCGTTGATGACCTCGAGGGCGGCGGCCATCACGTCGGCGTTGGCGCCGCCGCCGATGTCGAGGAAGTTGGCCGCGGTGCCGCCGACCTGGTTGACGACGTCGAGCGTCGACATCGCCAGTCCCGCGCCGTTGGCGATGATGCCGACCGTGCCGTCGAGGCCGATGTAGTTGAGGCCCCGCTCCTTGGCCATCTTCTCGCGAGGGTCGTCGGTCTCGGTGGCGCGATACTCCTCCCATTCGGGGTGACGGAACGACGCGTTGTCGTCCAAGGTCACCTTGGCGTCGAGCGCGTGGACCGTGCCCTCGGGCGTGAGGATCAACGGATTGATCTCGGCCAAGTCGCAGTCGCCCTCGGTGTAGCAGTCGTAGAGCTTGACGAGCAGTTCGGCCGCCTGCTCGCGGGCCACCTCGTCCAGTTCGGCCTCGCCGACCCAGCGGCGGGCCGTCGCCAGGTCGAGACCGCGCACGGGATCGATGCTGAGGAACGCGATCGCGCCGGGGTTCTCCTCGGCGACCACTTCGATCTCGACGCCGCCCTGGGCGCTCAGCATGCCCAGGTGGGTCTTGTTGGGCCGGTCCAGGGTGAACGAGGCGTAGTACTCCTTGGCGATGTCGCTCGAACGCTCGACCCAGAGGCGATGCACGACGTGGCCCTTGATGTCCAGGCCCAGGATGTTGCCCGCGTGCAATCGGACCTCGTCGGCGTCGTTGGCCAGCTTGACCCCACCGGCCTTGCCCCGCCCGCCCACCTTGACCTGGGCCTTGACGACGACGGGGAAGCCCACGCGATTCGCGACCGCCACGGCTTCGTCGACGGTGTCGGCCACGTCGCCCGGCGAGACGGCGATGCCGAAGCGCGAGAAGTACTGCTTGCCCTGATACTCAAAGAGATCCATCAACTTCCACTTTCCGTTGGCGGGCCGCAGGGCGGCCCGAATCGAACTACAACGCGTGCTCGCGCGAATCGAGGGCCGATTCGAGCCACGACCCGATCTCGGCGAGTGAGGCACCGGGCGTGAAGACCCGCGCGACGCCGGACTTCTCGAGCGAGATGATGTCGTCCTCGGGGATGATCCCACCCACGATCAACAAGACGTCGTCGCGCCCGGACTCCTTGAGCAACGTGACGACTCGCGGCACGAGGACCAGGTGGGCGCCCGACAGCAGCGAGAGGCCGAGGACGTCGGCGTCCTCTTGGATGACGGCCTGCACGATCTGCTCGGGCGTCTGGTGCAGGCCGGTGTAGACCACCTCGAATCCGGCGTCGCGCAGGGCCCGGGCGATGACTTTCGCCCCGCGATCGTGTCCGTCAAGGCCCGGCTTGGCGACCACCACTCGGTACGTGCGTTCCATCGTCTGACCAGCATAGAGCCAGTCGTCGCGGCGTAATTTCGCTCGATCGGCCCCTCGCGCTCGGCGCGCGGCACCGAGTCGGCTAGTAGTACTGATGGGGTGAACAACCACTACGGCCAGCCCCAGACGGTCGTGGTGCTCGGCGGAAGTTCCGACATCGCGCGGGCGATCGTCAAGCGGCTCTGCGTGGCCCGGGCCCACACCGTGGTCCTGGCCGGGCGCAGCGAGGAGTTGTTGGACGATTCAGCCAGGGAGGCCAGACAGTACGGCGCGAGCAGCGCCTCTACCGTGCTCTTTGACGCCGAGGACGTCTCGAACGCGCAGCGCACCGTCGACCGGTGCTTCGAGCTGGTGAACGGCGACGTCGACCTCGTCATCGTCGCCGTGGGCGTGCGGGCGAACCAGCGCCAGTACGAGGACGACGCGACACTGTCGGCGAGGATCGCCGTCGTGAACTACGCGTGGCCCGCCGCCGCGCTCGCGCGCGTGCGCCAGCGCCTCGTGGCCCAGGGCGGTGGCCGCATCCTGGTGATGTCCTCGGCTGCCGCGATCCGGGTCCGGCGCAGCGCCTACCTCTACGACAGCGCCAAGGGCGGCCTCGACCGACTGTGCGTGGGCCTCGCCCAGTCGCTCGAAGGCACCGGGGTGCGTCTCCAGATCCTTCGCCCCGGCTACGTCCGCTCCAAGATGACCACCGGCGTGCCGGAGCGTCCCCTGAGCACGGGCGTCGACGAGGTCGCCGAGACGACCATGCGGGGCCTCGCGGATGACGCTCTCGTCATCTGGAGCCCGCCCATCCTGCGCTTCGCCTTCGCCGTGGCGATCCTGCTACCGCCGTCGCTGTGGCGCAAGGTCACCGAGGAGTAGCGCCAACTCCGATGGCCGATTCGCCGGGCGCCATCAAGATCCCGGTAACTATGAGCCTTCCCGGGACATGAGATAGGTGAGGAGGCGAGCATGACGAACCGTTTCAGAAAGATGTCGATCCGCGTCGGAGCGCTGGTGCTGGGTGGCGCGCTTTTCCTCGCCGGCCTCTCCTCGCTCGGGCCGCCGACGGCCTATGCGGCGACCTCCCCGGCGGCATCGATCGCCCGCCAGCTACTCGCTCAGGTCGTATTGCCACCCTCGTCGCAGATCGCCCATCCGGTGACGAGTCCCGTGTGCCAGTGCGCCGGCACGCCGGGCGAAGTTGGCATCGTCTCGATGCATCACTACTTCGTCGTACCGGGATCGCCCACGGCTCTCGAGTCCTTCCTCACGTCGCACCTACCCCCCGGAGGAAGCTACGACGGCTCGACGGGTACCACTCAGACGAGCGGCGGCGTGGGCATCATCTCCATCGACATCACCTTCTCGGCCAACGGCCCCCACCTCTACCTCAAGCAGTTGGCCTACTCGATGACCCGACGCACGGCCTCGACGTCGTGGCTGCGCGTCGACAGCCAGGTGCTCTGGATCCCGAGCCGCAGCGCCGCCCAGGAGATCACCGGCGCCATCTCGGCGACGGCCACGGGATACCAGAAGATCAGCCTGATGGGATCGACCGGAGCCACGCAGGTTCACTTGACGGCGAAGCAGCTCGCCAAACTCGTGGACATCGTCAACGCGTTGCCCCCGGCGCCCACATCGGAGTGCATGGAAAACGTGAACGCCTTCCTGGTGACGTTACGGCTCAGCAACGGCGACGAGCTGCGAATCTACAACGGCGACTGCGACGGCTTCTTCGAGTCGGTGTCGCAGATGTCGGGAGAAACGACCGTCAGCCGATACACCGTGTCGGACCGATCCTGTGAACTCCTCGCCGACGTGGGGACCTTCTTTCGCGCCAACTCGGCCAAGGGGACCCACCAAGCGCTCACGACCTGCGAGGCGGCGAAGAAGTCCGCCTGAGACTACGTCGAAGTAGGTCTTAGGCCCGTCGCAGCGGCGTCATCGCGAGCACCAGCTGCTTCGTGCCGTGCTCGTCGAAGTTGACCGATGCACGCGCGTGGGTCCCTTCGCCGTCCACCATGGTCACCACGCCGGCGCCGTAACGGTCGTGCACCACGCGGTCGCCGACCGCGAGGTCGAGCTTCTCCGCCCCGGTCGAGCGCACCGGCGTCGCCGCGCCGGTGCCGAAGGCCCGGCCCAGTGTGAACTCGGTCGCGCGCCCCGTGAACCCCTCGTCGTCGTGCTCGAAGCTCGATCGCCGCGTCGGCAGCGTCGTCGAGAGGTCGTCGACCAGGCTCGAGGGGATCTCGACGAGGAAGCGGCTCGCGAGCGCGTCGACGCGGTGGCCCCACAGCGTCCGGCTCCAGGCGTGGGTCAGCACGAGGTGCTGCATCGCGCGCGTGATGCCGACGTAGCACAGCCGACGCTCCTCCTCGAGCTCGGCGTCGTCGGAAAGCGCGCGCCGGTGCGGGAAGATCGTCTCCTCCAGCCCGGTGATGACGACCACCGGGAACTCGAGGCCCTTGGCGA
>Ga0187847_10002590_pt1 | contig 14516 bp, 8 predicted proteins | sample June2016WEW_4_10_FD_132458 | JGI IMG/M metagenome (GOLD analysis project Ga0187847, IMG submission 132458) | Peatland microbial communities from SPRUCE experiment site at the Marcell Experimental Forest, Minnesota, USA - June2016WEW_4_10 | ecosystem: Environmental > Terrestrial > Soil > Wetlands...
CCGCGATCTGTGGACCTTGGAGGCCATCCTCAACCCTGCGCAGCCTGCTTCCACCAAGGTCGCTGCGTAGTAACATCAACCTAACCGCCGCCCGCCACTTTCAACTACGTGCGGGACATGCTCACGAGGTACCCCCCTCCCCCCCTTTTTATATTTCAAAAAACCTACAGTTAATTAAAAGGTAAACAGACAAATTCTCCATATAAAGCAGTATCAACAAGACAAAACTCGCAATTTCCCAGGAATTATTCCCGATCGGCAGTACAAATAACCTATATTTTGGTGTGAGCAGAAAGAAATGCCCGCTCAAATCCGCCGATCGATTTCTCGATTCGCTCCAGCGGAATCGTCAGCGACAGGCGAATGTAGCCGGAGCGTCCAAAGCCTGTGCCCGGAACGGCAAGCACGCCTTCATCCGCAAGCAGTTTGGTAAACGCGATGTCGTCGGGGATTGGAGTCTTGAGGAATATATAGAACGAGCCTTCAGGCCGTCTCACCTCGTATTCAATAGCTTGCAGTGCATCGCAAAGCACATTCCGCTTATGTTCGTACGGCGCACAATCGATTGCCGCATCGAGCGATTCCAGCATCACCCATTGCCAAATCGCGGGCGCGTTGATAAAACCCAAAATGCGATTGCTGAAAGCGCAGGCACGGCGCAGATTCTCGCGATCCGCCAGTTGTGGCGAAAGCGCCAGGTAACCGATGCGCTCGCCCGGCAATCCAAGCGACTTAGACCATGAGTTACAAATTGCAGTGTTGGCGATGAGCGACGCCACCTCCGCTTGCCGCTGTCCGTCATAAACATAGGACTTATAAGGTTCGTCGCTGATCACGGTAATTGGCTGGCCGGTGCGGCTCAGCACGCCTTGCAAATCGCGCAGGACGCTCTCCGAATAGACACGGCCAGTAGGATTATTGGGCGTGTTGAGAATAATGGCGCGCGTTCGCGGAGTAATAGCCGCAGCGATACGCTCCACGTCCGGCAGAAACGTAGCGTCGGTCTCTACGGCGACCATGTTCCCGCCGTGGTTGGCGATATAAAACTGATATTCAGAAAAACACGGCATTAATACAATAACTTCGTCGCCTGGGTCGAGAATCGACTTCAGGATCACGTTGCAGGCGCCCGCGGAACCGACCGTCATAAAGACATCCTCGGCCGTAAAGCCCAAACCGGTTTCCCTGTGCAGCTTTTGGGCAACGGCCTCGCGTACTTGCATGTAGCCCGGATTCGGCATATAACCATGCGAGCCAGGACGGTTACTGGCCACAACTCGCCGCAACGCATCCAGCACCGCAGACGGCGGTTCGACATCTGGATTGCCAAGCGAAAAATCGCAGATCGCATCGGCCCCCCGTTCGCGTTTCAGCCGGATGCCTTCCTCAAACATGCGTCGAATCCAGGAGGCGTTCTCGAGTTGTCGGACGATGGTCTTTGAAACGGGCATAGTTGTGGGCCTTCTATTTTTTCAGAAGTTCTTCGCTCGCCACCAAATTGATGCCCGCCGTCTGCAAGCGCGCAATCGCCGCATCCAGATCGGCGAAACGAAAAATAAGAATGGCTTGATCTCCGCAAAGATTCGGAAAGGCGTACATATATTCGATATTGATCCCGGTTCCGTCCAGCGCCCCCAAAACGTCGGCCAGCCCGCCCGGACGATCAGGGACTTCAACGGCGAGAACCTCTGTTACTTTCACCACGAATCCATGGGATTCGAGAAGCCCGGCAGCCTTCTGCCAGTTCGAGACAATCATGCGCACAATGCCGTATTGCTGGGTGTCCGCCAGATACAAAGCGCGGATATCGACGCCTTCCTGCGCCAGCAGGCGTGCAGGAGCGGCAATGTGTCCCGGCTTGTTTTCGGCAAACAACGATATCTGCTGAATCTTCATGATGTCCGCCTGTCGATGACACGTTTCGCTGCCTTGGCTGCGCTCGATGGAATACGCCTCGACCAGCGCAACCTTAACTCGGATTCCCAGCACGCGATCGAGCGCACCTTGAAGCTTCTCGTGCAGCCCTTGTAACTCCCCGATCTTATCGTTGAACATCTGAGGAGTTACTTCAACCTGCACTTCCATCTGATCTAGTCCTTGCTCTCGGGTAAGTAGTATCTGGTAATGCGGCGAGGTGCCCTCAATCTCGAGCAGCGCAGACTCCACTTGCGATGGAAACACATTGACGCCGCGAATAATCAGCATATCGTCGCTGCGCCGTCCGATGCGATCAATCCGCCGCAGTGTGCGTCCGCACTCGCACTGGCCCGTCATAACACTGGTAATGTCGCGAGTGCGGTAGCGGATCATGGGCATCGCTTGCTTGCTCAGAGTCGTCAGAACCAATTCGCCTTCCACGCCGTCCGGCAGCGGCACGCCTGTCACGGGATCGACAATCTCCGGATAGAAATGATCTTCAAAGATGTGCAAGCCTTGATGCCGGCGGCACTCGCAGCCGACTCCGGGCCCAATAATCTCCGAGAGTCCATAGATATCGAATGCCTCGATGCTGCTCATCTTTTCAATGTGCTTGCGCATCGATTCGGTCCACGGCTCGGCGCCAAAAACTCCAGTCCGAAGTGGCAGCCCTTTCATATCTATGCCGAGTTCAGCGGCGCGGTCGATCAGGTGCAGAAAATATGTGGGCGTGCAGCACATCGCCGTCACGCCAAAGTCCTTCATCAGCATGATCTGCCGATCGGCGTGGCCGCCGGATGTTGGAACGACCGTCGCACCCAGCGCTTCGGCGCCGTAGTGAGCGCCGAGTCCCCCGGTGAAGAGGCCATAGCCATAGGCGTTCTGAATAATATCTCCACGATGCAGTCCGCAGCCTGCGAAGCAGCGCACCAGCACCGAGGTCCATACATCCACGTCCTCTCTCGTATAGGCGACGACGATAGGTTTGCCCGTGGTTCCACTGGAAGCGTGGAGGCGGACCACGTCTTTCATGGGGCTGGCAAAAAGTCCAAACGGATAGGTGTCCCGCAGATCGCTCTTCTGGGTAAACGGCAGCTTCGCGATATCGTCGAGCGATCGAATATCCTCAGGCGCGATCCCGCGCTCTACTAAACGCGACTGAAAGAGCTTGACCTGCTGCCACGCTCGCATAACCACGGCCTGCAAGCGCTTCAACTGCAGGTCACGAAGTTCGGCAATCGGAGTGTAATCCGGCACGCTTGCGGCATGACAGTTGGCAACATCGGTTTCGAGAACTGAATTCATTTTTCGCGCCCGATGGAAAACGACTTGAGATTCGCCTCATGCAGATTCTCGGGCAAGTTGCGCTTGAGGGCTTCAGTCCATGCGTCGACGGTAAACTGCATATGACGGCTCAACACTCCCAGTAGCGCTACATTAATGCTTTTCTTGTTGGGCAGAGTGGTTTCGTCGATTTGAGAGGGTTCAATAAGGATGCCGCTTTGGCCGAGCACTGCTGCATTTACCGGAACCTGATCCGCCGCGATGACGACCAGGAAATCCGCCTCTCCTTCCGGCACCATGGGGCTGAAGACGCGCTCGCCAAAACGTACATCGCTTGAGACCGAGCCACCACGCTGGCTCATCCCATGTAGCTCGCTCTTCTTCACGTCCAGGCCGGCGCTGAAGGCAACGTCGGCCAGAATGTCTGATGCCTTCAGCACGCCCTGTCCGCCGAGTCCTGCGATCACCACGTTAGTCGGTTTGCTGCTCATTGCACCTCTCGTACTCGCGAATTGAGCGAGTTGCCAACAAACAATCTCGGCGGACAATGACTACAGATATCTCTGGCATATCCAGGCATCTTTTAATTAGTTGCCGGAACTGATCGAAATCCTGTGTGGGATCGATTACGTGCACGTTGCGCACGCCGAGAGCACGCACCAAATCTTCGAATACCACCTTGCCGGTCTTGGCATGAGCAAGTGTGCGCCCGGTCCCCGGATGCTCCTGCATACCTGTCATCGCCGTAGTTCCGTTGTCCAGGATCAGCACAACGTGGCCGCTGGCCGGCGGGTTGTAGATCATCTCGACTAGGCCGGTAATTCCGCTGTGCACGAAAGTGCTGTCGCCGATGACGCTCACCACGCGCTTCGCATCGTCCGGCGGCAACACATGACGAAAGCCGAGACCCACGCCAATGGCCGCGCCCATGCACACCAGCGTGTCCATTGCCTCGAAAGGCGGCAAAACTCCCAGGGAATAGCATCCGATGTCGCCAGCGACGATGCAGTTCAAATCTTTCAGCACCGTGTAGACGCTGCGATGCGGACAACCAGGGCACAGGGCTGGCGGCTTGCCGAGCACAGGCTTCGGCTCCGGCGAGCAATCGCCATCCAGAATGCGGCGCACACGTTTGCTGTTCAATTCGCCGAAGCGAAACATCTCTGGCTTACCTTCAACCGCAATTCCTGCGGTACGCGCGGCCTCGACCAGATAGGGATCTCCCTCTTCGATGACGATGCAGCGTTCCACGCTCGCGGCGAAAGCGCGCATGCATTGCAGAGGAAGCGGGTAAGTCATACCGAGCTTCAGCACGCTGGCTTCAGGCGCGGCTTCGCGCACGTGCTGGAATGAAATCCCCGAGGTAATAATGCCGAGCTGCTTTGAGCCGGTAACCAGTTGATTCGGTCCTTCCGCGTCGTTCCATTCGTCAATCTCTGAAAGCGTTTTGCGCAGCCGACGATGCGCCGGGCGAGCGTATGCGGGAATCCTAACCCTGGAAGGATAATCGTGCTCGAAGTGCGCCTGTTGCGGTGCCGCAATCGCCACCGTTCCGCGCCGGACAATAGTTTTCGAATGGCAGACGCGCGTGGTCATGCGCAAGAGAACCGGCACTTGCCATCGTTCGGAAATTTCGACAGCGCGCAGCATGAACTCATAAGCTTCCTGCGAGTCTGAAGGCTCCAGCATCGGCACGGCAGCAGCCAGGGCATAACGCCGATTGTCCTGCTCGTTCTGACTGGAAGCCATTCCTGGATCGTCGGCCGAGACCACCACTAGCGCACCGTCCAACCGGGTATATGCCACAGTGAACAAGGGGTCCGCGGCAACATTCAGCCCGACGTGTTTCATGGTGACCAGAGCACGTGCGCCTGCAAAGGCGACGCCGATCCCGACTTCCAGCGCCACTTTCTCGTTGGGCGCCCACTGCGCTCTTCCACCCAAAGTTTCGAAGGTTTCCAGTATCTCAGTCGAGGGAGTGCCGGGATACCCCGTACCGAGTTTCACCCCGGCGTCGATGGCGGCCATGGCAACCGCCTCGTCACCGCTCAGCAGTGACAACGCACATTGTTGCTGAAGATTATCCAAGCTAAAACCCTGTGCTGCGAATCGTGAGTTTAGTGTACACGATTGCGGAATCCCATCAGCACTCGCCGTCAGCGATCCCGCTCCGCGAACATCATCCTCGACTGCCCCATCCAGAATCGGTTGCTTGCGCGGGTTAGCAGACTTACGCGATGGTCAAGCAGGCGGCTCTGTGCTTCCTGGTATGGCCCCACAAATCGCATGACCGACGGCAACCGCCGGTAGATGTGCGGAAGCCATTCTCGCGCTTTGGCCGCAGCAGCTTTGTCTCGTTCGCCGTACGTCAGTGAGAATTCTTCTCGGAGCCGTTCAGGCATCGAGGCTGTAGTGAGCGCACGATACCACCGCGGAACCGGAACCCAAGATCCACGGCCATTGAGGACACGGTGCGCCATCTCACGCGAGGATGCATTGACCCCCAACTTATCGGAGGTCAGCATGGCGCGGTTGTAGGTTTCGAATGCACACCAGTCTACGGGCAAAGCGGCTAATGGAATGCCAAAGAGTGCGGTCATCGTCTTGCTCTCGGCGTAGTAAGTCTCACGCTCAGTGTTTGAAAGCGGCGGAAGCACAGTATCATAGGCTAGAAGCGCGCTTTCTATCAGAGTGGCGTAAACCCAGAGAAGTGCATTCACTTCATTGGCCCAGTAGCGAGAACCTCGCGAATAAGCGGCGACACTTTCGGTAAGTTCTCCTTGAATTCGCGTGTGCAGATTGTAGAGATAGCGTGAAGCCGCCAACGCCTGATCCAGAGTTCCAAAGATCATGGTAAACACGACGCGAAACGTGTTGTGGAACCTGGCGAGCGGATCATTGCGCAGATTGGAGTGTTGATCGAGCGCGGTTGCAACCCACGGATGCGCCAACTGCAGCAAGGCAGCCCGCCCAGCCCCGAGGAACAAGGCAGATTCGCGATTAACCTTCCAACTGATAGAAGACGGACCGAAAATACCTGCACGCGGATTGGTCGTTTGATTCGCAACAGAATCCCAAAGACGCTCTATCCCCTCTCGCGCGATGAACTCATAGTTAGCTTCCATACGCTGCCTGAGCTTACTGGATTGGTCGCATGACACGGCTCGATGCTTGCTCTGCCCTAACTCAGAATAAGAATTTAAGACCGTGCTTCCTCATAATCATTCCGCAAAGGATAACTCCAACCGCCCTGGAACACTCGCCAGCAGCAACTATCGCCTGCGGCGACTACCAGAGTAGGTCGGCATTTTGCTTAAAATCTGATTATGGCTGCGGTGCAGGCCCCGGACGCGTTCCTTATTGCTTGAGAAGGGTGACGAGACGCGAGAAAGCTTGCTCGCGCGCGGTCTTGTTGCCCGGAACTGTATTGGTCGGGTCCTCGCTTGCACGCATAAAACCATGTCCGGCGCCATCGTACATTACTTGCTCATATTTCTTGCCAGCGGCCTTCATAGCGGCGACAGTGGCCGGAACCGTAGCACTGATGCGGGCATCGTTGCCGGCATAAAAAGCGTAGACAGGAGCAACAATCGTGGACACGTCTGAAGGCGTGGGGCCATAAAAAACAAAGGCGGCAGAAAGGTCTTTGCGATGCGCAGCAAAAGCAAAAGACTTGCCGCCACCCCAGCAGAAGCCAACCGAGGAGACCTTGCCGTTAGCTGCCGGAATATGCTTTGCGTAATCGACTGCGGCGTCGAGGTCAGCGTTGACGACATTCGGATCAAGGGCAGAGACGGCTTTGACAATAGCGTCCTGGCCTGGAAATTCGCTGGAGCCGCCGCCGTTCGGGCCGAAGCCGGAAAGAAGGTCCGGTGCGATGACAATGAAGCCTTGACCAGCCAGTTCATCGGCCATCTCTTTGGCCCAGTCGGTGAGTCCAAATATCTCGTGAATGAGAATGACGACGGGGGCCTTGCTTTTCACTTCTGGATAGACGACGAATGCCTGTACCGTGCGGCTGCCGTGATTGAGGGTAACGTATTCGTGATGGCGAGGCGATGCATCGAGGCGCGCTTTCGCCCAATCCTGCGCCTGGATCGGCGCGGTGAAGAGGGGAAGGATCAGAACGCAGGCGAAGAATTTGAGAGCGAGGGGAATCGCTAACTTCATGGGCAGAATTCTACTGCACGACGCAATCTCTCGCAAGGGCTTGTTAGCCTCCGCGTCTGTGTCTTGTCTAACCCTGCGTCAGCCTGTATTCCTGAGCCCTGCAGAGATGCCGCTAATAGTTGCGGCGATGGCGCGGTTGACTTCCGGCGTATCTTCGCCGGCCCGCTTGCGGCGCAGCATGTCCACCTGAATCAGGTGCATGGGATCGACGTAAGGGTTGCGCAGCTTGATGGAGTGGGCTAGCACATGGTTGGTTTCGAGTAACTCGGTTTGCCGGGTAACAGCCAACAGTGCACGCACAGTGCGGTGAAACTCAGCTTCGAGCATGTCGTAGATGCGCTCGCGCAGCGCCGCGTCCTCGACCAGCATGGAATAAAGCCGCGCCGTCGCCAGGTCCACCTTACCCAGCGCCAGTTCCACATTACGCAAAAGATCGATGAAAAGCGGAAACTCGCGTGCCATAGTTTGCAAAAGGTCAAGCGAACCGGGTCGAACCAGAAACCCCTCCAGCGCAAAACCCACGCCAAACCAGGCTGGGACGAGCAGCCGCGATTGCGTCCAGCCGAAGACCCAGGGAATGGCGCGCAAGTCAGTTAGCTTGGGAGATGCGTTACGGCGCGAAGGCCGAGAACCTATCTTGGCCTGTTCCAACTCGGCAACAGGCGTGGACTCCTCGAAGTAAGTCACCACGCCAGGATCTTCGAGAATGTGTTTGCGGTAGAACTCGAAGGCGATCGAGGAAAGCTCGTCAAGCGCAGCTTCCCACTCCGGCTCAAGCACGCCTGTGAAGTGACCTTCAGGGTCACGCGCATTAGGCCGGGCCAGCGCGTCGAGCGAAGCCGCAATCATCAGCTCGAGGTTGCGCTCGGCCAGCACCTCGTCGGCGTACTTGAAATTGAGCACCTCGCCCTGTTCGGTGATGCGCAGCTGGCCCTCGAAAGAATCCATGGGCTGGGCGAAGATGGCGCGGTGCGTGGGTCCGCCGCCACGGCCTACCGTGCCGCCGCGGCCGTGAAAGAGGCGCAGCTTGACGCCGCACTCCCGGGCCACTACATGCAGGTCGCGATGGGCACGGAAGATCTCCCAGGTCGAGGTCAACATGCCGCCATCCTTATTGGAATCGGAGTAGCCGAGCATGACCTCCTGCCAGTTATCCCAGGTGGCCATCAACTTGCGATAGTCGGGCCTGTTCCATAGCTCACGACAAACGGCCGGAGCCTGGCGCAGGTCTTCAATGGACTCGAAGAGCGGCACGGGCATCAAGCCCGGGTCACGTCCCGAGCCCTCGACGCACACGCCGCCCAACCTTGCCAGCCGCACCACGGCCAGCACATCTTCAACTGTGGATGCTCCGCTGATAACGTATTGGCGAATAGCCTCAGGTGAGCAGCCGTTTTTGATCGAGGCCACCACGCGGAGAGTTTCGAGCACGCTGGAAGTTTCATCCGAAAGCCCGCCGGGCAGCATAGGCGCGACGGTGTCAGCGATGGTCTCCTGCAAGGCTGCCGCATGGACGCGCGCGTGCTGGCGAATGTCGAGCGTGTGCAGATGAAGCCCGAAGGTGCGCACCTGAAGAATCAGCGGGTCGACCAGCGTGCGTGCGATGCGCAGTCCACGATTGGCTTCCAGCGATTCGCGCAGTGTTTCAAGGTCGTCAATGAAGTCCAGCACGGAGCAGTAGGGAGGCAGAGCCTGAGCAAGTTTGTCGAGCTTGTCTGGTCCTCTTGCCAGCGTGTAAGGCATTACCGGCAACGCGGCGCCAGAAGGGCCGGGCTGCTCGATGGTCCGTTGAATGCGCGCCTTCAGGCAGATGACAAAGCGGCGATAGTATTCGAATTCGTACTGTTGGCCGAAAACCTGCACCTCGGGCGTATGCACCAGCGCCACGTAGGCTTCAAGACGCTGGAGCAGCGCATCGCTTACGGCGATCTGCTGAGCGCTGGGAGTCAGCAGGTCGGTGATCTCATCGAGCTGCCGCTCGTAGTAGAGCAGCAGGTGGCCGCGCGCCAGTTGAATCGCATCGCGCGTCACCTCCGGCGTTACATAAGGATTGCCATCGCGGTCGCCCCCAATCCATGAGCCAAAGATAAGCACCTGGGGCAGCTCGTGCGCCTCAATCTTCAAGCCATACGCAGCGCGCAGGGCCTCGGCGATCTCGCGATAGAGGCTGGGCAGCGTGGTGAAGATCGAGACGTCGTAATAATCGAGGCCCATCTTGATCTCGTCGTAGACCGTGGGCCGGCGTGAGCGTACCTCGTCGGTCTGCCACAAGCTGGTAATCTCGGCGCGGATATGCTCTTCGATGCGCGCCATGTCTTGCTCGGGCACGGGGATGCGGTCGAGAGCAGCCAGGAATTCGCCGATGCGCCGCCGCTTGAACATGACCGACCGGCGCGCAACTTCGGTAGGGTGAGCGGTAAAAACGGGCACAATAAGCACGCGCTTCAGCCATTTCAGAGCCTCATCCGCGCCGATGCCCACGCGCCGCATCTCGCACAACGTACCAATCAGTGATCCACGCTGACGGCCGGCATTGCCGCTCATTTGCAGGGCCGTGCGGCGGCGCTTGCGGTGGTTGGTTTCGGCCAGGTTGATGAGCTCAAAATAAAAGGCGAAGGCGCGCGTGAGCAGAATAGCCCGCTCAACGGGCAGCGAGTGCACCAGTTCGAGCGCAGCCGCAGCGTGGCGTGCCGCCTCTTCGTCGCGCCCGCGGGCCTCGGCATCGCGGCGGCGAATGGTGCCTTGGCGCAACGCCTCCACCTGGGCAAACAGCTCCTCGCCCGCCTGTTCACGCAACACCTCGCCGAGCAATATGCCCAGCGAACGCACGTCCCGGCGCAGCGGTGCTTCCTTCAACTCGCCGGATTGCGCTTCCAGCTCGGCCAGCCGCCCTGTCCAGCTTTCGGGATTCCACAAAAGTGCCATCTTGATTTTCATTATGCACGACCGCACCCGAACTGCATCGTTGACCCCTCCCACTCGGCGGCGAACGCAACTAACTGATTGAGCAACTCTTCGACCAACGCAACCAGCCGCTCGGTCTCGACGGCGCTTTCCAATCTCCTACCGCCGGCTGGGATTCAAGCGTTGCGAGGACCAAAGATTTCATGCGCTGAGAATATCCGTGAGGCCGGAAAGCGATACAATGGGCGTAGGAACCTGCATTAATTTAAGCAAAACCGCGCAATGAGGAGTCGCTAATGACCTCCGAATTGAAGTGGATAGAGATGTGCAGATAGAAGTCTATGGAGATTTTTGGTTCCTGTCTTAACCGGCAAGAGCCAAATTGCCCAGATCGCGGCCGAAGCGAACTCCCATGTTTTTGCCGAACTTCAACGGGCGTTTTAGTTTTTGGGACCTGTGAACAACGACAGCACGATTGTGGGGCGGCGGGCGCAACTTGTTGTTCTAAAGGAAGGTCCTCCTTGCGCTCGATACTGTGCCGTTGTAGATTGCTCGCGGTTGCTCTCATATACGTTATTTGTTGCCAAAACCACCTTTCCCTAGCCCTTGCGCAGCAAGCCGTAATCCCGGACGAACAGATTCTTTCGCTCAATAGCGGACCTGCACTTCCCTCTGACGATTTGGACGGTGGGCCTTCAATTACCGCTGCGCCGCTTGTTCCGGCTCTGCCGCCAATACCCGCTAATCCGGTTGCCGCAGGCGTTCGAGTAATCCCGCCCACACAATCCACTGTCGAGGTGAACGCCGACGAGCAGACCTTGAAGAACGGCTTGGCGGTTCCTTACCACATAACGCAGAGCGAAGTGCTTTCGTCGGCTGGAACCTGGGGAGACTTTTCGCGCTTTCTCCAGGTATTGCCTGGCGTGGTCTGGAATGCGGACATGAGTAACGACGTGATGGTTCGGGGTGGAAATCCATCGGAGAATCTCTATGTTGTGGATGGCATCGAGGTTCCGAACATGAATCACCTCGCGGTGGAGGGAACGACCGGAGGCTTCACTTCCATGATCGATACATCCACCATTGACAGCGTGGAAATGAAGGCAGGAGCTTATGACGCCCGCTATTCCAGTCGGCTATCTTCGCTGATTGAGGTTCATACCGGTCCGGGCCTGGAAAAGGAAAATGAGGGGCAATTGGATCTCGGAATTTCTGGCGCGGGCGGCTTTCTGCAACGTTCCCTTGGCGGCAAAGCCAATTTGCTGCTCTCCGGTCACCGCAGCGTTCTGAATCTTGTCACCAACGACATCGGGATCAATGGAGTGCCTATCTATACCGATGGCATGGCACGGCTCGAATGGTCGCCAGGAAGTAAGGACCGCATTTCAGCGTTGAGTTTGAACGGCGCCGACTCGATCGACATAACTCCAGATGTCTGCGATCCAGGAGTCACGCTGAATGATCGCACCCAGTATGGAGGAGCCAGATCGACAGACGGAGTTATCTGGCAACACATTCACGGTCCAGTCACCGTATCAACTGTCACGGCGAGCTATTCTGCGCAGAGTCAAAATATCGGGCAGCAGTTGCAATCGACGACGCTCCTTAATAAGGACGGCTGTTGGAATGGGCCAATTCAAACCGCGACTGTTTACCAGGAACGAACCCAGGATGGCATTTCGACGCTGAGCTATGGTCTGCAATTGGGAAAGCGGGGCTGGCTCTATTCCATGGGAGCAACTGGCCGTCTGGCGGGGATGAACTATGCCGTCGCACAGCCCCAAGGCCAGCAGTCTCCCTTCAACGCGAGCTCGGCATGGACAGATGCGGATAGCTTCACGCGCCAACTCATAACCGGCCAGACTGCGTTTTATGCGGAAGCGACCGGGCGGCTCGGCACGCGATGGACGGTGATTGCTGGGGCCAGAGAAGAGACCTTTGCCCTGACCGCCGCACACATGTTTGAGCCGCGTGCCTCCGTCGGGTTTGTCATCAGCAAGCATCAGACCTTGAACGGAACTTATAGCAGATCGTCGCAACTTGCGCCTGCGATCAATATCCTCAGCTACGCCGGAAATGCACTGTTGCGGCCCATGCAGGTGGAACAGTATTCGCTTGGCGCGGATTTGTGGCGTGCGGGATGGGCAAGCGCCAGCGTTGAGGCATATCACAAGCATTACTCAAACGAGCCGGTATCCACTGAATATCCCGGCCTGATGCTGGCTAACATGGTCGACACGCTCGGACAGCAGTTTGTGTGGCTGCCGCTGAAGACAGGCGGCTATGGACAGTCAGAAGGAATCGAGCTATTACTGCGAGCACGGGCGGCGGGACGATTTCGGCTTCTAGGATCGGCAAGCTACTCGCGGACGCGCTACGCAGCCGCCGATGGAGTGCTGCGGTCCGGTAACTTCGATTTCCCACTCGTGACTAACGGCTTGACGACAGCCCGTCTTTTCGGAGGAGTTATCCTTGCGCTTCGGGACACTTATGCAACCGGGCGGCCCTACACGCCTTTCAATGTACCTCTCTCAGAGCAGCAGTCCCGCGGAATCTATGACCTGACCCAGATCAATGCTTTGCGTGGTTCGGCTTACAATCGCGTCGATGCCGATCTCAATCGCGACATTCGCATTCGCAAAGGATCTTTAAATATTCATGTAGGAATGGAAAACGCTCTTAATCGTAAAAATTTTCTAGGCTATCTGTGGATGGATAGTTGCCACCCGCTTCCTGGTGCGACGATATGCGGGTTGAATCCCAATGCTTTTCCGGGCGTTCCGGAGACGAGGGTTACGCAAATGCCAAGGTTTCCCAGCGCCGCAATACGCTACAGTTTTTAGGCTTGGCCTAATTCCCTAGCCAAGCGCCGCCTGCCCGTCGAGTTGCACCATCAGATCCTCCCACTCGGCGGTGAGCGCGTCTAACTGCTCGCGTAACTCCTCTGCCAAAGTGGTAAGTCTCTGCGTCTCCGTGGCGGAGACATAAACGCCTAACTGCTCTTCGGTGTGCGCAATCGAGGCTTCGATGCGTGGAACTTCTTCTTCCAAGAAGGCGCAGCGCTCTTCCATCTGTTTCTGCTTGATGGGATTCAAGCGGCGCGGACGGTCTTTTGCTGAGTCGGCCTCGGCATCCAGACCAGCCCCATTGCCGGTGAGTGCGGCTGGCTCTAGCGGCTTCATTCTAACTGTGGCTTCAGCCGGCGCAACAGCGGCCGCCTGTCCCTCCTTCCAACGCAGGTAGTCCTCGTAGTTTCCCTCGTGGCTGGTTACCGTGCCACCATCCACTTCGAGCACGCGCGTGGCAAGGCGATCGATGAAGTAGCGGTCATGGGAGACGAAGACCACGGTGCCGCCAAAGGCCGCCAGCGCGTCGAGCAACACATCTTTGGCGCGCATGTCCAGATGGTTTGTGGGTTCGTCGAGCAGTAGGAAGTTTGACGGCGAAACCAGAATCCGCGCCAGCGCGTAGCGGTTGCGCTCGCCGCCGCTCAGCACGCCGAGTGGTTTAAAGACATCGTCGCCGCTGAACAGAAAGCAGCCCAGCAGCGACCGCAACTCGCTCTCAGGCACTTTGAGCGCGGCGCGGCTGATGTCGTCCAACATGCGCGCCTCCCCGTCCAGCACCTTGTATTGATCCTGTGCGAAGTACTCGCTGACGACGTTGTGGCCCAGACGCACCAAGCCGCCAGTAGGCGCTTCATCGCCGATGAGCAGTTTGATCAGCGTGGACTTGCCCGCGCCATTGACGCCGACCAGCGCCACGCGATCGCCGCGCTCGATAGAAAACCGCACACCGTTGAGCACCTGCTTTGCGCCATAACTCTTTATAAGTCCTTCGGCCTCCACTACCATTCGCCCAGAAGGCGGCGGTTGAGGAAACTTGAAGTGGATTATCGGCTCTGCTTCGGGAATCTCGATGCGCTCGATCTTTTCTAACTCTTTAATGCGGCTTTGTACTTGTTTTGCCTTCGTGGCTTGAGCGCGAAAGCGGTTGATAAAGGACTCCAAATGCTCGATTTGCAGGCGCTGGTTGCGATAAGCAGACTCTAACTGCGTTCTGCGCTCGTCCTTCTGACTGAGATATTTTGTGTAATTGCCTTGGTAAATATTCAGCCTTTTATTCCATATTTCGACGGTGCGGTCGATGGTTACATCAAGAAAATAGCGGTCGTGGGAGATAAGTATGTAGCCGAATGGATAACTCTTGAGATAGTCTTCGAGCCAGTTGCGAGTTTCTAG
>Ga0187847_10002591_pt1 | contig 14513 bp, 10 predicted proteins | sample June2016WEW_4_10_FD_132458 | JGI IMG/M metagenome (GOLD analysis project Ga0187847, IMG submission 132458) | Peatland microbial communities from SPRUCE experiment site at the Marcell Experimental Forest, Minnesota, USA - June2016WEW_4_10 | ecosystem: Environmental > Terrestrial > Soil >...
CGACGGAACGACGAAAAGGGTGAAGAAAGTGCCGACCGTCATGCCGGTTACGATGACGATTCCCATCGCGTACCGGCTGGAGGCGCCGGCGCCGGTCGCGACGACGAGCGGCACGGTGCCGAGCACCATCGCCGCCGTGGTCATGAGGATCGGCCTGAGGCGGACGCCGGCGGCGTGTTCAATCGCCGCGAGCTTTCCCATCCCTTCCTCCTGCAATTGGTTCGCGAACTGCACGATCAGGATTCCGTGCTTGCTGATCAGCCCGACCAGGGTGATCAGGCCGACCTGGGTGTAGATGTTGATCGTCGAAAATCCGAGGAAGAGGAATGCCAGCGCCGCGACGAGCGTCATTGGAACGCTCCCGAGGAGGATGATCAACGGGTCCCGGAAACTCTCGAACTGGGCGGCCAGGACGAGGAAAATGATGATCGCTCCGAAGACGAACGCCAGGATGAGCGTGTTCCCCTCCTGGACGTATTGGCGGGATTGGCCGCCATAGTCGACCGTGTAGCCCTGGGGAAAGAGGATCGAGGCCTGGCCGCGGAGGTAATCGAGGGCCTGGCCCTGCGAGACTCCGCCCCGCGGGGCGAGGGAAATCGTGGCGGAATTGAGCTGCTGGAAGTGGTTCAGCGTCTGCGGCTGCACCTTGGTGCTGAGCGAGGCGAACGTCGAGAGCGGCACGAGGGGGCCGTTGCCCGTGCTCACGTAGTAATCCGAGAGCTGCTGCGGGTTGAGGCGGCCGATCCGCTCGACCTGCGGGATCACCTTGTAGCTGTTGCCCTGGATGTTGAAATAATTGAGGTACCCGCCGCCCAGGAGCGAGCCGACGTCGTTGGCCACCTCCTGCATGTTGACGCCGAGCGCGGCCGCCTTGTCCCGGTCGATGTCCACGTAGCCCTGCGGCTGGTCGAGCTTGAGGTTGCTGTCGGCGTATCCGAAGAGCCCGCTTTTCATCGCATTCGCGACCAGCGTGTCGGCCACCTGGGCCATGTGTTCCGGGGTGTCGGTCGACAGGATGACGAACTGGACCGGCAGGCCGGACGATCCCGGCAGCGGCGGAAACTGGAAGGCGAACACCTGCGCGCCGGCGATCTGTCCCCATTTTTCCTGCAGGTCGAGCTGGATCTCATGCGCGCTGCGATTGCGCTCATTCCACGGCTTGAATATCGCCCCGCCGATTCCCTGGTTCACGGTCGGCACGCCCGTGATCTGAAACATCTGTTTGTACTCCGGCTCGCTCTGCGCTATTCGAAAGACCTGATCTGCGTAGGTCTCCATCTGCTGCGCAGTGGCGTTGGGCGGCCCATTGATCTTCGCAAGCACGACGCCCTGGTCCTCCTCGGGCGCGAGCTCCGCCTTGGTGAACTTGAAGCACGCGACCAATACCAGCAGCAGCAGGCAGCCCATCACGATCAGCACCGGCCAGGTGTCGAGCAACCCATGCAGCGCTCGGCGATAGCGGTCTCGGAACCAGTCGAAGTATCGATTGATGGCCAGAGCCATCCGGCCCTCGTCCTGGCTCGAGCGGAAGAAGTTGGCGCACATCATCGGCGAAAGCGTCAGCGCGATGATGCCCGAGACCGCCACGGCTCCCGCCAGCGAGAATGCGAACTCGGTGAACAACGCGCCGGTGAGGCCGCCCTGAAAGCCGATCGGCACGTATACCGCCACCAGCACGATCGTCATGGCGAGAATCGGCCCGCCGAGCTCGCGAGCCGCGATCAGCGCGGCATCGAGCGGCGACTTGTGCTCCTCCTTCATGTGCCGGTCGACGTTCTCGACGACGATGATGGCATCATCCACTACGAGCCCTATGGCCAGCACCAACGCCAGGAGTGTCAGCAGGTTGATCGAGTAGCCCAAGGCGAGCATCACGAAGAAGGTGCCCACCAGCGACAGCGGCATGGCGATCACGGGGATGATGACGGCACGGAAAGTCCCGAGGAACAGGAAGATGACGATCGTCACGATGACGAGCGATTCCAGCAACGTCTTCACGACTTCTGAAATGGACGAGTTGATGAACTCGGTCGAGTCATAGACGATCGAGCCGGTGACGCCGGTCGGCAGCTGCGACTGCAGATCCGGAAACGCCTCGCGCACGCGTTTCGCGACCGACAAGATATTCGCCCGCGGCGCTACCTTGATGCCGATGAACACGGAACGCTTGCCGCTGAAGGCGACGTTGAGATCGTAGTTTTCGGCACCGAGCGTGACCTCGGCGACATCTTCGAGTCGCACGATCGAATCGCCCGCTTGCTTGATTACCAGCTGCTGAAATTCCTGCACCGAATGCAGGTCGGTACCGGCGGTTAGGTCGACCGTGACCATTTGGCCCTTGCTGCTGCCCACCGCCGCCAAGTAGTTGTTGTTGCCGAGCGCAGTGAATACATCCTGCGCGGTGACGTTATGAGCCGCGAGCTTCGAGGCATCCAGCCACGCACGCAGCGCGAATTGGCGGGCGCCCAGAATCTCGGCGGTCTGTACGCCATCGATCGAATCGAGCTTCGGTTTGACGACGCGCACCAGATAATCGGTGACGTTGTTGGTGGGAATCGTATCGCTGTAGAAACCCATGTACATCGCATCGATCGTCTGGCCCACTTGCACCGTCAATACCGGCTGCTGCGCCTGGGGAGGCAGCTGATTCCTGACGGAGTTGACCTGTGTGGTGATCTCGGTCAGGGCGCGATTCGAATCGTAGTTCAGCCGCAGCGTCGCGGTGATCGTCGAGGTACCGGTCGTGCTCGAGGAGGACAGGTAATCGATGCCTTGCGCCTGCGCGATCGCAGACTCCAACGGCTGCGTGATGAAGCCCGCCACCGTCGCGGCGTCAGCTCCGTAATACACGGTGGTGACGGTGACGACGGCGTTTTCGGTATGGGGGTACTGGTTGATCGGCAGGCTGCCGACCGACCGTAGGCCGAGCACAAGAATCAGCAGGCTGATGACGATCGCGAGGACCGGACGGCGAATGAATAAATCGGTGAAATTCATGGCCGCTGCCTCACCGTTCCTGAGGCGTCGGGTTTCGCTCGTCGAGCGGCTGCACGCTGTTGTCGATGCGCACCGGCGTGCCGTTTTTCAATTTCAGCTGCCCGCTCGTGACCACCATCGTACCTTCATCGACGCCTTTCAAAATCGCGACTTGATCTCCGCGCGTCGGACCCGGCGTGATGAACTGTTGCTGTGCCTGCAGCTGCGGACTGCCTTTCGCATCTTTCTTGTCCACGGTCAGGAACACCGTTGCGCCATACGGATTGTATGTGATCGCCGTTTGCGGCAAGGTCAGATAGCGCTGCTTTTCACCCGAGTCGACTGCGGCGTTGCCGAACATGCCGGGGAGCAGCCGTTTCTTCGGGTTCGCGATCGTGGCTTCGATCTGCACGTTGCGCGTAGTGGTATCGATCTTCGCATCGATGGCCGTCACCTTGCCGCTGAACACTTGTCCCGCATAGGCATCGCTCGCCACGGTCACCGCCTGACCCACCGAAACGCCGCTGATCTGTTGTTGCGGCAGGTTGAAATCGATGTAGATCGGATCGATCGTCTGCAGGGTGACGATCTTGTCGCCGGGGTTCAGGTACTGGCCGGGATTGACGATCGTGATGCCGAGCCGACCCGCGAACGGCGCCCGGATGGTCTTCTTGTCGATCGTCGCCTGCTGGCTGTCGGCCTGGGCGCGTTTGCTCTTCAAGTCGGCTTCGTCGCTGTCGACCTGTGCCTGCGAAATCGCCTCGGCAGCGAGCTGCACCTTATCGCGTGCCAAGGTGGTTTGCGCCAAGTCGGCGGCCGCCTTGAGTGAGGCCAGCTGCGCAAGGTCCGCATCAGCGTTCAGCTGCACGAGTATCGTGCCCGACTTGACCTCGTCTCCGGATTTGAAGCGAATCTCACGCACCAGCCCCGCGATTTCAGTCGTGACGTCGACGCCCCGCACCGCGCGCAAGCTGCCAACCGCGTTGAGCTGCGGTTGCCATTCCTGAAAGGCGGCTTGCATGGCGGTCACCGCCACCGCAGGCTGGGGAGCCGATCCCTGCGCGATCTGTTTCATGATGTTGCGAAACACCACGAAGCCGATGACGGCAACCAGCAGGAGCACTCCCAAAATCATGATGATCATGCGTTTCGTCACGGGTATTGTCTCGCTCTATTTGATATCGATGTCGGTGCGGTTCCACCAACCGCCGCCAAGCGATTGGAACAGTGCCGCGGTATCGGCGTAGCGCTGCGCGCGCGTCTTGACGAGCGCGATCTCCGCGGATTGATAGGTTTGCTCGGCCGTGAGCACCTGGACGTAGCTTGCGGCGCCGCTCCCGTATTGGGCCCGAACGAGCTCGAGGCTCACCGCCGCGGCGCGATCGGCGTTCGCACTCGCCGCGAAGGCATCCGCGTCGGCGCCGAGCGCCACCAGCGTGTTCGAGACATTTTGAAATGCGGTGAGCACGGTCGATTTGTAGTTGGCTGCTGCCTCTTGAGCAGCCGCAATCGCGGCCCGTCGCTGGTGCACCAATTGACCGCCCTTGAAGATCGGCTGCGTGACCGAGGCTGCGATACTCCAGACGATCGATGCCGGGTCGAAAATATTCGAGAACTTCACCGCCTCGCCGCCGAAGCTGCCCGTGAGCGAGAGCTGCGGCAGCATGTTGGCGGTTGCGACGCCGACTTGCGCGGTGGCTTGGTGCAGCAGCGCCGCATATTCGCGCACGTCCGGCCGCTGCTCGACGAGCTTCGAAGGCAGGCTCACGGGCAAATCGGCGGGCAAGCTCAGCGAGTCGAGCGTGAATGCACCGCCCTCGAAATCCGCGGGCAGGTCGCCGGTATAGGTCGCCAGTTGGTTGCGCAGCTGCGCGAGCTGATTGCGTAGCGGCGGCAACGTGGCAAGCGTGTTGGCGAGCGTCGCCTGCTGCTGCGCCACATCGGCGCGCGAAGCGCCGCCGGCCGAAACGCGGCGCTCGACGATGTCGAGCTGCTTTTGCTGCGAGCGCACGATGTCCTCGGTTGCGGCGATCTGGGCGCGCACCGAAGCCTCGCTGACCGCTGTTGTCACGATATTGGCGGTCAGACTCAGGTAGCTCGCCTCGAGCGCGTACTGTTGATAGTCGGATTGCGCCTTCAAAGCCTCGACTTGGCGGCGCGTGCCGCCGAACGCGTCGATGCCGTAGGAGACGTTCACGGTCGCGCTGTTGAGCGTGTAGTAGTAGGAGCCGAGCTGCGGCTCTCCGATCGCCGCGCCCGAGGACTTGCTGCGCTGAGCACCGACCGAGCCCGTGACGCTCGGATAATAGGTGCCGCGCTGTGCTGCGAGCGTTTCATTCGCCTGCCGCAGCGCCGCTTGGGCGGATTCGAGCGTCGGATTGTGAGCGAGCGCTCGGCCGATGAGCGCGTTGAGATCCGCCGATTGGAACAAGGTCCACCATTGACCCGGAATATCGAGGTCCTCGACGTAGCGCTGCGCGCTACCACCCTTGGCATCGCTCGCGGCCGTGTTCGGCGGTAGGCCGCCCGGCACGTAGCCCTTGGTCGACGGCGCCGGCGGCTGTTTGTAATTCGGACCGACCGCACAGCCCGTCGGCAGCGCCGCGATGACGGCGAGCGCGAGCACCGCCTTGCCGCCCCAATGTGCTGCTGCTGGGGTTGCCGGTGTCGGTCGTGCGACGGTCTGTTTCATGGGTCCTTAACTGCCGCGCTGGGCATTGCGACTGGTGGGCAGGCCCGCGCGCGGCGCGGCGCCGTACAAGAACAAACGCACAACGCGTGCGACGTGTTCCGACTGATCGAATTCGCGAATCGAAGCGCCGCGCTCGAACAGCAGGCTGTCGCGCAGCTCCGCCGTGATCATCTGCAGGAACAACGCCGCGGAGCGCTGCGGATCGTCCGCGACGAACACGCCGCGTTGCATCTGGCGCTGCAGATAGGCGGCCAAAGCGCCGTCGAGGCGCTGCCTGGCAACCGCGCGCACCCGGTTGGTGAGCTCCGGAAACCGTTGCGATTCGGTCGCCACGATCCGGAACAGCGCTGCCGAATCAGGGTCCGCGAGGCGGTTCATGAGCGTGCGGCCGATCTGAGTGAGCGCATCCTCGACGTCGGTGCGATCGTGTCGTCCGATTTCGAACACGGCTTCGACGTCGCGATCGATCAGGCGCGTGACCACTGCGGCCATGAGCTCAGCCTTGTTTTTGTAGCGCTCGTAAATCTTGCGCGTCGACATCCCGGCCTCGGTCGCGATCTGATCGATGCTCGCGAGCCCATACCCCTGCTGCAGAAAGACCCTGGTGGCTGCGCGCAATAAGTCATCTAAGTGCGCAAACTCCGCGCCGCTCTCGGCTCGAGCAAGCTGGTGCGGTGCGGCCCGGGCAGCACTTTCGGTTGGGAGATAGGTTTCATCCATGGGAGCCAAAATGATACCTGTTGTTGTTGAGAGCAATAACCATTTGCATCATATATATTCCCGCTATAGAATATCAACTACTGAATAGTTAGTATGCTTATGGTTATGGTCCAACAGCAAATTGAGATGGTCGAGGCCAGTTTGAAGCGTTTGAGCGCACGTCTCGACGGCGTTCCGGTCAACCAAGTGCTCCTGATTAGAATGGTGCTGTTCTTGGCTCATGATTTTTCGCAGCTCATGGATCAGCACATCCGGCCCTACGGGCTCGCCGAAGGCGAGTTTCGGGTGCTGATGGCGCTATTCTCACAGCCGGAAAATACCGCGCACCCAACCGACCTATGTGCGCGGTCCTCGCAGAGCCCCGCGAATATGTCACGCATTTGTGATGCCCTCGTGACGCGCGATCTGATCACGCGCGACTTGAGTGCCCAGGATCGGCGCAAGATGGTGCTGCGTACGACGCCCAAGGGCGACCAGCTCGTGCGCGATTTGCTGCCCGCGATGTTTTCCGGGCTGCGGCAGGTGTTCAGCGAGTTTGAGGCTGGAGACCAGGAGACTCTGATCGCGCTGCTCAAGCGGCTTGCGATCCGGCTCGACGACGTCATGGCGGACGGCGCAGTGGAGAAGGCCCTATGAGCAGCATTCGAGCCACCGCACTGGTGGCCATGAGCGCGTTGGCGGCATGCGCGGGCCTACCATCGAAGCAAGCGCCCGTCGTGTTGTCGACGAGTGCACCGCTCAGCGGGCTCGACGATGCCAGCGGCGGGACCTGGCCAGACAAGGAATGGTGGAAACGCTACCAAGATCCGACGCTCGATACCCTGATCGAGCAATCACTGGCCGTCGCGCCGTCACTCGCGACCGCGCGCGCACGCTTCGATGCGGCGCGCGAATCGGTTCGTGTGGCCGGCGCCGCGAGCGGCGCCCAGGTCGATCTGCAAGGGGATGCCGAGCGCCAGCGTCTCAGCGACAACGGCATCGTGAGTGCATTTCCGCCGGCCTTGTTGCCGTTTCATTGGTACAGCACCTTCGATCTCGGCGTCGCGGCGCGCTACACATTCGATTGGTGGGGTAAGCAGCGCGCGACCGTCGAGGCGGCCATGGACCAGGCGCATGCGGCGCAGGCGGAACGCGCCGCCGCGGCGCTGATCCTCGCGAGTTCGGTTGCCGATACTTACTACGGATGGCAAGCCGACCAGAACCGCCTCGCGCTCGCGCGCGAGCGCCTCGCGACCGTGCAGCGCGAAGCGCAAGTTTCGCAAGAGCGCGTCAACGCCGAATTGGATCCCGCCGACAGCCTGCACCGAACCGACACCGCAATTGCGGCCGTCAAGGAGCAGATTGCGGGCCTGGAAGGGTCAGCACAGCTGCGCATCGTCGCTCTCGCTGCGTTGCTCGGCCGTCCGCCGGCCGACCTGCCGCCGCTCGAAGCGAAGTCGCTGCCGGCCGTACCGGTCGTTCTTCCCGACAATGTGCGACTCGACTTGATCGCGCGGCGCGCCGATATCATCGCGAGTCGCTGGCGCGTCGAAGCGGCGCAGAAGAATCTCGAGTCCGCGCGCGCCGAGTTCTACCCCGATATCAGCGTCAACGTGCTCGCGAATTTGGACAGCCTCACGCTTAACCGGTTGCTCGAGTACGGCAGCCGAGCACCGGAGGCCGGCGTTGCGCTGCATCTGCCGCTGTTCGACGCGGGTCGGCTCAAGGCACGCTATCGCGCGACCCAGATCGTGATCGACGAGGCCGTCGCCGCCTACAACCAGACGCTCGTGGATGCGGCGCACGAGGTTGCGACCGAGGCCGCAACGCGCGCCGAGATTGCGGCACAGCGCGCGCAGCGCGCGATTCAGGTCGATGCAGCGCTGCAGCTGCGACGCAGCGCCGCGGCGCGTGTGCGCCAGGGCATCCTCGATTCGCGCACCGAACTCGGGGCGACCGAGACCTGGATCGGCGAGCGCGATTCCCTGTTACAGCTCGATTCAGCGGCGCTCTCTGCCGACATCGGTCTGCAGCGCGCGCTCGGGGGCGGCTATGAAATGCCGGCCAATCTCACCAACAACACTTCGAAACTGAAGCAAAGCCAGCCATGAACGCAACCATCGAAACCCCAACCGCGCCCGCGAACGGGCATCGGCGCAAAATTCTGACCCTGATCGCGGTCGTCTTCGTCGTGATCGGCGTGTTGTGGACGCTGTTCTGGGTGTTGGTGCTCTCCAAGCGCGAAGACACCGACGACGCCTACGTGAACGGTAATAAGGTGGTGATTTCCGCGCAGATCTCCGGCACGGTCATCGCGGTGCTCGCCGACGATACACAATTGGTCAAAGCAGGGCAGGTGCTCGTGCGGCTCGACCCGATCGATGCGGAGACGGCCTTGAACCGCGCGGGCAGCGCGCTCGCGCAAACGGTGCGCCAAGTGCGCCAGCAACGCTCTACGGCGCAGCAATACGATGCCGGCATCGCGAGCCGCAAATTGGAACTCGCGCGCGCCGAAGCCGATTTGGCGCGCCGCAAGCCGCTGCTTGCAGATCAGGCGATCGCCGCGGAAGAATTGCACCATTCGCAGGAGACCGTCGATATCGCGCGTGCCGCGTTGGCGCAAGCGAACCAGCAGGCCTACGCCGCACATGCACTCATCGACGGCACCAAAGTTGCCGACAATCCGTCGGTGCTGGTCGCGAAAGCGGCCTACCGGGATGCTTGGATCAGCGCGCAGCGCAACGCCGTCGTCGCGCCCGTGACCGGCTATGTCGCCGAGCGCAGCGTACAATTGGGCCAGCACATCAGCGCGGGCCAGGCGCTGATGACGGTGATTCCGTTGAACGCACTCTGGGTCGATGCGAATTTCAAGGAAGTCCAGTTGCGCCACCTGCGGATCGGCCAGCCGGCCGAGGTGCGCAGCGACCTCTACGGCGGAACCTTCGTCTTCCACGGCCATGTCAAAGGTATGTCCGCCGGGACCGGCGCCGCATTCTCGCTGCTGCCTGCACAAAACGCCTCTGGCAACTGGATCAAAGTCGTGCAACGCGTGCCGGTGCGCATACAGATCGACGACAAGGATCTCGCTGCCAATCCACTGCGCGTCGGATTGTCGACGACCGTGACGGTCGACACCACGCGGCGCGATGGGCCGGTGCTCGCACAGGACACGACCGACGAGTTCACGGGCGACACCCAGGTCTATACGCGGGACATCGAAAAGGCCAACGCAGAAGCCGACGAAATCGTTCACCGTAATCTCGGCAGCGACAACTAAGCGCAAGCGCGTCCTTCGATCGCGCGCATTCATGGCGGAGTCCACGCGGCTTGCGGCCGGTCCCGAGCATCCGCCGCTGCACGGCGGGAAACTCTTGTTCCTGACCGCGGCGATCGCCACGGCCTCATTCATGGAAATCCTCGACATGACGATCGTCAATGTCTCGGTTCCTGCGATTTCCGGCAGTTTGGGCGTCAGCAATGCCGAAGGCACTTGGGTCGTGAGCTCCTACATGCTCGCCGCGGCGGTCATGCAGCCGCTCACGGGTTGGATCGGGCGGCGCTTCGGCGAGGTCCGCACGTTCGTGACGTCGATTCTGCTGTTCATGCTGTTTTCCGCGATTTGCGGGCTCGCAACCAGCTTGCCGATGCTGGTGACCGCACGGCTGATACAGGGCCTGGTCTCCGGCCCCATGATGTCGGTCGCACAAGCCATTCTGCTGCGCAACTATCCGGCCGAAAAGCGCGGCATGGCGATCGCGCTGTGGTCGATGGTCATCGTCATCGCGCCGATCTGTGGGCCGATCCTCGGCGGTTACATCACGGACAATCTTTCTTGGCCCTGGCTGTTCTACATCAATCTACCCGTCGGCGCCTTTGCCGCGATTGCGTGCTGGGCGATCCTGCGCGACCGTGAATCGAAGCTCGTGAAGTCGCCGATCGACGTCGTCGGTCTCACGCTGTTGGTCATTGCGGTCGGCAGCTTGCAGTTCATGCTCGACAACGGCAACGACATGGATTGGTTCGGATCCTCGTTGATCGTCGCGGCGGCGCTGACCGCGACGGTCAGCTTCTGTTTCCTGATCCCCTGGGAACTGACCGACCGCCATCCCGTGGTCGATTTGCACTTGTTCGAGCGGCGCAATTTCCGGATCGCGACTCTCGTGATCGGTGTCGCCTATTTTGGCCTGTCCGGCGTCAATATTTTGTTCCCGCTATGGCTGCAAACGACACTCGGCTACACCGCGACCTGGGCCGGATTGGCGGTTGCTCCCGTGGGGTTGCTCGCGCTGGTCGCGGCGCCGCTCGTGGGTCGCAATATGGCGCGCATGAATTTGCGCGTCGCCGTTACGTTCGCATTCTGCGTATTCGGCATGGCGATATTCTGGGCCGCTACGCTCAATGCCCAGGCAAGTTTCGGCCAGTTTGCGCTGCCGCGATTCTTTCAGGGGCTAGGTCTGTCGTTTTTCTTCCTGCCGCTGAACCAAATCATGCTCTCGGGCCTGCGTCCCGACGAATTCGCATCGGCTTCGGGATTGAGCAATTTCGTCAGAACGATGTCGGGAAGTTTTGCAACCGCGGTGACGGTCTGGGTCTGGAATCGGCGCAGCGACTACCACCATGCGGCGCTCACTGAGCATGTGCGGGATTCGGCCGTGGGCTGGTCGTCGTACCAGTCACAGCTCGATGCATTGGGCCTGCACGGCGTCGCCGCGTTTCAATATGTCGATTCGGTGATCACCGCACAAGCGCTGACGATGGGCGTCAACGACGTGTTCTTCGGACTCGGCTGGCTCTATTTTCTGTTGATCCCGGTGATCTGGCTCGCCAAGCCGCCATTCATGGCGACCCGCGGCGCCGCTCGCTGAGCTTGCCGGGAACTCGGGCGGCGACTTTTGCTCTATGCTAATGAGCGTCGTCGCCGTCAACTATCGGAGGGATTCCTATGAACCAGTCGAATCAATGGGTTCGTCGCGCAAAGATCTCGGCCGCCGGCGCACTCTTGGCGGGTGCTGCGGTCTTGCGTTTGGGAACGGCGCTTGCCGATGAGCCGACGACCGCCGCCGCGCCGACCGCCGGCGTTTGGCAGAAGCACGACTACTCGTTCGCTTTCATGGGCTTTACGACCACGTATTCCTGCGATGGCCTCGCCGACAAACTCAAGGCCTTGTTGATCGCCGCGGGCGCGCGCGCGGACGCGAAGGCGCGCGCCGGCGCTTGCGCCGCGGGCTTCGGCCGGCCCGACAAATTTGCGCGCGCCGACCTGAGCTTCTACACCTTGGTTCCGAACGGCGCCGCGGCACCCGCGGACGCGAAACGAACCGATGGCACCTGGCGGCCCGTGAGCTTGGCGCAGCGCTCGCCGCGTGATCTCGGGATCAGCGATTGTGAGGTCGTCGAGCAGTTCGCGCAGTCGGTGTTGCCGATGTTCACGACGCGCAATGTCGACAATCATACGGTTTGCGTGCCCAAGCAGGAATCCGGGTCGCAAATCAATCTGAAGTTCGAATCGTTCGTGGCGGCACCGGTCGTCGCAGCACGCACGAAGTAGACCCGGCCAAGCCCGCTAGGAGCGCCTGAGATACCCGTGGAGCGCACGAATCGTGCCGGTCGGCTGCTGCGCGAGCTCGGCCGCTGGGATTTGCTCGCGCTCGTGATCAACGGCATCGTTGGCGCGGGAATATTCGGCTTGCCGGCCAAAGTGCAGGCCCTGCTCGGGGTGTATGGTCTGTGGGCCATTCTTGCCTGCGCGGCGATCATGGGCCTCGTGATCCTCTGCTTCGCCGAAGTGGCGAGCCGCTTCGAGCAGACCGGCGGACCGTTCGTCTATGCACGAATCGCGTTCGGGCCGGATCTCGGGTTCCTCACGGGCTGGGTGCTTTGGGTGGCCCGACTCACGGGTTGCTGCGCGATCTGCAATCTCCTGCTCGGATATGCAGCCTACTTCGGAACCGGATTCGATCGAGGCGCAGGCCGAGCCGCGATCGCGACCGCGGTCATCGGCGGTCTGTGCGTGCTGCACATATTCGGCATTCGCCGCTCGGCGCTGTTCGCGAATATGATCACGGTCGCCAAACTGATCCCGCTCTGCATCTTCGTCGGCTTCGGTATGGCGGCCATCGATCCTTCCGGCTTGTTGTCCGCGCCGCCGCCGGCGCATCCGCGTTTCGCCGAAGCCGTGATGCTGCTGAGTTTTGCATTCGTGGGCTGGGAGAGCGTCGTCGTCACCGCCGGCGAGACGCGCAATCCCCAGCGCGATTTGCCGTTCGCACTGCTCGTCGGGCTTGCCTGCGTCGCGATTCTGTACTTCGGCGTGCAGCTCGTCTGCATGGGCACACTGCCGCAGCTCGCGAGTTCCGAGCGGCCGATCGTCGATGCGGGCCGCGGCTTCCTCGGGCAGGGCGGCGCAACGCTGATCGTCGTCGGCGCCGTCGTCGCGATGATCGGGACGCTGCACGGCTCGATGCTGACGATTTCGCGGCTGCCCTATGCGATGGCCGATGCGGGCCAGATGCCGCGCTTTCTCGCAATCGTATTGCCGCGCTTGCGGACACCTGTATGGGCCATCCTCGTCTCGGGCGCGATCGTGCTGCTCTTCACGCTCAGCAGCACGTTCGTCTATCTGTTGGCACTCAGCACGATATCGCGTCTGCTCGTGTTCGCGGTAAGCTGCGCGGCGGTGCTGAAACTGCGTCGGATGCCCGAAGCTCCACCCGCGCGCTTCCGCTTGCCGGGTGGGTTCGTGCTGCCGGGCGCGACGCTCGTGCTGCTCGCGTGGATGCTGTCGAGTTGCTCTTGGACCGAAGCGCGCGACGTTGCGATGCTGGTTTCGGTGGGTGCGATCGCCTACGCGATCGCCGGTTGGCGGCGGAGGCGCAGCGGAGCATGAGTCACTATGTGACGCACCTCGAGTGCGCGAATTGTTGCGAGCGTTACGCGGCCGACGTGGTCCACGGCTTGTGCGTGAAATGCCGGCGGCCTCTATGGGTTCGTTACGATCTGGAGCGCATTCGGCGGAGATTTTCCAAGCTCGAACTGCAGCGGCGACCGCAGAACTTGTGGCGTTATCAGGAATTGTTGCCGGTTGCCGATCCCGGCGCAATCGTTTCGCTTGGCGAGACGATGACGCCAATCGTCAACGTCCCGCGGCTAGCCGCGATGTTTGGCCTGCGGGATCTGTTCGTCAAGGACGAGAGCCGTTTGCCGACCGGCAGCTTCAAGGCGCGCGGCATGGCCATGGCGATCACCAAGGCCAAGGAGTTCGGTATCGAACGGGTCGCGGTACCGACGGCCGGCAATGCAGGCGGAGCGATGGCGGCGTATGCGGCGCGCGCCGGCATCGAAGCCTACGTGTTCATGCCGCAGGACACGCCGCTGATCAACGCCAAAGAATGCTGGCTCGCCGGCGCGAAGACCTATTACGTCAACGGTCTCATCAATGACTGCGGCCGCCTCGTCGGCGAGGGAAAGGCGATCAAGGGCTGGTTCGATCTATCGACGCTCAAGGAGCCGTACCGGATCGAGGGCAAGAAGACCATGGGGCTGGAGCTTGCCGAGCAGTTCGATTGGAATTTGCCGGACGTGATCCTGTATCCGACCGGCGGCGGCACCGGCCTGATCGGCATGTGGAAAGCGTTCGCCGAGCTCGAGCAGCTCGGTTGGCTCGGCTCGGCACGCAAGCCGCGCATGATCTCGTGTCAGAGCGACGGATGCGCGCCGATTGCCGCGGCCTTCGCGCAGGGCGATCGGTTCGCCAAGAAGTTCGAGCATGCGGCGACCATTGCGAGCGGCGTGCGGGTGCCGGTCGCGGTCGGCGACTTCATGATTCTCGATGCGGTGCGGGCGAGTGGTGGTACGGCGCTCGCGGTGCCGGAGCGCAGCATCGAGCCTTGGATGCGCAGTGCGATCGCGGCGGAAGGCTTGTCTTTGTGTCCGGAGGCCGCCGTCTGTTTCGGCGCTCTGGAAATGCTGCTCGCGCGCGGATCGATCCGGCCGGAGGAACGCGTCGTCGTGTTCAATACCGGCGCGGCGCAAAAATACCCTGAGGCCGTACACGAGCAGATTCCTTTGCTCGACATCGGACGTCCGATCGACTGGTCCGAGATTTCTTGATATCGGCGTCTCAGCGCCGGTTCGCGGCGGCGCGCGC
>Ga0187847_10002593_pt1 | contig 14504 bp, 17 predicted proteins | sample June2016WEW_4_10_FD_132458 | JGI IMG/M metagenome (GOLD analysis project Ga0187847, IMG submission 132458) | Peatland microbial communities from SPRUCE experiment site at the Marcell Experimental Forest, Minnesota, USA - June2016WEW_4_10 | ecosystem: Environmental > Terrestrial > Soil >...
ATAATTCTTGCGAGCACGCCACACAGGAACTCGGGGACTGATCTCCGGATGGAGTGCGCGTATCAACCAGTAATTCATTCGTTTGACGAGCAGTGCGTTTCTGATTTCTGGTCTGGCGTTCATTATTTAAAAAAATCCTCCACGGAGCGTACTCGCCCCTGTTTTCGGCACAAATCGAGATACGATTTGCTGATTAGAAAGCACTTCGCCCCCATGCCCGCCGATCTTGCCGTTCTAAACATTGACTCCGAAAGTCGTGGAATGTCCGACGATTGGCGATGAGTGGCGGCGAAACCGCTGTGCCAGCCATGTGAAGCGGCTGGCCAACCAATGGTTGGGTGCGGAGGAACTGCGGATTTATTGCGGTGATGCTGTTTCCTTGCGCTGCGCCCACAATGGTTCCACTAATCGTTCACTGCAACATCGCGGTAATGGGCTGGGCATCCCGCAACCACGGATGTAAGTTAGGCGAGTCTACTCGTCCCGGCCTCTGACCCAATGTGGTTCGCTGCAAGTCGTGGTGTGAGCAATAACCAGTCTCGCTCGGGCAAGCCATGGCAACACAACCGGGCGACTGGCATTTCCTGCGAATGAATTCGGCCATAAGAAGAACCCCCTATGGATTGATACTGTCAGTCTCTATTGTTTCGCCTCTTGATGCCGCCCATGCCCTTCCTGCGGGGGTGTTTTTCGTCCTTCCACGGGCGTCCCAAATGTCGTCGGGGAAGGGGTCTTCGGCGGATTGGGGGGGCTGCGGAACGGGGGGATTGGGCACGACGACGCTATTCCTCTTGCAGGTGTCGCAGCGGTCAAAGTCGCAGTCAAAGTCCAAGCGGCTCACCACGGCACCGCAGACGCAACGGTCGTAGGACGGGGTTGGTGTCGGTGTCGGTTTGGGTGTCCTTTCCGTCTTGATACTCTCTGCGCTTTTCTGCCCGACTGTTTGCATTCTTTTCCTGCTTGCTTCCAACCCGAGCCTGAAAACCTCGTTGCCCGCAGTCCACGCCCTCTTTTCCTCGGGGCTCAACGGGGGCAGTGTTTCGCCCGAATACTCTACACGGTCAAAGTCGGGGTTGGGGTCTATGGGCTTCACCCTGATGGCATCCATCCCGAACTCGTCCAAGTCCTTGCAGATGTGGTTGGCGTCTCTTGTCCAAGGCTCGTTGCAGTTCGGGCAAGCCTTGACCCGTTTTTGACCATGTGATGTAGGTATAGGGGAAGGTGTTGGGGTTGGTTCTAGGTTCTCGGTTTTAGGTTTGAGGTCTTCCACTTTCTCTTCCACGCTTTGCGTGGAACAGGAAGACTCTGACTTATTTTTAGAACCACACAAAGACTGAGAGACGGACTGGGAAACCGAAAAAGACCTATACCTATAACCTTGGGGGTCAAATTGACCCCCGTTCAATCTGACAGGGGGTTCAATTTGACCCCCCTTACCAGCCAATAATTCCACATTTACTTGGTAAATGGGTGTCCAACCAGTTTTCCATAACTGCCGTCCATCCGTGTGAACCAGAACCCCGTTCTTGACCAACGCTTTCGTGTGCCGTTTGACTGTGCTCTTGCTGATGCCGAGGAATTCGGCCACGGTTTCCTTGGAGGCGCAGGCGATGTCGCTTCCGTCAGGGACTTGCTCTAACCATCCCATCAGGACAAGTTTTTCCATCCCAGTGATGGATTTGCAGTCCCAAGCCAGTTGCGCCAGTGCGGTCATTGGGCACCAGCGAGTTTGAGACCCTTCATTGCGCCCGAGGCATACCTGATGACTTGTTCCCGATCCATAGGATGCGGGTCGTCCTCACGGCGGTGGAGTTTGTAGTTGGCGGCTTCCAGCCCGTTGGAAATCTGCTCAAAGGTGTAGATGCGGAGCCAGACTTGGCATTGGCGGCTGTCCGCCACGGTAAGTTCAGGGAAGAGGTAAGACCAGAGGGTTTGGATTGCGGATGTGTCTTCTTTCATCTTGGCTATGCGAGCCATTAGTTCTTTCGGATTTGTCGCCATAAGTCCTGATGCGGACAAAGGTTGGATTAGAACCGAACGGTCTTGCCTTCATCCTTGTTTCTTCTCATCCTTGTTCGGTCGAGCGGTTGTTCGTTTGGGGGCTGGTAAAGGATGAGTAAACCAACCCCCCGAACTTTCAGCACGCCGCCGTGCTGTCCTACATCTATGAATTCCGAATGCAGCGGAATTGAGCAACCTGCAAAGTCGCTCATTACCTAATACCCAGAGGCCCTAAGTTTTCCATTTTTCCCCGCTAAAACTTTCTGTCCGGCCCCGCTGTTGGGGGAACCTGCCGCAGGTGAACGAGCCCGCATGTGACTGATCCCGCTTTGCTGGATCAGACGACAAAAGTCGTGGAGGAACTGATTCCGCAAGTTTTCAATGAGCAGTTCCCCTGCCCGGAAATGTCCATACGAAAAAAAGCGAAACAGGTTATCTGGCATCTGGATTGCATATTCGGAGATGAAAATGAAAATTAAATTTGAGGTAGATGTTTTGCTCACGCAACTCTATGAAGTGGATGTAGACCTCGACCATGAGGTATTTGATTCCGTGGAAGAAGCGGCGGCCGATTGGTTTGCCGTACACATGCACGAATTGGAACCCGTCTCCCAACTTCTTCCCGGCGATGTGCCTAAGCCGCTTTTTGCTGCTGCTCCGTCGCTAAATCTTTCCCCGGTAGGAAAAGTTCCACGATGTTCCTGCCGCTGGGCTGACTGCTGCCATCTTCGGTCGCGACCCAATCCACGCGGCCTATGGGTGTAATGATTGCCCCGGCCTCTATTAGCAAAAAGAAGAACCAATCCACCGGGAATGGGTAGAGGGTGCTATTACCCTTCGCTTGCTCAATAATTCCTCTCTTCGCCCATGCGGTGGGGCCTTCTTTTTTGCCTGTAACGGGGTTGATGGTTGTGCCAAACGGGATGTTGGCATACCCCACTTTAGGCCATGGCGTATCGGGGGACAGCGCGTCATATCCCTCTGGTCGGGGATAAGGCAAAATGTCCACGATGCCGGGGCGTCGTCGTTGTATGTCGGCCCAGTAGAGGGCTGGTGTCAGATGGTAATGTTTGCCGTCATTTTTATTGCCTTCATACCATTTGTTCTTTTCCAACGCCACCCTTCCCTCGCGGATGACGAATCCGCTGGGTCTTTCCCTGATCGCTTTTCTGATCGGCTCAAAGTCCTGATTGTCGGGATCACTGTCCGCCAACTGCTGCGCCGCCTGCGCGACATTCTCCAAATGCGCGATATCCGCCGAATCGTATTTATCGCGGATATGTTTCTTGGAAGCAGCTTGTTCCTGATCGTCTTCCGCTAACCATTTTTGAATCGTGCGGATCGATACACCCAATTCCTGCTCCACAAACTCCGTCCATGTGGGCTCGCCGGGCACGGGAACGCGGCGGCCTTGGAATTTATTGCCCCAGCGTTTTCGGGCTTCGCGGATATAAGAAAGCTCCGCTTTCAATCGTCGGTACAAGCCTTTGATGGGGCCGAAGGCCTGGGCACGCAGGCGGGCAATCAGGGCTTTGTCGGATAGCCGACTTAGCGAATGCGTTCGTGAAGTGGTGGGTTTGGGCTTGGGTGAGGTCGGCGGCTTCTTGGGCACACGAATCCATTTCTGGGATTCATCTGCCAGTAACTTAGCTGGTGCCCAATGAATCACGCCGCCTTTCTGCACGGCGCTTCTTATCCAATTATCGCCGGAACTATCGCACATTCCGGATGCGCCGTCAAATCAATCCGCCGCGAAATAATGTTTTTGAAAGGGCCTAATTCCCCAACATCCAATTAGGAGAAAGCGAGGAAGAGACATGCAATACTCCGCAAAATTTGTTGTGCAAGAAGCGCACCGCACCATCACCGTGTTTTGCCATGACAACCGCACCGGCTGGGAGTTCGTTCTCGGCTACATGGACGAAGCGGAACCCTTTGGCTACGATGGTTTTTATGTTTTTAATCTGGACATGGAGCGGATCATCGCGCAAACCGGGTGGGAATCGTTTCACATCCCAGTGAATGTGCTGCGGGAGATCGCCGACTTCGCCCCCACGGAGGCCTAACAACAGTTAGTTTTGTTCCGGTAGGCCCGCAACTGTTTTGCCCATTGGTGATTCCAGCATAAGCATTGGAAGCCCGGGGGGAAATTGTTTTTGACGATCCACCTGTAGGCTCGTTGCCCGCTGCGCCCCTGATTGGTTTTATAGAGAGCGATGCGGAACTGCGCCCCGTCGTCGTTCACATGATCTAAAGTCAGCATGTCGGGATCGGTGATGGGGCAATCGGGGGCGCTACAGCCGAGGACTTGACCGGGTGAGTAACGAGTTAGGACAAGAACCTTGCGCTCATGGTCGTCAATACGGCCCTAATACCGTGGGCCGGAGTATCTAGTTTCAGGAGAAATTATGGCTACAAACAAAGCGGTAAGCATTGCAGACAAGTGGCGTGAGCAACTGGACAACGACGCCGAGCGGCGGATGCAGAACGAGGCCGTGGACGAGCAAGCAGTCGGCGGCAATATCGTTTACATTTTCGCCGATGGTTCCAGCATCTACGAAAAAGAGCAGGGCGATTGGCGGGACGGCGGCGACTGGATGCAATGCCCCCAGTGCGACGACTGGAACAGTCGTGGCCTGTGTGCCTATTGCACCGAAGACGAGACCGAAGCGGTTTAACCAAGATGGTCGGTGGCCTAGAGCCCGGCGAGAGGCCGGGACAGAGAAACTGGTAGGGTCTAACCATGGCGGGTAATTCCCGCTGTTGATCTCCCCTGCCGCTCCGTTTAACACCACCGACCGTAAAAATAAAGAAGGCCGCCTTGCGGCGGCCCTTTGACTTACTGCTGCGACTTTGACTTTGACTCTGACTTTAACTCAGGCTTCGGCTTTGGCTTAGGCTCCGATCTATTGTATCGCTGATTTCCCCCTGCGTCCAATCCCGACCACGCATCCTCCCCCACATTTCTTTTTCAGGCCTCACGATAATTTTTTCCGGCCGCGAATCTAATTAGGTATGGATGACACGGAGATCAGGTATTACTCGGTCAGTATGTTGGCGGCACGCTGGCAGTTCTCCGAAACCAAAGTCAGCCGCCTACTGGAAAAGTTTCGCGGTAGAGCGGGCTTCATTGATTTCGGCCAAGGCGACCGGCGCATAAAACGTAAGTACGCGATTATCCGCATCCATCCAAATTTGCTCAAAGAAATTGAAGGGGTATGCAGTTATGAGTAAGAGTAAGAAGGTTACAGAATCGCCCGACGAAACCAGCCGAATACTTGCGGCGGATAACCACAACCAAGCGGCAGACAAAATCCGGCGCATCAAGAATATCGTGGCGCAGGATTTTGACAATGCGGTATCGCCCAAGATGGCCTTGATAAATGTCTGGCTGATTTTGCAGGGAGTGCCGGAACGGGAGGGCCTGCTATGAGCGTTGCCCATGCAATTTTCACGATGAGCAAGCCCGACCAAGAGGAAGCAATCCGTCTTCTCGCCGTAAAAAGCGCAACACGGAAGGAATTTGAACGCAAGACCCGGCCTCTTCTGCACGCGCATTACAGCGGCGGAGCCACACGGGAACAGTCCAAGCAACTGCGCCACGAATGGCGGCAGATTTACCAAAGCGTGAAAGGAGCAAAGTAAGTATGGGTAAGGTAAAAGAATTGCTGGACGACAAGATGCCGGAGAATGTGCCGGATACGAAATACGATTGGATGCCTCATCCAACGATGCACGATAATGCGGCGGAAGACGTGGGAGAACGCGAAGTAGTTATTGAGGTAGGCGCTGCTCTTACCGATACTCCGTACAAAGTCCGTATCCTTTGGGGTAGTGATCCTGCGGATTTTGAGCCGGTCTATGAGTACCGTTTCACTACTCAAGCGGAACGGCGGGCTTTTACACTCGGCGCGGAAGCAGCGGAAGGGTACATGAGTTTCACTTACGTACTGGAATAAGTTTTGGGGAAGTTCTTCGCTCTCGCAAGACCAGTGTCCGGCAATTTCCGCTTACAACCTTGGCCATTAATCGGACAGTTCATCGTGAATCTTTGAATTGTTGGGCCTCGGTTTTACGGTCGTATTGGGTCATATATGGAACCGTTCGTATCTACAAGAGAGGTCGCTCAATTCTTGGGGTTAGCTCCCCGCACCGTTGTCCGTATGGCGCGGCAGGGTCGCATTCCCGCGCACCCTGTTTCCGGTACCACGCGCCGAACGTGGCGCTTTAGGCTAAGCGAGGTCGGGAGTCATTTTGCTTCTCAACTCTCAACGCCTATTATCGGTGCGGGCGTCCAAGTTCCTGCGGAAAGGCAACAATGAAAAAGCGCAGGAAACGCCGTCAGGAAGGTTCGATTTTTCTGGACCCACGAACCAAAATTTGGTCTTTCCGTTACCGAGATGCGAGCGGGAAGCGCAAAGCCGAGCGAATCGGCACCATGAAACAACACCCCACGAAGTCGAGGGCCAAGGAAGCCGCTGAGCCGTTCCGTTTGCGGATCAACGGCCCCGAGGAAGAACCCGGCATTACGTTGGAGAAGGTGGCGCAACGCTATGTTCTTGAAAGGATGCCGTCACGCCACTCGACCAGCCGTGGCTACAGAGGCAAATTGAAGATCGTGCTCAACAAGTGGGGCGCGGAGACTCTTCCATTGAAACCGCATAAAGTTGAGGCTTGGCTGAAGAGTTTGAAAACTTCCAAGGGCTCGCTTTACGCGAAAAAAAGTCGCCAACACATCAAAAGCATGTTGTTCATGCTCCACGATGCCGCTATGTTTTTTGAGTACCTTCCCGCTGATCTGCGCAATCCGATGGAACTGGTAAGAGTCCTGCCAGTGCCGGGAGCGCCTAAAACCCGTGAGCGAATCATTCTTAGTATGGAGGAATTCCGCCGACTGTTAGCGGAGATTCCCGAAGAGCCGTATCACTTGATGGTTCTTTTTGCAGCATGTCTTGGACTGAGAATGAGCGAAATCTTCGCGCTGGCTTGGGGCGATTTTGATTTGCTGCGTAACGAGGTACACATTCAACGGGGGATTGTTGAAGGTTACGTGGATGAAACCAAGACGACCAGTTCCAACAGCACCTTGCCGTTGCATCCGATGATTGTTGAAGCATTGTTGTCGTGGCGTCAGCAATCGACGTACAACTCTGACGATGATTACGTATTCGCCAGTCCCGTGATGCTAGGCAAAAAACCACTCAATGCCAACTCCGCGCAACAGGATTATCTGAGGCCCGCCTCGATCAGAGCCGGGCTGAAACCACTCGGTTTTCATGCGTTGCGACATTCGTATCGCACTTGGCTTGATGAAGTTGGATCAGGTCCGATGGTCCAGAAAGAACTGATGCGCCATAGCACGATTTCAATGACGATGGACGGCTACGGTCGCGGCGTTCCTGAAGCCAACCGGGAAGCAAATTCCCGGCTCGTAGACCAGTTGCTAAACGAGGGAAGCGTGCAGTAATCGCTGAACGGACTGTTATTGGACTGCACACACGGTTAAGTGATTGAAAAGATGGTGCGAAAGGGGGGACTCGAACCCCCACGGGTTTCCCCGCCAGATCCTAAGTCTGGTGCGTCTGCCAATTCCGCCACTCTCGCATATGAAGGCTCAATCAGTTACAAATATTCGCCGGACTTGCTGCCTCGACTCGCCATCAAGCTCACGATACGCCTCAAGCCGAACTACAGCCCTGTTCATAAACCAGTTGCACGCAACGCTCCGACACTTTCACCGAAGCTTGCCCGGCTAATCCTCGTATTGTAAACGCGTCGCTGCCCGCCGCGCCAAGATCGGTAAGCGCCGCTCGATGTTCGTTTGATGGTTATTGCGGGGATTTAGCTTTTGGTTCCGGCTTCTGTTGTGAAGCCGGCTTCTTCTGTGGCTGAGAGCGTTCCTCAGGCGCAGGTTTCGGCTGCGCGGCAGGCTTGTTTCCAGAAGGTCGATTCGGCGCGGCGGGCTTGGTTTGACCGGGTGCTGCAGGTCGGCTCGGTTTTGGCCGATCTGTGTTCCCGGGCTTGGCGTTTCCGGGCTTGGCCGGCTGCGTTGCTGGCTGGTCAGGCCGTGCCGGTTTGGTTTGGTCGGGCGCCGACGGACGGCTTGGTTTTGGCCGGTCCGGATTTCCAGGCTTGGCCGGTTGCGTTGCTGGCCGGTCAGGCCGTGTCGGTTTGGTTTGGTCAGGCGCCGTCGGACGGCTTGGTCTTGGCCGGTCCGGATTTCCGGGTTTGGCTGGTTTTCCAGGCGTTGGGTTCGGGGTCGGTTTGGTTGGACGAGGTTTTGCCGGCCGGTTCGGTGTGCCGGGTTTGGACGGCGGTGGTGTCGGCCGCTGGCCACCCGGCCGATTTCCAGGTCGGCTGGGCCGATTCCCCGGACGGCTTGGAGGCCTATAGTTCGGCGGACGATAACGCCAATTGCCGCGGTAGCCGGGGCGGTTCGCCCATACGATTGGCCGCGGACGATACGAATAGTGCGGCGGATGATATGGATTCGACCAACCGCCCCAATAGCCGTGGTTGTAGTAGACGCGACGCGCTCCCCAGTTCCATCCCCATCCACCCCATCCCCAAGGCTGGTTATCAACCAGCAGCGCACCAATCCCGATTCCAACGCCGAAACTAATCAGCGAGGTCGCGACGATCGCGCCAGAAGGTCGGATATAAACAACTGTGGGATCGTATACCGGCACGTAAACCACTTGCGGGTTTGCCGGTTGTATTACATAGATCGTTTGAGCCGCTGCTTGCTGCACTTCTACCTGTTGTTGCGAATTACTGCGAAGCGCACCGGCGGCATAAGCTTGAGCTCTCAACCTCTGAATCGAGTCCGTGACCGACGCCTGATCCGCCGAAAATGCTTGCCCGATGGCGGCATAATCGTCGATATGTTGCGCCATCATATCCAGCACATCCGGAAAATTAACCAGTGCGATAAATGCAGGATCGAATCCCTGCTGTTGCGCTGCATCGGTTAACGCTGTGCCAGTCAGACTGGGGTTCTGCTGCAACCACGTATCTACATCCAGAATTTCCTGTGGGTTGGTTGAGGCCGTAGTGATCTGGGATAACAGAGAATCAGGATAGAGCGCGACCGGGGCGAGCAACTGATCGAGTTCCTCCGGCGTAGGGGGCGCGGTTTGCGCCGCGAGAAATGGACCGAAGTCCTGCAAAACGATTAGCGTGATCAACAATAAAACCAAGCTGAATCTAGATTTCTGTCGCATAGAACCCACCCAATCGTGAATTGTTGGAATCATTCTGTCCCCAACCAACTGGCTTGACCGGTCTGTAGAGGGGATTTGACTCTCGTCGAGGGGAGGCTGTCAACTCAGTTTTTCCGGGGGCACACCTGATTCGCCGAAAACTTTCAAACTGCTGTTTGCACCGGTTCATCACTGCCCGTTGTTTCACGCGGAACGATTTTGGGAGTCGGAATTAGCACACGTATCCGGGTTCCCGAACCGTCGGACTCAATACTCATTGTCCCGGATAATTGGAGAACCCGTTCTCGCATGCCGCGGATCCCGACACCCGACCCTCGCGACTGAATTTCCGACAATCGTTCCCCGGTCATCCCCCTGCCCTCGTCCCGAACGTCGAGCATCAGCGCGCCATCGTCGCGGACGATGCGGATGCTGGCGGTCTTGCTTCCCGAATGGCGATGGATGTTCGTGAGGGATTCCTGGACAATGCGGAACAATGACAGCTCATGGTCGCGATCCAATCGCTCGATCGCTGCGGGAAGATCGAGCGATACCTGAATTCCACTGCGTTGTGCGAACCCATTGACGTATTCCGTGAGCGCGGACTCCAGGCCAACCTCGTCCAGCAGCGGCGGATAGAGAAGGTGAGACATGGTGCGTATCTCTTTGGTCATTTGTGCGACGAACGACCCAATGTTGCTGAGGGATAACGCGGCACGCGCACTCAGCCGGTCGCTCTCGCTGGATAAATTGGAGGCCTCCATGCCGAGCGCAGCGAGAAGTTGCCCGGCCCCGTCGTGGAGCTCCCTCGCGATTCGCCGTCTCTCCTCGTCTTGCGCCTGCAAAATGCGGGCAGACAATTCCCGGAGCTCATGGCTCGCGTTCAGCAATTCCTGTGTGCGTTCCTGAACTCTCTGCTCCAGTTCCGCATGGCTTATCAGGAGTTGCGATTCCCGGTCTCGCTGAAGCCGGGCGATTTCGAGTCTGCCGCTGATGCGAGCCAGCAGTTCCCGCGCGGAGAAAGGCTTTATCAAGTAATCGTCCGCACCCGCCTGGATGCCTTCCACGCGCGACTCTTCGCCGGCGCGGGCCGATAGAAGGATGACGGGAATCGTGCGCGTCTGCTCATCGGCGCGCAGAGCCTTCAGAAGTTCAAAGCCGTCAAGTATCGGCATCATGACATCGCTAACGATGAGATCCGGGGAGGCTTTATGCGCGACGTCAAGAGCCGCTTGACCATCAGCAACAGTTTCCACTTCGTACTGTTCCGACAATAGACGTGCCAGATACTGGCGCATGTCGGAGTTGTCGTCCGCGACAAGAACGCGAGGACGTTCGGCGGCTTGCGACGCGGGGGGGCACGGGACCGGAAGCAACTCGTCGTGCACGGAGAAGATCTCGTTGTTCCCGGCGACAGAGTCGGGAAGCCACCGGAGGGCCTCCTCAACAAACGGCTTCGCGCCCACGGCGGTAGAAGCCAGGCTACGCGAGCCACCGATTTGGCCCGACGCGAGGTGATCTTGACCAAAAGGAATGCTGACGACGAAAGTGGAGCCTTGTCCCACGGTGCTTTCGACGCTTACGGAGCCGCCGTGTAACTCCGCCAAATCATGTACCAGGGCCAAACCGATTCCGCTCCCCTCGTGGGTCCGACTCGGCATATTGGAAACGCGATTGAATCGCTCGAACAAGCCGGGGATCGCCTCCGCAAGAATTCCCACTCCCGTGTCCCGAACGCGAAGCTCGGCCATGTTGCCCACGCGCTGTACACTGATCGCAATTTCGCCCTCAAAGGTGAATTTGAAGGCGTTGGAAATCAAATTCAGAACAATCTTCTCCCACATATCGCGATCCACGTAGACGGGTTCTCCAAGATCGGAGCAGTCCACTAGGAGCCGCAATCCCGCCTTGTCCGTGGCAGAACGGAATACGCTCGCCAACTCAGAAGTGAAGCCGGCTAAGTCCGTAGCCTGATAGACGGCCTGCACGCGTCCAGCTTCAAGGCGCGAGAAATCGAGGAGAGTATTGACCAGGCGCAACAAGCGGGCGCCGTTGCGACTCACCAGGTCGAGCTGTTCCTTGGCAGTGGGGGAAAGGTGAGTCTGGCTTCTTGCCAGCAAGTCCTGGAGCGGGCCCAGCATCAACGTCAGGGGCGTGCGAAACTCATGGCTCACATTGCTGAAGAATGCGGTCTTCGCGCGGTCAATTTCCGCCAGCGCCTCGGCACGCTTTTTTTCCGCCGAATACGCTCGCGCATTGGCAATGCTGGCGGCGATCTGGCCAGCGACGAGATTGAGGAACCCGGCATAGCTGACGTCTAGCGGACGAAATGGATTCAGCGCGGCGACAATCACGCCCGCCGGCTTGTCTTGACCCTGACTGGTGATGGGCAGAAGGAGCGCTCGCCAGGGCGACCGATCCCAAGAACCGGAAGGGACCGACTCGAACCTCTCTGGCAAATCCTCAACGATGACGGAATCTTTTCCGGTGAGCAGATCGCTGATTGGCCAAGGTGGATTCTCCTCGGTCAATGAAAGCGAATCCGGCGCGGCAGGGTGACGTTCCGGCATTCCGGTTTGGCAAGCAAGGCGGGCTTCGGTTCCCTCCTCTGTGAAGAGATATAGCAGCGTAAACGGTAAGTCTTTTTGATTTTCGCCGAGACAGCGAGCGATACACTCGACCACATCCTCTTCTGTCATCGTCTTGTTCAATTCTCCTGCCAGGGAGCGCAGTGTTTTGAGCCGGCGTTCTCCGATCACCCGATCTGTTTCTTCGGTTACCACGCAGAAATTTCCGGCAACTGTGCCGTCATCTCCAAACAGGGGGCTATAAGAAAAGGTGTGGTAAGTTTCCTCGCGATATCCGCTCCGCTCCAGGAACAAGAGCAGCCCTTCTTCCCAGGTCGCCTCGCCGGTCTCAAGAACCCTGTGAATGCGAGGACCAATGTCGTCCCAGATTTCCTTCCACACCTCGGGAGAAGGCTTTCCCAGTGCCCACGGGTGTTTCTTCCCAAGTGTCATGCGAGCGTAGTCATCGTTGTAGAGAAAGGTGAGTTCTGGTCCCCAGCTCATCCACATGGGAAAGCGTGACGCTAGCAAGGTGCGAACAACCGTCTTCAAGCTTTGTGGCCATTCTTCGATGGCGCCGAGAGGGGTCTTCGCCCAATCGAATTCACGGACCAATTCGCCCAACGCCCCTCCGCCGCGCCCCCATCCTGTCGGGCGAGCGGTTTCCTGCCTGGTGCTTTGAACGTTTTCCGAGACCGGGTTCTCGAATAGCCTTTTGATGGTCGTCGGCAACGCTTGGGTAAACTCCGACTTCGTCACCGAGCCTTTCGCATCGACTGCGTTAGCCTGCTGCCGGGCGATTGTTTCGTGATTCTGAGTAACAATGATCACGTTGCAATCGGGAAGATCGCGGCGAATGATTCGGGTGGCTTCCAAGCCGTCCATGCGAGGCATGTTGATGTCCATCAGGATGACCTGAGGACGCAGTCGCTTCGCCTTCTCAATCGCTTCGATCCCATCCCCGGCTTCGCCGCAGACCTGCCAATTGGGATGAGATTCAATGAAAGATCGCGCAGTTCGTCTGAACAACTCATGATCATCAGCGATAAGAAACTGGACAACACCCATTTTCAATCCTTCTGCTTGCTGAGGTTTCATCGAATCGCGTGCACAGATAGCGGGGTATTATCTAACGAATCCGAGCGCGGTGCCCTTACAGTTTTCTCTGTATTACTACTTAGTTAACCCGCAATGAAACCGACGATCCGCGCTGCTCATTGAACGTCCCTGCTGTACAAGCGAGATTCTGGACGATTTTGGGGAAGGTGCCCGCGTAAGGGAACGGGGCATTGCGTTCGAATTGTAGGTCAGCAGGACACGCGTTATTCCAGCTGTTCCACCATTCATCAAGAGCCTGGGACACTCGGTGGAGTGGGCTGCTTAATGCAGCCCATTACTTCGGTTATCTAGTGGATGGACATCCGGTGCACTAAAGTGTACCCGGCTCAACCCAAAACTCACCGCAAGAATAAAGGATGTAAATCCATGCAGGACTCTCCTCTTTTTTTCGCACTACCTGTGCGTGTAAGCGCCGCGTGTAGCCAAGGCAGCAAACGACCGAGTGGCCTTGTGAGAATGTGCAGATATGCTCTCATCCCCTTGCTCCTCGTTGTGGCAGCGTGTTTGGCATCGGCACCCCGTGCTTTCGGCCAAATTCAGTCAACCATCACTTGCCCGGCAGGGCACAGATACTGGGATGTCTTGAGCGTGATGATGATGGACCCTGGCTTGGCAACCAGTTATCACATGGAGGGCATCACGAACGGCCTGCCATCGTCGTACATCTACACGCTATGGGATCCCAGCCAGACCAAGGTGTATTACGTAAAAAACCCGCAAGGCAATCCCTGGGATATCAATCTTTACGACTCCAACTACATTTACCAATGGGTGACGGAACTGGACGACTGGCATGGTGTCAACCACTGGAATGATCCAACCAGTTGCAAGAAATTCAACAACGGCAGTCAGGTAGAGGGAGCCGACCTCTCCATGCGCTGGGCCGCACGATGCGCGGCTCCAGGAGGAGACAACAGTTCGTTCTGGAATCCCCCGCCGCCCGCGCAGTCGAACAATACGAACTACTACACTTACGTAGATCAGGTACTGCAAAGTCCTTCGCAGAATCTCAATTATTCTCAGCTGCGCATGAAGAGGACAGGCACGATCGACATCACCGACCACCGCGCGAGTCCACCGAAGACGTTTTCCATTACAACTTTGCCGCTGCAATATACATATAGCTGCAGCGTTTCGGGGAACATCGACTCCTGTCAGTTTCGCGAAGTCTTCGATTACGGCGTGGATACGACCGTGAATCCCGTAGACAACATCAAGCACAGCTATGGATGGGTACGCTGGCAGTACTACACCAATGCGACAGGGGGAAACCCTAAGGGTCACGCCAACTGGGTGCTGGCGAATACATCGGTCTCAGACCAGTTGATGCTCGGACAGGTCAGCCTCAATTTCCAGTGTTTCTAGAGCGCTCCGGAAGCGCGGCTAGTCTGGATTCATTTCGATCTGGCGGGGGGGCAAGGCCAGCAGTTGGGGGTGATGCTGCTCCCGCCAAACCACATCAAAGCACTCGCCCTCGCTTTGCGCCTGCCAACTAGATCCGTCTTGGTACTTCACAGAATCAGGAAAGAAGACCCAGCCTTCAACTGCCTGGGCGCTGGCGGCGCGAATGCCCGGTTTCTCCAGAGTCAGTTCCTCGCCGGGCAGGATGGGCTTG
>Ga0187847_10002595_pt1 | contig 14498 bp, 14 predicted proteins | sample June2016WEW_4_10_FD_132458 | JGI IMG/M metagenome (GOLD analysis project Ga0187847, IMG submission 132458) | Peatland microbial communities from SPRUCE experiment site at the Marcell Experimental Forest, Minnesota, USA - June2016WEW_4_10 | ecosystem: Environmental > Terrestrial > Soil >...
CAGCAACGCTGGTTTGCCTGCGAAGAACTTGTGCGTGTAGAAGACGACGGAAGAGGCGTCAGACTGCTCGCCGAGGATGATGAAGGTGTCTGTGGGCGAGCCTTTCTGGATGATGGTGTCGGCGAACTGCTTGGAGCCGAGCATGGGATCGAAGCGGGCGAAAGCGATGTGCGCGGCGATGAGGAAGACGGCCGAGGTGAGAGCCAGGCTGACGGTGGCGGCGACGTGCTTTCCTTTTAACCGAAGCAGCCAGCCGATGGCGGGGCCGATGAGCAGGGCAACGGCGGCCAGTGCGGCGGGGAGACGGAGTGCGGCGAAGGATGCGCCGGTGAGATCGAAGAAGTGGGACATGGAGAGGGTGTAATCGCCTACGCCACGATGAGCGAGGACGGTACCGACGTCAGAGACGAAGGGGAGATGGCGCGAGTCCCACAGGCCCCAGGCGAGCACTGCGGCGACACACACTCCGATGGCGGCGAAGACGGCTTGCGCGCCGGTGAGCCAGCGGGTGGAGAGGAGGGGATTGGCAGCGTTGGCGCCTTCCTCGGGGCTTCCATCCAGGCCGCGCTTTTCTTCAATGCTGGCGACGACGGCCGCGATGAGGATAAAGAGAGGCGGCCAGACGGGGAAGGTGTAGTACTCCTGATTGGTGGAGATGGAGAAGAAGAGCAGGCTGAAAGCGGAGAAGAGGCTGAGCAGCCAGACGGTGCGGACGCGGAACTTGAGACGGAAGACGAAGCTAGCGACATCTTCGCGGGCGGCATGGTCGAGATAGAAGTCGACAGTCTGGCCGGCGTCGTGCTGGAGATGCTGGAGCCAGTGATGGCGGGTCTTCCAAGCAACGGCGATGAGGGCGGGGAGAAAGAGGCTCCAGGGGAAAAGCCAGACGAGATGAGCCAGCCAATACCGGGCGAAGGGCATTTTATTGTAGTCGTGCGGGTAACGTTGACCGAAGAAGCGCAGGACGTGCTCATTGATGAAGTAGAAGTACCAGAAGCCGTGGACGTTGCCGAGGGTGGGGTGGTTGCCGATGGGATGTCCCTGATCAGGATTGGCGAGGCCGCAGAGGATGTGCCACGGAGCGGCAATGAGCAGAAACAGCAGGAAGCCGGAGACGGGCTTGAGCGCACGCCAGCGACGCCATTGGCCGGTGAGAAGCAGATAAGGCACGGTGGCGCCGACAAAGAATACGGGCGCGATGAGGCCCTTGGTGAGCAGGGCGAGGGCTACGCTGGCCCACATCCAGTAAAAGCGCGCGGGGCGATTGTTTTCGAGTCCGGTGATGAGGCAGTAGAGTGCGAGGAGCAGGAAAAAGGCGAGGATGGCTTCGGGAATGATGAAGCGGGTGAAGAGAAAGGGTCCGATGGAGGTGAGGACGCCAAGGCCGGCGTAGAGGCCTGCACGGGGACCCCAGGCGCTGCCAGCCCAGAGCCATGCGAGCCAGGTGAGGCCGAGCATGGCGAGGGAGTTGGGCAGATGGGTGGCAAAGGTGTTCTGGCCGAAGATGCGATAGGTTCCGGCGATGAGCCAGTAAGGCAGGGGCGGTTTTTCAATGTAGCGGATGCCGTTGATCTTGGCGGTGACCAAGTCGCCGGTCTCGGCGATGTGCTGCGCGGCCTGGGCATGCGAGGCGTCGACGTCGTCCATGAGCGGTGGGGTGAAGAGCGAGGCGAATTGCACGGCCATGAAGATGGCGCCGAAGAGCAGCCAGGTGGGCAGTGCGGAAGTGGATGATTGCGGTCGATGCAGTGTCGTAGTCCGGTATGAAGTCGCGGAAAATGGCATGAACAAGGATACCAGCCGGGCGGGTTCGAGAAAGGCGGGACCGAGGGACCCAAGGGACTAGGGACTAACGGAATATGGACTTGGGCTCGGCTGTGCGAATGAGTCGCGAGATTTATTCGTAGCGCAGGGCGGAAACCGGATCGACACGCATGGCGCGATATGCGGGAACCCACGAGGCGGCGAGGGCAACGATTGATAGAAGAGCCGCGACGCCTACGAAGGTCAACGGGTCGGTGGCGCTGACGCCAAAAAGGAGACTGGACAGAAGGCGGGTGATGGCGAGCGAGGCGACGATGCCGATGATGAGACCGAAGGAGGCCATGCGCGCGGCTTCACCCAGTACGAGACGCAGGACGTCACTGCGCTGGGCGCCAATCGCCATGCGAACGCCGATCTCCTGGGTGCGGAGTGTGACGAAAAAGGCGACCACGCCGTAGAGCCCGACGGCGGCAAGGAGAAGGGCCGCGAGGGCAAAGAGTGAGACAAGGAGAAGCAGGAAGCGGCGCTCGGCGAGCCATCCGCCCAATTCCATGGCATAGGTAGAGAATTTGACCGGGACATCGGGAGCGAGATTGTGGAAGATGACTCGCGCAGCGGAATCGATTTGGCCGTTGGGCGCGGTGGTGCGCATAAGGATGGTCGGCGTGGAATTCTGTTGCATTCCGCGCTGACGGTAATTGACGTAAATGACAGATGCGGGTGGTGCATCGAGGCCACTGGCACGCACATCGCCGACAATGCCGATGATGGTGAGAGGTTTCAGGTTGCCATCCATATTACCGAACTCGATGGTTTGGCCGATGGGGTTCTGACCAGGCCAGCGTTGGCGAGCGAGGGCCTGACTGATGAGGGCAACGTGGGTGGAATTGATCGTATCCTGGTCGCCGAAATTGCGGCCAGCCATGAGTGGAATGCCGAGGGTGCTGAAGTAATCCTGGCTGGTGACGGCGTAGAGGGCGTGTCCGGTGATGGCTTGGTTCTGTGCCATCTTCCCGAATTCATCGTAGTCTGCCGGTGGGTTGTGGCCGTTGAGGATCAGGAATCCACCGTCGGGGAGATTGTCGCCCTGGGCAACTGGAAGTCCACCGGCGAGACCGACGCTTGTTGCTCCGGGAAGAGCACGGAGGCGCATGACGATTTGGTCGAGGAGATGCACCTGGCGCTCGGTGGCTAAATCGTCCACCTTCCAATCGAGCGGGACGGGGAGGGAAAACTCCATGGTGACGAGGCTCTCGGTGCGAAAGCCTGGGCTGGTGGAGATGAGTTGAAAGAAGCTGCGGCCGAGCAGACCGGCTCCGACGAGAATGACCAGGGTGGTGGCTATTTCCCCGATGACAAGAAGGCTGCGCAGACGTTGATTGGATCTTGGACCGGTGTGTCCTCGAGAGCCGGCGCTGAGTGCGTTTTGCAGGTCGGGACCACCAGCGCGCCATGCGGCGAAGAGACCGAGCGCAGCCGCAACTACCACCGATGCTGCGAGAGCGAAGAGAAGGACGGCGGGGTTGATGGAGATGCCTTGCTGCCGCGGCAGGTCTGCGGGAAGAATGACCGGAAGGACGCGGACGCCCGCGGCGGCCATCAGAATGCCTAGTAAGCCGGCGGCAAGCGAGAGCGCAAACGACTCGGCGAGGAACTGCTGGATGAGGCGGCCGCGTCCGGCGCCGAGGGCGGCACGAATGGCCAGTTCTTTGCGGCGGGCGGAGGTGCGCGCCACCAGCAATCCGGCAACGTTGGCGCAGGCGACGAGGAGCAAGAGGCCAACTGCGCACAAAAGGGTGACGAGAGCAGTGCGCACATTGCCTACGACGGCGTCGGAGAGAGGCACGACGACTGCATCGTTGAGGTCGACTTGAGTGCCGTATTGATTCCGGATGCGGTGAGCGATGGCGCCAAGATTTGCCTGTGCCTGAGCGACGGTGGCGCCATCGCGAAGCCGGCCGATGCCTCGCCAGTTATGCCCCGTGCGGCTGGGGGACGGTGGGTCGAGTTCGCGCGAAATCCACGCGGACACATCCGAAGGGAAATCAAAACCCGGCGGCATGACGCCGATGACTGGATAGGAGCCTCCCTCGAGGTCCAGATGGAATTTGGATAATTCCGTGGTGCTGCCGAGATAACGCTGCCAGTAGCCATAACTGACGACGATGGCCGGAGTGCCGTGAGGGCGCTGCTCGTCCGCTGTGAAGAGACGGCCGCGGAATGGCTGGACGCCGAAGGCGGGGAAGAATCCGCTGGAAACGGACGAGACGTTCACACGGGCGGGCTCAGTGCCACCGGAAACGGAGGCTAGCCCGTAGTCGTAAGCGGCGAGGCTCGCAAAGGTGTGGTTCTGCGTTAGGAAGTCTTCGAAATTGGACTCGGCCAGGTTGGGTTGATGGCCGTTGGGCATTTTTTCCCAGACGCGTACGATCTGTTGGGGATTCGGATAAGGGAGCGGACGGAGCAGCACCGCGTCGGCAACGGAGAAGATGGATGTGGAGGCACCGATGCCGAGAGCGAGTGTGACGATGACGACGATGGCGAAGCCGGGATTTCTGACGATCTGGCGGAGGGAGAAACTGATATCGCGGAGGAGATTGTCGATCCATGGAACGCGGTTTCTGGGACGGAAACGCTCCTCTGCTGCGGGCGCATTACCGAAAGCAACGCGTGCATTGCGGTGGGCTTCGTCTTCGTTCAGGCCGTCGTCCTGGAGTTCGTCGGCTTCGAGTTCGAGATGCGCTTTGATCTCCGCGGCAAAGTCTTCTACGCTGCGCTTGCGACTGAACATGTCTAGACCTCCTCGTTGTTTGGTGCCGCACTACCGCTCAAAACCAATCCCATAGCTCTTGTCAGGCGCTCCCACTCGCTGGTCTTTTCAAGTAGCTGCTCGCGGCCTTTTGACGTGAGGGAATAGAAACGCGCTTTGCGGTTGTTCCGGCTCACGCCCCACTTCGCGGTGATCCATTTTTTGTCTTCAAGCCGCTGGAGTGCGAGGTAAAGCGAGCCATGGTCGACAAAGAAGACCTCTTCGGACTGGCGCTGTATGGACCGCGCTACGCCCTGGCCATGGCACGGTCCGAACACGAGTGTCTTGAGAATGAGCAAATCTAACGTGCCCTGAAGAAGGGCGATGCGGTCGTCGGTATTCTTTTGGGTCGTCATCCGACCTAAGTTTGGCACTGCTCGGGTCGGATGTCAACAGAAGGGACTGAGGGACTGAGGCACAGAGGTCATTCGAGAAATGCGCGCGTCTTTTCTACCATGGACTCGATCACTGCTGCCTGATCCAGGCCGAGTGATTGGATTTCTCCTTGACCGATGGCGTCGTAAACCCGCTCCGTCAGGCACATAAATATCGCGTCTTGCTCACTGGTTTGCGGCGGCAACTTAAAACGGGAACGGATTTCGACAATATGATCAAGTTGGCTTCGCCTCTGCTTCCTGAAGAATTTCCGTACCTCGGGGTCGGAAAATACCAGTTCCATCAGCGATGCCCGAAGACCACGCCACTCTGTATGAAACCTGATAGTCAACTCGACGAGCCGCTTGGCTGTCTGCTCCGCTTTCTTCATCCGGGACAACTCATCGTCGACTTCTTTCCACTCGGCCGCAAGCCAGCGCTCGTATGCGGCAAGGAACACTTCCCGCTTGTCACGAAAGTGCTTATAAAAAGTTCCGGTCGCGTATCCCGCCTCTTTTGCGATGCTGTTTGAATCCGTTCCGTGGAATCCGAAACGATTGAATTGGTACGCCGCGGCGGTAATGAGACGCTCCCTGGTTTGCTGGGGAGAACCGCGGCGCGGACGATTGGCTGCCGACTGCGTTGCTGATTTTCGCGACATAAGTTTCTTGACACTGCGTCGCGATAATGCTAACAGTATCACTACTAGTGAATGATTTATCACTAGCAATTGATGCGGCGAAGGGAGCCCTGGATGAAGTTTCTGTTTCCCCTGGGTCGAGTATTACTCGCCTTTAATTTCGTTGTGGCTTTTCCATATCACTTAACCCATGGAGCGGTTCAGGCTGCTGCCGAACAGGGAGTGCCTTTCGCCGGCACGCTGGTTCCGTTGTCAGGTGTGCTGGCTTTGGCCGGAGGGCTCAGCGTTGCGATCGGGTATAAGGCGCGATGGGGAGCCTGGGCGCTGGTCGCATTTCTTGTTCCCGTGACTTTGTGGATGCATGCGTTCTGGAAGCTGAACAATCCCGAGATTGTCTTCGCGGAGCAGGTCTTGTTTCTGAAGAATCTTTCCATGCTGGGCGCGGCGTTATTGATCTCGCAGTTTGGCGCCGGCCCCGTCAGTATTGATCAACCGCAATCACTGCGCTGAGGCGATTTGACAGAAACGCCCTGTAAACACAATCTTCATACTTCGTGAATTGTGGCTGGCCGGAAGCTGCCGGCAGAACGTGAATGTGCATCTACTTGCCAAGCGGGGCAGAGTAAGGCAGTAGTATGATCTTTGCGGTCCAGCGACTACCCCAGCGACGAGGACCTGTCGCCGGGGACCCGTGTTTTGCGACGATGGAACTGAGGGGTGAACGACGATGACGACGGCTATCAAGTTTGGGACTTCCGGATGGAGATCGATTGTGGCGGAGGATTTTACCTTTGCCAATATTCGGCTGGCGGTGGCGGGGATTGCCGCTTATGTGAAAACGCAGCCGGAGCCGCATCGGGTGCTGGTGGGGCGAGATCCGCGGTTTCTGGGCGAGGCGTTTATGACCGAAGCGGCGAAGGTGCTGGTGGGAGCCGGGGTGACGCCGATTGTGATTTCGGAGGCTGCGCCGACACCGGCAATTGCCTATGCGGTGCGGGAACTGAAGACTTCAGGGGCGATCAACTTTACCGCTTCGCACAATCCGCCGGAGTACAACGGCATCAAGTTTTCAACGCACGACGGAGCACCGGCGCTGCCGGAGGTGACGAAGCAGATTGAGGCGGCGATTGCACAACTCGGCGACGACTTCAAGATTGCGGACTCCAGTAAGGACACGTTTGACACGACCGACGTAAAGCCGGCGTTTTTGAAACGGATTGCGGAACTGGTGGACCTGAAAGCGATTGCGAAGTCGGGAATCAAGGTGGTCTACGATCCGTTCTGGGGCGCGGGACGCGGGTACCCTTGTCACCTGCTGCGCGAGGCCGGCGTGAAGGTGGAGACGGTTCACGATTACCGCGATGTGCTGTTTGGCGGGCACGCGCCGGAGCCGTCCGACGAACTGCTGGGCGACGCGAAGGCCAAGATGAAGCAGATTGGCGCGGCGCTGGGGATTGCGACGGATGGGGACGCAGACCGGTTTGGGATTGTGGACGGGGATGGAACGTTTATTCAACCCAATTACATCATTGCGCTTCTGTTTGATTATCTGGTGGAGACGCGCGGATGGAAGAATGGTGTCGCGAAGAGCGTGGCGACGACGAACTTGATCAATGCGCTAGCGGAGTACCACAAGGTCCCACTGTTTGAGACGCCGGTGGGGTTCAAGTACATTGGCGAGCTGATTATTGATGACAAGATTGCGATTGGCGGCGAGGAGAGTGCAGGGTTGACGATTCGCGGGCATGTGCCGGAGAAGGATGGCGTGCTGGCGGGGCTGCTGGTGGCGGAGATGGTGGCGGTGCGCGGCAAGAGCCTGGGGGTGCAGTTGAAGGAGCTGTTTGGCAAGGTTGGTTCCTTCTATCCCGTTCGAGAGAACTTCCACTTGACCCCAGAGGTGAAGGCCGCGTTCACTGAAAAGATGAAGGCCGATCCGACGGAGCTGGGTGGCCGCAAGGTTACCGGGGTGGTGCGGACGGACGGGCTCAAGGTGATTTTGGACGATGGGTCGTGGGTTTGCTACCGGTTGAGTGGGACTGAGCCGGTGGTTCGGGCCTATACCGAAGCGCGCAATGAACAAGACATGGAAGCTCTGAAGACGGTGGCTGAGAAGTTTGTGGTGGGGTAAGACACGAGGACGAATGCAAGACGAGAAAGTGCAAGTGGAGACGAGTGTGACTGAAGGCAAAACTGTAGTCGCGACGGAAACCATCGCCAAGCGGGCACTGGACTGGACGCTGCGTGCGTGGCGGCCAGCGGGAACCGTGGTGGCTGTGCTACTGGCGTTGCTGCTGACATGGCATGTGATCAACGGGAAAGATGGGTTGCAAGTGTGGCACCAGAAGCGCGCCGAAGACCAGCAGTTGCGCAAAGAGATTAATGAGTTGCAGCAGGAGAACACGCAATTGCGCGATCACATTGAGAAGCTCAAATCTGATCCGGATGCGATTGAGCATGAAGCACGTGAAAAGCTCCACTACGCCAAGCCTGGCGAGGTGATTTACACCCTGCCCGCGACGACGTCGGAGCAGGCGCAGCCCGCAGGGGCAGGGAAGTAATCGGCGGGGTAGAACTATTGTGTAAGTAGTTAAATTACCGCAGGTAAAAATCTGATTAACGTGTGGCATAAAGCTTATTGACAGCTGTAAGATTGCCAAGTATACGTATACATGTCGAGAATGCGATAACGTTCCCATTCCGGCATTTCAAGGCATTAAGCTTCCTCGAGTTTTGGTAATCCCCCTTGCCCGACGAGAAAGTGCACGACCCGGACCGGCATGCAACGCCAGCACAGCCGCGTTCTGGGAAGATCGATCTCACAATTCTTGTTTGACATGCCTCAAGAGCGATTCAGTTCTCAGCTCGTGCGAATCGTGCTACGAGATGCTGTTTATGAATCCAGCCGGGACTTAGAGATCACTTCTAAGTAGTGACGAAGTCCAACCGATGACGGCGGAACTTCGATGCGCGACTGGAGATGCGGGGAATACCCAGCACCAAGGGATTATCCCTGGCCAGTTCCTGGCGCCCAAGATCCGGAGGTTTGCGCAAGCGGCCTTCGGGTGCACTGAAACTCATGTGACCTTCTTTTGGTGTTGGAGGGGACTTGTCTCCCCCTTCAACACCATTTTTCTTGACGGGCAAAGGTCACAATGAGGCTTGCTGAGATTGGTGATCTAGAAATCGATGTGGGCGCGGATGGAACCTACCCAGACGGGGCCGCGGTCGCGGTTGTAGCCGGGGCTATCGATGTGCTGCACGTCGAGGGCATAGAAGAGGCCGCGCCAGGCATGGTAGTTGTAGTAGGCTTCGACGATGTTCTCGCGGCCGTAATTGAGATTGCCATCGCCCAGCAGGAAGCCGAGGCCGCCGAGTTTCAAGTAGTTCTGGTGGTCGCGCTTGATGGCGTTGGAGACGACGGCAAGTCCGATCTTATCGACGGGGCGATGCCAGCGGGTTCCGGCGTAGTCTGCACCGGCTTCGACGGTCTGATCGACTTCGGTGTAGGCAAACGATTCATGCTGACCCTCATTCCAGCCGAAGCGGCCAAAGACGCGGAGATTCTCAGTGACTTCCTGTTCGGTGTTGTAGCCGAAGCCGTATTTGAGTGCACCGAAGTGCGCATGCAGGGTGATGGTGGGGATGGTGACGCGATAGTTTGCGGTGTCAGAGCCATTGAGGAAGTCTTCGACGGCTTCGCGATAGGTGCCCATGTGGGCGCGGTTGGCGAAGAAAAGAATGCGCTGTGTCCCCTTGCGGTTGCGTACGAGTCCTTTGCGCAATTCAAATTCACCATTCTGGCCGTGGGCACGGCTGAAAGCCCAGTCGAGGTCGATACCGTTGGCGATGACAGGCATGGCGAAGATGCCGTATCGCAGGCTCCAAACGTTGTCATCGTATTCGGCCATTCCGCCGACGGTGTAACCGCGAGTGTCAGCGGCATAGTCCCATGCGCCATTGTTGTCGATGGTCCAGTTCATGAATTGGAGATGCGAGTCGGAGCCGACCTCGTTGATGTCGAAGAAGTCGGGAAGGGTCATTTTGCCGATGCGGAGTTCGACTCGGCGCAAGGGCACACTGGGCGCCAGAGAAAACGGCCCGGCTTCCTGGGTGGTGGTTTTTTGAGTGAAGCCGAAGACCTGATGAATCTGGTAGCGGGCGATGTACGGCGTGGAGCCAAGGTTGGGGTTGCGGACCACATCGAGGTTGGTGAAGCCCGCGATCCCGAGGGCTTCACTCAGACCGCGGCCGCCGGCGGATTCCAGATCGAAGATGAAATCAGTGGCGTAGCGGATGGAGTGCGTGGGCCGCCATTCGGTGTAGAGCGTGCCGACCAAGGAGGTTTTGTATTCGCCTCTGGGGATGAAGCTGTTGGTCCCCTGGTAAGGGGAGTGGAAGGGCAGATCGCTCTGGAGGATGATGTTGGCCTGGCCGGAGAGCCACCACTGGCTGTTGTCAGGGTGGGACGCCATGGCGACGACGGGAGCTTGCTGAGGCTCGCGACCGGCAGGGGTGACTTCACCGGTATTGATTCCGATGGCTTCGACTGCGGGCGAGAGTCGGTAAGGGAGGATCTGGGCAACCTGGGGTGTGGATTCGGATTGAGGCTGCGGGGCGTCGGGAAGGGACTGGGCAGCAGCGATGATGGCCATCAGCAAGGTGAGAGCGAGAGTGCAGCCGTGGCGGAGATGTGGGGCGCGTGACATCGAAGCTGGCCTCTGATGAATGGGGGGAATGGGGCTACAATGGAAGCGTCAAGATACCCCCTCCCAGTATGTACTATACCGGGGGTGGGTATTGTCAAACGGAGGATGGCGGCGATGTCGCATCAGGATAGGGAGAAGGTCAAGCTGTTGCAACGGTTGAGAAAGCTCCGTGGACAGTTGGATGCAGTGGAGCGGTCGTTGACGGCAGATGAGGACTGCGGCGGACAATTGATGCTGTTGGCGGCGGTGCGCGGGGGCGTCAATGGGTTGATGGGCGAAGTGCTGGAGACGCATATCCGATTTCACCTGGTGGACGGGGTCAAAGAGCAGATTGCCCCGGAACTGGCCGAGGACCTTATCGACCTGGTGCGCGCCTACTTGAAGTGAAGACGGTGAACAGTCTCTTCCGCCGATTTACTGCAGGTTTGCTTCATAATGCCTTGCGATTCTTACTTATGGTAGTGGGTGTATGGAACTGGAATTGTTAAGGTTCGGTTGATTTGAAAGAGAGGGTCCGAAACAGGAGGGAGGGCCGCCGCGTGCAGATAGAAACTGTCTGTGGGGTGGCCCTTGATTTGATTGTGCTCCCATGCCTTTCGGCTTCAGAGGGAATCTGAAGCCGCGGGGCCTTCGCTAATTTTTGCCGAAGGGCCGAGCGTCAAAGAACAACTCATTACGCACAATCAGGTCATCCTTGAAGGTAATCAGCGCTGCTGTGCGGCAAACTCCGAGGGGCTCACCGAAATCCATGTCATACGCCAGCATGGCTTGATTGTCGTGACCGAAGTGGGCACGCACCTCAATGTTTTTGATGGCCGGCAGGAGGCGCTGGGCGGCGTCAAGCACGGACTGCCTTCCGGTTAGATTCTCCATAGGTGTGGCGAGGTGAATATCCGGGTGGAGATGACGGCCCATCTCCGTGAGGTCCTTGCGGTTCATTGCCTGGTAGTAAGCGACTGCCGTATCTATGCCGGATTCGATCGAAGCTGTCATTGCCTTCCTCCTTATTTTCTGGGATGCTGTTCGCGGTTAATTTGTTGAACTGGTGTGCCAGCCGGGGTTGGTCCATTGGCCGTCGCGAAGGACGAAGATTTCGCTGGAGCGGCCGGTGGATATGGAACGCTTGCCATTGGTTTCGATTTCGTACAGGTAATTGCTCCAGACAATGGCGACGTCGCCAAAGTGCTGGACCTCAGTGTGGGGGAACTCAAGACGGATCAACTTGCCGCCCTGGGACTGGAACTCAGCTGCGCCTTGGAAGACGTCAGCCTGGTGTTCCCAGTTTGTTTCGCCGCCGCTCATCACAATGGTTTCCGGGGGCACCAGCTTGTGAAGCACTGCGGTATCGTTTGCAAACCACGCGCGCCAAACCTGCTCACGCACTGAGAGCAATTGCTGGTCATCCTGATTTTGTGCGGCGAGCGTAGAGGGGCCGAGGCAGGCCAAGGATAGAAGCGCGATGAGGATGAAATGGGTCGTCTTGAATTTCATGACGATGTTTTCCTTTCTGATGCCGGGAGGCTAATCCCGTTGTGTTTGATAGCGCACAGCGATAGTAAAGCGGCCGCGCCTGAGGCTGAGAATACCGAGTAGTCCATGGGCGACTTGAGCCCGAAGGAGATTGCCATCGCGGTGCCGAACAAGGCAAGCAAAATGGCGGCGGCAAGCGCGACCCAGCGCGGCCATAGTCCCAGGATCAGCAGTATGCCGAGCGTGGTCTCAAGGGTTGTGGCCGCCCATGCGACAAGCGGAATGACAGCTGTCGGCAAGAACGAATTGACTTCCGCAGTGTATTGAAGGAAGCCGGCAAAATGCTTCAGGTCGAGTGTTCGGTCCCAAATGCCGAAGCGCGAAGCCACGGCCGAGAGGAACGCGGAACCCAACGCGACGCGCACATAAACGACGATCCATCGCTCCCAGTTAACTCTTCGTATATTCACTTCTCTCCTGGCTGAGCCACTGTGCTTACATCTGTGCTCAAAGGCGCGGTATGGTCGCAGACGAAGAATGCCAGCAAGCTTGCCGGTTGGGTCTGGCTCGCATTTGCCGAGACAAGATGCACCCCGTTTGGCGGTTCGTAGAAACTCTCGCCCGCTCGCACTAACGCTTCCGGCTCTCCTTTAACTTGGGTACGGATGGTCCCCTCAAGCACATATCCGATTACGGCGCATGGGTGGCTGTGGGGATACGATGACTCACCGGGACCATAGTTTACTTGGATTACTGTGGCCTGGAGCTGGCTGCCGTCCAGTTTTGGCAGTGCGTGAGAGAACGCGACCTTGACGCGCTGCTTTGATGCGGGAAGGGCGGTTGGGTTTTGAAGCTGCGCTTGCAGTGCCGGCTCACCGGCTCCAATGAGCAAGACAGTTAACCCAATGAGTAAAGTTGCGACGGACTTCATTGATCCGCTCCTTTCATTGCATTCTCGACTTGTTTGAGGTTACGCCATAGTGGACCAATCACAAGATCCATTTATGCTATTCGTGGTGGACCACTTCTATGTCCAAGCGAACCTCTTCTTTCGAACTCGTACTTCCGGCACGCGGCGCTGGAACGACCGCGCACCGTTGGTTGTTTTCGTCTCTGCGCGCTGACCTAGTGGAGGGGCGGTTGCGCCCCGGGATGCGACTTGGATCGACGCGCGAATTGGCAAAGCAGTACGGGCTGTCGAGGGGAACAGTGGTCGAGGTCTTCGACCAACTCAAGGCGGAGGGATACCTGGAATGCAGCGTGGGCTCAGGGACCTATGTGAGCAAGGTGTTGCCCGATGAACTGTTCCAGGTGGTGGGCAAGACCGACGGAGGTAAGCAGACGGCGCAGGGACGCACGAAAGAGGTCATGAGTGACTACGGCAGGCGCGTGCGGCCGTTTGGAAATCTCGAGGCCCGGCCCAGCCGCGCATTCAGGGCCAACTTGCCTGCGCTGGATTTGTTCCCAACAACACTTTGGACGCAGATTGCGGTGAGGCGGTTGCGGCGCGCGTCAATGAACCTGCTGATGGCTTGTGATCCGATGGGGCATGTTCCTCTTCGCGAAGCTGTGGCCAGCTACCTGAGCACGTCGCGCGGGGTGCGGTGCGAGGCAGGGCAGGTGGCGATAGTCTCTGGCGTCCAGGAGGCTATCGACTTGACCGCGCGGCTGGTTCTGAATCCGGGAGATCGCGTGTGCATGGAAGAGCCCGGCTATCCGGGTGCAGTGGCAGTGTTCAGGGCCGCGGGTGCGAGGATCTCTGGATTGCCTGTAGACGATGAGGGGATGGTTCTGCAGCGAGCGGCGATGCGTGGAGCGCGGCTGGTTTACGTCACGCCGGGACATCAGTTTCCGCTTGGAATCACCATGAGCCTGGGGCGGCGTTTGCAATTGCTGGATTGGGCAGCTAAGCCTGGCGGGCTGATTCTTGAAGACGACTATGACAGCGAATACCGCTACGCCGGACGCCCGGTGCCTGCGCTGCAGGGTCTTGACCGCCGCGGATTAGTTCTATTTACAGGCAGCTTCAGCAAGGTCCTGTTTCCCTCGCTGCGCTTGGGCTACCTGGTGGTTCCGCCTGACCTGGTCGACAGCGTGTCCGCGATGATATCAATCACCAGTCGTCACGCGCCCCTGCTGGAGCAGGCGATTCTGTGCGATTTCATTACCGAGGGGCACTTTGGCCGTCACTTGCGCCGCATGCGGCAGGTGTATGCGGAACGGCATTCGGCGCTGTTGGAGGCTGCGCGGGAGAGACTTGTCGGGCTGATTGAAATTATTGGAATTGAGGCGGGATTACAGACGGCGGCCTGGATCTCAAGCGGCCTCACAGGCACCGCTGTTGCCGTCGCGGCAGCAAAGCACAATGTGGAGGTGACGGCTCTGAGTGAGTACTGGCAGGGGAAAGTTTTGCGCGAAGGAATGCACCTGGGGTTTGCCGCGGTGGATGTAAAGGAGATCCGGCGTGGGGTGAGAGAGCTTGCCATCGCGATGGAAGAGGCGCTGAAAGTTGCTGTGCGCGGCGGCCACACGGCGAGTGCGGAATGAACGAGCTGGGAGAATGTTAAGGTCTGGTTGATTTGCACAAAAGGACCGAACGCGATTCCAGCGTTAATGAAAGCTGGGAGCCTCCTGATTTGGTGGAATGCTGCGCCTTCCTTCGGCGATATGGTCAACCGCTAGCGCTTCGGAATGCAAAAAACTTCTCGCTCGCGTAAGTTGCTGTATCGTGCAG
>Ga0187847_10002596_pt1 | contig 14497 bp, 10 predicted proteins | sample June2016WEW_4_10_FD_132458 | JGI IMG/M metagenome (GOLD analysis project Ga0187847, IMG submission 132458) | Peatland microbial communities from SPRUCE experiment site at the Marcell Experimental Forest, Minnesota, USA - June2016WEW_4_10 | ecosystem: Environmental > Terrestrial > Soil >...
GCTTTCACGCGTTGAAGGTCGCCCTGGAATCGAAACCGGGCTATACGATCGAAGCGCGCCACGGGTATTACGCGCCGGCACATCCGGAGGACGCAGCCGCCACTGCCCGGCGCGAGGTCGAAGACGCCGTGTTCTCGCGCGAGGAGATGAGCGATCTGCCGGTCCAGCTGCACACGCAGTTTTTCAAAGGGCCGGCCGGGACGGCCACAGTTACCGTGCTGGCTCACCTCGATCTGAAGAACATGAAGTTCCGCAAGGCGGATGGCCGCAGTATCGATAACGTGACGGTGGCATCGGTGCTGTTTGACCGCAACGGGAACTACGTGGACGGCGTGGTGAAGCACCTCGACTTTCGCTTTCGGGATGAGTCGCTGCAATACCGGCTGGCGCAGGGAGTCACGGTGCGGATGGGACTGGAGGCGAAGCCGGGTTCGTATGCGGTGCGGCTGGTGGTGCGGGACACCGAGGGCCAGCTGATGTCTGCGGTCAACGGCACGGTGGAAATACCCTAGCGTTTTAAACGTGGAGAGGCGTGGCGCACGGCCTACGGATTCGGATGGGCGGCGCCGGATGGCTCGGAAGAGGCTGGCGGGGAAAAGGGCCCGTCGGTCAGACTGAAGTTGCGCCAGCAACGGCCGTCATACTATAGGAGGAAAGAAAGGCATCGGTATGAGAACTCTTGGACTCGTCGGACTCATTTTCCTGGCGGCGACGGCGGCCTCCTCCCAGCAAGACCAGCCGGCCGCCAATGTCGGCACGGTGATACGAACCGAAACCAAGCAGGTGCTGGTGGATGCGGTGGTGACGGATAAGAAGGGCAACTACGTTCCTGACCTTTCGCAGAAAGATTTCAAAGTGTGGGAGGACGGCAAGGAGCAGCCCATCCGGAGTTTCTCTTACGAAGCCGAAGGGTCTTCACCCAACGGCGCGCAGAAACACTACCTGGTCCTCTTCTTCGACAACTCGACGATGAGTTTCGGCGACCAGGCGGTGGCGCGGCGTGCGGCGGGCAAGTTTGTCGAGGCCAACGCCGGGCCCAACCGCTACATGGCGGTGGTCAACTTTTCCGGCGGCGTTCAGGTGGCGCAGAATTTTACGGCTGACGCCGAGCGATTGAAGCAGGTGGTCAGTGGAGCGAAGTTCGCCAACGTGGATCCGAACGCGGGAACCATGACCGTGGGCGGCGATGCCTCCGCGCCGGTCGTCCCGGCGCTGGGCAGCGGAGTGCCCAGCTTGACGGGGAATATGGAAGCCGAGTTCGGGCAGCGCGATCTACTGCTGGGACTGCGCTCGATCGCCAAGGGACTGGAGTCGGTGCCGGGACGCAAGATCCTGGTCCTGTTCACGGAAGGCTTTCCACTCACGGTGGAGATGCGGTCGGAGCTGACCCTGGTCACGGACACCTGCAGCAAAGCGAATGTGGCGATCTATCCAATCGATGTGCGCGGCCTGGTGGCGACGCCGGCGATAGGGCCTGGAGCAATGCCCGGTATTCCGCACGGTGCTTTGAACCCGACAGCGCCGCGCGGTGGAATCCTGGCGGCATTGGGGCTGGGCGGCAGTTCCGGGCTGGTACGGCCCGCCGCGTTTTTCCAGCGCGGCCCCGGAGGCTCGCCGGGAGGCGGCACGGGCGGCCCGCCGTCGGGCGGCACAGGGTCGCCGTCGCCGGGCGGTTCCAAGCCGGGAGGCGGGACCCCGGCTCCGTCTCCATCGCCGACCCGCGGACCTACGGGCACTACCGGTGGAGGCACCCCAGCGCGCGGGGGCCAGACGAATAGCGGCACCAATCCCAACTACACCACGCCGCCGCGGATTATCGTTCCCCAGCCGCCGTCTTCGGCTTCCACCAATCAGGAGTTCATGTACATGCTGGCCGACGGAACCGGCGGATTCGTGATCGTCAATACCAACGATCTGCTGGGCGGCCTGGAAAAGATCGGCAAGGAGCAGAACCAATACTACCTGCTCGGATACACGCCGCCGGACACCCAGGAGGGAAGCTGCCACCTTCTGAAAGTGAAAGTAGAGCACGGCGGCTATATCGTGCGGGCCCGCACCGGCTATTGCAACGTGCGACAGATGGACCTGCTGGCGGGCAAACCGGCCGAGCGCGACCTGGAGTCGCGAGCGGCAGCAGATGTCGCCGGCACGGTCAAGAACGCCGCCATGCTGACGCCGTTCTTTTATCTTTCCCCCAACGCGGCGCGCCTCGATCTGGCGCTCGAGATTCCGTCGGATTCTATCCAGTTCACCAAGGTGAAAGGACACCAGCACGCCGACGTCAACATCCTGGGGATTGCGTACAGCTCCAGCGGGGCGGTTGGCGCGCGCTTCAGCGACACGGTCAAACTGGACTTCGCCGACAAGAAGGAGCTCGAGGCCTTTCTGCAAAAGCCCTTCCTGCACTATGACAACCAGTTCGACGTGGCGGCCGGCTCCTATGACCTGAAGGTGCTCTTCAGCTCGGGAGGCGACCAGTTCGGCAAGCTGGAGAAGAACCCACTGACGATTGACCCCTATGACGGCAAGGGTTTGTTCATCAGCGGGGTCGCGCTGAGCACCGACTTCCGCAAGGTGAGTGAGTCCGATACGGACATGGACGCTGCCTTGTTAGACGGCCGCGCGCCGCTGGTAGCTCTCGGCATGCAGATCACCCCGGGTGGCACCAACCGCTTTAAGAAGTCGGACAACGCAGTCTGCTATATGGAGGTTTACGAACCGCTCTTGCGGAGCGGAGAGCCGGCCCCGGATGCGCCAGCGCCTGCAGGGGACGCTGCCAAGCCCGCTGCGCCTGCCACCGGGGTGACGATCGAAATCCGCTTGCTGGACGCGAAGACCGGTGATCAGAAGAGCAATTCGGGCGCAATGGAGATCAGCAAGTATGCCAAGCCGGGCAACCCTGTTATCCCGGTAGCATTCCGTTTGCCGGTGCAAGGGCTCCCTCCCGGGTCCTACATCGCCGAATTTCGCGCCGCCGACATTACCCATAAGCCGGTTTCGCGCAAAGTGCCGTTTGACGTGGTGGAGTAGGGCCGCGAGAATCGGATGCGCCGAACGAATTGGAGGAGAGTCACCATGCCGACTTCGACGGCGGCCGGATTCAGAATTTGCCTTGCGGCTGCGTGGGTTGTTGCAGGTTCACTGCCCGCTCTGGCCGAGCAGAGCCCACCGGTGACCGGCGCGGCTCCGGTTCCAGCCCAGATCCTCTCCGCGAAGCGGGTGTTTATCTCCAACGCAGGAGTGGACGGCATCGCTTTTGCAGCCGTTAAACGAGCTGGCGACCCGAACCAGCCGTACGACCAGTTCTATGCGGCGATGAAGAACTGGGGGAGATTTGATATCGTTGGAGCCCCGTCGGACGCGGAGTTGATTTTTGAAATACGGTTCAGCGCCCCTCTTTCCGATTGCGGCGCCGTGGCGAGCTATCAACCTCTGCTGGCCCTGACGATCCTGGACACCAAGACTCGCTTCATCCTCTGGTCGCTCGGTGAACCAGTGGAGGGCGCGATCCTGAAGAAGACCTGGGAAAAGAACTTCGATCAGGGAGTTTCGAACCTGATGGCCGATCTGAAAGCGCTGGCGGCTCCCCAACCCGCCGCCGGCGGCGGCAGCCAATAGGACGAATCGCCATCCGAAAGTCCTGCTACAGCGCCGCTTCGATGGCGGCCCGCAGGTCGGCCTCTTTGGTGTAGCCGTCGAAGCGTTTGGCGAGTTTTCCAGAGCGGTCGAACACGAGGGTCACCGGGAAATTCTCGACTGCGTATTTCCTGCCGGCCTCCGCGGAGCCTAGCGCTACCGGATAATCCATCGGATGCCTGGCCAGAAACGGCTTGACGATCTCCGCGCCTTCCTCGTCCATGGCCACACCAACCAGCGCGAGCCCTTTGGGCGACAAGTCGTGGTACAAGCGGTTGAGTTCGGGCAGCTCCTGAATGCAAGGCACGCACCAGGTGGCCCAGAAATCGAGCACCAGCACTTTGCCGGCGCCGTTGATCGGGCGGCCATCGAGCGCGGTCAGTTCCACCGCGCTTCCCCCGGAGGCGCCCGGGGTGACCGGATCGGCCGGCACGGCCGCTTTGTCTAAGAACGCCAGGAAATCCGGCGCATTGGTGGTGCGGCCCTCAAATGTCGCAACGACGGTTTCATCCGGCCGCACAATGGCATAATACGGTTCGGCAACGGTGCCAAACCTGGTCTCTTCCAGCTTCTCGTTGGCCTCGCTGACGGCGTCGGTGCGGTCGGTGAAAAGCTCGACCAGCACGAATCGTTCGAGGGCGGCGGCGATTTCGGGGCGGCGAAGCATGTTGGCTTCCATCCAGTGGCAATTGGCGCAGGCTACACCGGTGAAGTTGATGAACACCAGTTTGCCTTCGCGGCGGGCCTGCTGGAGCGCGGCCTGATACTGATCCCTGAGCCACTGCGGCCCGCTCCGGGCGCCGGCGGCGGAGGCGCGCTCGGCGGGGGCGGGAACGTACGCATCCAGGTCGCCCAACTTGCCGCCGGACATGCCGGGGACGAGGGTGACCGCGAAAATCAGGAACAATGCGCCGATGGTGAGTCGCCCCAAACCGAGTGGCTCGTCCGGTTTGATCCCTTCCAGGCGCAGCAGTCCTAGAAGGTAAAGGCCGGCCATGGCAAACAGCACGATCCATGCCGCCAGGAAGCGCTCGCGAGTGATCCATCCCCAGCCGAGCGTCTGATCCACCGCGCTGAGGTACTTCAGGCTGGCGGCCAGGATCACGAATCCCATCACGATCTTGACCCGCGCCAGCCAGCCGCCGCTGCGCGGCAGCTTCTTGAGCAGCGGCGGAAACAGCGCCAGCAGGAAGAACGGCAGCGCCAGGCCGGCCGCGAAGGTGACCATGCCGGCCAGCGGCCGCAGGCGACCGCCCGAAACCGATGCCGCCAGCAGAGTTCCCACGAACGGCCCCACGCAAGCGAACGACGCGAGCGAAAAAGTCAGGCCCATGAGCAGCGTTCCAACGAAACTGCCGCTGCCGGAAGCCTGGTTCAGCCGCGTCAGCACGGATGACGGAATGGTGATCTCAAACGCGCCCAGCAGGCTCAGCGAAAAAGCGATAAACAGCGTCGCGATGAAGCCGTTGACCCAGGGACTGGCGCCTAGCTGCACTACTCCTACCGGCCCCAGCACGGCCGCCGTCAGCAGCCCCAAGCCCGAGAAGAGCACGATGATTCCCAGGCAGAAGACCACGGCTTGCAGGACCGCGTCGCTGCGCGCACCCGATTGGCGGTTGAGGAAGTACGACATGGTGATGGGAATCATCGGGAAAACGCACGGCGTGAAGATGGAGGCGAGGCCGAAGCCGAAGGCGGCAAGCAAGAACAGGGTCCAGCTTTGGTTGGAAGCGGAGGATGCCGAGGAGACGGCAGGCGCGGCAACGGGCCTAGGCGGTTTGACCTCGGCTAAACCGGAGAGGACCATGCCACTGACGTTCGCGGTGGGATCGACCGTGAGATTCGCGGTCCCCGACCACTTTCCAGGGACGCACGTGGTGTCGTTGCAGGTTTGGAAGCGGGCGGCGATTTCCAGTGTAGTGTTGCCTGCCGGCGCATCGGGCCGCGTCTCGATTACCAGCCCGAACGTCGCGGCACCCTCAAACGTTTCGGTCTCACTATTGAAGTTGGGATCGAACGCGCGCTTAGGCGCACTCTGATAGAGGCGCGTGCGGGCCACCACGGCGTTTGGCGCCAGAGTAAAAGATGTGGGGATTCCGGCCGGAGAGGACGCGGCGTAAAGATGCCAGCCGGGATCGATGGCGGCGTTGATTCGCAACATGGCGGGGTGTCCGCGCCCAACGGCGGCCGGCGGCTCGGATACGCTCCAGACAACATGCTGCTGGGCGCCGGACGCGGCAGTGGCAAGCAGAAGGAAGAGTGCCAAGCCTGGCGCGAATTGCCGACAGGCAGGACAGATCATCGGTTTCAGTGGTCTGTCATCCGTCGCCGCATCACGCCGCTTCGACAGACGACACAACCCGATCGTCTGTCCTACCTTGCGCCCGCCAATCACGGCACTTTCACAGCGGCCATCTTTTCGGAAGCCGAGGCCCGCAGCTCCTCTTCGATCCGCTGGTTGACCTTGCCTTCGGAAAACTCGGACGCCACGCGAATGGCGTTGCGGATGGCTTTGCCATTGGCCCGGCCGTGGCTGATGATGCAGACGCCGCGCACGCCCAAGAGCGGCGCTCCGCCGTATTCGGAGTAGTCGAGCCGCTTGCGGAAATCGTTGAGCGCGGTACGCGAGAACACGTATCCGATCTTGGCGGAAATGGTGGCTTCAAGCGACTCGCGCAGAGTATGTTTCACCAGGTCGGCGACGCCTTCGCTGACCTTCAGCGCCACATTGCCCGTGAAGCCGTCGCATACCACGACGTCTACGTCGCCGCCATAAATGTCGCGGCCTTCCACGTTGCCGACGAAATTCAGATTGAGATTCTTCAAGAGCGGCCACGCGGCGCGCGTCAGGTCGTTGCCTTTGTGCTCTTCTTCGCCGATGGACAGCAGGCCCACCCGCGGCCGGTCGCGCTTGACGATGATGCGCGCGTAGATTTCACCCATCACCGCGAACTGCGCCAGCATGCGCGGCGAACAGTCCACGTTGGCACCGACGTCGAGCACGATGACCGGATGGGTTGGTCCCTTGGAAGTGGGGAAGAGGCCGGCCAGTGCCGGCCGCGTCACGCCGGGCACTACGCCTTGAACGATTTTCGCCGTGGCCATTACGGCGCCGGTGTTGCCGGCCGACACTAACCCGGCGGCCCGGCCATCGCGCACCAGGCGGGACGCCACCTTCAGTGAGCTGTCCCTTTTGGTGCGGACCGCCTGGGTGGGGTCCGTCATGGTCACGCGCTCACTGGCGTGCACCACCTCGATCGGGAGCTCGCCGTGGTCGTCGTACCTGGAGAGTTCCTGCCGGACCACGTCTTCCTGGCCCACCAGGATCACCTTCACGCCCAATTGCCGGGAGGCCAGAACCGCACCCTCCACTTCGGCCTTGGGGGCGTGGTCTCCGCCCATTGCATCCAACGCAACGGTCAGCATTTGTGAACCGGAGTTACTCCTGAGCGACTTCGACTACTTCGCGGCCCTTGTACTGCCCGCAATGCGGGCATGCGCGGTGCGGCAGCTTGGGTTCGTGACAGTTGGGACATTCCGAAAGGCCCGCCGGTTTCAGCGCGTCATGTGCGCGCCGCGTCGCGGTCCGTCTTTGGGAGTGTCTACGTTTGGGATTAGGCATATCTCGTCAACCTTCTATAGTCTTCTCAACACAGAGCCGCGGTCCGGGAAACTCCGGGGGCCGTTTCCGGCTAAGGAATCTCCAGATTCCTGAGTGCGCCCCAGCGGCCCACGGCGTCTTCCATCTTACAATTGCAGGCGGCTTGATTCCGGTTTTGGCCGCATTGCGGGCAAATACCCTTGCAATCTTCGCTGCAGATCCGCTGCATCGGCAATGCTAACAGAATCTGCTCCCGGAGGACATCTTCCAGTTCAATCCCCCCGCCCTCATAAAACCCGATTTCCGACTCGGCTTCGTCGATACCGACTTCTTCCTCGCGCGCAATCGACGCCATCGGCTGGTAATACAAATCGAAGCTGGCATCGAGCGGATAGCGCGTTCGTTCCAGACAGCGATCACAGGCCGCCACCACCTCCACGCTATAACGCCCCTGAATGCGGACTTCGCCCGACGAATTCGGCACCAGCGCCGCCTCGCCTGCCGCGCGCAGCGGCGAATCCTGTTCTAATTCGTCCCCTGCAAAATCGATCTGCCCGGCGCGGAAGGTTTCGTCGAAACGAATCTTCCGCACTTCCATCTCTTTGACGCTCAAAAACATAACCAGACGGAGGTTGCGCGGAAACCACCCCATTATAGCAGCAGGCGGGGCCTTTTCTGCGAAATGGGAGCGGCGATCGACGCGGGCGAGGCGGCTGGCGGATACTGGTGACTCAGGAGGATCTGCGGTGTCGATGCACTTTTTTGTCCGTTTCGAACCAAAGCCGGGGAAGGAGGCGGAATTTCGCGAAGCGATGCTGCGGAACGTCGTGCCCGCGCGGGCCGAAGCGGGTTGTCTGGCGATTCGCACCTTTGAGTCGATCCGGGAGCCGATTACGTTCGCAATTCACTCCGAGTGGGTAGACGAAGCTGCTTTCGAACTGCACGCGCAATTGCCGCACACGATGCGTTTCCTGGAGGCGGCGGGCAGGCTCCTCACCCACCCCGTGCAGGGGCTGCGCACGCGGGAAATCGCCTAACCGGGTATTGTGCAAGCGGGTTAAACTCTGGGGCTGAGGAGACAGACAATGCATCGGCCCTATGCGTGTCCCTGCGAACCGGTTGGTTGTTGCTGTGTGCCGCGGCTGTGGCTGTGGCCGCGGACCAGGTGAAGGTGGAAGGCGGCATTCTCGAAGGGATCACGGCGGCGGATCCGGCCGTGAGGATCTTTGAAGGCGTGCCATATGCCGCGCCTCCGGCGGGCGCATTGCGCTGGCAGGCACCGCAGCCCGCGACTCCGTGGACGGGCGTGCGCAAGGCGGATCAGTTCGGTGCCCGGTGTTACCAGGCACCCGTTTTCTCCGACATGATTTTTCGCGATAAGGGCATCAGCGAAGACTGCCTCTATCTGAACGTCTGGACGCCCGCGCCAGCTCCTAAGAAGCGCCTGGCGGTGCTGGTGTATTTTTACGGCGGCGGTTTCGCAGCCGGAGCCAGCGATGAACCGCGGTACGACGGAACGAACTTCGCCAAGAAGGGGCTGATCGTGGTGACCGCCAATTACCGGCTCGGCGTGTTCGGTTTTGTCGCGCATCCGGCACTCACCGCCGAGTCCGCGCACAGGGCATCAGGCAATTACGGCCTGCTCGACCAGGTGGCGGCGTTGCAGTGGGTGCAGCGCAACATCGCGGCGTTTGGCGGCGACCCGGGCAAGGTGACCATCGGCGGCGAACCTGCGGGGTCGGCGTCGGTGAGCGCTCTGATGGCATCTCCGCTGGCTGCCGGACTGTTCCGCGGGGTCATCGGTGAAAGCGGCGGCATGTTCAATACCGGCGGTGTTCTGGCGGGGCTGCCGCTGGAAAAGGCGGAGAAGATGGGAGTCGAGTTCGCCACCGCGCTGGGGGCCAAAACTCTCGCCGAAATGCGCGCTGCGCCGGCGGAAGACGTTCTGAAGGCGTCCACCAAGAACGTTGCAGTGCGTTTCGGGCCGATCATCGACGGCTATTTCCTACCGGCGGAGCCGAAGGCGATTTTTGCGGCCGGAAAGCAGAACCGCGCGGCGCTACTGGCGGGCTGGAACGCCGACGAGGTGCGCGGCTCGGTGCTGGGAGCAAACAAACCCACCGCCGCATCCTTTCCAGACGTGCTGAAGAAACAGTTCGGCGACAAGGCCGGCGAGGCCGCGAAGGTGTATGCCGCCTCCAACGACGATGAAGCTGTGGCCTCGGCGGGCGATCTGGCCGGGGATACCTTCATTGCGTACTCCACCTGGAAGTGGATGGAAATGGAGGCCGCCACCGGGCAGGAGCCGGTGTACCGGTTCCGCTTCGACCGTCCCGTGCCGCTGCCGGAAGGCATGCCCAGTCCCGGCGGCGTGAAGGGCCTGGCCGGACATTCCTGGGAGCTGGAATATGTGTTTGGAGAGCTGGATTCCAAGAAGGCCGCCTGGGGGCCGGAAGACCGAAAGACGTCCGAGGAGGTGGCCGGCTATTGGGCCAGCTTCATCAGGACCGGCAACCCCAACGGCGGCGGCCTGCCCAAGTGGCCCGCCTTCAACAAGACCCACGAAGTGATGCATCTGGATGCCGCCAGCCACGCTGCCCCCGAAGAGCATCGGGATCGGTATGAGTTTCTGGATAGCTTCTATACGGGCGGGGAAACCAAATAAGCACCCCCAGTGGCGCACGCACTGGTGCGCCATGCCACTTAGTTTTCTCATTGCCTGGCAGCTGCGTAGATTGTGGGGCAGACGCCCTCGTCTGCAGCCGGCCCACTGGCCGGCTCCTGGGTGCGGGGCGCGTGCTTCGATCTTGGAGAAGCAGCGGGACGAGGGCGTCCCGCGCACACCAGGGGGTCTGCCCCACGGGGTTTTGCCGCATTCCCGGTCTTGCGAAAACTAAGTGGCATTGCGCGATGGTGCATTCGCGTCCGCTCCTGGGGGCGCCAAGTGCGCCACAGGGCTGCGGAGATGGGGCGAGGGCCTTGTCCTCTATTAGTTTCTCAGTGCAAGATCCGGGGGCAACTCGTGGTGGTCACTTCGGCTACTATGATCGTGAGCTTACATGATGCCGGAGGATCACTTTGTCGTGGATCATCTCCCGGTGTCGGTGTACCCGACACGCGGAGCGCTAGGCCGGGCAAGCGCATCGGCGGCGTCAGCCATCCTCCGGGCCGCGATCGAGCGCGAGGGGAGCGCTGCGGTGGTCTTTGCGGCGGCGCCGTCGCAAAATGAGTTCCTCGCCCAGTTGCGCGCGGACTCCTCGATCGAGTGGCGGCGCGTTACGGCATTCCATCTGGACGAATACGCAGGGATCTCCGCCTCACACCCGGCCTCGTTTCGCCGTTTCTTGCGCGAGCGCCTCTTCGACCATGTGCCGGTGGCCGCGTTTCACGAACTGGCAGGCGACGCTGCCGACCTGGAGGCGGAAGCTGATCGCTACCAGCGGCTCCTATTGGCACAGCCGCCCGTCCTGGTCGCGCTGGGAATCGGCGAGAACGGCCACCTGGCATTCATCGACCCAAGCGAATGCGATTTCGAGGATCCAAACAGCGTCCGCATCGTCAACCTGGACGATGTTTGCCGTCTACAGCAGGTCCACGACGGTTCCTTCCAGCGCGTGGAAGACGTGCCGCGGCGCGCTCTATCGCTGACGGTGCCGTTCTTCCTGCGGACGCCGCACGCTGTGGTAACTGTGCCCGGGGCGGCGAAGAGCCGGGCAGTACGAGACGCGCTGGAGGGCCCGGTCGAGCCGAGCTGTCCCGCATCGGCACTGCGGAAGCATCCGGCCGCTCAGCTTTTCCTTGATCGGGATTCCGCCGCCTTACTGCAGCGTTATCACGCCTGAGATTCTGGATGCTTACTACCGGGAAGAGTTCGACACTGCACGCCATCTTAACGGACGTCCACTTCTGGGTACCGGTGGTGGTGCTCGTCTTGGGCACCGCGCTCCTGTTGGTGTTGAGGTGAAGCTGTGAGCGAAGCCATGCAGATTGCGCGGAATCCTTCCAGCCGTTCCCTTCATCGCCTGGGCGTGGTTTGCGGCCTGGCCGCGGGCGCGTGGCTCGGGGGGGCGGAGGCTCCGGTCAAGCTGGTGACGATGGGCTACTCGCCCTTCCTTATTTCGCTTGGCATGGTGGCAGGCGTGTTCGTTGCCCGCTGGACCGTGCCGATGGCGCTCAAAGGCACCAGCTATGTATGGCTGGACCTCAAGGAGAAGCCCCACCTGATCGTGTGGGCCGTGCTGGCGGGGATGTTGTGGGCGGTGGCCAACACGCTGACGGTTTTCGCGATCCGAAACGTGGGGTTGTCTATCGCGTTCCCATTATGGAATATCAACAGCCTGGTGGGGCTGTTCTGGGGCTGGCTGCTGTTCAACGAGCTGCGCGGGTCGAGCGCGCGTGAACGATTCAAGGTGCTGGGCGGGGCGGCGGCGATTGTGGCCGGTGCGTGCCTGCTGGCATACGCCACGGAGCAGCGTTCCGGGACGGCGCCGCAGCGCGCCGCGCTGGGGATTCTGGCGGCGCTGGGCGCCGGCATGCTCTGGGGCACGATGTACATTCCGTATCGCAAAGCGTACCTCAGCGGCATGAACCCGCTCTCGTTCGTCACCGTTTTCACCTTGGGCGAACTGGGGACCACCCTGACATTAGCCACCGTGTACCACGGGGGGTTCGGAGCGCTGGGGGCGGCGCTGGCGAAAGCGGAGCCGGCTTTCTTCTGGCTCTTTCTCGGCGGTTTTTGCTGGGTGCTGGGCGATCTGTTCCAACAATACGCGGCCAAATATATCGGCATAGGCCGCGGCATTCCGCTTTCCAACACCAACCAGCTTTGGGGACTAGCCTGGGGCGCGCTGGTGTTCGGCGAACTGGCTGGATTGGGGTTCGCCGCGCAGGCCCTGGTCATCGCGGGCAGCTTGATCATGATCGCGGGCGCTGCGGCGATCGGCTTCGCCGAGGCACAGGGCGGGGAACAGCTTTCGCGGAGGAATGCGGTAGAGCGCGAATGCAACCGCTATGGCCTGAATTTCGCGCGCGTGGAAGCGACGCTGGAGGGCGCCGATCCGCTTTCCGACGACGGACCCAGGCGTCACTGGTGGGAGGCGGTCGTGGTGCTGGCTGCGGCCGGCGTCTTCGTTTACCTGGCGGCAGGGGCCAAACGGCAGGCAATTCCGTTCCATACCGGCTGGATGGTGGCGCTCGCGGCAGCCTCGCTGGTCATGCTGACTGCCAGCGGCATTCTGCTCTGGAAGCGAACCCGCTTTTCGTAATTCTCCGATCGAGGATTATTGCTCGCGGAGCAGTCTGGCCGGATCGACGCGCAGCGCGCGCCGCACGGGGCCGGCGACCGAAAGCAAGCCGGTCAGCAGCATGGTCAGCGCAACGGCAGCAAGCAGCAGCGGGTCCTGTGCGGAGGCCTGATAGACGATGGCGGAGAGCAGCCGGCTCGCCATGGCGCCCAGCACAATGCCGACCAGAGAGCCGCTCCCGAGCAGGATCAGCATGCGGCCCAGCGCGGTGGAGAGAATCTGTTGTGCCTGCGCGCCGAGCGCGACGCGAAGGCTCAGCTCGCGCAGTCGCTTGGTGACCGTATAGGAGGCGAGGCCGAAGGTGCCGGCGATCGAAAGCAGGAGCCCAAAAGCGCCAAAGAGTCCGAGGGCGACGGTAGCCACCTGGGAGGGAAAGAAGCTCAGCGAAAGCTGGCTGGTCCAGGGGCCCGATTCCCGAATCGGAACGGCCCGGTCAAGATCGCGAACCGCCTTGCGAATGGCGGCGACCATATCGGCCTTGTCGCGCCGCGTCCGGACGATGAGCGCCGTACTTGTGCTGCCATTCTGCGAGATCGGCAGCAGGACGGCGGCTTTCGGATCTTCGCTGATGGTGAACTGCTTTCCATCCGCCATCACGCCCACGATCTGGACTGACTCGCCGGCGCGGTTCTTAAAGTACCGGCCGACAGCGTGTTCGGAATGGAACAGACGCCGGGCGAACTCTTGATTCACAATGGCAACCGCCGGGGTATTCGCAGTATCGGCGATGCTTACATCGCGTCCCGCCAGCAGCGGTATCCCGGCTGCGGCCAGGTATCCCGGCGACACTTCATAGGAAAAGGCATCAAATGCCTTGCCGGAGGGTGTGAAATTCACTGTTTGCTGAGAGAAGACAGCAGACACGGAAGCGTCGAGGCCGAGCGGTGTGGAGTTCGCGTAGCCTGCCGCCTCCACTCCTGGGAATTGCGCGACCTTCTCCAGCAGCTGGCGCTGGAAATGATCGGTGGCGGCAGGGTTGGTATAAGAGGCCTGACTCAGATCGAATTGCGTCCGCACCACGTTTCGCGGTTGGAAACCCAGGTCCATGGTCAAGGTTCTGCCCAAGCCGCGCAGCGAGACAAAGGCAGCCGTCACGGTGACGCAGCAGAGCGCAATCTGTGCCGCCAGCAGAACATCGCGGAGCGCCCAGCGGCGCCCAGCGAAGGATTGGCTTCCGCCGCTCTTGATCGCGTCATTTGGGTCCGTCTTGAAGATCTGCCACAGTGGCATGATCCCAAAGACTACGCCGGCGAAGAGCGTGATCACCAAGGCCATCAGGATCAAGGAAGGCTGCGGCAACACCGGAAATCTCAACTCATACCGGGTCGGCGGATGCCAGTTCGCCAGGCCGGTGAGGGCGATCCACGCCAGGCCGCAGGCGGCCGCGCCGCCGAAGATGGCGATCACAAAGGCCTCGGCAAAGACCTGGCGGAGGATGCGCCACCGGCCGGATCCAATGGCCAAACGGATGGCAATCTCGCGCGTGCGGTCTGCCGTTCTCGCCGCGAACAGGCTACCGAGATTGGCGCAGGCAGCGAGCAAAACGATCCCGGCCAGCCCCATCACGCCGGTCAGAAAGCCGCGCACCGGCCCGCCGATAAAATCGCCCACCAGGCCCGGGCGAGCCAGCTTGAGTGTCAGCCCCCCGTCCTCTTTCGGATGCTGGCGGGCGATGCGGGCAGCCAGCGTGTCCAATTCCGCCTGCACGCGGGGCATGGCGACCCCCTCCTTGAAGCGCACGATCGAAAAGAGATTCTTGTAGGTCCGCGATTCCAGCCAGTCGATCCCGTCCAGCGATGCTTCATTCGCCATCGGAACGAATATGTCCGGCTGGGCAATTTTTTCGGTCCCGTAGAAGCCCTCCGGCGTGACGCCGACGATCGTGTACGGATGCTTGTCGATGCGGACCGTGGTTCCGACAATGTTGGGGTCCGCGCCAAAATCGCTTTTCCAGGCC
>Ga0187847_10002598_pt1 | contig 14496 bp, 7 predicted proteins | sample June2016WEW_4_10_FD_132458 | JGI IMG/M metagenome (GOLD analysis project Ga0187847, IMG submission 132458) | Peatland microbial communities from SPRUCE experiment site at the Marcell Experimental Forest, Minnesota, USA - June2016WEW_4_10 | ecosystem: Environmental > Terrestrial > Soil > Wetlands...
AAGGCATCGGTGCCGGGAACTTTCGTCTACGCTCCTGCCGCGGGCGCCGTGCTCACAGCAGGAGCGCAGACGCTCTCGGCGGCCTTTACTCCCACCGACAACGCAGATTACGCGATGGCGCAGGCCACCATTCAGCTCACCGTCAAGAAGGCAACGCCGGCCATTACGTGGGCAATACCCACTCCAATTGCTTATGGCACAAGGATCAGCGCAACTCAGCTCAATGCTGCGGCATCGGTACCTGGAACTTTCGTCTACGCTCCTGCCGCGGGCGCCGTGCTCACAGCAGGAGCGCAGACGCTCTCGGCGGCCTTTACTCCCACCGACAGCGCAAATTATGCCGCGGCGCAGGCCGATGTTCAGCTCACCGTCAAGAAGGCAACGCCGGCCCTCACGTGGGCAATGCCCGCTCCAATTGCTTATGGCACAAGGATCAGCGCAACTCAGCTCAATGCTGCGGCATCGGTACCGGGAACTTTCGTCTACACTCCTGCCGCGGGCGCCGTGCTTACAGCAGGAGCGCAAACGCTCTCGGCTGCCTTTACTCCGGCCGACAGCGCAAACTACGCAACGTCCCAGGCCTCTGTTCAGCTCACTGTTACCAAGGCAACGCCGATCGTCAAGTGGGCGGCGCCCTCCTCCATCTCTCAGGGCACAGCGCTAAGCAGCGCACAGCTGAATGCCACAGCATTGGTCCCTGGAACTTTCAAGTACACTCCGCGTTCAGGAGAGACGCTGGCAGCGGGAACACACACGCTATCGGTCATCTTCACTCCAACGGATGCCGAGGACTATACTGCGGTGCAGGCCAGTGTTCCGCTTACTGTCGCCAAGGCCATCCCCATCGTCCCGTTTTCGGCCCCCGCCTCCATTTCCGAGGACATCGAGCCCAGCGCCGCTCAGTTCCATGCCGAGCGCGCGCCAGCGCCGCCCAAGGCTGTTTCTGCCGGAGCTAGGAAAACGGTTCGCGTGAAAGAATCCGTACCCGAGATTGCCCCGGCGAAGGCTTCCATCAAGCCGTCTGCCGAGGTACCGGCAAGGCCCTCTGTGAGGCTCTCCGCCGAGCCCACGGCAGGACTGCCTTCCGACGCAACGGGGACGGCCATGGTTAAGGCTGGTGCTCCCAAGGCCCCGATCGATGTAGGCCCCGGGCTCGATTTGATGGGTTCGGCTGTATTGGAAGACGGCACTACGATCTACCTGGTCTTGCAGCCAGGCAGCGCCGGTCTGCTCAATGCAAATCGGCTGGTTTCGCAGTTCTTCGGTTCCGCGGGCAAAAAGCCCGGAATTGTGATCAACCGGTTTGAGCCTCCCTCAGCCGAAGGCGCTGGAGACCAAACGCCGGCGACTCTCATCCGGCCGGCTTATTCGCCCATTTCCAGCCTGATCGGACAAGTGGCCCGATCCGCTCCCGAAATTCCCGCAACCCCTGCAAAGAAGACGCGCTTCAGTCTCAAAGGTCTCAGCCGAAGCATTTGGTCGAAGATTTCCAATAGCGATGAAACGCAACGCATGACGCAGTTGGGGTTGGGCGACGAAAGGGACAACTCCGGTACTCCGCTTGGCGCGACTGAACCTGGCGGTACGACGAGTCTCCCGGCAAGATCCGCATACCCTTCTCCCGCAGGCAGCTTGTTTGCCGAAGCGAAGCCGATGACGTTCACGCCAACAGACAGGACAAGCCGCACTGACCACGCGGAAGCAAAGCGGGGAGTGGGACAGAGTGTCAGCACACACAGGCAACACAGCGAGCCTGAAACGCGCATTTACAAGGGTTCTGCCTACGTGAAGGGCGCGGATGGTCAGTGGCACTTGAAAGAAGCTCAAGACAGTGCCGTGAAAAGGGAATCGCTGGCCTCCGGATGGCCGATGCCCGCTCCGATCTACTACGGCTCCGAGCTGACCGGCACTGAATTCAATGCCAAATCCCATCCCGCGCCGCTGGCCAAGGCTTCCACTGCTGAAGGAGGAAGGCAATCTCGTAAGAAGAAACGCGCTCCCAGGAAGATCGCGGCAAAGCCCGCTGCGAGGGCGGCTGTCAAGAAGACTGCTGCAAAGCCGGGGGCCAAGGCTGCTGCAAAGCCCACGGCCAAGGCTTCGGCAAAGCCCACAGTCAAGTCTGCCGCCAAGCCGTCTGCAAAGGCTGAGAAGTCCGCTGCCAAGTCGCCAGTCAAGGCTGCAAAGTCCCTGTCGAAGCCTACAGCGAAGTCGCCGGGCAGGACCGCTGCAAAGACACAGATCAAGGCTGTGGGAAAAGCGCCGGCTCAGGCCACTGCCAAGCCCCTGATAAAGCCTGCCGCAAAGCCCCTTGTCAAGTCTGCCGTAAATGCCCCGGTCAAGGCTGTTGCCAAGGCTGCGGTAAAGGCTGACGCAAAGGCCCCGGTCAAGTCTGCTGTCGAGCCACTTGTCCAGGCTGCCGCCAAGGCGCCCGTCGAGGCTATTCCATCCCCCCAAGCGAATGTTCCGGCTCCAGAGTCCGTGGCTGCAAGCGCGAACCCTGTCCTTGCTCCGAGCCCGAAACCGGCTCAGGCAGCCAAGCCTTCGCAGCCTGCGGTCAAAAAGCCGGCTTCCAAGCCAAGGGTCGTTAAACCGGCGCCCGCTCCTGCGGCCGATCAGCCAGCTCCCGAACCTGCAAGGTTGGGCTAGGCGATATGCCAGCTCGAATCCTTCGTGGCGTTTTCAGGGATTCCGGAAGATAGCAGGCTCATCCCAGTCTCGCGTATTCCAAGCACAGCGGGAGGCCCCGCCCGCATCGATCTATAGCGGTTTTCCAATCGCCGCGGCTTGAAACCGTTGCGCTCTTATGGCTTCTTTCATACGAAGGAACCACCTTCTGCGGCGCGGGAGATTGCAAGTGAATTGGGGAACCTGTCGAATGTCTCAGCCAGCGACCACCATGGGCCCCGCAGCGGCAGCCATCGCCATCTCGCGGATCGTTTCGATCACTAGGTCGGGTTGGTCCAGGTGAATCCAATGCGCGCTGGCCGGTGCAATCACCTGTTGCACACAGTTGCCGATGCGGCCAAGGTCTTCATCGGACAGGGGTGTCGATTTCCCCGGTGTCAGCACCAGCACGGGGATGTCCAAGATAGGTTTGGCGTTCTGCATCTCCCGGACGGTGTCTGGCACTGCCTCGACGTGGTTGCGCATGCCGGCGTAGTAGCTTGGCCGCGACCAATGGGCCGCAACGATGGGCCACACCTCCCGCGGCATCTTGCCCACTTCGTCCTTGATGCGCCCGAGCACATGCTGGCCGCCGTCTCCCGCCGCGCCGGCTAAACGGTGCGCGATGCGGCCCGAGCGGCAGAAAAGAGAGGTAACAGCGAGGCGGGCCAGGCCGATTTGCGCGATGGGGATCGCGAAATGAGAGAGCTTCTTGCCGCGGTCGATCTCGAATTGCCTCCCAGGGTTCAGCGGTGGCCACTCCTCGCAGCGCATAGGGTCCACCAGCACGATGCTGGTCACTTCTTCCGGATAATTGAGAGCAAAGCGGCGCATCACCAGCCCGCCAAAGGAATGGCCGACCAGGATGTAGGGCGGCTTGATGCCGGCTTCCTCCAGCAGCCGATGCAGTTCGCCGGCACAGTTCGCCGGTGTCCGCGCGCTGCGGCAAGGGCTGCTCCAGCCCAGTCCGGCGCGATCGTAAGATGCTGTCGAAGCAAATTGCGAGACGCTCTCCTGGATGTGAAACCAGTTGAGGTTGGTGGCGGCTATTCCGGCCTCAAACAGAACCGTGGGTCCGCTCGACCCTTTTTCGAGCAGGTAGAGCTTATAGCTGCCTCCGATGTCGATCCATCGGCCTGCTCCGGTATAGCGCCGCCGGTCGGAACGCGCGCCGAGCCATTGATACACAAAGCCAACCGAGACCAGAGCCGCTGCCAAAGCGGGAATAATGAAGAGCGATTCCATGAATATCCTAGAAATGCATGAGTTGCTCGGGACTGAAATCCTTCAGGCCGAGATTTGCCTTTGGTGTGCCGCGATCGATAATCAGCAGCGTTGAACCGGCGTGGCCGCGCATCTTCGCCTCGATCTGGCTGGCCGACCACACGCCGCCAGTCTGGCGCAGCCCGAAGTAGGTAAACTCCTTCACCGCCCCGTCTTTCAGCGTCTTCTCCACATACACCGGAAAGCCAATGCCGTGATCGAGCCAACTCTTGACCTCGGCGTAGTAAGAAGCCTCGGCAGCACCGGGCGCACTCTTCAGAATATCGCAATCGCGCGCGCCAAACTTTGCTTCTCCGAGCGACGTTTGACCGCCCCAGAAATACTCCGCTTCGAGAAGATCCTCGTAGCTGAAATTCGTCCCCAAAAGGCCCTCGCCCCATTTCTCAAAAGGCAAGGCAAGAGCCCCCTTGTCGCCGGGATGCGCAATCAGAATGGAGTTCTTGCCGCTGGGCCGCATCGCCAGCAGAATGTGGACTGGGACGCGGGGGCCGGCCGATGGGGCTTCGCCCGCCTTCGAGGGCGGGCCAACCTCGAACAAAATACGAAGCACACCTGGAAACCAGCGCGCTTTGATGCTGATGGGATAGCTGGTCCTCGTCCCGCTCTCGTCCACTTTCACCAGGTGGCCGCTCACGCGATAGTCCGCCGACTCGACACGCGCGCGCTGAGCCGCCAGCATAGTCTGCGCAACTGTATCGGAGGCTTTTGCAGTCGTTGGCAGCAGCATCGCCGCAGCCAATACAACCATGAAGACAACTCTCATGCCTCGATCCTTCCGTCGCGGATGCGAATCTGCCGCGCAGCCGAGTGTGCGATCTCGTTCTCGTGTGTCACCACAATCAGCGTCATCCCCCGCTGCTTCTGAATCCCAGTCAGGATTTCCATGATGCGCGCTGAGTTGACACTGTCCAGGTTGCCGGTCGGCTCATCTGCCAATAAAATCTCCGGCGCGTTGGCCAGCGCGCGGGCAATCGCCACCCGCTGCCGCTCGCCCGCGGATAATTCATTGGGATACTGCCGCAAGCGGTGCTCCAGGCCCATCTCCCGCAGCAACGCCTCCGCCCGCTCGACGCGGTTATGCGGCGTGGGGCTAAGGGCCAGCATCGGCACCTGCACGTTCTCTATTACGCGCAGAGTGGGCAGCAGATGAAATGCCTGGAAGATAAATCCGACGTTCCGGGAGCGATACGTGTCGAGATCGATGGCCGAGCCGAGCTTGTCGTTCCTGAACAGAACCTCGCCGCTGGTCGGGGAGTCGAGTCCGCCAAGAAGTTGCAACAAGGTTGATTTGCCGCTGCCGCTCGGTCCGCTGATAGACACGAAGTCCCCTGCGAATATCGACAGATCGACGCCGCGCAGGGCCTCGATGCGCCCCTCGTCGTAGCTCTTGCGGAGGTCGTGAACTTCCAACTGCGGGCTAGTCATGGCGCAGCGCCTCCACCGGCGAAAGGTGCGCGCCGCGCCAGGCGGGGATGGCTCCAGCGACAAGCCCGGAGAGCACGGCGATGCCCAGCGCCTCCAGCAGATGCAGCGGCGCCACGGATGCGGAGACGATTGTTGCGGTCTGCGGCAGGGTAGACAACATGCGCAGAGCCCCCCATCCAAGGCCAATGCCGAGAATGCCGCCGACGAATCCCAGCACTGCCGCCTCGGTCTCGATCAGCAGCAAAATGCTCCAGCTCTTCCAGCCAAGCGCGCGCAGGACGCCGATCTCGCGTGTCCGTTCAAAAACCGACATTGCCATGGTGTTGACAATGCCCAGGATGCCCACGATCAGCGCTATCGACGATGTGCCCCAGGCCACGGCATGGGCCAGTTCCACAAACTGATTCTTGCTCGCCCACTCGGACGCCGGCACGGCGTGCAGGCCGGGCAGAGCGGCATCGATCACCGCCTGCGCGAGCTTCACGTTCTGCTCTTGCGATTCGCCGTCCGCCGCGGGGCGAAGGCGGACATGAAACCCCGATACCTTTCCCTGCAGGCTGGATATCTCCTGCAACTGGTCGAGCGGCATCAGGACTGCCCCGGCTTCCAGCGCGGAACCCCCATGATAGACGCCGATAACGGAAAAAGTCTTGCCTTGAATATCCAGGGTATCCCCTGTCTTCTTATTCAGATTTCCAGCCAGGATGTCGCCCAGCAGCACTTCAGGCTTGCCGTCCTGAAAGCGGCGTCCGGATAGAAGGGTCAGAGAATCGAATTCGTAGGAGTCGGCCTTCCATCCAAATGCGAGCGCATTGACCTCCGGCGTTAGGTCCATCATGTTAAAAATCATCGGCGTCGCCTGCGCCACCATGGGCAGCGTGCGCAGCTTTACGATAAGAGACTCATCCACCGAGGCGTTGAGAAATGTCTTTTCGACAACGGCGATGTCGGTGCCGCTGCTGGAGTACAAGCGCATCCATTCGTGCTCGAAGGATCGCGAGAACCCGACCAAAGCGACGAAGGCGCCGATCGCCATCGCGATCCCGCCCAGCGTCAGTAGCGTCCTCAGGCGTCTGCGCCACAGATTCTTCCATGCGAATCCAGCGAAGGAGAGTTGGGCAGCCATGACGTTGGGGAAAACCCTCGGGTGGTCGGATTGGACAATGAAACCGTTACAGCAAAACCAGGGAAGACGTATCCCGGAACCAGCACACTCAAGTCGGCGCGACCAACAGTGAGCGACGACCTCTCTTTGAAGCGAATCAGGCTACAGTATTCCTGGTTTTGCTCTAGTGCCAGTCTATCGGCTGGCAATCGCTATGTCCATTCCATGACTTGCAATTGGATAGGAATTTGAGCGGCGCGTTCTTGTTCACGAGCCTTTCGGCCAGCCAGTGGATGGGCGCATGGCCATGGAAGAATGTGCCGGTTCCATGCTGCGCGGCAATTGGGCGATAATTCAGCATCCAAAGTTCGCCGCCAGCAACACCGCCCGAATCAGCCGTCACCGTGGAACTTTGCTTGAATTTGCCTGGATGCAAGCAGGCCCGATGGACAACGCGACCATCGGACCCGCTTGAAATTACTACCGGCCGCGGCCGCGCGAACTGCCGCCGCCACCGCCGCTGCCCTTGCGCGCCTGATAGCAATCCCGGCAAAAGACCGGGCGATCGCCACGCGGCTCAAAAGGCACTGTTGTAGGCTGTCCGCAACCCGAACAAATCACAGGCGTACCCTGTGCCGGAGCCGAACGGTAGCCGGAACCCCCCTGGTCGTTCTTCTTTGCCTGACGGCAATTCTTGCAACGCTTTGGGGTCGAATAACCACGTTCCTGAAAGAACGTCTGATCAGCAGCGGTGAAGGTGAAGTCCTGCCCGCAATCGCTGCACTGAAGTTGAATATCTCCGGCCATGGGTCTCCTCGTGGAGATTGTACAGCGGAAGGCACTGTTTGGGTACAAGGAATCTTATCAATTGACAAAACTTATCGGTGAAAACGATTTCTGTCTGATTTTCTTCCTGGGGTGTAGCAGCTTTGAACGAAGTATCCTGCCAGGATGGAAGGTTAGATGCCAGTTCTGCTCCATTTCCAGCTTATGTCCTGGCTATAGCTCCCACCAATCCAGCAGCAACATGCGCGGATAATAGAGTCCGGCTCGAAGGCCGCCGCCGGCCGCATCCGCGCCGCGCAGGTTGCGCAGAACCTCTGCATAGGCTTCGAGCTGGGGTGCGAAGAGCGCGCGCAGCGCGGGCAGGGCCGTGGCTGGGTCCATATTGTCGGCATGGGCGGTCTTGTAGTCGATGATCCACCAGCAATCGTCCCCATCTGCGCCCGGCGTGGAACCGGCCTTGAAGACACGGTCCACGCGCACCGCGCGCAGGCTGCCGGCCACGACTCCGGCCCAGCCCGCCTCGCTGGCTGCGTTCTCGTGAGGTGAGAGAATCCACGCGCCGATCTGATCACGCGAGGCGTTGAGCGCGAGTTGAAGCGCCTGGCCGGCAATCTGCGCGGCCTCGGCTCGGTTGATGCCGATGGCGCGCGCCTGGGCGGCGATAGGTGGCACGGATCGCGATAGAGCCGAGCGTGTGGCCTCCCAATCGAGATTCATGCGCAGCCGGGCCAGCTCCTCCAGCAATGTGTGGACGGCTGTACCCAAAGCGCGAGAGCGCAAGCCGCCTTCGTGCCGAGTGTAGAGCCGGGCGGGTCCGGCTCCCACCCCGAGAACCGCAGATTCCGCCGCATTTCGCAGGCTGGCTTGGGTTTGCGCCGGGTAATCCGGCGGCAAACGGCGCAGAAGCGTGCTCCGGATCGGAGCGGGCATCACCAGCAGAGGTCTCTCCCCGGAGGCTGCGATGGATTCGATTTCTTCTTCCTCTTGGCTCTCTGGAACTGCTCTGTCGGCCTTCCAGTCCTCAAAGCGCGCGCGGACCTCTTCTCCAAGCGCGGGCCAAGCCGTTGCCAGCAGACTGTTTACAGGTTCCACCAGCGTGAAGCTGCCGTCCTGCTCCTTGCAGGCCGGGCGGGCGAACAAGTGCAACTCCTCGCGCGCGCGGGTGGCCGCGACGTATAAAATGCGCCGGGTCTCCTGCGACTCGCGCTCGCGATAGACGCGATCGACCCATGCCTTGGCCGAGCCGCGCTCTGCGCCCTTGCGCTGGAAGGGCGCGATCAGGAACTCGGTGATCTCTCCCGATTCGTCGGGTTGGGCGAGGCCGCGCTCCAGCCAGGTGAGCATTTTCGGTTTACCTCGCCCATTCGCGGCCTGTAGCTCCGGAACGATCACTACCTCAAACTCCAGGCCCTTCGACTTGTGAATGGTCATTAACTGCACGCCGCAGTCGCTGCTGCTGGCGGGGTCGGCCAGCGCGGTGAGCTTGTCGAGCGCTGCGTCCAGGCCGGTGCCAGGCAAATCTTCTTCGCCGCCGGGCAGCCGGTCCAGACAGCTCCAGAGCAAGTTAAGGTTGGCGTTGGCGGTTGCATCCACGCAGGCCGCGCCGCCCAGCAGCAGCCAGACCTGCTCCAGCCAGGTCCCCAGCGACAAGGCGGGCTGGGCGGCGCGCAGAGAGCGCGCTCCGGCCAGGGCATCGAGTACGCGCGCTGCACCGGGGCGTCCGGCTTCGCTGAGCAGCGCAAGCCGCTCGGCAAGCAAGTCGGGCACGGGACGCGCAGGCACCTCCGGGTCTCCTGCGATCACGTGCAGGTCTTCGAGCGAGAGGCCACACCACGGCGCGCGCAAGACACCCAGCCAGGCCACGCGGTCCTGAGGATTGAGCAGGGCGCGAGCCAAGGAAAGAGCGTCGAGAACCTCCGGGCGTGCAGCAAGCTTTTCGAGATCGACGGCGCGAAAAGGAATTCCGGCTTCGCGCAGGGCTGCGGCGATGGGAGCCAGATGGCTGCGCGCCCGGCCCAAAACGGCAACACGGAATTTCTCGTCGCTTGCCTTCGCCGCTTCGATGCGGCTCATGTGGCTGCGGATCAGGGCCACGATTTCGTCGATCTGCGCCGTACGGACGGCTTCTGTCTCTCGCAGCGTCTCAGCTTCGGCGGAAGCGCCGCTTTGGGTCTTGGGAGCGAATTTGAGATGCAGTTTGAAGGGCGGTTCAGTGCTGGCCGTGACTTCGCGAGCAGGTTTTGCATGAGAGAAACTGACACCACCGCTATCGCTTACAGTAAAAACCTCAACAAAAATCTCATTAAGCCTCCCGACCAGTTCTGGCCGTGTGCGGAAGTTGGAAGTGAGAGAAACGGAGTCGAAGAGCAGTGGTTCTTCGCGAGGGATTTCAAGGCCAACTGCCTTCACGCGCGGAAAGAGTTCGGCGTCGGCGTCGCGGAAGAAGTAGATCGATTGCATCGGGTCGCCGACCAGAAAACAGGTGCGCCCCTCGCGCTCGGGCCACGCGGCGATCAGGCTCGAGAGCAATTGGTGCTGTCGCCGGCTGGTGTCCTGGAATTCGTCCACCAGCAGATGCTGGATGCCCTCGCAAACAGCCAGAGCTGCGTCAGTGGGCAGCTCGTCCTCGCCTCTAAGAACCCGCTGCGCGATCTGCGCCACCTCAATAAAATCCACCAGCCCGGCCTCGGCAAAAGCAATCTGCAACTCGCCCGCGGTATGGCGAAGCAATGTAAAGCAGGCCCGCACAATCTGCCAGTCTTGTTCGGTGTAGCGAGCCGGGGGCAGTTCGCGGACTGCGCCGAGAGCAGCGTCGAGGCCGGGGACAGCGGCGAGAGCGCCGATCAGATCGGTGAGCCGGCTCTTCTCCCGCTTTCGGTCGGTGGGAAAGCCCAGCCTCTTATCCACTTGCTTGCGAAATGCGCCATCGCCGGTGAGCAGCAGCGCCGCCAGGCTCATATAAGCCTGCCGCGCCTCCTCACAATCCGCGCTGCCGTTGAACGGCGCGGACGGAAACTCGGCCAGTTCCGCAAGTTCCTGGTGAAGCTGGCCGCCGCTTTGCTCACAGGCAAACCGCGCCAGCGCAAGCGCCTCTTCCCGCGCGCCGGGAATCTGATCGAGAAGCCGGCTCACCTCAATCAGGGCGTCGCGCACAGCCCTTGCAAAGGGTCGCTCCAGCCGCTCGCGCAGCGCCTCCCAATCCGGCTCGTGTTCCAGCACAAAGCCGTGCATCCAGCGGTCGCGGCTCTTGAGCATCTCGACGAGCAGTTCTTCCATCTCCTGCCAGCCGTTGTCGCGCCACACCAACAAATCCTCGATCGCAGCCCCTAGCGCCGAATCCCTCTGGTCGATCTTCTTGAGCGCCTCGCGGGCTGCTCGGCGATAGAGTTCGTCGGGCTGCTCGGCGATGTCGATTCCACCGCCCAGGCCGGAGAGCAGCGGCTGTTGCAGGGCTAGGTCGCGGCAAAATGAATCGATGGTGCAAACGCGAAGCTGGGCTGTCAGGTCGAGCAGCTTCCAGCCCAGCGCATGGGAGCGCATCAGAGCGCGGTGAGCCAGGAAGTCCATCGAAAACTCGTCGGCTGGTGGAGTTAAATTGGCGGCTGCCTTTTCGAGTTCCCCCAGAATCCGGCTCCGCATCTCGGCCGCGGCGGCATTGGTAAAGGTAATGGCGACAATCTGGCCGGGCGCGTCCACCTCGCCCAGCAGCCGCAAAAGGCGTCGGGTGAGCAGATCGGTCTTGCCCGACCCGGCCGGCGCTTGCACCAAAATGGACCGTCCAGAGTCGAGAGCGCGCTGCCGCTCAAGCTGATCGGGAGGATCGGGGCGGGAAAAGCTACTCATCACCGTCCTCCTCGCCTTCGAAGTCGTCACCGGCTTCCAGTTGCGCCTGATGTTCCTGAATGCGGCAGAGGGTTTGCAGACCGCATCGTTCGCAGGTTTTGGGGTACTCGCGCGGGTCTACCTTGGCTTGTCCGGCAACAAAATCTCTGGCTAGCTGCTCAATGCAATCCCGCCAGTCGAGAAGCTGCTCCAGGTTGAGCTTGTTCTTCAGCAGGGAGCTAGTTCCTCTGAGACCCGAAAATAGTGTAGCCGTGGGATCGAAGACCTGCCCGGCAAAATTCGGATCGCCGGGGCGCACTTTGGCAAAGACCAGCCCGCCGAGTACTTCTTCGGATTCAAGGGCGAAGCCGGCATAGAGCGGCAGTTGCACGTCGTCGGGGCGGGGCAGATCCCACAAACTCGGCGAGACGTTGCCGGATTTGTAGTCGATCACCAGTTGGGAGCCGTCGTTCAGCCGGTCGATACGGTCCAGGCGCAGATTGAGCGTGAGTCCGCCGAGGTGGACTGTGCGCTTGACCTCGGTCTCGGCGACCTCGAAGGGAACGCGGGTCTCCTCGAACTCCAGCCACTCGGTCACCAGCCGGGTCAGCCGCTGCTCTTCCAACTCCAGATAGCGCCGGGACATTGCCTCGCGGATGTGGGGCTTGATCGCTCTCGACAGCACGCGGCGCACGTGTTCAGCCACAAAACCCTCCCGGTCGCTCAGGCTCGTCAGATCGGCGTGCGAACGAATGTCATCCGGCGATCCAGCCCAGACGGCGTGGAGCACCTCATGAAGCAAGCTGCCGCGCTGTGCTGGCGTAAGGCCAGCCTCGGCTGCCTCCCAGCCCTGAGCGGCAAGGCGCGTGGTGGCAAATGCCTTGAAAGGGCACTGCGACTGAGCGGTAAGAGCGCCGGCGCCGCCCGCGATCTTGCCGGGCGGGAAGGGAATCCGGCTGAAGTCCTCTCGCCATTCGGCTACCGGCTCCGGGTGGGGCGTTGGTTGCAGCTCCGCCGAAAGCTCCTGCTCCGGCCCGGCAAGCTGGAGGATCAATCGCGACGGGCGAGCTTCGGCGGCCTCGTTTTGCTTTGCAAAGCTGAAATGAACCTCGCGCGCCGAGGCCAGGATGCGTTTGGTGATGGCTCCGGCCAGTTCCCAATCGAGTTGCGCAGTGGCGTGGGGCATTCCGGCCTCGCGCTGCACCTCGACGGGCAGCAGCGGATGCGTCGTGCCGCTGGCGGGCCAGGCGCTTTCATCGGCTCCCAAAAACCAGACGGCGTCGGCGGTCAGTCCGGCCGACTCGGCAGGGCCGGCGATTTGGATGGGCGCGTCCTGCGATTCGGGGGAGAAGAGCGTCTCGTCCAGAGCCCGGCCCAGTTGTGCGAGGAAATCCTTCCAGCCGATGCGGCGTCCATCGAAACCCAGCGAGCCGCAGCTCTCCACGGCCATCTGCCAGCGGCGTAGCGCCTGATACTCGGCGCTGGCCAGAGGCCGCGCGCCCGCAAAGCGCAGTTCCTCCAACAGCCTCGGAACCAGCTCCGCCCAATGGAGTGGGCTTTGCGGGCGGCGCGCTGAATCGGCAAGTTGATGCCGCGCCCGAGTGACGCGCTCGACCCAGGCTGCGGGCAACAGCTCAGCGGCGGATCGCTCGCCCACCCAGTCTGCCAGACTCCAATGAGTTCTCTCCAGGCCGCGACGGCGCAGGTCACGCATATAATGTTGCAACGCCGCGGACTCCTGCTGCGTCGAGGCGGCGTGGCCGGTGGAGAGCAGCCAATCGAGTTCCTGCTCGCTCAGGCTTCCGTCAAGCCAGCGCAGCACGAGATGCGCCGCCCGCACAAGCGCAACCCGGCTGAGCGGAATTCCCAGCGAAAACTCAAACGCTGAGCCGGCGTGTCGAAGAAGCGCGCGCTCGATCTCGCCGCGGCGTTCACTGACGGCCTGTGTGACGACGAGCAGGCGCGCATCAGGGTTGGCGGCGAGCTGGCGGCCGCACCAAATCGCACAAGCGGCGAGTTCCGCCTGTGCATCGGCGGCGGCATGGAAACGAACCACGGCAGCCGGCTCGCCGCTGGCAGCCTCGCGCCACTCGCCCCAGGCATCGAATAGTCTGCGCTGCACGGGCAGAATGCGGTCAAATCCGGCCAGGAGCAGCGGCGGACGCTTTGCCGGGTCCGCCTCCAGCAGCGGAATCAGCTCGTGCGGCAGGCGGCTGGCGCTCAGCAGGCTTTCCGTCCGGCAGGTCTCGTCAAAAGCCGCAAGCCAACCGCTGAAAGCGGCTGCGTCCCGATCCCATCCGGCTCGCGCGGACGAACGCAGGTAGCGCGGAGCATACGAGCAAAGCAGATTGTAGGCCTCCATGGCCATAGCGGCCAGGCGATGGCGCGGGCCTTCGAGCAGAGTAGCCAGTGACCGATCCAGGCCGGCGATCTCTTCCCACAGCGACTGTTCCTGCGCGGGATTCAACACAAGGCGCCCATCGCCGCAACGCGCGTCCCATGCAGCGCGGACGAAGCTCTTCCAATCGAGGATGTCGGGCGCGGGCCATGCGGTCAGGCCTTCCGCCTGGCGGGCGCGATGGAAAGCCGTGGCCAGGGCGCGCGCGGCGCGGTCGCTGGCCGTGACTACCCGGCCGCCTTCGCGCAGCCATGCGTCGATCTCCACTGCCGCCCAGGCCCCCATTCCAGCGTTATACTCCGTCCGGCCTTGGGTCTGCCATCCCGCCATGGAAGCGAATCTGCCGGAGCCAGTGCCTGCCAGCGTCGCCGCGAGAAATCGCTGTTGCCGATGTTGAGTCCTTGATGAACGAGGTTCGCCAGCGCGCGCGGCGCCGCCGGAGGCAGCCGAAGGCGCTGATAATCGTAGATGTGGACACCGAGCGCAATTCATCGCTGTTGAAGGACTACCTGACCTACCTGTGCGTGGAAAAAGGGCTGCGCCCCCTGACCTGCGAGGCCTATGACAGTGACTTGAAGACCTTTGCCGAATTCATCGAAGCGCGGCATGGCGTGCTGCTGACCGCAGTGCAGCAGGATGTGGCGGCTTTTCTCGAGCATCTGCGCGGCCACGGCATCGACCAGCGTTCGGCGGCTCGCAAGCTGAGCTGCCTGCGCGGCTTTTACAAGTGGCTGCTGCTTGACCGCCGCATCCATCACGATCCAACCGTCAACATCGAGTCTCCCAAAGCGTGGAAGGTGCTGCCCAAATCGCTGGCCGAGCCGGAGGTGGCCGAGATGCTGGAGCGGGCGCGCCTGAGCGCCGAGCATCCGCAGGCCCAGGCCACGGCCTTGCGCGACCGCGCGATTCTGGAGTTGCTCTATGCCGGTGGCCTGCGCGTCTCGGAGGTTACGGCGCTCTCGACAGGCGATTTAGCCCTGGATCTGGGCCGCGTGCAGGTGCGCGGCAAGGG
>Ga0187847_10002600_pt1 | contig 14492 bp, 5 predicted proteins | sample June2016WEW_4_10_FD_132458 | JGI IMG/M metagenome (GOLD analysis project Ga0187847, IMG submission 132458) | Peatland microbial communities from SPRUCE experiment site at the Marcell Experimental Forest, Minnesota, USA - June2016WEW_4_10 | ecosystem: Environmental > Terrestrial > Soil > Wetlands...
ACTTTCTTTAAGAACTCCGGTTTCACGTATTCCGCCCGTTCGTTCTCCGGCACAAATGGAGAAGTCGCCAGCCACGCTGGCCAATCGCCCCAGGGATCCATCGCTTCCAGTACCTTAATCCGCGGATCAACGGCGGACGCAAGAATGGCGATGCTCGCCCCCGACCCTTGCCCGAACATCCCCACGCGATTCATGTCGAGATCGCCCCGAGCCGCCAGATAATTCAGCACCATCTGCACATCGTGCGCCGAAGTCGCCAGACTTTCCTGCAGTTCGCTGAGGAACCATTGCTTCAAAGGACGGCTGTGGTAGCGCTGCCCCGTAAGCGCCGAGACGAAGCCTACCGCAGCGCAGCCGTTTCGCGTCACCAGTTCTTCGTAGTCTTCGCGCCGAAACAGATCCGTGTCCGTGGGATAACCGTAAAGATACAAAATCACGGGAGGCTTCGTGATTCCCTTGGGTTTCATCACATAAAGATCGATGGGATCGCCCGTCCGCCACTGCACCTCGAGCAGTTCTGAAGTGTAGCCCGGGTAATCGTTGATAAACTCCAGCGGTCGTACCGGCTTGAGATGGCTGCCCGTCAATGCCGGCGAAGTCCAATCCTCCTGCACGCCCTCAAAACGAGTGTCAACTGGCTGCGCTACGGGGGGAGATGCCGGCCGCTGTTGCGCCGTTCCGCTCCGCACAAAAAGTAACAGGATGCTGCCCAGAGTAAACGCTCTCACAAATTTGCAAGACAAAAGATTGGACATGGTAGCTTTCTCAGATTTAAGAAATGTTCGTCACGTGAGATGACGATTAGAGGCAATGCCTAAGAAATAATACTCTTCCATCATTCTAGCCTTGTGACTTTTCGGTAGTGGCTCAATTTGACGACGCGCCCTCAAAACCTGAACCACGAAGGACACAAAGTGCCACGAAGCTCTTTGTTCTCCGCCTTTCCTTCGTGGACCTTCGTGCCCTTTGTGGTAGATGTTTTGGCGAAATGAGCCACTACCGACTTTTCCCCAGTATCTAAGGCTGTCTAAGTTCTCGAAGATGTCTTGGATTCATCCCTCGGCCAAGCCTGTTGCACGACAATGGTGGCAATAATGGTAAGGAAAAAACCTGCCAGCTGGGGATGTTTCGGCCAAACCATTCTTGTCAGGTTAAGTTTCCAGGCCCAGAAGCCGACCGCGGTTCCAATCAAACTAGCGATGAGTGTGATCTTCCAAGCTGCCATGAAAACCTCTTCAGGTCCCCTACACCTTCTCACCCCACGCCCTAAGTTTAACGCTTATTTCAATTCGCCGTCCGGCCGAATCCGACCGGTTCAAATCAAACCGACCCATATCGATTGTTGCCCACAAATGTTACCCACAAATGTTACACACAGACGCGATCCAACAGAAAGGGCGGACCGATAAAGGTCCGCCCCTGGTCATCGTGTTCAGTAAAACCGCGTGCGTCTCCGCTTACGGTCGAACCTGCAGCCCCTGGTCCCCCTGAACATTCTGCGTGGTGGTTGAGGTGGATGGGAGTATCTCGCCGCCCAACTCGCCACCCGCTTCGGTTTTCCCGGAGTTAACCGGAGCCGCGCCAATAAAGGTGCCCGCTCCGTCGTACTGTTGGTAGTGCGAACGCACGAGCAGGAGGCCAGGATCGGTGATTCCACCCGCCGTCGTCTTCACAGAGGGCACAAAGTCGGGCACCGAGCTAACAGCATACTCCTGCGCGACCTTGACCAGAGCCTCAGCGTTCTTCAGCGGGGTTCCGTTGCTCACGATGCGAATGGTCGTCCATGCCGAGTAAGTGCCATTGCGCAGGTTCGGGTAGGACAGGCCGCCAGCCCAGATTTTGTTCTCGGGACAGGGAAATACTCCGCTACAAGATGCCGGCAGATTGGCCGCGCCCGGCAAAGTGCCCGCCGTGGCAGGCTGACCGGGATCGTAGCCGAGTCCGGTAGCATGCTGGGGTCCGTAACTCGCGAATAGCGGGTCGACATTGTTCAGCGTGATGTAACCGTAGTTGGAGTTGTTGGCAATCCCACTCACGTTTCCGTAGCTGAAGACGATGTACCCAATGCCGTCGAGACCGTTGGGAAATTTAGAGCCAGAGTTTTGGACAGACTTCACTTCTTCACTGGAGCCAATGGCCCGATAGCGCGCTCCCAAGCCATTGCTGCTGGTGAGGCAAGTGGCGCTCCCCGAGAGCGGGTTTTGCGGGACTCCACCAATTGCCACATTCGATTCGACGCTCAAGCCGAGAACCGCACCCGAACCGGTGCCGGTGTAAACCGTGGGGCCACGGAGTACGTCGTCTTCCCCTGTGTTCCCAATCCCAGAGATGGGCTCGAGTTGGAAGATATTAATCCCCGCCGGAGGCAGACCGAAGGCGCTGGCGTCGCAGTTGGTTCCCGAAAACGCCTGCTGTAGTTGGGCTGGCGAGGCGTTGGTCAGACCGGTCAGTTCACCTTCATTCCGCTCAATCAGAAATACCAACGGCGCCGCTCCCACATTCACCACCGTGGAGGCGGGTATTTTGGTGCCGCTGATAGGGTCCACGCCACTGATGTTGAACGACAGAATATTGGCTGTGCCGGTGCTCCCGGGGTAGCCGCTCTTAATGGGAGTTCCCTGGTAAGCGCCCGAGGATTGGCCCAGGCCATTCGCCGGACACGCGCCCGAGGCATTCACTGCGTTATATCCGAGACCGTCAAGCCCGTCGCTGGCTGCTCCGCCATAGCTTCCCGAGCCGAGAATGGAATTTACCCGGCATGTAAGGAACACGGCATCCTCAGGACGAACGATCGTCGCTGCCACGGTAGTCGCCTCTCCATTCGTAAACAACGCTTGTACGTTGGAGGGCAAAGCCGTATCCGCACCCCAAAGAGCAGTAGCGATCTGCTGCGAACCATTGCCTTCGAGATTCGTCAATGTGCCGCTTATAACGCACTGGGGTTGGGCAAAATAGCAGCGCAACCCAACGACGGAGTCCACTTTGACGTACGACCACACCTTGGTGGCAGCGGAATTCCAAACGATCCAGATGGTGCCCGGATCCACGTTCGAGGGGGACACGCGATTGTCAGTCACGTTAATCAGGTTAGTAGCGCTGGTCCAGTGGCCAGCACCCGATCCCGCCTCTGAATAGGCGGCCAAAGCCAAACTCTGCCACGCGGCTGACGCACCCACGATCGTCGCCTCAACCGACTGGGCTTGCGCCAAAGGCGCAATGCAAACCACCGCGGTCAACAGCAGCACTGCAAAAATCGATTTCATGCACGACATAGTGATTCCTCTCTCATGGTGTCCAAAATTAGGTCCCGCACCAGCAAGGGGAGCGCTACGGGCCGGCTGGGAGCGTGTTTGAGAATAGGGCACGGAAATCCATAATGTCAAGTATATTGATCTACTTTATTCTGTTTGTAACATTGCCCAAGCCTGGGATTGCAATGTTTTGCATTACTGGTGCCTATTACTGAAGCTCTATCATAATGATAGACAAACTAACTAATGGTGCGCCGTGAGCATGAACGCCGGACGGCGCGGGAAATGGATAGGACGGAAGAGGTTAGCTTGGAAGTTCTACCGAGGCAGGGAATTCGGCCGCGCAACAATAAAAGGGCGGACCGTTGCCGGCCCGCCCTTGGTGATCGTATTCAGTGAAACCGGTTTTTAAGTCCAGTTACGGTCGCACCTGCAGACCCTGGTTCCCCTGAACTTCCTGTGTGGGAGTCGTCGGGCAGGTCTTGCCGCCGATAAACGGAAGGATCGTGCCGCCCATGTCGCCACCAGACTCGGTTTTGCCGCAGTTAACTGCAGATCCGCCCAGTAGGTTGTCGGCTCCGTCGTACTGCTGGTAGTGGGCCCGAACCAGCAACAGACCAGGATCGGTCTGGGTCTTGCCGACCGTCTTCGTCGCCGGAACGTAGTCTGGAATCGAGTCGACCACGAATGCCTGCGAGTCCTTCACCAGTGTCTCTACGTTTTTCAGCGCGGTTCCATCGCTGACCACCCGCTCGAGCGACCACAGGGGATAAGTCCCATTGCGGACGTTCGGGTAGGAGAGGCCGCCCTGCCAGATATCTAATTCCGGACAGGGGAACGTTCCTCCACAAGTGGCGGGCAGGTTAGCGGCGCCCGGCAGCTCGCCGGCCGTTGCAGGCTGACCCGGATCGACTCCGGCTCCGAAGCCGGTGAAGATGCCATCCACGTTGTTCAGGGTGAGGTAACCATAGTTCGGATTGTTAGCGATCGAACTCACGTTCCCATAGCTGAAGAACGTGAAGCCGACGGCATCGAGCCCGTTCGCGAATTTGGCGGCGGAATTGAGCACAGACTTCACTTCTTCGCCCGTACCAATTGCGCGATACCGCGCGCCTTTGCCGTCGCTGCTGTTGCAAGTTCCTGCCTGGCCCGCGAGCGGGTTATTGACTGCACCGTTGACGTTGGTCTCCATCGACACGCCGAGAATCGGATTCGGATAAACGGTCGGGTGACGCATGATGTTGGATTCGAAAGTGTTGTACGTACCCGAGATGGGCTCACGCAGGAAGACGTTGATTCCGCCGGTTAGGTAAGTACCCGGCGTGGCGGTCGGCAGTTGGAAAGCGCCGGCGTCGCACCAGGTGCCGGAGAACGCCTGCTGCAACTGTTGAGCTTTGGCGTCGACCAGAGTGCTGAGCACACCGGTTCCGTTTGTCGCTTTGATGATCACGACCGGCTCAACGCCCACTTCCACGACCGTGAAAGCGGGGATCTTGGTGCCGCTGATGGGATCCTTTCCGCTGATGTTGAACGCAACCACGTTGGCCGCATCGGTCGAGGCAGCGCCGGGATAGCCGCTATGAACCGGCGTTCCCACATAGTTTGCAACTGTACCGCCCGCAGCCGCACAAACGCCGGACGGGTTGTTCGGGTTGTATCCCAGTCCGTCAAGCCCGTCGCTCGCCCCTGCGCCGAAAGTGCCGGCGCCGAGCGCGGAGTTGGCGCGGCAAGCCGCAAAGTTGGCATCTTCGGGACGAATGTCCGTCGCGGCCACATTCACCAGCGTTCCGGACGTGAACAAGGAGATAACGTTCTGCGGCAAATCCGTATCGGCTCCCCACAGCGCGGCTGAGATCTGCTGCGCGCCGGCGACGTTCAGGTTACCTAGGGGAGCGCTCGTAACGCACTGCGGCTGTGCAAAGTAACAGCGGTTTCCGACGACTGAGTCTACCTTGTCGAAAGCCCAAACCTTGGTGGCGGCCGCATTCCAAACAATCCAGATGGTACCGGCATCAACGTTCGCCGGGCTCGTGCGGTTATCGGTGAGGTTCACGGCGTTCGAAGCGCTGGTCCAGTGTCCAGCACCCGCGCCCGCTTCGCTATAAGCGCCCAGGGCCAGCGTCTGCCACATGGCCGAGGACCCTGCAATCATGACTTCAACTGTCTGAGCCTGCGCTACTGGCAGAATGCCCACGACCGCTGTCAGCAGCAGAACCAGGAAAATCGATTTCATTTGCGACATAGTATTGATCCCTCTCTCAATTGGTTTAAAAAATTGACTACGTTGCACGTGGGCACAGCGCCACACGCAGGGAGAACTCCTCTTCCGAGCCCGCGAAACTTTGTATGCGTTTGGATCGTGCGTGAGATGTCGATCGCACACACCTCATCACAGCAAAGCCTGAGTTGCAGGACGAAGTCTATCTGCTCGCTCGCCCGGCCATGTTAAGGCTATGTGACAAGTTGGTGAAAATTCCTTGAATGAAGAAGCGCAAGAAATTGCCTAACGTCAGCACATTGACTGCATTCCGGAGGTTAGGAGTGCAATACTTTTCCCTCGCCGACGGACTGGCCCCACCGCCTCTTGGTGGAAGAATGGACGCCGGTCGCAAGTTTAGAGGGATAATTAAGTATGTCTATTTATTTAGTTGACATTATTGGAAACGTGTTCTAGGCTCGAACCACGAATGGCGATATGGGCTTCGGCGAGGTGAAAGCACCCGGCGGAATTTAACATTCTATTAACGTTAGGCCGCGAACCCCCATATACAATCCCCCTTTGCCATTGCATTCTTAACACCTTATTGCCTCAGGAGTGATCAGTGTGTCATCTTCTGCGCCTATTTTTTTTGGCCGCGTCATCCGCGTCCTCACGCTCGTCCTTCTGGGGATCTCGCTTTGCGTCGGCCAGGAGCCGCCGAATACCGCGCCTGACAAGGCGACCGTTACCGGCACCGTAACCGACAAGTCGGGCGCCGTTGTGCGTGAGGCCAGAGCCGTAATCGCCAGGGGGGGCGCCAGACTTGCCGTTCCCGTCAACGAGAAAGGCGAATATTCGATCACCGGCCTTTTCCCGGGAACTTACACCTTGACCGTTTCGGCCCCCGGCTTTGCCGACGTCGTCTTCGAAAACTTCACCCTCACGCCGGGTAAAAAATTGAAACTGGACGCCGCCCTCGAGCCCGCCAGCGCCAAGCCGCCGGTCGAGGAGGCGCCCGCCGAGCCGGCCCAATCCGGCCCTGCTCCTCTCGCTCAGAAAATCGCCGGCGACAAAGGCGCCATCAACGGCACCGTTACCGATCAGACCGGAGCCGTAGTACCCAATGCCAAGGCCGAGCTCACCAGCGCTGCCGGAGCAAAACTTGAAACCCAGGTCAATGACAAAGGTGTCTACAAGTTCACCGACCTTAACCCCGGAACCTACAAACTGGTCGTAACCGCTCCCAACTTCGCCGACATGCCCTTTGACAACATCACGCTGGCTGCCGGTCTCGAACTTACCCTCGACGCTCCCCTCGTGCCCGCCAAGGCCAAAGCGGAAGAAGTCAACGTCGAATCCGGCGGTGTAGGAACGGTAGAGACCGAGACCTCCACGGTTTCCGGCACGATTACTCAAAAGGAAGTAGTGTCCATTGGACTCAATGGCCGCAATTTCACCCAGCTCATCGCCCTCGCTCCCGGCGTTAGCAATCAGACCGGACAGGATGAAGCCAAGGTAGGGGTGCAGGGCAGTGTGAAATACAGCGTGAATGGAGGCCGCGTCGAGTACAACACTTTCGAGGTCGACGGCAGCGATGTTCTCAATACCGGCCTCAACGGCGCTTCCAGCACGCTCATCGTCTACCCCAGCCTCGACGCCATCCAGGAGGTGAAGGTACTAACTTCCAATTACGGCGCTCAGTACGGCCGCACCGCTTCGGGTACGGTCCAGGTGACCACCAAGTCTGGAACTCCCAACTGGCACGGAAACCTCTACGACTTTATTCGCAACGAAGCGTTCAACTCGCGCAACTATTTCGACATCGTCTATACCATCCCGCCGCCCATCGGCGAGACCACCGGCCAAACATTTGGCAACAAGGCTCCACTCTATCGGCGTCAGGATTTCGGCGGCACGATCGGTGGTCCGCTCATCATCCCTCACGTTTACACTAAGAAAAACAAAACCTACTTCTTTTACTCCGAAGAATTCCGCCTCGAGAAAACGCCCACCCCGTACAACCAGGCCGTGCCCGGCTTGAAAGAGCGCGGTCTCAGGTTGTCGCCTTCCGGCGCGATCGAGGAGAATCTGCAAACCGGTCCGAACGGTCAGGTTTACCAGGACTACGACTTTAGCGACGTGTGCCCCCTGAACACGGGCTCTTTTCTCCGTTCGCAGTACCCCGACTGTCCGTCCGTCCAGACCTCGGGAACCGGTGGTCTCGCCCCCTTAGTCCATTTGCAAGGTCCCTTTACTCTGGGCTCCGTCAGCGTCGATAAGAACGCGCAGACGATCCTGGGTGCAAACCTGATCCCCGTGCCCAACGCCCCTTCCGGCTGCAACTTCAGCCTGGCCAATTACAATCCCGCCAGTCCCGACCCGAGCGATCCTTACCGCTGTTATGACGCCTCTGTGTCTCCCTCCACTTACTGGCGCGAGGAATTATTTCATATCGACCATCAGTTAACTGACAAACTCAAGCTTTCGTTTCGCTACATCCACGACGCCTGGAATACGACGGTGCTGAATCCGCAATGGAGCTACCTGAGCACCAACGAACCCTCGGCCGCCACGTTTCCCACCATTCAGAACCGCTTCTTCGGCCCCGGCACCAGCCTGGTGGCGCGCTTCACCGACACCATATCGTCAACGCTGCTAAACGACGTGGTCATCAGCTACGTGAACTCCGACATCACTTTGACCGACCAAAACGGACCGGGTGGCGCACAGTTCCAGCGCAATCCTTCTCTCGATCTGCCGCTTGTCGTCGATACGTCGCTCCCCACAAATGAGCAAAATCAATGCAATCCTGCGATCAGCGTCAGCCCCGTCACCGGTTTCCCGGAATGCGCCATCGGATCCATTTTCAACAACGGCTTCGGCGGGAAGATGCCCGGAGTCGCTTTCCTCGGAACCAATGCCGCCTACGGCGGCCGCGGCTTTGCCGCCGATCCCTCCTACATGCCGTGGGGCCACACTGACCCAACTTACTCCGTCCGCGACGACATCGGGAAGGCCTTCGGCAAACATACCCTGCAATTCGGCGCGCAATATATCTACTACCAACGGAATCAGGACAACAACGCCATCGGCGCCGCTTCCGGCGACACTCAGGGCCTGCTGACCTTCAGCAATCTCACCCACAGCACCGGCAATGCCTTCGCCGATTTCCTGCTTGAATCCGACGCCAATCCCCAAGGCAATCCTCAGGGATTCATCCAAAGCTTTACTCAGGATTCTGCCAACCACCGCTACTATCAGCGTTACCAGATCGCGGAGCCCTACTTCCAGGATGACTGGAAGATAACTCACCGCCTTACTCTTAACTTAGGTTTGCGAGTAAGTCTGTTTGGCACTTACAGCGAGAAGAACCGCAACGCGTGGAATTGGGTAGCGTCCCAGTTCAATAAGTTGGGCGCGAATCGTTTTGCGGTCGACCCAATCTATGGCGAACTGCTGGATAAAAGTGCCGGCTCAACTCCAGTAGCGTTCAATCCCGTGACGTTCCAGTTACCCGCTGATATCGTGAGCGCCCTGGGCTTGGTGCACTGCGGCTACAACGGCACGCCCTCCAGTTGCATGCAAGGTCATCTCTTCAATCCCGCGCCCCGCATTGGTTTTGCCTGGGATCCATGGGGAGACGGCAAAACCTCCATCCGTGCCGGCTACGGCATCTTCTTCGAGCACGGCACCGGGAATGAAGCGAACACCGGATCGCTCGAAGCCAGCGCCCCAGTCGTGCTCAGCATGACACAACATCTTCCCGTGAGCTACCCCTGCATCGGTAACGTCGGCTACGGGCCGTTGTTTGATCCAACTAACAGCGCTTGTCAAAGCTCCGTCGGCGGAACCCCGCCCCCGTCCGGCTCCGTCTTTCCCCTGGATGTCACCTCTATCCCCACCAAAGCGATTTGGCCCTACGCTCAGCAGTGGAGTTTCGGAGTGCAGCGAGAACTGTCCCACTCCTTTGTGTTCAACGTCGCCTATGTCGGCAGCAAAGGAACTCACTTGACCGTCGAGCGTCAGCTCAACCAGTTGCGTCCGTTGCCCGCCAACGAAAATCCCTTCGGACCGAACGAGCCGCTGACCATCACCGACTGCACCATTCTTCCGGGCGGGATCGCAGGCTCCCCCGGAGACGCTCCCGGGGACGGCACTCATCCGTTCTTGCTCGCCAACGGAACCCAAGTAACGCCGCAAAATCCGGCTTACCAATATCTTCAGGCAGCCTGTACCAACCCCAACATCCCCAACGTCAATTCTCTTCCCGGCCGTCCCTATAAAGGTCTCGGAAGAGTGCTCGCGTTGCAGAATGTGGCCGATTCTAACTATCACGCCATACAGACCACGTTGCGGCACAACAGCGGACCCCTCACTCTCGGCGTCTCTTACTCCTACAGCCATTCTTTGGACGATGCTTCCGATCGCAGCGACCCCATCCTAGTCGATTCCTACAATCTGCGCGAGAACAAGGCCAGCTCCAGTTTCGACGAACGTCATCTCGCCACCATCAGCTACGTCTATAAGCTCCCGCTCAAGAATTTCCCGCGTAGCTTCATCGACGTAATCGAGGAGCGCGGCCCGCAAGATGCCGCCACCGCGCCTAAGCAAAACTGTTGCTCCAAATTATCCAACGAACTTCTCGACGGCTGGGAGCTTTCGGGAGTAACGCTGTTTTCATCGGGAGTCCCCTTCACCGTCATCAACAGCGCCGGCAACACCGGCATTTCTCTCACCGACAATGCCGGAGTTTCCAGCGGCTTGGGCCAAGCCGCATCCTATCCCGACGTGATGAAGACACTGCCCTCGCCCGGCAACAATTCCCAAAGTTTTGGCCCACTTATCGGCAATCCTTCCCAGTTTGTCGCTCCCCGCGGCCTCACCTTTGGCGACGCCGGACGCAACTTTCTGAATAATCCGTTCCGCTCTAACTTCGACATGGCGCTGCTCAAGCATTTCAAGATTCGCGAGTCCGGCCAGCTCGAGTTCCGGGCCGAGGCCTTTAATATTTTTAATCACACGCAGTTCCGAGTCTACGATTTCGACAACCCCGGCAGCACTGGAAATAATGTCATCAGTTGTTATGCCGGCCCCGCGTATTCCGCGGGCTTCAAGGGCAGCGGAGCCGATTGCGTTACCGGGGCGTCTTTCCTGCACCCGCTCGATGCCCATCGGCCTCGCACCATACAGTTTGGTCTCAAATTGGGTTTCTAGCGGACTGCGAAGAGCGTGTTGTTGGTGCTGCCGTGCTGTAACTCGACTTTGGCTGAGTCGGCTTTGATTTCGCTTTTGGAGGGCGCAGCCCTTTTTGATTTCGCTTTTGCATGGCGCATGCTTTTGGTTTTGCTTTTGGGTGGCGCAGCGCTTTAGCGCTGCGATAGCCGCATGGTTGCTAGCGCGGCTTTCGCCGCTGAGGACACAGTTCTCGCTGGCATCCAGTTTTCTCGCGAGCCGGGACGTAGGGTATGGAAACATTAAGGAAAAATCGAGCACGCTATAAACCGCCGCACCTTTGCAGACTGTTTCCGACCAGTCTGCTGCTGGCGCTGCTAGCCGTCACCCTGATCATGGCCGGGTGCGGAAGTTCATCTTCCGCCGGCGCCCCAATCCAGCTCTCGCTTTCCGGCAATTGGCAGTTCACCATGGCGCCTCCCGGCGACGGTTCGTTCCTCGGCGGCCTGCAAGGCGGCTTTCTGCTCCAGAGCGGCGACACCGTCACCGGTGGCGCTGCCTACGCCGTCTCCTTGCCCGGATTCCTCATCCCCTGCAACACCGGAAACGCTACCATCACCGGCTCCTCGACAGCCGTCGGCAACCAGAGCCAGTGGACCATCACCGCCGTAGCCGGCACCCAGACTTTCACTCTTACAGGAATTCAGAGTTTCGATGGTACGACGATAGCGGGCACTTATAACTCAACCGCCGGCACCTCTGGCGACGGCGCACCCTGCGGAACCGCCCAGACTGGCTTGCAATGGAGCGCAGTCCTCGTGCCCCCGATCACCGGAATCATCCAGGGAAGCTTTCACAGCACGGGCGGCGCCGCCGGCCTCACCAATCAGGATTTCCTGGCGTCAGGTTCCCTGACCCAAGCGCCGAACACCGGAGCCAGCAGCGCTGCCGTCTCCGGCACTTTGAATTTTACCGAGCCCGGAACCAATACCAGCGACTACCCGTGTTTCGCCACCGCCTATCTCTACGGTCAAATCAGCGGCAATTCCGTGAATCTGCAAATCGTAGGATCCGGCGAATCCATCCTCGGCGCGATCGGCGAACCCCCCGGTTCGAATGGAGTAACCGGACTTAATCCCGTCACCTTTGACTCCGCGCTCGGCGGCTACATTCTTCATTCCGTCGGCCCATCTTACTTAGTTGCAACTAACTCCTGCCCCGGCAGCGTGGACAGCATAACTACCGCGGGAGATTATGGAGATATCTGCCTTTCCGTGGGTATCCCATTGGGAAGTGCGAACGCATGCCAGGAACCAATCACTCTGGCTCCGGCCGCAGTAACTTTAACCTATCCTCCGCCACCTCCGGCCACGACTTCGACCCAGACGGTCACGCTGGCCAACTCCTCCGGCGGTGCACTGAGCGGCTTGACTCTCTCCTTCGCCAACATTCCCCCAACCGCAACCAATTTTACCGAGACCGATAACTGTGGCCCCGGCGGTATTCCCGCGCAAGGAGAGCCGTTCTCACTCGCATCCGGTGGTTCGTGCCTGATCACCATCACCTTCACTCCGCAATGCGGAACGCAGTGTTCCTCTGCGCTGACCGCAGCCCTGACCGTTACCAGCCCCGTGAGCGCGGATAACGACAACGTCTTTACCGTGCCCATTACCGGCACCGTCACCGGCGGGGACTTCTCGCCGAGTTCCAGTAATAGCATTTATCAGGACCCGAATTACCATGCACAGACTAACTAAATCTCGAATGCTGCGCCGCGCACATGGCTGCCAAGTGCCTCAATCGCGACAGACAAAGAGTCGGCGGCTTTTGCTCGTCGCCGCCACAGTAATAGTAATAACGATAGTGATAATGCTTTCCGCCTGCGGTGGAAACAACGCTTCGGGTGGCTCGCCGGCAAGCGGAGCCCTTTCCGGCAACTGGCAGTTCACCTTGGCGCCCCAAAGCAACGGAAGTTCGACCACTTTCACCGGTGGTCTCCTCGGCGGGTTTCTTCTGCAGAACAATGGCTCAGCTTCAGGACAAACCGTCTACTCCATCACCTCATCCACTTCCGAAACTGGACCATGCAACAGTGGATCGGCTCCAATCACCGCAACCATCAGCGGCCAGAATGTAACCCTAACCGAGGCAGCCGGCACACAGACCTACACGCTTACTGGAACGCTGAGTTCAGATGGTTCAACAATGATGGGCACCTACGTTTCAACCGCCGGAACAGCTGCCGACGGTTCCCCCTGTGGATACGCCGAAACCGGCCTGTCATGGAGCGCAGTATCCGTTCCCCCGCTTACCGGATCCATCGCCGGCAGCTTCCACAGCACCAGTGGAAACTCCGGCCTCAACGATCAGGATTTCGCCGTGTCCGGCGTACTCACCCAAGGCCAGAACATCGGAGCCAGCAGCGCGACCGTCACCGGCACCTTGAACTTTACCGGTTACCCTTGCCTCTCGACTGCGTCCGTGACTGGCCAAATCAGCGGCAGTTCCGTTCTTCTTCAGTTGATCGCCACCAGCGGTTCCACCGTGGGGCTGATTGGCCAACCGCCTGCCTCTGCAAACACTGGTCTCAATCCCGTTATCTTCGACTCCCCACAAGGCGGCTACATTCTGCACGGAACTCAACCCACCTACATGGTGCTAACCGGTTCCTGCCCCGGCTCCGGCCTTGATAGCACAACTTCCGCCGGAGACTCAGGCGCCATCTGTCTGGCCTTGAACAGCACCACCACTTGCCAGCAACCGGTCACGCTCTCCCCGGGCGCTCTAACCTTCCCTGCTCAAATGTTGGTCGACTGTGGTACGCAGCCGAGTTGTTCGTCACCCGTTCAGGGCGCCACCGCCTCTCAGACCATCACTCTGACCAATAATTCCAACTCCACTCTGAGCGGTCTGGAACTGACCAAGCAAGATGGCAACAACTCCCCCTTCGGCGGCTACAGCGATTTCACCGGTTTACCCAGTTTCATTGAAACCGACGCCTGCGGCCCGGGAGGCGCCTTTTCCAACGGCCAACCTTTCGATTTAGCTTCCGGACAGTCTTGTGCCATTACCGTAACCTTCGCTCCCCAGGAAAGCTGTCCCTGGTTGCCATTCGGAAGTCCGCCGTCGCCTGCAGGGGCAGCGCCGGAACATTGTCCGTTGCCTATTCAAAACTATTCCGTGCAAGTCAGCGTCCCTGACGACTCCAACCCTGACGGCGTGAAGGCCTTCGCGGCCTCCGCTTCTGGCGTTGGGCTGAGCGCCATCCAACCCTCGACTCCCGAACTCGATTTCAGTGCCGAGAACCAATCGAATCCGGCGGAGGCGAGCCCTCCTCAATCCCTCTCCTTCACCAACTATAGCGCGAATCCGGTGCCCATCCTCGGTCCGGCCCCTTGCATCAACCCATATCAGAACGGCAAGGCGGTTCCTCTCAAGTTCCCGCGTCCGGTCACCGAAAGCAGTCCGGTTGCCGGACTGCAGGTACTGGGCAGCTCACCTGGCACTCCATTTTCCATCACTCCTGACGGCACTACCATCGAGTACAGCTGCGACAGCGACCCCGGTACCTTGCTGCCGAATTTCCAGATCTCCGACGACACCTGCACCGGAATGACGCTCGCTCCGCAGGCCAGTTGCAGCCTGCAGATTACCTATGTGCCGCAGCCCAACACCGATCAAAACAGCGGTCTGGATTATTTCCTGCAACTCAACACCGTCCAGTGTTATGGCAACACCGTAACGACCGACTGCGAAATCGACAGCGGACGCTTCCCGGTGGAGCTCAAAGCCAATGAACCCAGCCCGCTGAGAATGTCTCCCAGCGCCGGCCTGGATTTTGGCACTCTGAAGAAGGGGTCAACCAGCAC
>Ga0187847_10002603_pt1 | contig 14481 bp, 14 predicted proteins | sample June2016WEW_4_10_FD_132458 | JGI IMG/M metagenome (GOLD analysis project Ga0187847, IMG submission 132458) | Peatland microbial communities from SPRUCE experiment site at the Marcell Experimental Forest, Minnesota, USA - June2016WEW_4_10 | ecosystem: Environmental > Terrestrial > Soil >...
ATCACTGGGTATCTGCCAGTTAAACACCCGACGCGTCCAAGCCGAACAGAACTTGAGAAAAGGGCACCTTCGGGTGCCCTTTCTTCATCGAGAAACAAGCAGATCAATCGGACTAGTTATGCAGGATCGGACCAGCTGGCTTGGCCTTACGAAAGGCGACAAATGCCAGACCCAGGAGGCCGCTGCCGAGAAGCAGGAGGCTGCTGGGCTCAGGAGTGACGTCAATGATGTTGAGCTCACCGTTGTTGTCAAAGTTGTATTTCGTTCCGTCGTACTCATAGGTCATGTAATCGTTCGTTCCAGCGCCAGTGAAGCCGTTGTTGGAGTAGATATTGACCTCGACCCCATCGATATCGAAAAGCAGCCCGTTGTTGTCAACATACGGGGATCCTAAGCCTACAGGCAGGAAGACCTCGTTGTCGTAATAGAAAGCCCCGCTCGGAGAGGTCAATTGGGATCCGGTTCCCCCGATCACGGTTCCAGTAGTTCCCGTGACGAGGCCTGGGCCGCCACCTTCTATGATGAGGGATCCGCTGGTAATATCCCATTGATTTCCACCAACGTTGGTTCCGTTGAGGAAACCGGCAGCAAAGACGGTGCTTCCGTTTGGACTGGTGAATGTATAAAAGAGTGAATCAGCCAATGCAGCTGGAGTAATCGCAAGGGCCGTTGCCAATGCGAGAAAAGCTAGGAACACTTTCTTCATAATTTCACCTGGAGGTGCCCTTACGGGCACGTGTCTTGCTAGGGCCCCCTGCATAGGGCAGCTCAGAGAAAAAAGCTCTTTCTTGTGGTTGCGCGTTTCACAAAACATGCGCGATCCCCTCGACGGGCATCTGCATGAGGATTCAACTGCACGCTTGCAGCAGTAAAAACCGCACGACTTCGCGGAGCCCGGGCTTTCCGGTGTGGCCGGAAGGGACGATGCAGGTCTGACAGTCACACCGATTGGCTAATATATTTTTGTGCATGTTGAGGACCAAAAACAAACATTATTAGATTCAATGATTTGCTCCACGGAGCGATTGACTGCTGTGCAATTGTTTGCACACTCTCTTGCCATAAAGGTTCTCTTTTGCGTTACCTGCCGCTGTTACTTCTCTGCTCTCAGCGATGAATTGTTAGCATTTATTACCAGGTCGCCTCACGCCTGTTCTTCTACCTGTTATCGGGTATGCGACTCTAGTTTTTTCATGCGCTTTGGTTTTCATTCAAATCCAAATCTTTCGGTGGCATGACAACCTTGTAAATGCCACTGGGAAGGAGGGCCAAGCTGTCGGGATTGTCTTCGCTGGTGAAGCGTATTGGGGAGCGATGGACAGGGCGATGCCCATGAGCATTTGCAAGGGGATAATGCTGATTTCGATATTCTATGAGACAGCCTTAGAGGCACGATTACTTTCCAATGCAAAAAAACGGAAAGATTTCGCTCAGTTAAAATGAATTCATCAGTTCCTCCGCGTTCAGCTCACACCGGCATTCGTTGCTGCTGTCGCCTGAGTGGAATTGGCTTAAAAGCACGTGTGCTTGTGCGACTCAAAAGGAGAGCGATGAAGATGCGGAATTTTGCGGTCCTTCTGGTTTTGATGAGCGGGTTGTATTGCTCGGCACAGGCCACGGACGTGGATGGGGAGTGGCAGGGAATCAAGAACACTCCAGAGAGGGTTGTTTTCACTGCCGCAGTCACTTTGCAATCCGGCGCAAGCTGCAAGACGTGCGCGGCGACAGGCGACGGATCGATCGAGGGAAAGATCGTGTGGGGCCTGAGGAGTGCCGGTACGAACACCGCTTCGGGGATGGCCAGCAAGGTGGGGAGGATCGGTACGGAGTATGTGAAAGGTCAGATGAGGGGCAAAGGGCTGCTGGTGCTGAACGGTTACAAGTTGGATGATCCGGATCATATTCTAGTGCTCGACAAATATCGCCTGGCAGTCTCCGATGATGGAAAGGTTCTTGGCGGACTTTCGTTCAATGGCGGCCACTGGACCGGCCAGTTCATCGCCATTCGGCCTCAGAAATGAATTCGGGTCAGACTTCCCAGTCGATGACCACGGGGCGCAGGCCGCGCACGGCATTGGATAGATAGATGGCGTCGGCCTCGTGAAGATCCTGGGGATACAGCACTTTTTCTTCGACGTTGGGCCGCGTCTCGAGAATGTGGCGGCGCTGAACGCCTGCGAGCAATCCGCACGCGATGGGTGGAGTGAACCAGCGGCCTTCTTTTTGAATGAAGATGTTGCTGATGGCGCCTTCGGTGACCTCGCCGCGAGGATTGAGGAAAAGCACTTCGTCAAAACCCGCCTGGGTTGCGGACTTCAGCGCTTCCGCGTAGAGGGGTCGGTGCGTGGTCTTGTGGAACAGCATGGGGTCTTGTGGATCGGTGCGCTGGGAGGCGATGCGCACACGGACGGATTTCTCGTTGGTGGCTGTTGAGTTTTCAGTCAGGAGTTCGTCTTCGATTTTCACGTCGCCCTTGTGAAACAGGAGAAGGCGGACTTTGTGGGGTTGATTGTCTTGAAAAACAGCGGCGTGGGCCAGAAGAGCGGCTTTGACTTCGGCGCGATCGCATGGGAATGCGAAATAGCTGGCTGAATCTTCAAGGCGGTCGAGGTGCAGTTCAAGGAGCGGGTATTCGCCTTGCCAGAGCAATGATTCGATGAGTGAAAAAGGCTCTGTGGGCCGAGTGAGGAACTCAGCCTTCAGTAAACATTCCCGGTACTCTTCGGCGGGAACGGAGTCGATGACGATGCCGCTTCCGACACCCATCGTGCCCCGGTCGCCGTCGAGTTGCAGCGTGCGAATGGCAACGTTGAAAACGGTTTGCTCCCGCGAGAAGTAGCCGATGGCGCCGGTATAAACGCCTCTGGGTTGGCGCTCGATGTGAGCCAGCAGCTGCATGGCCCTCACCTTGGGCGCTCCGGTGATGGAACCGCAGGGAAAGAGCGCGCGGAATATCTGCTGAAAGCCGACTTCAGGGCGGAGGTCGCCGGTGACGGTGGAGGTCATCTGCCACAAGGTGGGGTAGCGTTCTACTGCGAAGAGGTTTTGTGTGCGGACGGTGCCGAATTTCGACAGGCGGCCCAGGTCGTTGCGCAGCAGGTCGACGATCATCACGTTTTCGCTGCGGTTCTTGGGGTCGTTGCGGAGCCACTCCGCCTGCGCCTGGTCTTCGCACGTGGTGCGGCCCCGAGGCGCGGTTCCCTTCATGGGGCGGGTGGTGATGCGGCGCCGGCCGCCGTGGCTCTCCAGGTGGAAGAAGAGCTCAGGCGAAAAAGAGAGGATGCGGCGGCCGGGCTGCGAATGCAGGAAGGCCGCGTACGGAACCGGCTGGCGGCTGAGCAGGCGCTGATAGAGCACGGCGGAGTGTCCCCGGGCATGGACGCGCATGGGAACAGTGAAGTTGAGCTGATAAACGTCGCCTGCGCGAATCCACTCGTGGATCGCCTCGATTTGTCGCGCGTATTTCTCTTCTGTCAGCCCGATTGCAGCTTCCGGCAAGGGCGAGGTCGCCCGCTCCTGGTCAGGAGAGACGGACCGGAAAGAAGCAAGGGCTGGCGGACCGCCGTCGATGAAGTTTCCCGCCCGATGGTCGAAGAGCCAAGCGCGCTGATAGATGCCGAACCATGCTAGCGGTTGGGCTAGAGGTTGGGCCAAAGATTCTGTGTGGGTCAACGCGGCTGTGGGTTCGAAGAAGCTGCCGCACTCGTAGGTAAAGAAGCCCGCGGCAAAGTGGCCGGCGGCAACGGCGCTCTCAATCTCGGCAAAAAGGCCTGGAAGCTCCGATGGATGATTGGCGACCAAGATGCTCAATGGCTCGGTGAAGAGGCGGGTCAGAGATTCGGTGTGGGACTCGGTGTGGGACTCGGCCTGGCGCGCGGAGTCAGGCTCCGGGCCGGGGGGCTTGGCGCACTCCAGCAGCACCGTTGCCGGCGTCTCTTCGACCAGTGCGTAGAGTTCCGCGGGTGGGGAATGCCAGCGGTTCATGAAACCAAGATTAATTGACCGTCAGCGCCAGATCGGTGGAGTGGGTAGTGGCGGTGATGCCGTTGCTGGACTGAGCGGTGACGAGCACCGTGTAAGTGCCGGCGGGAGTTGGCGGGGGGATGGGCGGGCCGTGGTTGTAGTAGTCGTAGCGGGGCGAGCAGGCCGTGGCGCCCAGCATGGTGACCAGTGCAACGAGAGCCAGCAGCACCAGGCGATTGAGCCATGCGCGGCGGCGAGTTCCCCAGGCTAGTCCGCCCAGGCCAAGCGCTCCGGGAAGCAGAAACGCCCAGGCGACGGGGTTGGAACTGCGATTGGACGACAAGGGCGGAGCCAATCCCTGTGTAACGACGACCATGGTGCTTGTAATCGCGGTAGAGGTGGAGGCGTTGGGCAGGATCTCGAGGTTTTCCGGAGTAAAGGTGCAGGAAGATTGATCGGGCAGAGCCGAGCAGGAGAGCGTGACGAACATGGGGGCCGTCAGCGCGCTAGTATTCTGCGGAGTAACTGAGGCTACGAGCGTTCCCGTTTGGCCGGGGGTAAGAGTGAGCGTAGCCGGCGCGATTGTAATTCCAAAGTCGGGCGTGGAACTGTCGAGCGCAGTTATCTCCTCGGGCTGAGAGACTGAGCTGGCGTGAGTGGAATCGCCTTGATAGATCGCGCTCAGGGAGTGGTTGCCGGCCAGGAGAGAAATCGTCAAACTGGCCTGACCCTGGGCGTTGAGCCCCGCGCCGGCCAGTTGGTTGCCGCGGTCACTGAGGACGACGGCGCCGGAGGCAGGAAGCCCGTCCACGCCGGTAACGGTGACGGCGACGGTGGCCTGTGTACGGCCGCCCTGGTCGAGGGTCTCCACGTTTAACGTGGTCTGCGTGGCCACGCCCTGCGGATTCACAGCGGCCACTGACAGCGCGGGCATCGCCAGCGCGATACCAAGTCCTGCAACCAACTCAAGCCGCAGACTGCGGCGGATCATGCCTCTCACGTGCACCTGCTCCAAATCTCAAGAAAAGATCGTATACACCCGGCAAACATAGCGTAGAACCCTATTGTATCTGGCGGGGGCCTGCCGGGGCTAATCGCGGCCCGCTCTTTTTAGACGGATGAACGGGGAGAATGGGGTGTGGCCAGGCGGCCCGGGATTCTACAATAGGGCACCATGATCGCTCACCTGCGTGGAAAGCTCCTCTACAAGCATCCCGGCCAGGCCATTGTCGAGGCGGGCGGGGTGGGATACGACGTCACCATCTCCGTTCCAACGTTCACGGCGCTGCCCCAAGTGGGCGCTGAAGCGGCGCTGCACATACACACCCAGGTCAGCGAGGACCAGATTGCGCTCTTCGGCTTTCTTGATAGTGAGGAGAAGCGGCTCTTCGAGCGGCTGATCACCGTCAGCGGCGTCGGACCCAAGCTGGCGATCAAGATGCTTAGCGGGCTATCGGTAGAGAGGACGGTGCAGGCCATCCGTGGTCAGGACCACGCGCAACTGGTGCGGATACCGGGGGTGGGCAAAAAGCTGGCCGAGCGGCTGGTGGTGGAGCTGAAAGACAAGCTGGACGACTTTGCCGTTGCACCGGTGCAGGCTTCCATTCAAGGTCCGGCAGTGGACGATGTGCTGTCCGCACTGGTGAACTTGGGTTATCAGAGGGTGGCGGCGGAGAAGGCGATCGAACAGGCAATCGCCAAGGAGAAGAGCCTCGCCGGCGATTTCGACGGGCTTTTCCGGGGGGCGTTGAAGGTGATCCGGTAAGCACCTGCGGTGCGGCCAACGGCCTTCGGCGCGGAATGCATTGGTTTTTGCTATCCCAGGTCTCGAAGGCGAGACCTGGGGTACCCGGCCGGAGACGCCGATTCGCGTGGTGCTGAGCGAGTTGTTCGGGGAGTTGGATTGGGCGTAGCCACCTGCGATGGGACCAGTGGCCTTCGGCGTGCAAATTGTGGCTAATGTCGCCTTCGGCAACTTCATCAAAGACTGAGCCTCGGGAAATCTCTTGGGGTTCCCTCGAGCAAAGATTACTGCTCCCTAAGAAATCACTTTGAGGCTTTCAGCACTTCCGAGTGAATCGTCGTTCCCGTCGCGTCGGGGACAAAATGCATCGGAACGGCGCCCGAAACGCCGCAGAGACGCACCGTCCACTCCTCCGTCCAGGGCTGCCTCACGGCGCCTTTCGCCTCCGGCAACTCCCCGGAATCCCGGCCTATGAACTTCGTATTGATGACCGGCGCTTCCTTGCAATCCCGGGGAGCAATCAACACCATTGCTTGCAATGCGTAGAAAATGGCATCCTTCTGCAGAATAAGATTGGCGTGCGACGTTCCCGGCAGCAGCACCGTAGTTGTGAGTTTGCCATCCGTCCGAAACCAATACTGTAGATTGATAATTCGTTCTTCTCCACAGCCCTCAATCCACGTGACGACGCGCCATTGGCCGGAGAGTGGATCTCCCTTCGCATCGAACTTCGGTTCCTGATCGATCAGGACATTCCTTTGCTTCATCTTCGGATCCGCGCAGTTGGGCAACTGTTGGAACCAGGCTTTTACGCTGGATTCGTTGATCGCTTTTTGCTGCTCGGGACGCATCACGAAGGCCTTTAACTCCGGAGACATCGGAGTGAGGGCGGGGGACTGTGCCGCCGCAGAAGACAGAAACCAGAGCGTGGAAAAGACCAAAACAAGTTGCTGACGCAAGTTAGCCTCTTTGGCCGGGAAATTATCCCGATCGACACAATTCTAGAACAACCTGCGCTGCAAACGGTGTGAACTTTCCGTGGGCTCTTTACGTTACACTCCACTTGTTATGGTTTCCAAGAAAATGTCCGCCGCTGCTGCATCCGTCGCAGCCCATCTTCGCCCCGAAGGCCTCAAATTTCTGCGCGGCATTGCCCGCAACAACGACCGCGATTGGTTCGTTCCGCGCAAGGCTATCTTTGAGGCGGAGCTGAAAGAACCGATGCTGGCCATCATCCGCAGGGTGACGGACGCGATGATGGATTTTGCGCCTGATTTCGTGCGGCCGGCAGAGAAATCTCTGTTCAGGATTTATCGCGATACGCGCTTCAGCCACGACAAACGTCCCTACAAAACGCACGTGGCGGCGTGGTGGACGCACCACGGAATGGGAAAGACCTCCGGGGCCGGATACTACTTTCACATCGACGCCAAGGAAGTGGTGATCGCTGCCGGAGCCTGGATGCCGGAGAAAGAACAACTGGCTGCCATTCGGCATTGGCTGCTTGAGCACCACAAGGAATTTCGCCGGCTGCTGAATAAGCCGGCCGTGCGCAATACTTTTGAGGAATTTGAAGGGAACGCGCTCACACGGCCGCCGAAGGGGTTTCCGTGCGAGCATCCGGCGCTCGATCTCGTCCGATGCCGGCAATGGGGACTGAGCACCTCGTTGCCGGTCGCCGCGGCGCTCAAGAAGGATTTTGCCACCACGCTGATTCGTCATTTCCGGCTGGCAGCGCCGGTGGTGGATGCGCTGAATACCCCGATTGAGGCCATGGTTGCGCCCAGGAAAACAGTGCTTTTCGGGCTGAAATAGCGCGTCCCCGCCGTTTTCCCGTTTGCTGGTTTTGTTTCTTGAATCGGTGGCCCGAAACGCCAAAACCGGGTAAAAACAGGCAAAAATAGGCAAAATCGGCATAAAATCCAAAGAATCTTGTGGAAAACAGGCTTTTTTAGTTGACTTTGCCTGTTTGAAAGTTGCATTGTTACCATCGATGGGTTCACCGAACCCCGCATGAATACAAGGGTTTCCTGCGAAAGCTGTTCCGGTCGCACTCCCTCATGCGGAACGCATTTCGCGGCGGAAACCCGGGTAAGACCGGCAGCCCCGAGGGCTAGCCACAAAGGAGAAACATCAAATGGCAACTGGAATGACAAAGACCGCTCTGATACGGCATCTGGCCGAGAAGTTGGAACTCACCAACAAGCAAGTCGCAGCCTTCCTCGACCTCGTGGCGGAGACCGCCGTCAAGGAAACCAAGAAGAACGGCGTATTCGTAATCCCCGGCATCGGCCGCCTGGTGAAGGCAGACCGCAAAGCCCGCATGGGCCGCAACCCGCAGACCGGCGAAGCAATCAAGATCAAGGCAAAGACGGTGGTCAAGTTCCGCGTGGCCAAGGCCGCCAAGGACGCGATCGCCCCACCCAAGAAGTAACTTCGGGCTCATCGGCTCGCAGGTGATCGGAATCAAGGGAGAGCCCCGCGCTCTCCCTTTTTCCGTTTGTACTGAGTCTCTGTCGAATTTCTCCATCCGCGGGGCGCATGTTTCCATCCAACACTGCATGGCAACGATGCGCACCATAGCAGATTCAATACCCTCACGGACAACTCCCGCAGTGGCAAATCCTGTGCTTTTTTTGCTGCGTTTTGAAGGCTTGGCGGTTGCGGCGGTCTCCGCTTTACTTTATGCTCGGTCGGGCGCCAGCTGGTGGCTGTTCGCTGCGCTCTGGCTGGCGCCCGATCTAAGTATGCTCGGCTATCTTGCAGGAGCCTGCTGGGGAGCACGGGCTTACAACGCGATCCATTGCTATGCCACCCCCGCAACGCTGATATTCGTTGCTCTGCTAGAAAGGCAGTACGGACTGATCCCCTTCGCTTTGATCTGGGTTAACCACATTGGCGTAGACCGGCTGTTGGGCTTTGGGCTCAAGTATCCGGCGGGCTTCAAATGGACGCACCTTGGAAGTCCGGCTGGCAGGCGGCGCGAGTCTACTTCGGCAAATCAGGCTCCTGCCTGACTCCCTTCATAAACGCACGCACCACCAGCGCAACGCCCAGGCTGACCAGCATCCCCTGAATCATGAGCCAGTAGTTGTAGCTCCACGATAGAAATGCCAGGGTAAAAAAGATGCCGATGGGGTTGAGCTCAGAGATGACGGAGGTGAGCCAGTGGGGCTTGTGCCCGGCTGGTGGCAGGCCTGCACCTAAACGTGGGAACAGGCGCGGGACGGCGCGCAGATATTCCCGGTAAGGCTCGCCAAGCTCACCCACGAGAAACGCTTCTTCGGCCAGAATCAGCCGTAAGAAGAAAATCGTCGCCAAGGTCATGCAAACGAGCGCGCCGGAAGGCGGCATGAGGAAGGCCATGGCCGCGAACATGAACCATCCACCTACGTAGAGCGGATTGCGGATATAGCGGTAAGGCCCGTCGGCCATCACCACGCCTGCCTGCATCTGCTCATTGTGAACCGTGCCGTAGCCCAGATAGGCCGTGCCCCATACCCGAAAAACTGCGCCCGCGGCGGCGACGAGTGATGCGAGCACGATTACCACCGGCGCGGCGACCGAAAACGGCATCATGCCCATGCGGGCCAATTCAAGCGCCAGCCACTCCATCAGAGGGATGCGCGGCCCAAATCCCCAGAATTCGATCCATGGGGCATAGAAGCCCAAAAATACAATAGCCACCAGGATCAACATGCGCAGACGAAACTCGATCTTTGTTGCTCCCATTTATTTCTCCCGTTTGCCGGAGTTTACCATTCGCTTGGCTGAAGACGAGTAAGCAAACAGAAGGGGGCTGTTCGATCGATTTCTTTCATCGCGTAGACAGGAAGCGATGGAATCCGCAAATTTGCACTTTGAGAGTAGAATTCTCTGCAAGTGATTCGGCACAGAGCCATAGGCCGAAGCGCGCTGATTCCCCCAGTGCGGGTGAGGGGGTGCGTTGAAGAAGGTCCAGCTCGCAATCCTATCTTCTGTTCTTCTCCTGTCGAGCCGCATGGCAGTGGGCCAAGCTGCTGCGGGAGACAGTCTTAACGAAGAGTTATTTCAGGCAGCGGGCAAAGGCGATGTGGCCGCCGTGCGGCAACTCCTAGCCAAGGGAGCGTCTGTAGAAGTCCGCAGCGAAGCGGGAGCAACGCCACTGATCGCCGCCGTGCGGGCGGGCCAGTTGGAGACTGCGCGGGTGCTTCTCGATCACGGCGCCAATCCCGAGGCGAGAGACGGGAGCGACAACAACACAGCGTTGATGATTGCTTTCAGCCACAACGATCTGCCCATGATCAAGCTGCTGCTGGACAAGGGCGCCAACGTCGATGTCCGGGATTACCATGGCGAAACGGAACTGATGGGCGCGGCATCGGGCGGAGATGTTGAGCGCATGAAGCTCGTGCTGGCCCGAGGCGCTGACATCGAGGCTAGAGGCTACCTGAATGAGACGACGCTGGAGGATGCGACCGTAAGCGGTAAGCCTGAAGCAGTCGAACTGCTGCTAGATCGAGGTGCAAAGATCGAGGCTGTCGACGAGCGTGGTTGGACGGCACTGCTCTGGGCCGCGTTTTACGGCCGCACCGAAGTGGTGAAACTGCTGCTAGCGAGAGGCGCGAATATCGAGGCCACGGCCGGCGACTCGCTCTTCGGTGGGGATACGGCACTGATCATGGCGGCAAGGAGCAGCTGGAGTGAGGTGGTGAAGCTGCTGCTGGAGAAGGGTGCGAGCGTCAAGGTCATGGACAAGGATGGGAAGACGGCGCTCGAATGGGCTTTGAAAGGGGACAATCCCGAAGTGCTGAAGCTGCTGAAGGATCACGGCGCCAAGTAGTGAGGGGAGCAAGTTACAATCGCGGGGATTTTGCTGTTTGCCGGGAGGCACGTATGAAGAAAGTCGTGTTGGCAATTTTCGTTTTGGTTATGACTTGCTTGTGGAATCAGTCGGCAGCGGGGCAGGCTGCCGCAAGCACTGCCGACCAGACCACTGCCGCCAGCCTGGATGATCAGATGTTCCAGGCCATCGAAAAAGGGGATTTCGCGACGGTCCTGAACCTGCTGGAGCAGGGCGCCCATATCAACGCCCAGAGCAAAGAAGGCATGACGGCGCTGATTGCCGCCACTGCAATGGGCAAGGCGGACGTTGTGAAGGTGCTGCTGGACAAGGGTGCCAGCACCGATCTCAAAGACGGTCGCGGCGATACGGCGCTGAATTATGCGGTGATGACCTCGAACATCGACGAGGTAAAGCTGCTGCTGGCAAAAGGCGCCAGCGTCAATATTCAGGAGCAGACCGGTTTATCGCCGCTGATGCTGGGTGTGGTATCCGGATCACCGGAACTGGTGAAGCTGCTGCTGGATCATGGCGCAAAGACCGATCTCAGGGATGCGCATGGATTTACGGCGCTTATGGGGGCCTGCGGCGGCGGATTTATGGATATTGTGAAACTGCTGCTGGAGCGAGGCGCGGACATCAACGCCAAAAGCGACGAAGGCACCACAGCGCTGATCCTGGCCGACGGCAACGGCAAGACCGAGGTTGCGGCGTTGCTGCGTGCGAAGGGCGCTCACTGAGAAGCGCGAACCGGATTGACTGAAGCTTTGTGGTAGGCTGGCGCTTGATGTCGGTTTACTGCTTTGCCTGCGAGGAGTTACCCGATGCTGTTACGCATTTCTGCTCTTGCCGCCGTTGCTGCTGCCACGCTGCCGCTAGCTGCGCAGAATCCTATTGCGACCGGTCTGGCCGCTACAGCTCAGCGGCAGTTGCCTGCGCTCACCGAGACTTATAAGCATCTGCATCGCAACCCAGAGCTCTCGCGGCACGAAGAGCAGACTTCAGCTTATCTGGCTGGAGAGTTGCGCAAGCTGGGCTACACGGTGACCGAGCATGTGGGCAAATACGCCGACGGCGAGCAGGCATTCGGCATTGTGGCCGTGCTTGAAAACGGCGCGGGGCCGCGGCTGCTGATTCGCACGGATATGGATGCGCTGCCAATGGAAGAGAAAACCGGACTGGACTACGCAAGCACGGTGAAGACCACCAATGCGCAGGGGCAGCAGGTGGGCGTGATGCACGCATGCGGTCACGATCTGCACATGACGGTGCTGCTGGGCACGGCGCGGGAGATGGCCGAGCGAAAGAGCGAGTGGCACGGAACGCTGATGCTCATCGGCCAGCCCGCCGAGGAGCAGGTGGAGGGCGCGGCGGCCATGCTCGCCGATCATCTTTATGAGCGCTTCGGCAGGCCGGATTTTGTGATCGCTGAGCACGACTCGCCGGATGTGCCTGCGGGGTCAATCGCCGTGAAGGGCGGGCCGCTGATGGCCGGCTCTACCACGATCAATTTAACGATGCGCGGTATCGGCGGACACGGTTCCAGGCCCGAGGCTGGCAAGGACCCCGTCGTGCTGGCGGCCGAGTTTGTGCTGGTGGCGCAGACCATTGTGAGCCGGCAGATCGATCCGCAGCAGCCGGCGGTGCTGACGGTGGGGACGATTCACGGCGGGACTAAGAACAACATCATTCCCGACGAAGTGACGATGGGAATGACGCTGCGCACCTACTCGGCCACAGAGCGGGACCAGATTGTGGCGGCTGTGCGGCGCACGGCCAATGGGCTGGCGGAGGCGTACGGCATTCCGGCGGATCGGATGCCGGTTGTGACCGTCACCTATGGAGCGCCGGTGACCCTCAACGATCCCGCACTGGCTGAGCGGGTGCGCGCGGCTGCGGCTGCGACCAATGTGCTGGGCAAGGAGCAGGTTCTTGAGGCCCACGCCATCATGGGCAGCGAGGATGTGGGGTTGTTCTCGCTCGATGGGAAGATTCCTTCGGTGATGTACTGGCTGGGCGCGGCGGACGAGGACAAGCTTGCTGAGAGCCGCAAAACAGGCGTGCCGCTGCCGGGATTGCATTCAGCGCTGTTTGCGCCTGTTTACGCGCCGGCTATTACGACTGGAGTTACGGCGATGAGTGGGGTGGCGCTGGAGTTGTTGAAATAGGAAGAGCGTTTGAATTCAATGTTTCCGCTTGTCGCGAGGATTTTGCTTTCGTGCCCTCCCAGGTGCCCGAATGCCAGGCACCTGGGCCACCCGCCGTCTCACAAGGAGATATCCAATGAAACAGAACGTTACGTTAACGATCGCGTCTCTCCTCTCGATCCTCTTCATGACGCTTCACATGACGGACGACATCGTTCGGGGAATGGAGCCAGGAACGCTTTTTGACCTGATTTTGCTGCCCATTCTTGCCATCCAGTTGTACGGAACGCTGGTGCTGGCCGGAAAGCGATCCGGGTACGTCATCATCCTCATCGCGTCGCTCCTTGAATTGGTCGTCCCCGTCGTCCACATGAAGGGGGCGGGTGTCGGCGGTGCGATCGCCCGGTCCAACGGAGCCTTCTTCTTTATCTGGACGCTCCTTGCGCTCGGCTTGACCGCTCTCTTCTGCGTCATGCTCTCGGCGCGCGGGCTGTGGGAGCATTCGCCAAGGCGGACCACCGCGTAGCACAAATAAGGCGCCCCTGCGCGAGGCCCTGACTTGTGCAGCGGAGATTTGCGGCCGGCACGATGGACTCAAAAGAAATGGTTCGTTCGAGTTCAGTTTTGAGTCATCCGGTAGCTAAGAAGAAGTGACTCCAGCTTCCGGTTGGCGCACGACCTTTGTCGAACCAGCTGCGGCTTCGCCCCCTGACCAGGTCCACGCCTGCCAAACGATGGCCGAGGTGGCCACAGTTTCGATCGTTGCGAAGAACAAGTACTCAGGAAGAGCGGGCGGCCTGCCCCATCCGACCAGAGGCGGAACGAAGGTCAGGAAACCATTGACAAGGGTCAAAATTGCACCCGCGATGATATTCGCCAGCCGGTTCGCTCGAAACGGAAGCAGTCGACACGCCACAATCATGGCGATGGGTATTTCCATCAAGATCGCTGAACCCATTAGAGCCCATGGTGGGAGATGTGGATGTGGGGCGTCGGCTAGATCTAGCGTGCCAACAATAGCAAACAGGGCAACAACGTCCGCGTACAGATAGTTGAGTAACGCGAACAGCCACAACAAAGACAGCCGCTCCTTTGTGTCGTGCATGTTCACCTCCAGCGGAATTGTATACGGTCCCGCGGCAGAATAAGTTTCAGATTTTTCGCAGAGTTCTCCAGTTCTTCCCAAGGGCGAGAGAGAGAAACCCTGGAGGGCTGGCGGAAGTGTGCTCCCCCAGGTGCCCAAAGGCGAGGCACCTGGGCCACCCAGTTTTTGTAGTGGTTGCTTACTTCGCCGGATCGACCAAAGCCTGATAGACGACGGCGCGGCTCATGTATCCGAGGTGCGGACTGGTATCGGCTGTCATGCGCTGAACCATTCCAATAAAAACGACGTCGTTGGTGGGATCGACCCAGAACCAGGTTCCGCCGATTCCGCTCCATAAGTACGTGCCTTTGCCATCCGGCAGGCCGGCCAGTTGCGGATCGTATTCGACGGTTCCGTTGTAGCCGTATCCGAAGCCCGGCCGCAAAATTTGCGTGCCGACGCGATACTCGCCGGTGAGCATGCTCTCTGGTATGCGGTTTGTGGCCATCAGTTGAATGCTGGAGGGCGCGAGGATGCGCACGCCGTTTAATTCGCCGCGGTCGAGGAACATCTGCGCGAAGCGATAGTAGTCCTCCGCGGTGGAGACCATGCCGCCGCCGCCGGAAGGCATGGTGGGCTGCGCTTTGTACTCTTTCAGGCCACAGCAGGCGTCCAGGTCGACGACCAGGTTGCCGTCGGAGTCCGGCTTGTAGAGCGTGGC
>Ga0187847_10002605_pt1 | contig 14471 bp, 9 predicted proteins | sample June2016WEW_4_10_FD_132458 | JGI IMG/M metagenome (GOLD analysis project Ga0187847, IMG submission 132458) | Peatland microbial communities from SPRUCE experiment site at the Marcell Experimental Forest, Minnesota, USA - June2016WEW_4_10 | ecosystem: Environmental > Terrestrial > Soil > Wetlands...
AGAACGGGGCCGACATCGGAAAAGTCGAAGCTGCGCGCGCCGCTGGGCGGCGGCATGGGCGTGAGAATGTGGACCACCAGCGTAACGGCCGTAAGGGCGGCGACGGTGTAGCACAGCTTGATGGAATTGCGGCGCAGAAGGTTGGCGGAAATGAACGGAGTGGCCAGCCCGCCGAGGCCGAAGAAGAGATTCAGTAGGTTGAGCGTGGTCGCGCGGCGGTCCTGACTGATATCGCTGACCAGGGCGTTGGCCGCGGTGACGATGATGCCGCCTCCGAGCCCCAGCAGGAAAATGTACAGCCTGATAGTGCCAAAGCCGCTGGATTTGGGCAAGGCAAACAGCGCCAGCGTGATCAGCGATAACCCGAGTACCAGTCCGATCTTCTTGCCTTCGTTATCGATCAGCGGACCGACGCCGATGGACGCGATGATCAGGCCCAGCGCCTGCGTAAACGCGATTTGGCCAAGCTGGCTGGGCGTGAGGTGAAAGCGCGCGGAGAGATCGGGCAGGATAGTGCCCAGCATGGCGGCAATCATGCCGTAAACGAAGATGGCGAGGATGGCGGCGAGGATCAACATGGACCGGATGGTATCAGGATTCAGGAACGGATGGGTTGCCCGGCCGCTGTCCGGCGCCGTTTAACGGATTTACAGGTCTGTTCAACTGGATATCGTTGCCCGGCAGGCAGCCGGTTGATACCATTTATTGGGTCTACCGTGCGCAAAACCTCATTTATCGCATCAAATCGGATCATCGGGCGTGGATCGTTGAATTGGATCGCGGGACGCCCCATCGTGGTTTCGTTCGAGGTGACCGACTCGTGCACGTGTTACTGCCGGCACTGCGATCACGGGGGACCCAAGGACGAGAGCGCCAATCTGCGGCCGCACGAATACCGGCGCTACATGGAGGCGCTGCGGCCGTGCGTGGTGCAGGTTTCGGGCGGCGAGCCGATGATGCGCGACGATCTGGCCGAGATCGTGCGCGAGATCAAGGGCGGCGCCCAGGTTCCGTATACCATCCTGGTATCGAACTGGTCGCTGATGACGGAGGAGCGCTACCTGGAGTTGCGGGCGGCGGGCGTGGACCAGTTTTCGGTGAGCCTGGATTTCCCCGACGAGCGGCACGACGATTTCCGCGTGCATCCGGGGCTGTACAAGCATCTCAGCGAGATTGTGCCGCGGCTGGCGCGGCTGGGCCACGACGATATCGTGCTGAACAGTTGCATCACCAGCGCGAACGTGGGCGAGATTACGGCGATCGCAGGCAAGGCGCGGGAATGGGGCGTTAACCTTTGTTACAGCGCCTACTCGCCCAAGCGCACGGGCTCGCGCGAATACTGCCTGGAGAGGCCCGAGCAGTTGCGGGCGCTCAACGCCGGGTTGGACATGGTCGAGGGGATGCGCGACGAGACCAACTGGATCGTCAACTCCAGGAGCACGCTGGACGCGACGCGGCGGTACTTCGCGGAGGGCGGCGCGCCGGGCTGCAAGGCGGGCCTGCGATTTCTGGTGGTGCGGAGCGACGGTATGCTGCAGCCGTGCTCGATGCAGTTTCAGCAATTCCCACTGGAGGCGCGGGAGCGCATGGCGCGCGAATTCACGGCGCACAACACTTGCGGCGAGTGTTACGTGTCCATCCGCTCATACCTGGACAAGAGCTTCAGGCAACTTTTGGGCGAAAACGTGGCGGAGTTTTTCTCGTTGCAGGGGCGTGAGAAGGCCGATTGACAATCGGCCTGCAGGTTGCCAACCTGCCTCACAAGGCACCTAGCGGTGCGCGGTGGAAAACGCAGCTTCGGCGGTGACGGGCGCGGCAACTGGATCGCCGATGCGCATCTCGGCCCAGTTGTAGCCAAACTCCTTGCCACAATCCAGACACACGACATAAGTAGAGTGCCGCGGGCCGGGAGCCGATGAAAAGCCAGCTTTCCGCGCGGGAGTGATGGGGAACGTGGTCCTGCGGTGAGAGCATCCCAAGAGAATATTCATTAAGTTATTTAACATGGCCGCTACCCCTTCAAATCCTTAGATACAAAAACATGGCTTCTGGTTTCAAAGTGCATAGTGAGACGGGTTTCGCGAGCCGCTCACATTGGGTAGTGAGAGTTACGGCGTAAATGTTTCAGGTGAAGAGTCTGGCGGCGACGGATTCGGCGATTTGCTGGCCGTGGAAGCGTCCGTTCTCGATGAAGATTTCGTTGGTGTGCATGCCCGCTACGATGACGCCCGCCAGGTAAATTCCGGGCCGCTCGCTTTCCAGCGTTTGGGGGTCGCTGCGCGGCTTCTGGGTCTCGGGATCGAGCGAAATCCCTATAGAACTCAAGAACTTGAGATCGGGACTATAGCCAATCAACGCAAACACGAAATCGTTCTTGAGGGCCACTTCGCCCTGCGGCGTGGCGACGATAATGGCGTCGGGCCGGATTTCCGCAACCCGTGAATTAAAGTACGCCTGGATCTCTCCGCACTTGATGCGGTTTTCAATGTTGGGTTTGATCCAGTACTTCACTTTTTCGGAGATCGCAGAGCCACGGTGGATCAGTGTGACCCGAGCGCCGGTCCAGAACAGTTCTAATGCAGCGATTGCAGCGGAGTTCTTGGCGCCGACCACCGCTACGTCGTGGTTATAGTACGGGTGTGGCTCTTTGTAATAGTGCAGTACCTTACTTAACTCCTCGCCGGGAACATGCAATAAGTTAGGTACGTCATAGTACCCAGTCGCCAGGACCACTTTGCGTGCTGTATAAGTATGATGACAACCCAGGCGATCGGTGGTGAACACCTGAAACGCGCCATCCTGGCCGGCGACGTTCGCGACGCGCTCGTAATCGTGGATATTCAGCTTGAAATGGTCCGCGACGCGGCGATAGTATTTGAGCGCCTCATGCCGGTTGGGCTTTTCGTTGAGGCTGGTCATGGGGATGTTGCCAATTTCGAGGAGTTCGGGCGTGGTGAAGAAGACCATGTTGGTCGGGTAGTTGTAGAGGGAATTCACCACACAACCTTTTTCGATCAACACGGTCTGGATCCCGCGCTGCTGCAGTTCTATCGCGCAGGCCAAGCCGGTGGGGCCTGCGCCGACTACGATGACGTCGAAAGACAGGCCAGGAGGCCTGTCCCACCCGGTCATAGTTTGCTCTCGATTTCGGCGTAGATGCGCTGGAGCGCGGCGGGCAGGGCCGCGGGGTCTTTGCCGCCGCCTTCCGCCATATCGGGGCGGCCGCCGCCCTTGCCGCCGACCGCTTGCGCGAGCGCGGCGGCGAGCTTGCCGGCGTGCACTTTGGAGGTGAGATCCTTGGTCACGGCCGAGACGATGGACACGGTGGAATCTTCGACCGAGGCCAACACCACCACGGCGCTGCCCCACTTGTTGCGCAGGGCGTCCACCAACTCACGCATCTGGTGGCGGTCCAGGGCGTCGGCCTGGGCCGCGAGCACGCGGGCGCCGTTTACGGTGTGCGCCTGGCTCTCCAGGCCGCCCGCCGCCGCGTGCGCCAGTTGGCTGCGAAGATCGCGCTTCTCGTGTTCGAGGGCTTTCTCGCGGGCCAGCATCTTTTCCACGTGCTCGACCAGTTCCGGCTCGGAGGCTTTCAACAATTCGGACAGCCGGTGCAGTGTTCCGGTAAGTTCCTGATACTGGCGCACGGCACCCTCGCCGGTTACGGCTTCGATGCGGCGGACGCCCGCCGAGATGCTGCCTTCGTAGACGATCTTGAAAACGCCGATATCGCCGGTGCGTTGGACGTGCGTGCCGCCGCAAAGCTCCTTGCTGAAACCGGGCACGGAGACCACGCGCACCTGGTCGCCGTATTTTTCGCCGAACAAAGCCATGGCACCGGTGGCGACGGCCTGTTCGAGCGGCAGCACCTTGGTTTCGACGCCGCTGTTGCGCAGGATCTGTTCGTTCACCAGGCGCTCGACTTCCTCGATTTCGGCCTTGTCCATGGCGGCATAGTGGGTGAAATCGAAACGCAGGCGGGGCGGCTCGACCACGCTGCCCGCCTGCTTGACATGCGTGCCCAGGACCTGGCGTAGCGCGGCGTGCAGCAGGTGCGTGGCGGTATGGTTGCGCATGGTGGAGAGGCGCAATGGCCGGGCAACTTCCGCGCGCAACTCGTCTCCCACGCGGATGGGCGCGGTCGAGACGATGCGATGCACGGTGAGGCCCGGCACCGGTGGATAAGCCGTCTGGACGTCGGCGGCTTTCTCGCCGCTCAGGGTGAACAGGCTGCCGCGGTCGCCCACCTGGCCGCCGGTTTCGGCATAGAATGGCGTGCGGTCGAGCACCAGCTCGGCTTCCACGTCCGGGCCGATTTCGTCGCGGAGCTCGCGCTCTACCAGCAGGCCCGCGACGCGCGAGGTGGCGGCGAGGTCTTCGTAGCCCAGGAACTTGGTGCGGCCCTGCTCGACCAATTCCTGATAGGCGGGGGCGATGGCGCCTTTGTCGGCGCCCTTCCAACTTGCGCGGGCGCGTTCGCGCTGGCGTTCCATTTCGCGGTCGAAGCCCTCGCGGTCGATGGATAGGCCGCGGTCGCGCGCCATGTCTTCCTGCTCGTCGAGCGCCAGGCCGAAGGTGTCGTACAGCTTGAAGGAAAGCGCGCCGGGAATCACATGGCCGGCTAGCGATTTCAGTTCGTCGTTGAAAACGCGCTCGGCCACCAGGAAGGTGGTCGCGTAACGGTGCTCTTCGTCCTTCACGATGCGGGCGATGCGCTGCACGCTCTCCATCAGCTCGGGATAGGCTGGCTTCATCAGCTCGGCCACTGCGCCGGTGAGCTTATAGAGGAACGGATCCTCGACGCCGATCAGGCGGACGTGCCGCATGGCGCGGCGCATGATCTTGCGCAGCACGTAGCCGCGGCCGTCGTTAGCGGGCAGCACGCCGTCGTGAATCAGGAAAGTGGTCGCGCGGCAATGGTCGGCCGCGATGCGCAGAGCCGTATCGACGCGCGCATCCGCGCCGTAGGATACGCCGAACATGTCGGCGGCGCGGGCGATGATGGGGAGGATCAGGTCCGTATCGTAGTTCGAGAGCTTGCCTTGCAGCACGGCAGCGACGCGCTCAAGCCCCATGCCGGTATCGATGGAAGGTCGCGGCAGGGGCGTGAGGACGCCGTTCGAATCGCGGTTGAACTGCATGAAGACCAGGTTCCAGATTTCGACGAAACGGCCGCCGGCGTCGCTGGGAAAGGCCTCGTGTTCGTGGCCCGCTTCGGAGGCGGCGGGACCCATGTCGTAGTGGATTTCGGAACAGGGGCCGCAAGGGCCGGTGTCGCCCATCTGCCAGAAATTGTCCTTCTCGTCGCAGCGGAAGATACGTTCCTTGGGCACGCCCGCGACCTTCTGCCAGAGATGCTCGGCGTCGTCATCCTCGCGGAAGACGGTGACATAGAGGCGGTCCTTGGGCATGCCGTAATCTTTGGTGACCAGATCCCAGGCGTATTCGATGGCTTCGGCCTTGAAGTAATCGCCAAACGAGAAATTGCCCAGCATTTCGAAGAAGGTGTGGTGGCGGCGGGTGTAGCCGACATTCTCCAGGTCGTTGTGCTTGCCGCCCGCGCGCACGCATTTCTGGGAGGTGGTGGCGCGGGAGTAGTCGCGCTTTTCGAGGCCCAGGAAAGTGTCCTTGAACTGGTTCATGCCGGCGTTGGCGAACAGCAGCGTGGGATCGTTCGCGGGGACCAGTGAGGAGCTGCGCACCACGCGGTGGCCGCGCGCGGCGAAGAAGTCGAGGAAGCCCTGTCGGATGTCGTTACCTGTCACGTTTTTATTGTAGCGGTGGGGCGATGTGCGTTGTGGGGCAGGATGACATCCTGCGCGCCGATTGCCAATCGGCGCAAACTTGTGGAGTGCCGGCCTGCCCGACAAGCTAACAGCGCCTTCAACAACGCGGTGACGGCCGGAAAGCGTTCATAGCGCAATGGCGACGCTGGAGATCGTCGAAACGTAGGCGGAGGACAAATGGAGGGCGGGCAATTCTGCCCGCAGCCTTTCAGCCGGCGCTGGCCCAACAGGCTAAAGCCTGTTCCACCATGGACAGGCCAGGAGGCCCGTCCCACCAAAAGGCCAAGATTGGCCGCCCTCCAGTGTGTTTTCGACGGTGCTCCCGGTGCTTCAGTGCGACCAGTGCGGTGACACGGAGTAGGCGCAGGCAACGCGATCGTCCGCAAAATTGGAAGTCATCAGATACGCAGGCTGACCAGATAGCGGCAAGGTCGCAAACAAAAGAGGCGGCCTGAGAGGCCGCCGCAGGCCGAGGGCCTGCCCCACTTAGTTCTTTTCGGAACCGGTGGCGGCTTCAAACGTATTTATTGCTAGGCCCCCCATGTGGAATGACATTCGCTACGCTTTCCGAACCCTGCTGCGCGAGCGGGGATTCGCAACAATGGCCGTTTTGAGCCTGGCCGTCGGCATTGGCGCCAATACCGCCATCTTTTCGGTAGTGAACGGCGTGTTGCTGCGCCCGCTGCCGTTCCGCGATCCGGAGCGGCTGGTTTCGATCCGGGAGGCGATCCCCAAGCTGGCGCACCTGTATCCGAGCCTGCCGGTCAACTTCAGCCACTATTACGAATGGCGCAAGCGCTCCTCGGCGCTGGAATCGATTGCCATCGCGAGATCCTCGGCGCCGAACCTGACGGGCGCGGGCGAGCCCGAACTGCTCAGCGGCGCGCTGGTTTCCGCGAGCGTCTTCCGGGTTCTGGGCGTCAGCCCGCAATTGGGCCGCGGGTTCCTGGACGAGGAGGATCCCGAGGGGCATCGGGTGGCGGTCATTTCCGATTCGCTCTGGAAGCGGCGGTTCAGCGCCGACCCGTCGATCGTGGGCCGGCAGATCATGCTGAATGGCCGCCCGCACGTGGTGGTGGGAGTGCTGCCGCCCGGTTTCCAGTTCCCGCGCCAAAGCGACGTTCTCCAGCAGGGCTTGGGTCCCAAGACGGAAATATTCCAGCCACTGGGCTACTCCAAGGACGACTTCGAGGACATTACCGGCGATTTCAACTGGACGGCCATCGCGCGGCTGCGGCCGGGGGTGAGCCGGCAGAAGGCCATCGCCGAGCTGGACGTGATAGAGGCTGAGATCTCGAGGCGCATTCCAGAGAAGATGGACCTGCACGTGGCGATGTCTTCGCTGCAGGAGGATATGGTGAGGCCGTCGCGCCGCGGGTTGCTGGTGCTGCTGGGAGCCGTAGGGGCGGTGCTGCTGATCCTGTGCGTCAACCTGGCGAATCTTTCGCTGGCGCGCGCCTCGGGCCGCGCGCGCGAATCCGCCATCCGCACGGCGTTGGGGGCGAGCCGCGCGCAGCTTGTGCGCCAGACGCTGGTGGAAAGCCTGGTGCTGGCGCTGGCGGGTGGTATGGCGGGGATCGCGCTGGCGGCATGGGGCGTCCGGTTGCTGGTGGGCGCGGCGCCAATGGATTTGCCACGCCTGGGCGAGGTCAGCGTGGACGTGCGCGTGCTGGGTTTCGCTTTGCTGATCTCGCTCGCCGCCGGTGTGGCGTTCGGCCTCCTGCCCGCGTTGCGTAGCGCCGCGGCGCACCCGCAGGAAGCGTTGAAATCCGGCAGCTACACGACCACGGAGGGCCGGCGCGGGGCCCATCTGCGCAGTGTACTGGTGGGGTTGGAGGCGGCCCTTAGCGCGGTGCTGCTGATTACCGCCGGCTTGCTGATGGGTAGTTTCGTGCGGCTAATGCATGTAGACAAGGGCTTCGATATCGAGCGTGTGCTGGCTGTGCAGGTGGCGATACCGGCCAGTAAGTACACCGAGGAACCCCAGCAGACGGCTTTTTTCGAGCGCGTTTTGGCGAAGACGCGACCCCTGCCGGGTGTGCTCTCCGCCGGGCTGGTCTCCGCGCTTCCTTTGCAGGGTGAAACTTGGATCGACCTCGCTGCAGCCGAGGGCGACCAGCGCCCGATGTTCGAACGGCCCATGGTCAACGTGCGATTCGTGAGTCCGGAGTATTTCAACATACTGCGCATCCCCTTTCGTGAGGGGCGGCCGTTCGAGGATAGCCAGCGCAATCGCAAGGTGGTGATTGTTTCGCAGGGGACCGCGCGGCGTTTGTGGCCGGGCCGTAGCGCGGTGGGACGGCGGATGCAGCACAACGAGACGCTGGAGGAAGTGGTGGGGGTGACGGCGGATATCCGCAGCACCAGCCTGGATAAAGACCCGGTGCTGATCATCTACATTCCGTATTGGCAGCGCCCGCGGCTATCGGCCTCGCTGCTGGTGCGTACGGCAATGGACCCGCGCGGCATTGCGGCGAGTGTGCGCGAGGCGATCCACCATGTGGATGCGGATGTGCCGGTGCCGGAGATGCAAACGCTGCAGGAGGTGATGTCCGACTCGGTGGCGCAGCGCCGTTTCCAGACGATGCTGGTGATGCTGTTCGCAGCGGCAGCCTTGGCTTTGGCCGGATTCGGAATCTATGGCGTGGTTTCGTATTCGGTGACGCGGCGGCGCACGGAGATGGGCATCCGCATGGCTTTGGGCGCGGGCACGGGCGGTCTACAGCGTATGGTGTTGTGGCAAGGAATTCGTCCGGTGGTGGCGGGGCTGGCGGTGGGCATTGCCGGCGCGCTGGCGGCAGGTCGGCTCTTGAGCAGCCTGCTATTCGAGGTGAGCGCGCGGGATCCGCTGACTATCGGCGCTGTGGCGCTGGCGCTCTTGGCGGTATCGGTGGTCGCGGCGCTGGCGCCGGCACGGCGGGCGACGCGTGTGGATCCGATGAGGGCGTTGCGGTTCGAGTGAGAAGAAAAGCAGAAGACAGAAGCCAGAAGACAGAAGTCAGAAGACAGAAGACAGAATGGCAGCCGTGCCCTCTGCCGCGATGTCTGGGACTTCTGCCTTCTGCCTTCTGACTTCTGCCTTCTGACTTCTGACTTCTGTCTTCTGTCTTCTGCGCTTATCCTTTGTCCCGGCCCGTTCCGCGCGCGTATTTGATAGACAGCCAGTGATACAGGGGCCGCGGTAAAGCGCGCATGACGAAGACCAGCAGGCGATAGCGCCAGCCGGGAATCACGAACAACTGGCCGCGGTCGAGAGCGCGCAGAGAGGCGTCCACCACCTCGTCGACGGACATCCACATCCAGGCGGGAATCGGGCTGCGGTCGAAACTCATGGTGTCGTGGAACTCGGAGAGGGTGAAGCCGGGGCACAACGCCTGCACCCGCACGGGCGAACCGATGCTTTGCAACTCCATGTAGATCCCCTCGGTGAAACTGCTCATCCAGGTTTTGGTCGCGGAATAGCTCACGCTGCCGGGGTTCTGTCCGAAGCCCGAAACCGAAGACACATTGATAATGCTGCCCCGCTTGCGGGCGACCATGCCCTGAAGCGCGGCATGCATCAGCCGCATGGGCGCGAGAACGTGCAGCCGGTGCATCTGGTCCTGGCCGTCCAGGGGAAGCGAAAAGAAGCGCCCGGCGATGCCGAATCCGGCGTTATTAACCAGTAATTCGAGATTCGGAGCGGCGGCGATGCGCTCTTCGACGGCCTTCAAATCCGCATCGCGGGTGAGGTCCACCGGCAAGATTTCAACCTGCACGGGATGGGCGTCCTGGATGGCGCGGCCCTCCTGTTCCAGCCGGTCGCGGCGGCGGGCAACCAGCACCAGGTCGTAGCCGCGCGCGGCCAGTTGACGGGCGAAGGTGGCGCCGATGCCGCTCGAAGCGCCGGTAATCAGGGCTAGGGGACGCGTGGCTTGCATGGCGGTCAGGGGTCATCATAACATCTGCGGCCGGCGTGGTCGAAAAGGCGGCCTGAGAGGCCGCCGCAGGCCGAGGGCCTGCCCCACAATTGGCGGCGTGGCTCAGGCGATGGCTGAGGGTTGTCAGACAAATCCGAGAAGGTTAACAATCGGGTCGCCGGGCCTCCAGCAACTCCTGAAAGTGTAATAAGCGACACACTAATGGCGCAAACCGGGCCGGTTGCGCACACAATATAGGAAACAATATGCCGACTCTGCGTCAAAATATAATAAAGACTGGCCGGGCACCTATGACCGAAACCATGAAACTGGAAGGCAAACGCCGTCCCAAGCGCGCCGGCCGAGGCGCCGCGCGGAACGCGTCCGCGCTGCTGGTCAACTCGCTCGATTCCAAGCACATTCTGGGCGTTGAAGAGATCAGGTTGCCGGACGGCACGCCGGGCATTTCCGCGCGCGTGAGTTTCGATGGAGGCGGGTCCTGGCGGGAATCCTGGCCGTTGCCCGTGGATACGGAATGGGCGGGCGTGGTGGGACCGGTGCTGGCGATGGACGCGCGCGGGACCCTGAACCTGGCGGCGCTGGCCCTGGACCCGGACCGCTCGCGGGCTTCGTTGGTGGTCTACCGTTCCGAAGACGGTGGCATCCACTGGAGCCGCCCGGCGGTGGTGCTGGAGGGAACCTCGGAGTGCTGCTACTCGATCGCCGCGGATCTGAACCCAGCGAGTCCGCGCCGGGGCAACGTTTATTTGGCCGCCGATATGGGCAATATGCTGTGCTTCGCACGCACCAGCGATGGCGATTGGTGGAGCGGCAAAGGCCATGCCCGGCCCGGACCGATGCTCTACGGGCTGTGTTTCAATCCCGAAGTGCTGGTGGATGCGAGCGGCGCGGTACATGTGGTGTGGATGACCGGCCCATCCGGCTGCAGGATTCTGGCGGCCGATTCCGCGGACGGAGGGCAAACGTTTTCGGCGCCAGTGACCGTCGCCGATGGGATCGTGGGCGTGCAGGAGGGGCTTCCGGAAACGGCGCCGGCCACCTGCATCGCGCCGGGCGGGGTGGCGCTTTGCGTATGGGCGGACGACCGCGAAGGGCGCGCCCGGCTTTACCACCGGCGCTCGCTGGACGGCGGCCGGACGTGGCAAGGTCCATCGGCCGGAGAGCCTTTGGTCGCCAGTGCGGAGTCCAGCCAGCATGAATTCCAGCCGCATCTGATGGTTACCGCGGGCGGCGAAATCTGCTGCGCATTTTATGAATACGGTCCAAAGACTCCCGGCGGGGAACAGTTGGTGGATTTGGCCATGGCGGTATCGTACGACCGCGGCGCGACGTTCGCAAGCCGCATGGTGCTGAGCGAGCAGCCTTGGGATCCTGCAGTGGATCCACCGCTCTCGCGGGGCGCCACGCGCGGGGCGTTGGGCTGGCTGACGTTGGGGTAGGTCAGCGCAAGAAGCGGAACGAGCGGACGATTTGGTTGAGGCGGCCCTGTACGCCGTTCCAGTCTTGCCGGGAGAGCTTCTTGATATCGGGATCGAACACTCCCGGACTCGCGCTCCTCGAACCGTGCGATACCCGGTAGAAAGAATTGGTTCCTACCATGATTCGCCGACCATTCGCTCGGTCGAAAATCACCGTAAGTTGTTGAACCTGGAGGGCGGCCAAAAGCCGGCTGCGGGCAGGATTGCCCGCCCTCCACCTGATTTTCATCACTATTCGTGGGCCGCAGGCCCATCCTGACAGGCGTGATAGACCCTGAAGGTGACGCCGTGGATCTTGGCGTTCCGGAGGCTCTCGACATCCCAGTCGCTTGACCCTTGCACGCGGGACTTCTCTACGTCGTCGCTGCAAATATCGCCGGTGCCCGTTAGCGGCGCTGCTCGGCACACGAGCATGGGCGAGTATCGGAACCGGAAGACGCCATCCTGGCTGGTGGGGGGAAAACGCGGGACTGGCAGTCCCGCGCAGGCTGCCAGCCTGCCCCACAAGCGGGCGGGTCTGGGGACCCGCCGCAGGCGTAGACGCCCGCCCCACATTGACAGATCCACAAGTATTAGTACATGCACTTGACTTTCGATCCTTGGCAGTATATAGATCGATTGATATAGAATTATGCCGGTCAAACCCGAAAGCTTTCTTCCCCTCAAGCCGCACTGGTTCCACGTTCTGCTGTCGCTCGACGGCCAGGATCAGCACGGCTACGGCATCATGCAGGAGGTCCTCGAGCGGACTGGCGGCAAGGTACGGCTCTGGCCGGCGACGCTGTACGGCACGCTGAAGCGGCTGATGGATGAGGATCTCATCGAAGAATCCGACGCGCGGCCGGCGCCCGAACAGGACGATGCACGCCGCCGCTATTACCGGCTCACCCGGTTGGGGCGGCGTGTGCTGGCGGCGGAAAGCGAAAGACTGGAAGACCTGGTCCGCGTCATTCACGCGAAGCGCGGAGCGCGGGAAAGGAGAGCGGAATCATGACGCATCAAGCGAACCGGCCCGTAGCGATCGGCCTGCGGATGTACCGCGCGCTGGCCGGCGCATTTCCCTACGAATTCAAGAACGCGTACGGCGACGAGTTGCTGCAGGTGACCGAAGAAGCCATCGACGAAATCTGGCGCCGTCACGGCGTGTTCGGGCTGCTGCGCTTGTTGCTGGATATCGCGCTGCGCGTTCCCGCCGAACACCTGGCCGAATTGCGGCAGGACATCCGCTATGGGCTGCGCACGCTGGCCGGCTCGCCGGGATTCACGGCCGTCGCGCTGATCTCGCTCAGCCTGGGAATCTGTATCGCTACCTGCGCCTATAGCGAGATGAACGGGATGCTGCGCGATCTTCCGGGCGTACGGAATCCGGACCAACTGGTCGCGCTCGAAACGCCGTCGTCGTATCCCGCGTACCGGCGCTACCGCGAGTTGAACGACTTGTTCTCGTCTACGTTCGCATATGTCGCGCCGGTGCCTTTCGGCATTTCGAGCGATGGGCGCACTGAGCGGATCTGGGGGCAACTGGTCACACCTTCGTACTTCTCCACGCTGGGCGTGCACCCGGCATTGGGCCGTTTCTTCGACCATACAGACGAACAGCAAGGCGGCACGCCCACCGCCGTGATCAGCGACCGGTTCTGGCAGCAGCATCTGGGCTCCGATCCGGCCATCATCGGCAAATCGCTGCGCATCAACGGCTACCCGTCGGCGATTATCGGGGTCGGGCCGAAGGAGTTTCTGGGCGCGTCACCTGCGCTATTTGCCGCGGATGTGTGGTTGCCGGCCACGGTGGACGCGCGCCTGGCGCCGGAACTGGTGGGCAACGCCCTGGAACGCCGCGACCTGACCATGTTTCAAGTGGTGGGGCGCCTGCAGCCGGGCGTGACCGAAGCCGCCGCGGAAGCCGAATTGGACGCCGTCGCGCAGCAGATGCAACAATCGTACGGCGAGGCAGCCAGGGATCGAAAGGGCCGCCGTATTCTGCTATTGAGCGCCGGCAAAGTGCTGCCGATCCGCAAGCAGGACATGCCGTTCTTCCGGGAGTTCTTCCTGGTGATCGGCGGTCTGGTCCTGCTGATCGCCTGCGCCAACGTGGCCAACATGATGTTGGCGCGCGCGGCGGACCGGCGCAAGGAGATCGCGGTGCGCCTGGCGCTGGGCGCAGGACGCGCCCGGCTGGTGCGCCAGTTGCTGACCGAGAGCATGCTGGTGGCCATGGGCGCAGCCGTTCCGGGCTTCCTGTTGTGTGTTTGGTGCATGCATCTGCTGTCAAAACTGAGGATGCCGCTGCCGATTCCGATAACGTTCGACCTGAGCCCCGACTGGCGCGCCCTGTTGTTCACGCTTGCCTTAACCATGGTGATGGGAATAACTTTGGGGCTCGCGCCAGCTTTGCAGACGACACGCGCCGATCTCACACCCGCGCTGAAGGAGGGCGGCAATCTCCAACTGCGCAAGCATCGGCGCTGGAGCCTTCGCAACGCGCTGGTGTTGTGCCAAATGGCTGTGTCGCTGAGCCTGTTGTTGCTCACCGGATACATGGGGCTCGGCATACAAAGCACGATGGGCGTGCAAGAAGGTTTCAATCCCAGGAATCTGTACCTGATTTCGCTGGACCCCGTACGCGATGGGTACTCCGCGGGACGCGCAACGGATTTCTTTCAGAAGGTTTTGGACCGTGTCGAGAGGCTGCCCTCCGTAACTGCTGCCTGTCTGACAGATACGGTGCCGGTTGCGATGGATGGCAACGCCGGTGTGGCGTTTTCCGTTCCTGGCGCCAAAGCCGGGAATTCGCAGGAAGTTCACTGGGCGCGCAAGCACGTTGTCGGCCGCGGCTATTTCGAGACCGCGGAGATCCGAATACTCACCGGGCGGGGCTTCCGGAAAGAAGACGAAGCCGATGGCGCAACGGCGGTCGTTGTCAGCGAGGATCTGGTGCGCCAGGTCTGGCAAGGAGAGGACTCCCTGGGAAGGCTGATCGAGGTAGAGAACGCAGATGCCGCCGGCACCTTCATGGCTTGGCCCGGCACCATCGATTATCGCTCCAGCTCACTGGGAAAGGGACGCCGCGTGTATGAAGTTGTGGGGGTGGCCAAGCGCGTGACCGAAGACCTTGTGGCAAGCAAGAGACCCCCGGCGGTCTATTTTCCGCTGCGTCCGGCCGACTACGCCCAGCCATCCTTGCGCGGCGTAACGTTGATGCTGCGCGCCGCGCCGGGTGTGGACGCCATCGGCGCCGTGCGCCGCGAAATTTCGGCCATGGATTCCAGCATCACGCCGTTCAACGC
>Ga0187847_10002611_pt1 | contig 14447 bp, 26 predicted proteins | sample June2016WEW_4_10_FD_132458 | JGI IMG/M metagenome (GOLD analysis project Ga0187847, IMG submission 132458) | Peatland microbial communities from SPRUCE experiment site at the Marcell Experimental Forest, Minnesota, USA - June2016WEW_4_10 | ecosystem: Environmental > Terrestrial > Soil >...
CCGTCAAAGTTCCGTCGATGTCGCACAAAACGATGGGCTTGTCTGGGAAAGTTACTAACCCGTTACGCAAAGCGGTCTTGATAATAACGTTTGGCCCTACAGAAGGAAGTCCCTTCTCTCCTCTTTCCTTGTCTCTACGGATGCACTCTTCGAGTGGGGTGTCCAAAAAAATAGTTTCGGATGAGTAGTCAAACCAAGTATCGCTGTAAAGGTCTTTCCAGAAGTCGGCCTTGAATCCTGTGTCGTCCACGATACAGTTTCGTCCCTGTTCCAAAAGAATCTTGGCCAAGGCTTTCTCGCAGGCAATAATAGTCTTCTCTCTATCTCTAGACCACTTGGAGTCAAATATCATGGCCCGCAAATCGTCTCGGTTGATCCGGCCAGAGTTATACCCAGAATCCTTAACCATCTTTCGGGCTAGTGTACTTTTCCCCGAGGCTTGCAAGCCCTTCAGCAAAGTTAACTTAGGCAAGAGTCCTCCTTGATTACAGATACAATTTGTTCCCGGCCACTAAGAATTTGGCGATACGCTTTATCCCAAGCATCAGGAAGGTCTACAGCTTCGATCTCGAATTCCCTTTCTTCGTCTTCAGAGAAGTCGCTCGTAGTTTTGACCACACACCAGAAGATCATCCAACAATATCCTCAGGGAGAGTGCCCAGTAAAATTGGTTGTAGTGGGGAGCCGAATGTTAATAGTCCGAGATAAATATTTCCCCCGTTATAGATACGCTCTCTCTCTTCTAGAGTAGGCTCCCATTTAGACACAACAAGTCCTTCCGGAAAACGGATTGTAGGCAGGGGGTAATATTCCAGCTGGTTGGCTGCATATACGACTTCCTGCCCGGAATTAAAATTCGGACTCTCCGACAAGCTAATCTTAACTGGGATCACTTTTTTCTCCTGTATCGGTAACACTAAGTACCTTCTCTTTACCAGAGATAGTACACTGTTCAACCCAGAAGTATGCTTCTTCCCGGTCTTCTGCTTCTACCTTGAAGTCTCGGATTCCGGACTCTCCGTAGGGGCTGTCTAAAACGATGTCATAGATAGTCATTTCTTCTCCTTCATGTTCCGGTAAACGGAAATTCCCCAGGCACCAAACGTTTCGTGGTTTCTTACGTGCTCTTCCATCTGCTTTTGTACGCTGTCTAAAATCTTCTTGTCCCTTTTAAACTCATCCGTGAACCAGTCAACACCTAAATAAAAGGCACAACCCATACATCTATACTTGAAGGTGTAGTACTTAGGTTCGTATGCGTGATAGGGAATAACCAAAGTCCCATAATTAAGGTTAAATACTATTTCATATACCGGAGACGGGGCCAATTCTGGGTTAGAAACTCCGCCGCCAAAGACTTGGTAGGGAAATATTACCGGGTATTTGATCCACTCAAGCTGATCCATATTTAAATCATCTGACTTTCGAAAACAGTAACACAAGGATACTCCCAAGGAACGCTTAGCTCTGTAGTTTCAACAATGTATGACTTTCCGAGTACAGGAACTCCGTTAGTAGCTATTCCCCTAATCAACCCCTTACCCGACACTTCTGAACTCAAAGAAAAAGATACCGATGTTCCGTTCTTTATATCGCTTTTCAAGTCTTCCTCCACTGTTTATAGAGTACCACAAGTCCTTTCAGATGTCAAGTGTTTATTTCTCTTTCTTGAAAAATAATAGACTACCTACTGAAGCTGTCTTCGTGTATTCGGGGGACGGAAATTCATCAGCCGTGTCCCCAAAATTTGTGGCACCATTTGTTAGATCAAATGTTCGATCCGACAGCACGGTATCTAGGTTTTCCAGTAAACGGACAAAGTTGATCTCCGCCTCGGGGTAGTCGTCCTGCCACGGATTGTCTTCTTTACCGATGAGGAATTGCTGGTCCTCTAAGTATTGGCGGGGAGGGAATTTCTTCTGCCGGTTAACCAAGACATGTAGGACCGCAGACATTCCAGGGTACAGTTCTGTCCTACCTTCCCGCCACGCGCAGAGAGCTACTAGAGACTTGTCTAGGTCCTGGGCTACTACTCCAGACTCTTCTAGGTACTTCTGGAACACAGGGTCACGAGGGTCCGGCCACTCGTGGGGGAGTTTATTTTCTGAGGCCCGCCACGACTTGACTAGATCGATACTCTTACTGAAGGTTTTAAAATCCAAACAGTCCACCCCACTTATCACAGATTATTTCTGCGTAAACTTCTTCTACTAGGCTGTCAATCCACTCGTAGTCTGGTTCATTCCGTAAAACGGAAACCTTAGAGGCTTCTTCTACGTCTACTAGAAGTTGTTCAATCTCTTCAGCCACCTGATCGTACTTCAACCACCCCAGTTTTATATCCAGAATATGTGCTCTATTCTTGAGAGGGAAGTCTATGTTTCCGGTCTTCAAAAGTTCAACTGCCTCGTTACCTACCCTTACTGCGTGGGACAAAGCCTTCCAGTCAATACCTTCATTGTTCTCTGCTTTCCTCGCCCGGTCACCGTAGTTCTCATAGATTCGGGTGTAGATTCCAGAAGCCTCTTTAAGAGTATTCTTGAAACCTACCATCCGGTTACAACATTCAAAATAAGATTCGAACTTCCCCGGAGTCGTCTCTTTAGTAACAACAGTAGTAAATTCGTTTTTAGGGTAGGAATCAAGCGTAATCCAATCTCCTACCTTCGCTAAATTTCCCTCCTGTAGTACACCCTTATTGAAGAACTCCATAGCAGACTTGGCTGCGGCTACCCGGCTCCCCTTTATTCCGTATTTGTTCGCTTGGGTACGGCAATAGCCTACAAAGGCTGCGCTCTTCTTCGTAAGTAATTTCTCTTTGTTAAACTTGATGTTGTCCCACAGATATGTACTTATTTCTGGATTAGGAGCAAACAGCATATCAATAGAAACAGTCTGCCCCTCGGCCAGCAAACCAAGATACCTTTGTAGGGAGTAAGATTCGTCGTCGGTATCTTCTGGGGAATTTTTCTCGCCCTCTACCTTAGACTTCTTATCTCCGAGAGAGCCTTTGACCCTCTGTAAAAGAATATCCGGGGCATCCGGAAGGTATACGCTCTTATAGTCGGTATCGCTGGTTTCAGTCTGCGTACCGTACAGATGGCTACCGAATTTTGTACGAAAAATAGTCTTCACGGAATCCACACAAACCTTTCATCCTTACCTAAGTATACAGCCCCTCCGCTAACACGAAGAAAGTCTCTAAGCTGAGAAATAGTGAGGTCTACAGGAGAAACTATACCAGCACTCGTCATATCCCATATCCCCGTATCTAGATAGTCAGCCCACTGTCCGATAGTTACGCTCTTAGGGTCGATATCCATTACTTAATCTTCCTCGCAGAGAACACGGGTTCTACATCTCGATCTACAGAGAAGGTTCCTAGGCAGTCTTCCGTTTCTGTAAACAGGGTTATATCTAGAGGCCAACCCGACTCCCACCCATCGTGCCTGCTGTGATAATCATAAGCGGCCAGTTCAGCTACGGATTCCGGGTCTTCGTAGGCTCCCAGAAAATCTCTATCAACAAACCCATAAGCTGTGTATTCCTTAATAGGGTACTTCTCTCCTAGGTTTCTTCCGCCCACCGAATAGAAAATCTTCATTGCTTATCCTTTCCATTTACCGGAAAAGTCTTGGTTCCCTTCCCTGAAGGAAATTGGATTACGTTACTTAGCTTGCTCTTCTTCCGGATAGCCCCGGCAGCACATTCCGGGCAGCAATATACGCTCTTGTTTCCTGCGTAGTCTGCTACGATAACAATCTGTTGGACTTCCTTAATAAATTTTTCCCCACCAGTACCATCATCGTCAAATGATATTACTGTAGGTACTGTTACAAGGTCTTCGTTCAATAGTCCGTTTACACACCTGTCTGAGTCGCACGTTACTGTTGTACGGAGTCTCTGCGCGACAGGCTCTCCGTAAGAAATAGTCTCCTCGATAGCATCCTTAATTGCTACCAAGTTCTGGGCCACAAATTCACCCTCACGCTCTACTCCGTCAGAACCCTTAATCTTGATATACTGCTTAATTTCCACCGGCATTAATTCTTCTCCTTAATTTTACTACTTTGGAACCTTCTATCTCCGTGTTCAACTTCCAAGTGGCACCGAGGGCACAAAGCGACGGAGTTATGTACTCCTACCTCGCCCCCTTTTCCTTTGGCTAGTCTTTCGTGCATGTGGCCAGTAAAAAAATCTATCCGCTTACCACAGTCTTCGCAGTGAGTAATACCTTCTTCGTCTGTAGCCCTTTTGAATACTGCTTTCCGGATTTCTTCTACTGCTACTTTCCGGGCTACGTATCCTACTCGTTCTGGGTGTTCTACACTAAGAGCGTACGCTTCGTGCGTTACCCTAAAAATCCGGATAATATTTCCGTAATCATCTTTTTCAACATAGACCTGTTGTTTAGCCATTTCCGTAGGTACCCGCGAACTCCTGGGCTAGTCGTATGCAAGCCTGCTTAAGCTGTAGCCACTCTGGTTGGTCGTGTGGGATAGCTGGGTCTACTGACTTTGCAGTCTCAATAGCTTGGGTCCACTCTTTCCATTCTTCAGTGCTTGCGAAAAATCCCCCAACGTCCCTCCACTTACCTTTTTCTTCCGGTAAAATGTTGTGTAGCCGCAGGGCGCACTCTCCCTTTAGCTCCTCCACCTTTTTCTTGGGGTCCGTGGCTAGAGCCAGCAAATCTTCTGGAATGGTCTGTACCCCGGACTGCTCTGCATATTTACTGAGCACTCCCGCCTTGGTAATACCGATCTTGCATAGCGTGTCTTCCGTAAGAAGTCCGGAGAGATTCTGTGCAATCGAGATACCGAGGTACAACTGGGAGTGCCCAATATCATATTTCTTCTCTACGAATTTAATATACTCCCCAAAAGACTTGTAAGTGCCCAGCAGCCAGAACTTGCGTTCACGCACTGTATTTAGGAGACTACCTAAACGTGCGTAGTTGGAGGCGAGAGTTCTGGTAGCTGAAATAATGGTGCTGGTCGCGGAGTCAATCTGTTCCTCGACCCTTTTGGCCTCTACTTTATCTTCGTTTGTAAATGATTCTATTAGGAGGTTCTGAGCTTCCACTTTTTACCCTCTTCTTCCTTATCTAACTTCAGTAAACTAAAAGACTTAGCCGTATGAATCAGGCCCAAATAAAACAACCATCCAGAGAAAACTGCGCCGGTTAACAGAAGAAATCCATTACCGAGAAAGACCGCCCCTACTCCTGTAGCTAATCCGGCCCAGGCCCCAGAAAAATATGCGACTGCTGAGATACTGTATTTGTTCATTCACTCTCCACTGTTTATAGATTACCACACACTAGTCCTTATGTCGAGCACTTTCTCAAAATAAATCTTGTTGCACCATAGGGGGTTCGATATTTACTATTTCGTTGAAAGTTCCGAGAGACCCCAGGAAGAACAGTTTTGTGAATGCCGCTCCCTTCCCTCTGCTTCGGCCCTTCATGCACCGTACTTGGACCTCCGGAGATAGGTTGTCCTTAGTCTCCTCTGTCATATTCTTTACTACCTCCCTGTGTAGAAAAAATACCACGTCAGAATCTGAAACAATAGACTCGGACCCTTTGGCGTCATAAATGTCAATCGCCTTACCTTGAGTCTTCTGCCCCGGTTTACGGGGCTGGCCCACCACAAAAAATTTCAGTCCATATTTCTGGGCCATACGCTTAATTCTTTGCATAGCCCGAGACTGTTCCTGAATCTCATTACTGGAATTCCTACAAAGGAAATGTATGTGGTCCAATACTATCGTTGTAGCACCGATACGGCGAACCCCAGCCTCAATCAGGTCCAACACTCCCTCCGAGGAGTTCTGGTTGGGGTCGTTACCTACATAGTACGATACTCCTTTGAGTCTCTTGGAGGCTTCTACTCTGTCTTCTTTTTTAATATCGTTGCGGTTCTTGGCTAAAAGATTTGCAGTAACAATCTCTCCTATCTCGGAGTCGCTCATTTCACACTGGTAGTTGAGAACTACTTCTTCGTTTCGGCGGGCAGCATTTAATGTAGCTTGGATTAACCAAGTGCTCTTGCCTGTCGAGGTCTGAGTAGCTGAAACATATACCACACTTCCCGGAAGGATGTTGGCCATCTTGTCAACAGACTCCCACCCAAACCTGAATCTGTTAGGATTGTCTTCTGAGGTTCCGGATTCATCCCTCTTCAGAATATCCTGGATGCTCTTGACTCCGGGCATAGGATTAGAGTACGCTGCAAGAGTCAGGTTGTCTACGATATTCCGGAAAACGGAAATATCCCTGCCCGCTGTCTCTAGAAAAACTTGATTAGCGTCTTTCTTCTTGTCCCAGGTAAGCAAATATGTGTGGGCCTGAAACTCATTCCACATCTTGAGCATCTTTGCCGTTCCGGACGCACCATCGTTGTCCCCGGCTAGAATAAGAACAGGGGCCGACATAAGAAGATCACGCATAGCTGGCGTAAGATTAGCCGAAGCGTTAGGCAAAGATATCGCCCGATACCCTGCTTGTATCATTACCGCCATGTCCATCTTTCCTTCAACAAGATAGAGGGGTTCTTCTGTAGACAAGAACTCGGTACCAAACAAAACCTTGTTGGTCATGCCGGTACGAACTCTGGTCTCTTTAGTTACAATAGACCTAGCTTCTATGCACAAAACCTCATCACCTTCAATTGCCGCGAAGGTGATCCAGCCTTTGTCTGCAATATCCTTTAGCTTCTCCTTATCGTATCTCTTGGTAACTTCGTCCAAAGTTTTGCAGAACCCGAACCGGCATTTGCGGGCGCAGTCATAAGTTATGCCCCTCTCACGGAACAACCATTCTTGGGCTTCGGGGGACTGATACAATCCTATCTCGAATTTGGCATACTTCTCTAGAGGAACACGTTCCGATTTACTCTCTTCGGCTAGCTCTATGTTCTTGAATACCGCGTCTGCCGTCTGCTTAGTCTCTTCCCAGTCTCCTCCGGTTACGTCCTCAAGAATTTTCTTTGCTGCCGGAAAACTTACCTTGTCGATTTCTTGGATGAACTTAATAGCATCTCCCGAGGCCCCACATGAAAAACAATTGTATACCCAATCCCCTTTTTTGTCGTGCCCTATATTGAAGCTATTCCCTGGAGAACTTTCTGAATGGAACGGACATTTGCCCCAAAATGCGTCGTTCCTTCGTTCCAACTTTACGCGCTGCGAAAAGACAGCTAAAAGCGCGGGGTGACTCTTAATTGCCTCCGACATTGTTTATCCTATCTAGAGTTTTAGTTTCCATTGTATTGCGTATTCGTCCGGATAAAAGTTATGTTCTACGCTAGTCGGTTTAAAACCGTACTTAGTTAAAAGACCTTGACTAGCTTCGTTTGATACCCTAGTGTGGGCAAACAGATATAATATCTTCTGCTCTTTAGCCGACACTATTCTAGTATATAGAAGGTCTTCTCCTATACCTTTTCCCCGGTACGCAGGCAGAACGGCGTTACTGATTAGGTATCCTGTTTTAGCTGATGGATACTTTTCCCACACAGCGGCCCCTATAACTTCCTTACCCTTCATAGAAAAGAAGACTTGTACGTTAGGTCCGAAAGTTTTCATCCAGTCTTCCTCGGAATAGGCGTCTTTCTCGAAGCACTTCTTGTCTATGCCTGCGAGAATTTCTGCTGTCTTCTTATTTAAGTTCGGAGACTCTGTAATCACAGGTCCTCCTCAGCTTCCTCTTCTACGGTAGTAACTTGCTGTTGTGCTTGCTGGTGTTGTATTGCAGCCAGGGCTTCTTGTTTTTGCTGCTCAGCCTTCTGACGCTGGATGGTTGCAATAAGAATCTCGGCGCGTTCTAGAAAATTCTTAGCGGCAAAGTTCTGACCCTTGTCATCTACCGTGGTATAGAAACTGTTGAACGCCTCGACCACTAGGACTTTTCCATAATTCTTCAGAAGTTGGGCAAGACGGATTCTATAGTCCCCGCCAAAGAATACCTTGTTGTCTGTGCTAAAAGCTATTTGCTTCTCGGTAGCGTCCAGTAAAGGATTAGTGACTAGTGGTTTGCGGGCCGTCATTCCCACTAAGCTGCCCACACTCCGGAGGAAAGCAGACACGGGCTTCTTGCCCAGAAAATTGCTCTGGCTAGAACACCACTCATAGAAGGCGGAAAGAACTTCGTCGTGCCCGTACTGCTTTACCGATGCCTTTAGGTCTTTGAGCCACCACTTTCTTTCCTCTGAAAAACCGAGTAAGTCTGAGGCCATCTTTTCGATGTTAGACTCTATAGGCATGTGATTGCTAAGGTAGCAGTCCACACCTTCGTTGTATGAGTAGTTCTCTATAACGGCTTCGGACGCGGGAAGAGAGCCTTTCCCACCAAGAAGGCCACTTATAGCTTTATATACGGGGCTAGGGTCGGTCTGTTGCGCCTCGTTTGTATACGGCCTTTCCGTTTTACGGAATTTCCCGTGCTTCACAAACACCGATACCACGTCATCTGTAAAGTCGTCTGTATCTATAAGCTGGTACGTGTCTCCGATCATTCTATCTCCAGTAAAGTATATCCCAGCCCGCTATGGGGGCGGTATTGCTCGTTAAGAAAGCTAGCGTTGACGAAAGTTGGACCCCAAACACTTGGAGCGATTCCCCTACTTCCGTGTATGTGCCCAAATACATGATACTTCAATTTGGTTAACTGCTTGACCCTGTGTAAAAGTTCTATGTCTCCTAGGTGCTCCCCACCTTTTACTGCTTGATCTAGTATACCATAAGGAGGGCCGTGCGTAACGAGAAACTCTGTGTCATCGGGAATCTTTTTCCAGTTCTCTTTTAACTGTTCTCGGGTAGCATTGAAGCCCCATCCTAGAAATTCGGGGGTCCAAGGAGAAAAATAAAATTTGATCCCCCGAACTACCACAGACTCGTCTTGAAAATATCTTCCATTAGTTAGAAATTCTCTAGCTTTTGCCGCGACTTTTGGACTAGATTGGGTGTGTGATTCATCAAATCGAATGTCGTGATTACCAAATCCAACAAATTTATGCTCTATCGGAACCCCACCCAACCAAGAATTGAAGGACGTGATCTCCTCTACATACCGCCCGCTGCTCATAAAATCCCCGGCATGAATTAGGATTTCCGCTTCTGGTAGGCAGCCTCTTAGCCCTTGGAGGCCGTGAGTGTCGGAAATGGCCAAGATTTTAGTCATTAAAAGTCCTCCGAAATTTGCACAAGTTTCTCTCGGGTCATCTTTTCATCCTGGAGACATAGACCTAAGTGGCTGCAAACATTACACGTGGCGTGGGGATAGCGAACCCCGGACTTCTGAGGAAAGTTTCCGTTTGTATTACAATCGGCAATCTCTATAGCTTCCTTCTTGAGATTTTCTCCTGCGTCTTGGCGGGCTTGTTCAGAAATCAAGGCCGGTAGAAACTGAATGCTGCACTTTGTAACTAGGTCTCGGGGAACACGAAACCCTTTGAATACGTACTCTGCCAGTAGGTCCTGCTTTGCTGCCGTAGCCCCTTTGCCTTTGATCTCGCCCTCACGACGACGATACTCTGCGTACTCTGCTTTACTATTTAATAGTATCATGAAAGACTCATCTACGTCAAGTATTATATAAGACTCTCCAGCCTCTAATCCAGCAAAGTTCTCAAGAAGGGTTACGTAGTGCCCGGTAGCGGGTTCAGTAATATTCTTTACCAGAACGATAAAGCCTACCGTCTCTATGCCTGTAGCCCAGCTATACTCACGTAACTGACGGTCCAAGGAACACAGCCTAGCATCACTGAAATATCTTGCGCCACTGGTCTTAAGGTCCCAGATTACCTTTCTAGTTTTTCCATTTTTCGGAATCTTTGGCAGTAAAGGGTGGTCCCAACGAGGCTCTGCAACAATGTCTAGTTTGGCTGTATGTTCTAGTCCTTCGTAGTCCGTACCGGGAAACAAAGGTGTAATAATCTCTTGCTGAAACTTGGCATTCTCTAGAGGAAGACGCGGACGCATGATCTCGTAAAGAGCTAAGAGTTCCGACCCACACTTGTATAGCGCCTCCCACGACCCATCCTTCTCGCCGTAAGTGATTTCTCCGTTGTCCTTCTCTCGTACCCAAAGCTGCTTAAATTCTAGGACCCCAGTACCGGGTTCGAAGTTTTGGTTATGGTGAAACTCAATTGCAGACTCTACCGCTCGACCAAAAAATAATGCTGCCCTCTCGTCGCGCTCGACCCATCCTTGCAAACGCTTCCAGAAGTATTTTTTCGGGCAGTTAAAATCAAGCCCCCCACTATAGCTGTGGCGAGAAATTTGCCGACCCTTAATGTTTTGGTACAGTATGCGACTCACTTTTTCTCCTCGTGCCACTCGTATTGACAGGGAAACCAAGCATTAAAAGCGTCTAGATTTATAGCTAGTCTTTTCTTTTTACTGTCGCTCCCGCAGTCCGGACAAACGTCAATCTTAGCGGTCTTATTAGGAAACACAGGATCACTTCCTCTGTCCGTCAGTTTAACCAAATACTCCTCACACTGAGTAGCCTTTAGATAATCAAACAGTTCTAGCTGGGTGTTAAACGAAATTCTCCCCACCGTAATAATATCTTTGTTAATCGGGTAAAGAGTCCAAACCAAGTCAGTCCTCACGTTCTAACCTCTCTAGTTCTTCTTCTATGTCCTTGCAGTCGTCTGACTCCCAATAAAGCATTAGGGCCTCAAATTTTTCCGTGTCCAGTGTTTCAATCCACGAAAGCCACTCGTCGTCAAGGTTCATGCAATAGCTCTTTCTATGATGTAGATAAGTCGGTTAGTCTGTTCTAGCTGGGCCTTATACGCTTGATACAAGTATTCAAAGTCTGTTCCTTCAGGAAAGTTTGTCCAACTTCTTTCTAAAGAAGTCATTTGCACCCGTGTGTTCCAGCAAAGTTCTTTTATCTTCTCTTTGTCTGTCATTGTACCTTCTTTTTACAGATATGTCTGTGTCCTTCACTATCGAACAGTCTCCAACCAGAATTGGTTGTCCCCCACTCAAGTCTTCGCTCTCCGCAGTTCCGGCAAGTTTTCCATACAACCCCATACATAGGATCGTCGTCGTATTCACACTCTCCGGACAACCATTCATCCATTCCTTGCTCGATGGCCAAATCTGCATATTCGCCCATTACTCAACCTCTAGTTCTATACTATCACACTTTGTTTCCTGTGTCAAGAGTTTTAGAAATCTGCTGGGAGTCCCCCAAAAACTTATGTTCAAAGTTAGTTCAGGTCTTGAAACGGCGACATAAAAACAGCAGGACTCAGACATAAGGTCTTCGCTCTTCGAGTGCGGTAAAATTCCTTCATTACAGGATATGAGAAATATGTGGGGGGCCTGTTTCCCTTTGAAACTATGGATCGTAGAGAGACAAACACCCTTCCTGTTTCTGCTGGCCCCGGCCACTTTTCTCACATAGTTCAAGAAATCCTGTAAGGAGTCATGCTTCTCGCTGATTCGGACCAGTTCTTTAATAGACGCTACTGGGTCCTTGTCCGGACTAATACCACTCTCGTCCTTATAGTGATCTATGGCCCCGATTTCTTTTACTACTTTCGAGACTACTTCTCTTGCTGGTAGGCTCCGATAAGCATACAGTCTTTGAATAGTATCAGTAAATTTCCTTACCGCTTGTGTTTGCCGGTCGTCACTTCCTCGATACTCTCCCAGCAGCTTCCAAGCAGATTTCCCCGTCTTGGTTATCTTATCCCGGATTTCTTGGGCCACCAACTTACGTTTAATGTACTGAGTAGGATGGAAAGGGGTCTGTAGCGCGGACAAAACAAAGTTGTCCACCGGAGACTGTACGCACCGGACCCAAGACATAACTTCCCTAATCTCAGGCAAATCCCAGAATCCGTCGTCCCCGAGTAGGTAATAGGGGACATTCTTTTCGATTAAGACCTCTTCCGTCGCACGAAGAGCTAAATTGGTACGCGCCAGTACGGCACACTCACCAGGAACCAGTTTTCTAATCTTATCCACAACGCCTTCAGCTTCACGAAAATCCGTACTGTAGCCTGTAACATTAGGTTCTACCCCTTCTTCCTTACTTACTGCCTCGAAGTGTTCTGCTATTTCCGCGTAGGGGGCGGAATTCTTTACATAGGAAACGATGCTACGAGTACTTCTGTAGTTACGGCCCATGAAAAGTTTCTGGGTACCGGGGAACAGTTCTCCCATGTTCAGTAAATGGCTAGCGTCCGACCCCCGAAACGAGAACAGATTTTGGGCAGCGTCCCCTGTGCAAAGAAGATTCTTGTGCTTCTGTGTAAGAAGCTGCATCATTTTCCAGTCAAGTTCGCACGCATCCTGAGATTCGTCTTGCTGGAGGTATTCAACCTGCATCTTACTTCGGAGGTCTGGACGCGATTCCAAAATCTCGACTAGGTAATAGATGAGGTCGTCAAAATCCAAGCAACCTTGGTTTTTTAACAGTCGGCAGTACTCTTTATAAGCAAGAGCCTTATCGAGGTCTTTACCTGATCTTTCCGCAAAACGGATAGCTTCTATAGGACTAATCCTTTTTCTTTTCTGAAGGCTCGTATATTGGGTGAATACTTTGTAGTTAATCTGATTCTTGGTAGCCTGAAACGCCGCCTTTGCCGCTATCCCGTCCCCTGCCAGTGGGTTATCTGATAAGGGGAAGGGAAAAGCCTCTGGATACTCGTTAGCAAACTTTAGAGCCAAAGAGTGTAGAGTACAAAACTGAGCGTTACTTCTGGGAAATTCTTTCTCGCATCGAGTCCTAAGATTTTTAGCAGCTTCACTGGTAAACGTAACTGTAAGAACTTTGTCACTTTTTTCTGACAAACGAGCGGCCCTGTGAAGAAGTACTCGGGATTTCCCTGCGCCGGGGCCTGCCAGCACACAAAAGTACCCGTCTCCGGAGTTAACTACCTTCTGTTGGTCCTCGTCTAGCATCCCGCCTCATGTTCTGGTAAAATCCGTCGCAGTCACAGCATTGTAAGTATCCACACCCCTCACAATGAAAGCAAAGAGTGTGCCCTTCGTCCTCTCTATTTCCGCACAAAGGGCATTGTTCTATCTTACCGGGTAAGTCCCCGCATTCCGGAAAGTTTCTTTTCATTTTGTCGTCTTTCCCAAACCCCTACCATAAAAGTTCTCCGGATAGCCTACAAGTACCCAGGGTTTCTCCGGAGGTGGGGATATTGTCCGTATAGTGTGATAGACTCCCAGTATTCCTTCATCCAGAAGTTAACTAGCTTATTCCAGATTTCTTGAATTTCTGAGAGTCTGTCGGTCATTACTGCCTGTTCTCCAAAGCTAACTTTATTTGGCGGAGTGTGCTTTCTGCTCCGGCATATACAGTATCAACCCACTGCTTCTTTATCAATCCAAGCTTCGTATCTCTAATAAACTTTTCCTGCTCAGCAATAAAAGTCTCTATAGACCTGTCGTCTTCGTAAACCGACAAAACTGAAAAACTCCCGGTATTCTCAGCAGGAAAAATGTTTATAGACTTTAGCTCGTGGCCTCCATACCCGACAGCAAGCTTAACAACGTAGAGTGTGTTTGGACTGTTCCTTACACAAAAGAACTCTCCGTTTTCGTATGTTGAATATGTAGATGATGTATCAGAAGGCTTCCTGTTCTTTTGCCGGAAAATCTATGAAATCTATTTGGTTTGCGATGATCTTTGTTCGAACAACCTTCGCCCCGTCCTTCTCATACTCATCCTGTGCGAGTCGTCCTGTTACTGTAAGCCGGAAACCCTTGTCCCCGAACTTAGCGAGAGCCTCTGCGTTCTTTTCCCAAGCTTCAATTTGCCAAAATACGCCCTTGCGACGTTCCCCGAAACCCTCGTCAACAGCAAGACCAACGGAAACAACTGACTTACCGCTGGACGTAGCTTTTATTTCAGGACGCTTTCCTAACCGACCACTTAGTACTACCAAATTAACACTCATGCCTTCTCCTTAGTAGCTCCTTCGTATTTATTCATAATATCGTTTTCTGAAACATCTTCAGCAGCAAAGAGTTCATCCATAGCTAGCATAAAATGTACCATGCTGTTTTCTAGCCATTCTCCGTTTGTTAGCCCGCCCGGTTTAATCTTAGAGTCTTTGAATCCTGTTTCCAGAATATACTGCAAGTCTTCTGAAAGTTCTCGAACAGAATCCTTGACAGCTTCAACTCTCTTTATCTGTGCCTTTGTAATAACTGTCTTAGCCATTTCTCTCCTATCCGTTAAATGGGATCCTAGTACGGAACCCCGCTGCGTGTTTGTGTCCACCACCACCAAACTTCTTGGCGATATCTGATACGTCTACCCCGTTATCGTCTGACCTAAGAGACCAGTTAACACCTTCTCCATCGTAGTAGAAGGTGGCCCCGAAAGGCTCTCCCTTACTAAGAATATTTCCCGCCTCGCTACAAAGAGTGTAAGGCAGGTTTGCTACCCAGACTTCTATAGGAACGGA
>Ga0187847_10002614_pt1 | contig 14438 bp, 6 predicted proteins | sample June2016WEW_4_10_FD_132458 | JGI IMG/M metagenome (GOLD analysis project Ga0187847, IMG submission 132458) | Peatland microbial communities from SPRUCE experiment site at the Marcell Experimental Forest, Minnesota, USA - June2016WEW_4_10 | ecosystem: Environmental > Terrestrial > Soil > Wetlands...
AGGTCGGCTTCGGCCAATTTGCCGAGGATTTGCATGTGCCATTGGTGGTCCTTGTCGGTGTGGACGAACCCCTCGCCGGCGAGCAAATGGAATGGCGCGAGCTTCAAATCAAGGAGTGATTTTACCGGCCAGCAATAGCGGCGATACGCCTCAACATAAGCCCCCGCCATTTCGGCCCGTTGCTCGTACCAATCGACCAAAGGAGCAGCTTCCGGAAGGCGGTCCGCCGTGAGTTTCAGGGCGGCGACCGCCTGCTGCAGACCTGCTTTTGCAGCAGCTCCGGCGGGTGCGTATTGGTTCTTCAGCAGATCCTGCGCCTTTGCTGACCAAGGCATTAGTTCGCAGTCGAGGCACAGCCAATCGGTGCTCAGTTCGTCCCAGAGACCGGCCTTGCCCGCCGCAGAGCGGATGCGATCAAGGAACTCGCGTTCGAGACCGAGGTCCGTAAAGAAGCGCCGCCCTGTCCGGGTATAGCAAGTTCCAGCCTCATCCTCCGCAACCCCGAAGCGCTTGAGCGCAGCATCACGGTCTCGGCAGACGATCACGACCGCACGCGACCCCATGTGCTTTTGCTCGCAGATAACCTGCGCGACACCGGCCTTGCGGAAGTACTCGAACGCCTCGGCCGGGTGTTCAAGGAGCCCCGGTTCGCTCCTCGTCTCGGAGGGAGACATGGTTGGCGGAAGGTAGATCAACCACTTCGGATTCACCGCAAAACGGCTCATCACTTCGAGCGCCGCGATGGCGTTTTCTTCGCGAATTGTGAGGTTCCCGTGCAGGCGAGTTTCAACGATCCGCTTGCCGATTACGTCGTCAATATCGAGCAAGTCATCGTGCTCTTGCTGCTGGGTCAACGGGCTGGCAGACGCGTCCCCGGCGCCTTTCTGCAGGAACGGTTTCGATGGGGCGTAATACTCCCGGATGGCGGGTACGGACACGAGTTCTTTCTCCGGATAACGGAGCGCAGTAAGCTTCGCACCGAAAACACAACCGGTATCAATATCGATGGTCCGATTCAGCCATTCCGGCTCGGCAACGGGAGTGTGGCCATAGACAACCATAGGCTTTCCGCGGTATTCGGCGGCCCAGTTATAACGAACTGGAAGACCGTAGTCGTCCGTTTCTCCGGTGGTCTCACCGAACAGTGCGAACGAGCGGACCGCCCCCGATCCGCGGCCTTGCATTTCCTCTTTCATGCCGGCGTGGGCGACCACCAGGCGACCTTCCTTCGTCGAACACGTAATGGCTCACCAAATCGTCGATAAAATCGGCAATTTGGGCCTTGAATTCGGGCGCTTCGTGCTCCAGTTGAGCCAGCGAATCGGCAAGTCCGTGAGTGACTTTTACTTCCGTTCCGCGCAGTTTTCTCATCAGTTTCACGTCGTGATTTCCGGGTGCGCAGAACGCAGTCCCGGCCTTCACCATCCCCATCACAAGTCGCAAAACCTCCGTGATTTTTGGCCCGCGATCGACGAGATCGCCGACAAAAATTGCCTTGCGTCCATCGGGCGGAGTGACGCGAAAATCAGCGCCATCCGGCTCAACCGTGTATCCCAACTGATGAAGCAGCGTATTCATTTCATCGAAACAGCCGTGGACGTCGCCAATAATGTCAAACGGCCCGTGTTTCTGCTTCAGCTTGTTCCATAATGGCTGGCGCTCAATTTCGAGCCCCTCAAGGTCCGCGGGGTCATTGAAAATGTGGACGTGGCGAAAGCCTTCGCGCTCCAGCCCCCGCAGGGACCGTCGCAATTGTTGCGACTGATTCCGGATGACGTGGATGCCGAAGCTCGATCCACACGGTCTCGATTGCGCTACTGGCATAGCTTCTCTGGGAAATTGAAGACGAGCGCCTCCGGCAGAAAGTGAAACTCGCGCGCCAGTTGAACCAGTGGTCTGCGCGAATCCGTCTCGTATTGGAAGACTACTAGCCCCATTGGCCGCCGAAGTCAATCATGCGATCGCGCTCGCAGGAACCGAGCCGTATGCCAATCAATTCGTAATCTGATTTAATCCGTTGCCCCAAAGTTTTGCGCAAGATTTGGCCGTTACAGGTCCGCTCAAGTCGCACTCGCGTCGATAGTACAATTCTGATAACACTCATGAGGAATTAGATGGCTCTAGTGTCACGTCGTGATCTTATTTCCGGAGGGGTCGCGGCTGGCGCTGTGGTACTCCTTCCGAATCAGATGTTCCCTTCTTCCGACACATTAGGTAGTTCGGCCTTGCATTCAGTTTCTATGAACTCCGATGGGAAAACGGACCAAGTAGAAAATGCCCCCTATTCTCCGGCCATGCAGGCCAAGATATTGGACCTCGCACACGACACCCTCACAAAGCTGTTTGAAGGCAAAATGCTCTCGGAAATCCAACCGAGTGTGGATCTTTTGCGGCTTGCGCCAGCTCACCGAGTCAACATTACTCTGAGACACGCAGGACGAATGCGCGGCTCTGAGTCAGTACCGGGTACAAATCTCGGCAGCCAGATCATAGAATCCGTTTACGCTGCTTCGATGGATCGTTCCAACGGTGGACACCTCACAAAATGGGAAGTCCCAGACGTAGCCCTGGAAGTCTGGTTACAGACCGGCTCAGTGGAGGTCAGTCACTCCGCCCGATTCGAAAAGGGAATTTTGTTGTTGGGTATTGAAGGATTGGAGATTGAAGGTCGCGATCAATTGGCCTACTTCCTTCCTTCGGTCCCGATCACGAGCAAGTACAAAACTGAAGTAGCACTGCTAGAAGCTCTCTGCAGGAAGGCTGGCTTTGAAAAGGATGCGTGGCTCCGACCGGATGTAAGCCTTCGAAAGACACAGTGGGTTTGTATTACTAGCGTTTCCAATTCCCATTTCTTCGGCGAGAAGCCTGACACCGACGCCAAGCTTCCGATCCCGCTTGATAGCAGTATTGAGGAGTCCGCGTCTTACCTTATCCGAAATCAAGACGCGAACGGACGTACGGCCTACCTTTACGATCCTTTTGCCGACGCCTATGTCGGGAAAGCAACGAATATCGTCCGGTCTGCCGGATGCTTGCTCGCGCTCTCCCTGGTACTCGAAAGCAACCATCGCATTGCACATGACAGTGCCTTCAAGGCTTGCACCGTGAAAATGGCAAAGGGATTGCTCAACCTGACGTCGGTTACGGCAAATGGGTTGCGGGTGCTCCGGGAAGAGGAAACAGGAAAGACTCCCGAAGATGAAAAGGCGGGCGAGCAACCTGGGGACGAGGAAATGGATTGGGAGACACCTCAGGAGAAAAAGAAAGCAGGAGAGCTTCCGTCACTTGGGGCAACAGCGCTGCTTGCCGCTGCTTTGAGCGGCAATACTTTGCGTAAGGAATTTGCGCAGGAATACAGTCAGCTCTACCACAGCATCGTCTCGGCGCAAAAGCCCGATGGCCGCTTTGTTACTCATTTTGGAGAGGATCAGGAGAACGAGGGCGCATCAAACTTTTATCCGGGGGAGGCTCTTCTGGTCCTGGCAATGGAAGCGGAACGGAAGAACTCAGAAGCATTGGAGATGTGCCGGCGCGCCTACCAGCCTTACGTGGCACAGTTTCGCTCGAAGCCGACATCTGCCTTTACCGTCTGGCATATCAATGTCTGGTCTCGGATCGCTCAATTGACAGGAGAGCGAGCGTTTGCGGATTTTGTCTTCGAACAAGCTGAATTTCTATTAAGAATGCAGGTCAAGACCCATGCTGATCCACGTTGGGTTGGAGGTTTCTCGCAATCTGGCGCCGCTCCACGGGTCTATACCGTCGCATTTACGGAAGCTATTGCGCTCGCCCTCGCGCTGGCGGTTCGAACCAGAGATTCCGAAAGAACTACGAGATATGCCGATTGCGTCCGATCAGGCTTGCGCTTTTGCAGACTGCTCCAGCTTGAGACATCCCAAGCCACCTTGCTTGCCAACCCTGTGCGTTGTAAAGGCGGGATTGCATTTAGTCTGATCGACCGCAGGGTTCGTTGCGATGCAGTTCAACATTTCATTACCTTGTGCCTCGCCGCCGAGCAGATCAAGGAAGATTTGCTTTAATGCGCCCTTCTTAATCGATTTTTCAGTCAGAGTGGTCCTGTCCTTCTTCGCATCGTGAGAATTTCCCATGTGCTATCACTGTCTTTTGGTCAGATGCCTTGGGAGCAGTGCGATATGTCGATCGCGAGGGGCACGTTCATTACTGCTTCCCTTCCTCAAGAAATTTAGAAACGCAGGCCAATTGTTCCTCCAGGCTCATCTTAGTTAGTGCAGTTTGGCTCCCAAATGGATAATTACAAAGCCGCAAGAGCTTATCTCTGGTTACAGGATACTCTTGGAGGGAAAATGCGCACACCAACGGTGTCCAGTAAGTCTCTAAGAACTTCGCATACACATCAAGCGAATCGTAAATTGATGGATGATGCTCCCAATCCTTCGAGGCAACCACGAGCCAAACAGATCGTAAGCTCCACCACGGCCTGTTGTCAGACACAAAGGCAGATGCGAGATTGACGTCTAATTCACCGCGGCCTCTAATAATTTGGAGTCTGAGGTTGTCAAACTGAACGATCACGATCCCGTAGTCGAATCCATTGGGCTCAGCGTTCAGCTCGGCCGGAGGCACCTTCCCTCGATACATTGCGAGAAGCCGACTAAAACTTATCTCAATTTCCTCCGCAAGCCGCCGAGTATTCTCATCGGATAGTTGCTTGTCTGACCGTCCGAATACCAAATTATAGACAGGTGCTCCCACCAAACCGAGCGCGTGCGAAACCTTTGTGAAGAACCCAGTCCGGATCTTCCTCGATTCCATTTGCGATCCTCCCACTGCCTTCACCTCAGAATTTAAACGGGCCATACCGACCCCCAACCATTTTGAAGCTGCTTGGATCGACTCCAGTGTCCTCAAGATATTCAATCTCGCGCGCGAACCAACCGTTGAGATCGGCCGTACCATTCGAAAGATAAATTTCCTGCGAAGTGTTGCGAACTTCGTCTAAGAATGCTTGGTTTGCGGTCCAGTTTTGACCGTAACGAGAGAAAAAGTTCCAGACATTCGGTGCCATATTGAATGCATTCATTCCCATTTGTCTTGCATCTTGCCAGTAAATTGGATTCTTGCCAAGAACAGCACCGCCAAAACCGGAAGCTGTCGCAAGATAGGTTCCATACATTCGAGCACCTAAACCCACAGCAGATGTTACAGCAGAACTTGCCGCAGAAGAAATGCCACTTGCGATTGCTGGAGCCGACAGCACGCCGACCGCTCCAATTGCGCTCGCGCCGTAAAACGCCGCAACTCCTTTAGGCGTTCCTATCCACCCCGCGTACCCGTTGACAGCGCCGGCTAACTGGCTAATTCGATCATCCTGGTCCGTCCCATAAATGCCATTCATTGACGGAATCTCAGTCCGGCCGTACTGATCGAGTCCTGGGCTAGTATCGACGACATCCCATGGACTATTAGAAATCCCGTAAGGAGTTCCATAAGCATAAAGCGTTGCTTCTATATAAGCCGGCGCCCCGCCTACTTGAGTAGTTCCGTCCCCGTAGTCCCCGTCATCGTAAGCTGGCGCGCCAGAATCACCGCACGGACTGCATTGAGGGTCTGGCGCATCGGGAGGATTGTCATCGTCGTCGTCATCATCGTCGTCATCATCATCCAGACCCAGGCGATCCACGCTTGCCGTCGGGCGGTTAGTCAGGTAAACATAACGATTCAGACTCTGCGGATCGAGTAGGTTATAGCTGCCATTGGAGGGATCGGGTGACAGCCAACGTCCCTGGTTTGAGGCGTAATGACGGAACAGAGTTGCGTCGCTTCCATTTTCATTGTCGCGCTCATGGTCCGTGAAGAGGAAATTGTCTCCAGTGGTGTTGACGGCCAGTTCCCCGTAGGGCAGTGCGCTGCTTGCGCCTGTGATGTTGCCGGACGCATCGAGTGTATAGTTCAATGAGCCGAGATGGTCTGATGCGCGGTAGACAGGAGCCGCCGTCTGGCTGCTGTTGGGGACAGTAGCCAGCGCACCTCCGGGGCCGTAGATTCGATCTGTCCATGCACCCGTCGATGGATTCCGCATGGCCAGGAGCTGCCCGCCGAAATAGATGTACTCATTGGAGGTGGACCCGTCCTTCCTCACCCTTTGCCCCAGCGCATCGTAAGTGTAGGTCTCGCCCATGCTCCCGGTCATGAGTCCGTCAGCGCGGTACTGGTACGTGTTTCCAAGCCCATCCTGCGTCTGGTTCCCGGCCGAATCATAGAGGTATCCCTGGCCGGGAGAGATCTGGTTGTTAGCTCCGATCAACTGGGAAAAGGAATACGTTCCGGACTCATTGAGATTGCCCCATGCATCAATCGTGTAGGTCTGGGACTCCGGCGGGATTCCGGGCAGACCTGCGTTGCAGGCATTCGCCGTAGTGCCCGTGTCAGACATCGTTGCAATCCTGTCGAGTTGGTCGTAAGAGTATGCCTGCGTCCTTCCAGCTGCAAGATCGTTGATGGAGAGGAGGTTGCCGGCATTCTTGTCCCAGGAATAGGTCTTCTCAACGATCGGGACTCCCTTCGCCACGTAAACCAACGAAGATAGATTCTGATCTGAATCGTAGGTAGCGCCGACCTGGACGCCATTTCCCAGCACAGCCTGCTGCAATTGGCCTCCGGGATAGTATTGAAGGTTGGACGCGTAAGAAGTATTAACTGTGGCCGTCCCAAACTTCATGTAAGTTTCGCTGAGAGGTCGATTCAGCTGATTGTAGTTCCACTGCACTTGTCGCCCATCTGGATAAGTCAAGCTGGTCAGGTTCCCCTGAAAATCGAAAATCGACTGAACCTGATAATCGCTTGTGCAGTTGGTGGTGCTGGGCAGGCAGTACGCGCTCGATACAATGCGGCCTAGCGCGTCATGCTGCCAAAGCGTCTGCACGTTTGATCCGTTGGAGGTGCTCGTCATCCGCCCCTTGCCGTACGGATCTCCGGAACTATCCTCTGCGTCGTAGGTATAGGTGTACGTGGGGCCGCCGCCGACCACTGCTTGTATGGGGCGATTGAGTGCGTCATAAGAAGTCGTGGTCGTGTTGTTCGTAGCGTTCTGATTTTGGGCGGTCGTTAGATTCCCGTTGTTATCGTACCCGAAGCTCATTGTTCCAGCTTCCGGCGTTGTCTGGGAAATCAACCGGCCCACGCCATCGTAGTTGAATGTGCGAGTCCGCCAGAGTGCGGAGTTCGACGTTCCGCCCTGCTGGCTGACCTGTGTAAGTTGGCTTTGCCAGTTGTACTGGTACGTCGTGGCAAGGGCAAGTGTCCCGGAACTGTTTGGCTCGAGAACTGATGTTGTATCACCGAATGCATCCGACGTGGTTTGGCGGCTGTGTCCTAGAGCATCCGTTACCGTAACGGTGTTCCCGGCATAGGAGTATGTCGTCGCATAACCGTTGGGCATTGTCACAGATTTAACTCGCCCAAGCTCGTCGTGTGCGTAGTAGGTGGTTCCGTCCGTCGAGCTAGGGGTGCTCAAGTGTGGGTTCGTCACACTATAAAGGCGCCCCTGCCCATCGTAGGTTGTTTCTGTTGAAACGCCTTCCTGAACAGACTGCACAGACCTGCCATAGCTATCGACAAATGAGGATGCCGACAAAAGCACACCCGGCGATTGCAATACGGAGATGTCTGTCTCATTCGCAGATGGGTAGGTCGTGGTCTGCAGAGTCACTGGACTGCCGGCGTTGGAAAACTTAAACTGATACGGGCGTCCGAGCGAATCGAATGTGTAGGTTGTAATCTGGCCGTTCTCATCGGTGACGGATGAAAGCTGACCGGAATTTGAATCGAAGGTCTGCGAAATAACGTGGCTCACTGTTGAGCTTCCCGACCCTGTCGTTGGCAGGGTAATGGTGATCGGAAATGTATCTGTGGGATCGTAGGCGAGGGTCGTCTTATTCGTATTCGCGTCCTGGATCGCCGTGACCGTCCCAGCATCGTCATACCATATATGGCTGGTTAGGGTGACGGAACTGGTCCCGTTCCATCCGCAGCATTTCGATACGGTTGTGAGGTTGCCGCGATTCCCCGTGACATATGCGTCGTTGTGATTCGGTGTCGAGGACGGAGCCGCGCCGCTCATGTACGCAGCTTCGTCGTACGTGTAATTGACAGACGCGACGACCGAGCCAGTGGAGCTTTTGTATTGAACCAGCGTCGGGAACAGGGCTCCGTTCACGTTATAGCCTAGAGTCGTATCGGTTTCTCTTGTAGGAAGCCCAGACGGAGAATCGGGTAGTGAAGTAGGAGCCGCCGCATAGTAATCCCACTGTTTGACAGAGGTTGGGATGCCTGTTCCTGGATTTGAATAGCTATATTGAATGTCCGTAGTCAAGGAGGTCGTGAAGGGGGAACTCGTCACCAGCGGCAGAACCGTGGTCTTTCCCGTGATGTTCATCCACATATACCCCGAGCACGGGCGAACGGTGTACGGGTAGGATACCCATGGATTAGTGTATGTTGTCGCGTAGGACGGGCAGGGATGACCTGTGTCATAACTATACAGATCTATCGCGTCCACTTGAGAGGACGTTGCCGACCCGTGGTCTATCTCTTGCAGCAATATGTTTCCGTAGCACGAGCTGAATTTATAAATATTGTTTGCGGAAGCTGTCGTGACCTGATTGGTGACTAAGCCGCACGTAGTCCCGCCTTGGCTGTAGGACGATGTACTCGCTTCTGACCACACAAAGTTCGTTGTGCCGTCGGAACCAAAGTGAGATTGGACCCAGCGCGATGGAAGAGTGGTGGTTGCATTCTCACTCGAAATATTTAGGCCCGGCGCTGTCGAATAGTTGAATGAAACCGCCCCCCCATGAGGAAGCGTCATGGAATTGAGCTCTCCATAGGAATTATTTTCATAGCCAAATTGATAAGAAGATCCGTCAGGTAACACAACACTGGAAATCACTTCAAGATTGCCAGAAACATCTTGAACATATGACACGCCGAATGAAGTCTGAACTGGGATGACTTCATAGTTAATCGTGTACCGCTGCGTTCCTCCACCAGCAACAGGCACATCAAGATATTCAACGGTGCCGACACCAGTTTCGGTTATCACGCCGCTATCGGTAAGAAGCGTGCGATTCAGCGCGTCCTGGACCGTGGAGTTCGCATAAACTGGATAATTTCCGTTTCTATCGACGGGCAAAAGTGGCCCGCTGGTTAACCCGATACCGCCGAACGCTTGAATTGATGGATTGTTGAAATTATTGCTTGCGACGAGCGATCCGCTGCGGTCGTAGATATTGACCGCTTCCTGCGTGGAAGCGTCTGTCCAGCTGACGTTTGCATAGTATCCGCTCCCGTCGGTGGCGTAGGCACTTGCGGAATAGTTCATCGTATAGTTGTTGCCGTCAGTCCCGGTACAGGAAGTTACTCCTCCTCCGCCAACTATCGTGGTCGCGATAAAGGAATGCATTGTGCCGTGTTGATCGATCCAACTTACGCCAGTGAAGACATTTCCCGACTCGCCGTTGTTGGCACAATAAAACGATACCTCTTGCAATTGCGTAATGGACTGGTTGGTCGGAGCATAGGAAACAAACCATCCCCCATAAGTACTGCCTCCTGCCGGGCTGACGGCATTCGCTTCCCAGAGGCTATAGTCAGTCGCCTCGTCAAAATTCGCTTTCCAGATGTTACTGTCGTAGACAAGCGTAGCAGCGAGCTGAACATTACCTCTTTGCGCGTAATTGACGATCGGAATTTCAAGATGAAGGGCGCCGTTAGCGAGGTTGACAACGCCGTGTTCGACCGGAAAGGTCGAGGCTGCTGCCGGAATGCCGCCCGAGTCCATTGCAGTTTGGGCCTTCGCCGATTCAGACACTCCAATGCATACCAATACAGCCAATGCGGATGCAACAACAGACTTGGAAATTGCAGAAACACTTCTCATGCCGTCAAGCCCCTATCAAAACTTGAAGTAGGTGTCATCGTGACGCGATGTTACATTTGCGCTCGTTATTTTCAGCGTCATAATGAGCTGGCCGTTAACCGTTTCCGAGTACTCGTGCGGAAGCGTTACGCCCTGTTCCGCGCGGTAGCTTCCATAAGTAATTACCTTCAAATATTCCAGAGATCTGTTCGTTCCGCTATGGCTGACGAGGACACTCTTCTCTAGCAGGTGGCTTAACGGATCGAAATAGAAGGCAGCGGCTGCCGGATCGCCCATCTGAGAGTGGAAGAGTGTGATGGTGACTCTGCGCATCCGATAATCGCCAATTACGACATCGCCGTCGTCGACAACGGCGGCATCTTCTCGGTCGGCTACTTCGAGTAATTGCGAGGGCATCGCAATTGGTTCTCCGAAATCAATGTCATGTACCGTGTAGGTCAATCCTGATTCCCGCATGGCCTGCCCGCTTCGAAGGGCAAGTCTTATGCTGAAAATGCCGTTACGCTTTTGAACGTCCAGCCGAAAGCGGCCATCTTTTTCTATTGCGACAGAGGCTGGGAATTGTTGCTCGGTCTTCGCCGATCCATTTGTGTAAAGCCCTTGAGCTTCAATTCCTGCCCTTTCCGGAAAGCCTGTGGCTCCCACAGATTGTTTTATTTCCGCGAGCGCGGCGGCGTCCTTTTCTCCGATTCTCCCTTCCGCCACTGGATACGGGAATTCGGAGTCATATGGGCCAATGAAAGTCTTTCTTTGCGGATTTGGTTGCTGCGCCAGGGCTATATCCGAAAGTTCGGGGAGGAGGAGTATCAGCCCAAGCAACAAAGCGCAAGGACTGGCCAATCGCAAAACGTTCGAGAAATTCATTCGGTTCTACCTCCATACCTTAAGCACGACATATAAAACCCTTTTCTTGTGTCCGGAGTTAACTAAGGTACGCAGGAAACTGGCACCATGAAGAGGAAACTGTTGCTGGCAACGCCGCCAACGGTGACAATGACGTCTCCCGTTGTGGCCCCGGGCGGAACAGTTGCCTTAAATGAACTGTCGGTCCAGGAACTGAGAGTCGTCGCCGCAACACCGTTAAAGGTCACGGTGCTTGAGCCTTGCGAAGGGCCAAAATTCTGCCCCACGATCGTCACGGTTGTCCCGACTGCTGCCGGATTTGCCAAAATGCTTGTGATGACGGGTGTATCCGGACCGACCGTGATCTGCGCGGTCTCCGAAACCGTTGCATAATTCGAATTAGCGGGTGTGAACGTTAGAGTAATTGTCTGCGATCCAATTGAAAGCACTGTCCCCGCTGGAGGTTTATAAACAAACGTACCGGAGACGTTGGCTGTCGCGTTGAGTTGAGTCGTCGATAAGGGCGCACCATATTGGATTGGCGCCGGGCTCGGCCAATTAACTTCTGGGGTTACTAGGAGTTGCACCGAAGCGATGACGCGGGCGTAGTTTGTAGTATCGTTCGGCGCGAAAATTACGGTTAAAGTTTGCAAACCCATTCCCAGTGTGGTCCCTAGAGCCGGGTGGTAGGCAAAAGTGCCAGGGACGATTGTTCCGTAGCCATTACTAGCGGTCGCATTCAATTGGATCGTACTTAGCGCCGTTCCATAGGAAATTGGAGTCGGAGCAGTCCAGGTGATTGTAGGCTTGGCTTGAGACGGAACTACTTCCCGGATACGATGGTTGCCCGAGTCCGCTATGTAGAAGTTGAATGCAGGGTCAACTGCCAAACCTGTGGGGCCAGACAATTCGGAGCCGGTAGCTGGACAACCGTCTCCCAAGCTATCGGTTTGCTGGGAACAACCTGAACCGGCCCCAGCTACAGTTGTGATGATTCCCGTGGTGGCTGTAACCATGCGGACGACGTTACCATCAGCAATGTAAATGTCGCCTGACAGGTCCACCACCGCGGCTACGGGATCGCTTAGCTCTGATTGGGTAGCGAGGCAGCCGTCGCCTATGCTATCGATTTGTTGAGCACACCCTGAGCCAGAGCCTGCAACGGTCGTAATAATTCCCGTAGCCGCCGAAACCAAGCGAATGCGGTGGCCTGCAGAGTCTGCGATGTAAAGGTTACCTTGAGAGTCAACAGCCACGCCCCACGGGTCGCATACCGTCGCACTCGTCGCTGGTCCACCGTCTCCGCTGTCATTACACACCCATTGACCATAACCGTTCGGAAACTCTCCAGATCCGACTAACGTGGAGATGATTCCGGTGGAGGCCGTGATCTTACGAATTACACTGTTTCCTTCATCTGCAATGTAGATATTGCCGACTGCATCCACCGCTACACTAGTCGGATAAAACAACTGAGAGTTTGCGGCCGATCCACCGTCGCCGGTGTAGCCATAACTGCCATTGCCCGCGAGCGTCGAGATAATCCCCGTGGAGGCCGTGACCTTACGAATTCGACTGTAGAAGTAATCCGCAATATAGATATTTCCTACGCTATCCAATGCCACACCGGCTGGTATAACTTCAGCACTGGTCGCAGGACCGCCATCACCAGCTTGACCCCGATTCCCGTTTCCTGCCACAGTGGAAATATCCCCCGTTGACGCATTGACCTCACGAATACGATTATTCCCATAATCTGCGATGTAGAGGTTGTTTGAGAGGTCTAGTGCAACCCCCATACCCAAGTAAAGTCCGCTTATCTCCGCATTGATTGCCGGTCCGCCGTCGCCATTGTATCCAGCGGTTCCTGTACCAGCCATGGTATTGATGGTACCTGCGCTTTGCTGCAAGGTTACGATCTGCGCAATTGCGCTCGACGTAGTTTCGTTGTAATTCGTGTTGCCAGACCAACCAGCCGTGATACTGTGGGAGCCCGCTGCCAACGAACTGGTGGTGAGCGTAGCGGTAGTACCGCTGATCGCGCCGCTCCCGATCTGCATACCACTATCGTAAAATGTCACCGTCCCGGTAAGTCCGCTGGAAATGTTCGCTGTAAATGTTACCGGATTCCCGTAGGTGGAGGGCGTTCCTGAGCTTACGACGGTAAGCGTCGCAGAAGCTTTATTAACAACGACCGAGACGAAGCTATTTGCGGTGCTGTAGTCCGTGGTATCAGTCGGAGTGAAGGTCGCTGAAAGCGTCTGCAACCCGGCTGTCGGCACGGTTCCAGATGCCGGGCTATAGGCGAACGTGCCGGGTAAGACTGTGAGAGCGCCCGAGGGAGTTGGTGTCCAACCCGTTGCGTTCAACTGTGCCGCGCTCAGAGCAGTTCCATATGTGATGGCTGCCGGTGTTGCCCACGAGATTACTGGTACGGCCTGCCAAGCGGTAGTCGAAAATGAAAAAGAGACCGAAGGGTTCGTAATGGCGGGAAATCCGAAGCTCGCCCCGTTGTTCAACTGAAAGGTGATCACCGAACCGTTGGCGTGTGCTCCCAGGCCGCCGGTGCAGTTGCCAACGCTCGGGCACACATAACTCCTAGTGAACGCCGCTCCGAACCATGCCGCCAAAGATGCTGGAGTTGAATAAAGTCCATAGGGGGCGGTTTCGGAATATGCGTGGCCTGCACTATCGCCGAACGCGACAGTGATGGTGCCGGGGCTCGATATGGGCGTGCCCGTATTTGATATTGTCAACGTCGCGTTCGAAGCGGCGCTGGCTTGACTGCACAAAGCAATCACTATCATCGGCAGCACGAGCATCGAATCGCGCCAAAACCGCTTCTTCATACGATCCTCTTGAAAAACCGAGTGCCCACGCGAGCTTTGGCACAGTTGTGGCAATGCTTCCCGCGGTTTGTTTGACATCCCCCGACAGTTTCAATACATGCCTGACGCCATTCCTCACCCTCTATTGAAGCGTAACCAAGACCTCAATCACGCCTGTTCCTGAGTCGAGCGATCCCATTGCCTTGCCGAGGACCGCGCCCAGCATACGGCCGCGGTCCGTGCCCTTCATGGCGTATCCCGGCAAGGACGCGCTCACCAGCAGATCACCTTTGCGAATGGGGCCATTTTCCGCGCTGACCTTTGTCGGAACTACGCCGACCATCGCCATAGGGACGTTATCGGCTGACTTTGCCACTGCTTCCCTGCGGCCTACTACACCGGGCTTGGTCGCATAGATTCCCGCGACCATCGCGGAGTAAGGTTCAGCAGATTTTTGAACGTCCGCGTTGTCGCCTTCGGCGAGCACTAAAACATCGCCCGGTTCATACTTCACTTTGTTGCCCGTGGCGCGCATATCTTCTGCGTAATCGCCGCCATTCAAGACACCATTCCACGCGTAACTCTGTACCGAGCCATCTTGAAAGATAATGGATCCGCCTTTGGTTTGTGCCAACTCAATGTCCCCTTGAACGTCTAAAACAGACGTCCCAGAGGGAGGGATCAGCGCACCGGTCAAGTCCCCTCCTGGATTCGTCGTGCCGATTCCAACGTTTCCCCCTGTGAATGCTGCGGCATAATTTGAGGTCGCCCCAGTCGGCGCGGCAACCTGCAAACCGTAACCGGTCGTGGTGTTGCTTAATGCCGCAGACGCGACGTTAAGCGCTGTG
>Ga0187847_10002615_pt1 | contig 14436 bp, 12 predicted proteins | sample June2016WEW_4_10_FD_132458 | JGI IMG/M metagenome (GOLD analysis project Ga0187847, IMG submission 132458) | Peatland microbial communities from SPRUCE experiment site at the Marcell Experimental Forest, Minnesota, USA - June2016WEW_4_10 | ecosystem: Environmental > Terrestrial > Soil >...
CCGCGCCCACCTTTTCGCCGATGAACAGCATGGGCGCTGCGTCGCGCTCGCCCTCGCCAATCACGATGGTGCCGTCGATCGCGATGGTATCGAGGCAACGGCGCATGGATTCCACCGCGGCATGGTCGGCGGTTTTGCCGTCTCCCATCCCCATGGTGCGGGCCGAGGCGATGGCCGCTTCTTCGACAACGCGCAGGACTTCCAGAGAGAGGTCGAACATGGTAGCTTTCTCCTCATGGACGATAGCACAGTTTTAGTTTTGGCGGATCCCACGGACCCTCTGCTCGCAATGCTCGAAGCGCTTCCGGACGGCGTCGGGATCGCGGCCGGAAACCGCGTGGAGGCTTTCGCGGATGCCGCGCCGGCAGCCGATGTCATCTTGAATTGGACCGGCAGCCGCGATCTCTTGCAGCAGGTTTGGCGCATGGCGCCGCGGGTGCGCTGGATGCACTCACGCTCCGCCGGGCTGGATGAACTCCTGTTTCCGGAATTAGCCGAAAGCGCCGTGCCGCTGACCAACGCGCGCGGAGTTTTCAGCGACATTCTGGGAGAATTCGTCATCGCCGCGGTGCTCTTCTTCGCCAAGGGATTGCGGCGCATGGTGCGCAGCCAGCAGGCCGGCGTCTGGGATCCTTTCGATACCGTGGCAGTGGCGGGGCAGACCATGGGCGTAATCGGCATGGGCGACATCGGCAAGGCCGCCGCCCGGCGGGCGGAGGCCCTGGGATTGCGAGTGATCGGGTTGCGCCGCACGGACGGTCCGGATGCCAGGCGCGATCTGCTGGCACAGTCCGATTACCTGGTCCTCAGCGCGCCCCTCACTCCCGCTACGCGCGGGATCGTAGGCCAAGCCGAACTGCGCGCCATGAAGCCCGGGGCCATTCTGATCAACGTAGGCCGCGGGCCGCTGGTAGACGAGGCGGCGCTGGTCGCGGCGCTGCGCGAGCGCCACATCGGCGGCGCGGCGCTGGATGTCTTCAACCAGGAACCGCTCCCCCCCGGCCATCCGTATTTCGCCCTCGATAACCTGCTGATGTCGGCCCATTCGGCCGATCACACGCCGGACTGGCAGCAGCGCGCCATGCAATTGTTCCTGGATAATTTCGCGCGCTACCGCAATGGAGAGCCGCTCCAAAACGTGGTGGATAAACGGCGCGGGTATTAGCCCTCAGGACCGCTCGCCGGTGTGCCGCAGGATCTCGTCCGCCACGTCCGCCACGGCCCGCATCTCCCGCACGTCGTGTACACGCACCAGGTGCGCTCCTCCCAGAATCGCAGCCGTGACGGCGGCCGCGGTCGCGAACAGCGTCTCCCGTTCCGTGGCGTGCGCCAGAAAAGACTTGCGCGAGGGTCCCGTCAAAATGGGCAGGTCCAACCCTCCCAACTCGTGCAACCGCGCCAGGACCGCCGAGTTCTGCTCCTTGCGCTTGCCGAATCCCAGCCCCGGATCCACCACCATCCGGGAGCGATCGATGCCTGTGTGGCGCGCGCGGCTCACGGTCGCCTCCAGATCCCGTACGATGGTTCCCATCACGTCCGGAAGCGGCGGCAGTTTGGCCCACGTCTCGGGACGCCCGCGCATATGATTCAGGATCAATCCGGCGTCGTGGTTCGATACTACCCGCGCAAGCTGCGCCTCAAACGTCAGGCCGGTGGGGTCGTTGATGATCTCGGCGCCGTGTTCCAGCGCGCGTTCGGCCACTTCCGCCTTGTAGGTATCCACCGAAATGGGAATCGTGAGTTGATCGCGCAGCCGCTTGAGCACCGGAATCAGCCTGCGCAACTCCTCCGCGGCCCCGATGCGCGCCGATTCGGGCCGGGTAGACTCGGCCCCGATATCGATGATGTCCGCGCCCTGCTCCTCCATCTCCACGGCGCGCGCGAACGCCCGGTCCGGGTCCTGATATTTGCCGCCATCGGAGAAGGAATCGGGCGTCAGGTTCAACACGCCGAGAATGGCCGTGCGCTCGCCCAGCTTGATCTCGCGGGTCTTGAGTTTCCAGTAGAACAACTTTCGCATAGACGGAACTAATGTCGCACGTTGCACAGTTACCCGTATTCGAAGCCGGCAATCGCGAATACCCGGGAATCGTCGTGCGCCAGCGGCGCGGCGCCTGCTACCCCTCGCCGGATCATACGCACCAGCCGCCGCACGGGCATGAATCCATGGGCGCGCGCCAGCCGTACCGCCTCGGTATTGTGTGGCAGCAGATCCCAATAAACCGGCGCGCCCGCGTGCCCGCTGAGAAACCAGGCGAGCAACTCCGCGGCGCATTCCGTCCCTTGGCTCACACAAGGACCGAAATAGGCAGCCTGCGCGCCCGGACGCGCCATGGCGTAGCCTTTATCCGCAACGGCCGCCTTCCCCAGCGGCGCCAGTGCCGCCAGTAATTCGGAACGGTCCGCGCCAAACACCTGGCGATCGAATGCCGGCAGCCCCCCCCAAACCAGTTCCCCCTTGCCGCGCGCCTGTCCCGCTATCGCTCCCCAACGCTCGACCGCGCATTCCGGTTCGAAGCCGAGCTGACGGTAGAGCGGCACACCCATGGCGGTGGCGTCCAGCTTGATCCATTCCATGCCGCGCATCGTGAGCGCCTCGAGAGCATGCTCCATCAACCGCCGGGCGAAACCTTGCCGGCGATGCGCGGCATCCGTCAACACCATGCCGATCCACGCCAGCCTGTGCTCATAACAGACCGCCGTGGTGGTTGCCGCCGGCGCCCCGTCGCAGTCCAGGCCGAAGCAGGTGTCCGGCGCCAGTTGCAGCAGATTCAGCCAATCGGTTTCAGTCTGGTTCCAGCCCGCGCCTGCCGTCAGCCGTATAGCCGCCGGGATGTCCGCGCGCGTAAGCGCCCTTCCGGACGTCCTAGGCCGCGCCCCGCCGCGCCGTCACGTCCGCGCTTTCCTCGCGGCCAATTTCGGCCGCGTAGCCGGATAGTTCCGGCAGCCTCACCGTCACCAGGTCCTTCTCCAGATCCTCGCCGCCCTCCACCATGCGCTTCAGGTGTTCGGCGGCCAGGCGCGAACACCAGGCGTCGGTCATCTCGTGTCCCGTGCGCCGGCTCAATTCCAGAAGCTCCGCGTGCGGCATGGCGATTTGCTTCTCGATCCGCGTGCCGTCGCTTTGCAGCACGAATTTCACATCCACCGTATCGCTATGGCGCAGCGAAATGGCCGTCTGCAACCACTTGAACAGGACCTGCCACTGGCGCCCAAACGGGTCCGGTCCCACTTCAAACTGGCGAAAATTCTGCATCACCGCCATCTTACTGCATTTGGACAAGGCATATTCTCCATGGCGCCGTGGCGTGAAACGGATTCCTTCTTTAGCTCACTATCCTGAAGCGGAGAACCTATGCCGTTCAACGATAGCCGAATCGAACACTTCATCGTCCTCATGCTCGAGAACCGGTCTTTCGACCACATGCTGGGCTTTTCCGGCATCCCGGGCATCGATGGCCTGACCGGCGCGGAAACCAACCCCGGCACCACCGGCGCGCCCGTACGCGTCTCCAATAATGCGCAATACATCGGCGATTATGAGCCGGATCCCGGCCATGAATTGTTCGACGTGAACGTCCAGATTTTCTCTAACCAGCAAGCTACGCCGGGCGCCGCGCCGCCCATGCAGGGATTCATCCAAAGCTACTACCAGGTATGCAAGGATCCGAATCGTGCCAAGGATGTGATGAAGGGCTTCTCGGCAGAAAACCTGCCCATTCTGACTTACCTGGCGCAGCACTACGCGGTCTGCGATCGCTGGTTTTCGTCTGTGCCCGGCCCTACGCTGCCGAACCGTTCTTTTGCGCATGCCGCCACTTCCCTGGGCTCCGTCGTGGGGCCTCCCGCGCTGGGCAACTTGCACACGATTTATGCGGCCTTGAACCAGCAGCAGGTCTCCGCCAAGATCTATTACCAGGATTGGACCATGGCGCTCACTTTCAAGGAATTGCTGGGCAATCAGAATGCATACTTCGGCCTGTACGACGATTTCCTGAACGAGTGCAAGGATCCGGACTCCCTGCCGAATTACTGTTTCATCGAGCCGCGTTATAACGCCGACGATACCGGCGGCGCCCATGAGCCCGCGGATCAGCATCCCGACCACGACGTCCGCGACGGAGAAGCGCTGATTCACGACGTCTACATGGCTCTGACCGGTAACCCAGATCTCTGGCAAAAGACCATGCTGCTGATCGTCTACGACGAACACGGCGGCCTCTTCGACCACGTCGCGCCGCCCCCTTGCGAAAATCCCGACGGCCTGACCTCGGCCGCGCCCGCGTTCGATTTCAAACGTCTTGGCGTGCGCGTGCCCGCGGTGATCGCGTCGCCCTACGTGAAGGCCGGCACGGTGATCGGCAGCGCGGACAATACCTTCTACGACCACACTTCCATCATCGCCACCGCGCGCAAACTGTTCCTGCCCGACTGGCAAAACACGTCACTCACGAATCGCGACAAGAACGCGGCCACCTTCGACCACGTCCTCGGTCTGGCCACGCCCGACAACGTTCCCGTGGCGGCGCGGGCCGTCGCCGTACAGGCGCACGCTACAGCCATGCGCACGCGTGTGGCCTCGCCCGCGCCCGGCCAGCCCGCCCCCAGCAGCAAGGACAAACCGCTCTCCGCCCTGCAGGGAGTCATGGTGAAGCAGGCCGCGCAGATGGAGCAGACTCTGCCGCCCGCGCTCCGCTCCGGCCAGTCTCCGGACACGATTTCGACCGAAAAGCAGGCGGCGACGTATCTGCGAAACGTGGCGCAGCGCTTGAGAGGTGCGCAATGAAACCTGTCTTATTGTTCACTCTCGCGGTCGCGATCGCTTGGGGCGACGACCAGCTTGCCAAGGAGATACACACCATCCAGCAGTATTGCGAACCGGCCTGGCACGACAAATTCCTGGACCGCTCCCAGGATACCCAGTGCGCGCAGCCGATCTTCAATGGAGATCCACTTCACTTCAATGGGCAGATGTTCGCCCCGGGCAACGGGCTCGGCCTGGGGCTGGGATACAAACGCCTGTTCACGTTCGGCGAGAAATGGCAGAACAATTGGGACCTGGGCGGATCGGGATCGGTCCAGGGCGCATGGGAAGGTCACTTCGTGGCGCTGTTCGACAAGCAGCCGCCCCCGGTCACCATGGGCGACAACACACCCGCGCAGCGCCGCATTATGGAGAAGTTCGAGATCCAGCCCTATGTCACCGCGCAACAACTGACTAAGCTGGATTTCTACGGCGAAGGGCCGCAATCGAGCCTGAGCACGCTCGGGCTATACACGGAGCGGGATATCCGTGTAGGCGTGGGCGTCTCGATACCCGTGGCCTGGTGGCTGAATGTGGGCGCGAAAGCCGAAGGCTTGTGGCCGGCGATCGGCGCGGCCTCCACCAGCACCATCCCGTCGGTGGACGATTTCTATCGCGTGGATCCCGCGCAGGCGCCGGGACTCGCGTCCGTGCCTACTTTCACGCATTACCAGTTCTATGTGCGTCCGCACTTACCCAACGATTATCCTTACGGTCTGATCTACAAGATCGGGTACGAGTATTATCAGGATCACGGCGGCGGACAATATTCCTTCGGACGCTTCCGCGCGGATCTGCTGCACAATCTGTATCTGGAGCACGCCGGCAAAGGCGTTCCCCGCCGCGACAGTATCCTCTCGATCTATGGCCGCCTGACCCTGGCGCACACATCTGCCGGCAACGTCGTGCCTTTCTATTTGCAGGATACTCTCGGAGGTACGGACATCAATGGCGACCCTGCATTGCGCGGATTTCCGGATTACCGTTTCCGCGCGCCGGATAACATGGTCATCGAAGTGGAATTCAATCGCCGCATCTGGAAGCCGCTCGGAATTATGGTTTTCTACGATACCGGACAGGTAGCCGCGCAGGCCTCCGATCTCAGTCTGGCGAAGATGCGCCAAAGCGTGGGAGGCGGCTTGACTCTCTGGTCGGCCACCAAGGTCGTGTTCCGCGCTTACGTCGGGTTCGGCGGCGGAGAAGGCACCCACTCCTTCGTAGGCATCCTGCCGCTGCCCGGACCGGTGGCCGCGCCGTATCGCACTTACTAAGCGTAAGTGTAGTGCGTCCCGGACTTTGGCCTTATCTCATGATGACTGGCCGCGGCCCGTGGCGCACGCTTCAGCGTGCTGCGGCGGACTTCAGTCCGCCGTACGCATAATCGAATCACTCGGCGGAACGCCGGCCCGAGTAGATCACCTCCGGCTCGGGATACCTGGCCATCACGATCACCTTGTCCAGGTCCCGCCGGTAGTAGTAAATCAGCTTGCCGATCTTGCCCTTCTTGCCCGAAGCCGCATTTTTCAATTCCCAACTGCGGTTCACCGTTTCGTAGTAAGCGAGCACCCTCCGTTCCGCATCGTTTGCCGCGACGGCGCCCGGCTTGGGCGTCAGCATTCCCGTTCTGACGTTGTAGCCGAGCAGCCGATCCTCAATCGCGCTGATCGCTTTCGCGCCCTGCTCTTCTACCAGTTGTTGATGTTCCGCGAACAGCTGGGCCGTGCGCTCCTCGCGCTGCAATTCGGCGTATTCAATGTCTTTCAGCACCGCGGCTTCGGTCTGCACCTGCGACTCCCCCTTATCCCGGCTGAAAGACAGGGAACCCGTTACCGCCGTCATGCGCAGCACGCAATGCGTGCAAACCTGGCTGTAGAATTTGAAGGCGAAGCTGCTGCGGATCTGCGCCTCGCTGAGCGCGGTCAGGTCGCTGTGGTCGGCCCTGAAATCCGCGGACCGCGCGCCGTAACACATCACCAGGGCGAGCCTGTACTGGTGCGAGGGGTCATTCAACATCTCTTTCGTGAGGGTGGCCAACTCCACGTAAGTCGCCAGGGTCGGCGTATCGTGCGCGTCGCCTTTGCGCACGTGGCAGGTGTCGCCGTAAGTTCCGTGAACGCCCAGCATGACTTTGTCAGCCTTGACGCATTTCGCCGGTATGTCGGCGGCATCGATGGCCTGACGCCGATTTGCCGCCTGCAGTATGCCGAACAGGTTCACGACTTCAATCTGGTTCGCCCCGAACAAATAGGTCGCGACCGTTTCCAGGATGTTACGCGGCTTTTGGTCGAGGGGGTACTTCTTCGACAACGCTTCTCGTGTAGTGGCCGCCAGACCGTGCGGATTTTCATCCGCCAGATTCAGGAAAACGATGTGCATCGGGAACCTCCTCAGTGACCGGCTCCAAAAAGTATAACCCGTCCAGTGTGAGGAGGGTCCCCTAAGTCCGTCCCGCCAGGCCCAGTCCCACCAAGGTCGCTTCGGGCTGCTCTTCGAAGCTGAGTTCCGGAATGCCGGCGCGCGCGTCATGTCCACGCCAGGCCACCGCCAGCCAGGCCAGCAGCGTGATCCCCATCAGCCAGGCGTAGCCGGTGCGGTCGCTCAGCGCCCGTTTCTCGACGTCGGTGACCAACTCCCACACCATGATAAGCAGTCCCCAGTACACCCCAAACTTGATTTTCAAATTCGCTTTCCCCGGCAGGTATGAACAGGTGAACGGCACTTTGGCGAAGCCCATGAGCGCCAGTTCGATCAGCAGCAGGCCAAACGCGGCCAGAAACGCGGCGTGTTCGAAGGCACGCTCGCGCGGCCACACCGCCATGTAGACCGGCGTCGCGATCGCCACCACCGGCGCCAGCGCCAACAACAGCAGAGTCTTGCGCGACGCGCTCGCGTAGGCGCCCCGGCTGTTGGCATCCGTCAGGCGGAAAAGCCAGTTGGCCCGCACCTCGATCGGAATCGAAAATGACACGCGTAAACCGATAATCAGGAAAAAGAGCAGGATGAACGGGATTCCCAGCGCCGTTTGCGCGCGGCCTTCGATCGCGCCGAAATCCGTCGCGCGGAAGTGATACAGCACATAGGCCGCCTGGCTGAAGACGTAAGCCAGCCCCATTCCGGCATAGACCGCCAGCAGCAGGCGATGCTGCCGGCTGCGCGACAGCGTGCGCCCGATGAACACCAGGATGCCCCGTTCCGGCGCGCGGCGGGCGAATAAACGGGCAATTGCCGGCCAGAGCGTGAAGGCGCGGCGCGCGGGGGCGATGCCGGATTGCTCCACCGCGCGCCGCATCTGCCGCGCATACGCCCGCGAATAAGCGAGCGCCGCGACCAGCACCGTACATCCGAAACCGGCCAACGCGCGCCGCGCCAGCCAGCCAAACACCGCGTCTTTCGATCCGGTCAGAACCTGGAACAGCCCGAAAAACCAGTACGACGGCACCAGCGTAAACCACAGGCGGTTTTCCGGCGCGGCCAGCGCGTGCGGATGCGCCAGCGGCGGAGTCAGGAAGTACAGCGTCAGCACCGCAAAGAACGCCGCCGTCTGGATCAGGCTGGACCAGCGCATGTACCGGGCATGCGTCAGCAGATCGAGCGACACCCCTTGCACGCCCAACAGCAGCAGGAAGACGAATGCGGACGCCATCACGATCACCAGCCAGAACGCGGCAAAATCGCGCGCGGCGTCGAAGATCCCCGATGCGCCGGGCACGATCAGAAACGGGCAAACCAGTCCCGTAAACGAATTCACCGCCAAAACGGCCAGACCCAGCGCCGCCCCTAACGCCGCAAGCTTCGCCGCGAACACTACGCGAATGCGCACCGGCATCGCGCCCAGGATCATGCAATCGCGCCGGTCGGGAAACAGGGCATCCCAAAGAAACAGGGTAAACACTCCGATGATGGCCATCGAGGTAGAGATCAGGAATTCCTGGTCGGCCCACGCCGCGGTGTGAAGCTGTTCCGCCGTCAAGTGCTGGTATAGACCGGCGTACTTTCCCCCCGTCATCAGCACCAGCACCAGGCTGAGCGCTGCCAGCAGCGCCGCGAATTGCGATAGCAGAGCCGAAAGGTCGCCGCGCACGGAGACGATATCGGTATCGAAGAAGCGGTAGGCGAACAGCCGCACCAGCGCGCGGAACTGCCGCCGCTCGCGGCCCGTCGCCGCGGTCACTGCCGCACCACCTCGGCGATCTGGCGCGCGGTGGCATCCGGGTCGCTGTCCGTGACCAGTTGCGAGAAGATGTCCTCCAGCGTAGGCAGCGCCATCAGGTCGCGCAGCCTGTCGATGGAATCGTTTGCCACCACGCGTCCCTTGTGTAGGATCACGACGCGATGGCAGACCTTCTCCACCACTTCGAGCACGTGCGAACTGAATAGCACCGTCTTGCCGGAGGCAGCCAGGGACCGGATCAGGCTGCGCAGCACCAGGGCCGCGTGTACGTCCAGCCCGGAAAAAGGCTCGTCCAGGATGATCAGTTCCGGATCGTGCAGAATCGCGGCGCAGATCAGAATCTTCTGGCGCATGCCTTTGGAGTAGGACGAAATGGGCGCGTGGCGGTCGCCACCGAGGGAAAACAGTTCCAGCAGCGCGCTGATTTTGCCGGGCAGGCTGGCTGCCGGCAGATCGCGCAGCTCACCGGCCAATTCCAGGTACTCGGCGCCGGTCAGGTGCGGATATAGGTACGGCTCTTCCGGCACGTATCCCAGAATGCGCTTGAATTCGACCAGGTTGCCGCCCATCGGCCGCCCCCGATACAGGATCTCGCCCGCGGTCGGATCGAGCAAACCCGTGATCGTCTTGACGGTTGTGGATTTGCCGGAGCCGTTCGGCCCAAGGTAGCCGGTCACCTCGCCGGGCAGAGCCGTGAAACTGACGTTGTCGACGGCCAGAGTGCCGGAATATCGCTTCGTCAAACCGCGCACTTCGAGCATCGGAACTTTAGACTCGGGCAGGCGGACGAAAGTTCCTTGGCGCACCCCAGGGCTACGCAACTCGTGGGCGGCCCAAGGCGGGAATCAGCGCAATCGGGGGGCGGGCAAGGGCTCGCGGCCAGTTCGGTGCATGATTAGGCCCGTGGCCTGACCATCGGGGCCAATTTCAAAACTGATCCGTCCACCAGTTACCTTCACGAAGAAGATACTCTCGCCCTCGGCAAACATCTCAAACGCGGGCCCGGCGATGGGCTTCCCTCCGACCGCAGTGACCTGTGCGAAGAGGCGGTCGCCGTTGCGCATGATTTCGAGAATGCGGTCCGGGAAATGGTACCGCCCCGTGTAGCGATCCAAGAGGCTGGGATCCAGCGGAATCCCGGTGTGCGGTTTTGGAGGATCGAGATTGGGAAGCGGTGCCTTTGGGTTCAGGAGATGCATAGCGATGTCATCGACCCCGCTCAGAGTAAACGCATTTGAGAGCGCAACTACCCCGGCACCCGCTTTCGGATCGTATCCGATGAACGATCGGAATCCTCCGGTACCTCCGTCATGCCAAACGATCTCTCCGAGAATATTCCACCCCAAACCAGTCTCGAAGCCCGTCTTGCCCACGGGACGCCTAACTTCGAGCATGACTTTCATGGCGGGCGCCAGCGGCGATTCTCTATAGCCGAGGAATGCTTCGAGGAATGTCAGCATGTCATTAGCCGAGGAGCGCAGTGCGCCGGCACCGGCAAGCGTGAGAAAGTCCCAGTTGGCGACAGGCGCGAGCATCGCATTATGGCCCGTAGCCATGCGCTGCTTCATGGATGAAGAAAGCGCGATACCCGTGTCCGGCATGCCGAGCGGTTCTGTGATGCGGACTCTGACCAGGTCTCATAGCCCGTTCCAATGCGGCATGCGAGGATGTGGCCGAGGAGTCCCGCGCCCAGATTCGAGTATTCGATCTCGGAACCCGGGTCGCGTGGCAGCGTGTAGCCGCCAAGGAACTTGTAAAGATCGTCCACGCTGTAGTCGGCGTAAGGATTGGCTGGGTTCCTCGGGTTCAGGTTACCGGGGACGCGTGGAAGCCCGGAGCTATGGGTCGAAAGATCAAACAGCGTGATGGCTTTGCCGCTGCGTCCAGGCATCCTGACATGTTCGGGAAGATATTTGGCCGCCGGATCGTCGAGGGCAACTTCTTTGCGGCTCACCATGTCCGCCAATAGCAGTGAAGTGAAGACCTTGGAAATGGATCCAATTTCGAAGATCGTATCTCCATCGATCGGGCGTGGATCGCCCTTGGCGAGGTTGCCATAGGCGACGACGCGGCGGCCATTCGGTTCGATGACGCCCACCACGATGCCAGGCGCTTGCTTCTGTTGATCAACGCGCTGTATGAGGATTTCGCGGATTTCGTCAGTTCCAGGAACTGTAGGTGATTGCAAGATATTCGGATTCATTATAAGAGACCAAGGATCGCTTCGGGAGGCCCGTGGCGCACGCTTCAGCGAGAGCCCCCGCGGATGCGGGTGAAACAATGGCGAGACCCGCGTGGGGCAACGTCGAAGGCGCTTCGCCTTGGAGGGCGGGCAATCATGCCCGCAGCCGGCTGGAAAGCCGGCTGCGGCCAAGATTGGCCGCCCTCCAATTGTGTTATTCTGCGCGCGCTAACTAACTTATTGAGCGGCAATGGGGTCTCAGATGAGCGTGCTGCGGGACTTCAGTCCGCCGTCGGACATGCCTCCTTTCCTTAGGTTCCGTTGAGGGCTACGTACCTATGCGCGCGAGGCACGCCGATTGGAGGCCGCCCGTGCACGCGCCTGCCTTCCCCGCCACCACATCATCGCTCCGCTGAGCACCTGGACCACCGCCATCAGGCTCGCCAGCGAAGCCACGGCCTTGCCCGGGATGCCGAATATGTCGCCGGTGTGGATGGCGCGGTTGGCGATCGCCAGGCGCGCGCCGCCGGGCGCGCTGCGCGAGCCTTGCGCCCAGATGACCCTGCCCGTATACGGGTCTACTATCGCCTGGCTGCGTCCGCCGGGCGTGAGATCTTCCGCATAACGCAAGCGCACGAAGTACGGTTCGCCGGGCTCCGGCACGTTGACATAGAACGGCACCGCGCCCGGCAATGCCGCACGCGCCACCTCGAAAGCCCGATCCGGTGTGATGGGCTGCGCACCCGGCGGCGCCGTGATTGCGGCTCGCGGCGGCCGCGATGGCTCGGACCCGGTGAGCTTGTATAGCAGCGGCGTCGTAGTGCGTTCGAAGCCGATCGCCAGTCCCGTGACGGTCAACAGCAGCAGAAAGGCAAACGAGAAGATCCCCGTGACGGCGTGTACATCGAACCAGAACCTCTTCGACGATTCGCGCCGTTCGATGGCCACGCGCTTGTACGGCCACCACAAGTACACGCCGGAGAGCAGCAGAAACAGCATCGCCACGCCCGCCCAACTCACGATCATTTTGCCCGTATCCGCGTCGTCCCGGATCAACAGACGCAAGTGGAGCTGGTGCACATAGCCCAGGAAATCCATGCCCGGCTTCTGTACCCCGAGCACATCGCCGGTGTATGGATTCACGTAGACCATGCCGCGTTGCAGTTCGACCTGGCGGGACAGGTCCGGCGCGTTCGGGACGCCATACCCATATAAGCGCTCGCCGGGAAAGGCCCGCGAGACGGCTTCCCCGGTGGCGGCGATGGATAACGCGCGGCCCCGCGGCTCCACGTGCCAAAGCTTCCAGTGCAGCAGACGGTCGATCTCCGGCTCAAACGCCATGATGCTGCCGGTGACGCCCAGGACGGCGATGAAAGCGCCGGCCGGCAGGGCCGCGTAAAGATGCAGGTTGAAGAGAACCTTGCGCACGCTATTGAGGCGGTTCCAGGCGATCGCCCGAACCCGGCGCGGTGATCCGGATCGCCACTTGTCCGTCGCGGCTGGTGAACATCGACCAGGCAAGGTGCTCGTCGAACTGTTTCATGGCCGCGTCGACCTTCTCCATGGCATCGGCGTCTAAAATATCGCCCACGTGTACAGGCAACTTCGCCAGCAACTCGTCGCGCGCCGCGGTGCTCAGCCCTTCCACTTTGATGGTTTTCAGTTTGCGTCCGGCAAAGATCTGGGCGCCCTGGAAACCGGAGAGCCCTCCCTGCATTTCAGCCATCTTTTTCTGCAGGGCTTCCATCTGGTGATCGCGGAGAATCTTATCCACGTCGCCCATGGACTGTTGTCGATCGAGGGCGGCCTGCGCCAGCAACTGTTCCAGTCTTTCGGCTTCCAGCTTCTGATTGACCTGCCCCTTCTCCAACATCTCCGATAGTTTCTGGGCCTGCTCCTCCGATAGTTTCCGCGCCTGGTTCCGCAGCTCGGAGGCCGCGTCCAATTGCCCGGCTTCGAGTTCGCTGGCCTGCTCCGCCATTTTCTCGGCCAGTTCCTTTTGCAGCATGGCATCCACCAGATCTTGCGACCGCTTCGCCTCGAGGCGCGCCCGTGCCTTCGAGATCTCGCGGCTCGCCTCCGCCAGAGGTTTGCTCGTGTCGCCTTCCGCGGGCAACTGGAACGCGATGCTCACCTGTCGCGTGCTTCCCGCCGCATCGTGCGTGAAGTGCCATTCTAAGACCGATTCGAGCGCCGCCTCGCGCAGTTCCTGCGGCCCGCTCAAGACCCGCGCATCGCTGACCATTCCGTCCGCGTCGAGCGTGGCTTCCAACACCACCGTTCCCTGAATCCGCTTCTCCATCGCCCGCTCCGGATATTCCACGCCCCTCCGATGGATCACGCGCGCACCGCCTAAGTCGACATGTACGCCCGTATCCTCCGCCACACTTTCCAGGGCCGGCAATTCCGCGGCGGGCGGGATTGGCTGCTGGCCGCGCGCCCACTGCATATTGAGCGCGAAACAGATCAGGCCTAGGGAAAGCGCCAGGATCCCCGGCAGTTTGGAAGGCCCGCGCTGCCGGCCTGCATCGCCGGTGAGCCGCTGAATGCGGGATAGCAACGGTCCCCCCGCGCTTCCCATCGCCAGCTTCGGCGTGCTCGCGCGCAGCCTTTCCAGGCGGGTGAGGGCACGCGCATAGCACAGTGCGTCGCCGCAGGAACCCACCGCCAGGTCGTCGCAGCACAGCTCGCGTTCGTGCCGCATCCGCGCCGACGCCCACCACACCGCGGGATGATAAAACAGCAGCGTTTCCACGACCGATTGCAACATATTGACCAGGTAGTCGTAGCGCAGGATGTGTGCCAGTTCGTGCGCCAGCACCGCCTCCAGTTGTTGTGAAGTCAGTCCCAGCACCGTGGCGGCCGGCAGCAGCAGGGCGGGCCTGACCCAGCCGATCACGCTGGGGCAATCGACCGCCGCGGAAATCAGCACGCGTACCGGGCGCCCCAGTTTCAAGCGATCGCGCACGCCCGCCACGATGGCCAGCACTTCCTCTGCGGCGGGCAGCGCCTGGCGGCGCAGCGCCGAGATCCGCAATCCGGCCCACACCAGCCGCAGCGAGAAGAACAGCACGCCGATCGACCATAATGGCAGCGCCCAGCTCGCCAACACGCCCGACCACCCGGCCGGAGATCCCGCCAGATCCGTGGACGCGCCGTCGATCGTGCGCGGAATGGCGCCCACACATCCCACCGCCGCGTGCGATGCCGCCGGCGCATGGTACAGTATGCACGCCGTCACCACCGGCAGTATCGCCATGGCCGCCAGCGCCACGCAGC
>Ga0187847_10002618_pt1 | contig 14418 bp, 9 predicted proteins | sample June2016WEW_4_10_FD_132458 | JGI IMG/M metagenome (GOLD analysis project Ga0187847, IMG submission 132458) | Peatland microbial communities from SPRUCE experiment site at the Marcell Experimental Forest, Minnesota, USA - June2016WEW_4_10 | ecosystem: Environmental > Terrestrial > Soil > Wetlands...
AAAGCGACATATCTCCGGGCGCAATAGGAGAGTTGATATTCAAAGGGAAAAGAACAGGAGGGCGGAGGAGGAGGAGGATTACGCCAACTGCGGGATGCCGAATGCAATCGGCATCCCAGCAGCAGGCGGGGATTACTTAGTTAACGGAAGCTTTGATCCGGCGATGCGCCAGGACCAGTCCGATCATCGCGAGACCCAGAAGACCGATTTCCCGTGGTTCGGGAACGGTGCTGGTGGAGAACTCATTGACGACCTGCGAGATTCCAGCGCTGCCATTGGTTCCACCCGAGACGGTGAAGTCCTTGGTGATAAACAGCGTGGTGGTTGCAGGAATCGTGATCAGCTGCGACAGATTCGCTGGCGGATCGCTCACCTGGAAAGTATTGCAGTTGGTGTCGAGGCTGGTGCAATATGTTTCGCTGTAGTTCGTGCTGGCTCCGCCGGTAGGACTCGAAACCGATCCGTTGAAGTGGATGAACAAGTCAGTGATTGAGCCGCTCAGTGCTGTCACTTCAAAACTGATAGCGACGTCCTGCTCTTGGCCGGCGCTGACGCTCATGCCAGGATTGTAACTGAAACCAGCACCATCGAGCAGCGGATTAACTGCCGGATCTTCAACAGTAACAGCGACGCTGCCAGGAGTGGGCGTGACAGCCCCGCCAAGAGCGCTCGAAGTGAAGCCAAACAGGCTAAACTGAAGATTATCCGTGACGCAGGTAATGCTGGGGCCCGTGCCTGGAGGGTTGGGGTCATAAGACGCGTAAGTTGTGGCCGATGGGCAAGTGGATGCGGCCATCGCGGTGGATACACACACCACAAAAATAGCCACAAAAAGCGAAAGTCGTTTAAACCTAAAGTTCATTGCTATCTCCGATCTGAATAGGGTCATGCGAACTCCTCTATCGTAAGTGCTTTCCAGTAGATATGCAATACCCGGGCGCGGGGAATTGTACTAGTACTTGAGTGACCTCTTACGGTTAATGACTGACAGAAGAATCAAGGGTTTACACACCCTTCATTAGTACGGTGTCGAACATATTGGCCGGTAGCCTATTGGATGGGTGTAGTAACCGCGTTAGAAGTCCCGGTCGAGTTGCTAACAGTCGCTGAGGCGGAAGCAATGGTTTGTAGCAGGGTGATGCCAGTGGGTGGTGTCCCGGAAAAGGTGAATGGTACCGAGATCGTGAATAGACCACCAAAGGCTTGGGAGGCGGAGCTATCGAACCACGCCGGCGCCGCCTGGCTCAGATTCACGGGGACCTGGGAGTTTGGAAGACTGAATCCTGTTGCTGCAGTAAATTGCACGTTCAGTGTGGTCAGGCTCCGGGTGGTGGAATAGCCTGTGAAGTTCAGAACGACACTGTTGGTGCCGCTGCTGGCTACCGTGGCGGAAACCAACACAGGTGCCTCCGCGGGTACCGTAAACTGCAGCGTGGGGGGATTCGAAGGCGTAAGGCTAACCCCGCCAGCGGTCTCAAATGAGGGAGTCAGCAGAATGGTGCTGGCGACGGTCCCTGTTTGCATCAGGATCTGATTTCCCTGGCCGGCGAAGTCGGCTACCGTACCATTGGCAGGGATGGCGAACGGGACCGTGCGGAGACCGTTTGTGAACTGAACCGCAGGGTCGCTGCCCAAGGTCCCGGTAGTGGTCAGCGTAAGGACGCCATTGACATCCACCGGGTAGGGATTGGCTAGCGTCAAGGTGATGCTGGGCTGTGATTGGGGAGCCACGTTCCCGCTGACGCCGGAAATGGTATAGGCCGGGAGCGCAGGAGGTGCCGTTCCATTACCGCCCAATGAAACGGGCGTGGTGTTGATGAGCAGAGTGTCGCTGAGAAATTGAACCGCGGTGGGCGCAAAACTGATCATGAACGAGAAAGAAGCGCCGCCCGCGAGGCTTTTTGGCAATGAGGGCGTCCCGGTAACCGAGAACGAGCTGTTGACCCCTTGGATTGCGATATTCGATACGACAGCCGGCAGAGTGCCGGTATTCGTCACTGTGAAGGGGATGGATGCGGTCTTGGTCACTTGAACGGGGCTGAACACCACGCCAGTGACACCGTTGGTTCCGATGGTGAGCGTGGAACCGGCCGCAACATAGGAAAACTGCAGGTCCGATCCCAATCCCTTTCCGGTCAAATTAAACAAAGCGGAGCCAATCAACAACTGACCAGTTTGAGCGCCGGGCGCCGTGGGAGCAAAAGTGAGCGTAAACTGGAAACTGTCGTTCGTATTCAAAGTGTCCGGTAGCAGGGGGCCTCCGGTCACCTGAAAGGGGGCGGCTGTGCTGAGAGAGCCGATGGTGGCGGTTCCGTTTCCGGTATTCTGAACGCGAACTACCAAGCTGGAGGTTGATCCCACATTCGTATCGGGAAGAGTGATGGGGCCGGGTGGTGTGACAGTGGTGCTCTTGCCGTTTTGAACCAGCGTATAGACCAGCGTGGGCGCCGTACCAGTGCCTGTCAGAGCAACAGACAGGCTGGTGCCGTCGCCATAGGTAATCTGAAGCTCGCCGGTATCGGTGCCGGCCGCGGTGGGTGTATATTCAATCTCCACTGGAAGTGCTTCCTGATTTGGAACGGTTGCGGGCAAAGTCGGGCGCCCCACCAGCTGAAACGTTTTTCCGGTTCCAGTAACCGTAATGCCTGTGACCTGCCCAGGAGCGCTGCCATTGTTCGTAATATCCACGGTCAGCGCGACCGTGGTATTGATGGGCTGGGGATCAAAACTGAGGACTCCACCGCTCGCCAATGAAATAGCATTTCCGTCCTTGATGTAGCTCACCTGGAAAAAAGGGGATGTTCCGATGAGGTTCAGCGTGATGGCATTGGTGGAAACCACGGGCGGCGGGTTGCCGGATCCGGTTCCCGCCACCGTTTCGGTGAATGGCAGATTGAATATGGCGGTGACTTCGGCGGTGGTGGTGGGTCTAAATACCAGATCGAAGGAAAAGCTACCGCCAGGGCTGATAGTCAAAGGCAGCGTACCGGCCAGCGTTGCGGTGAATGCGTTGGATCCGAATACGGTAGGGGCCGCTGGGACATTGATCGTGCCGCTGCCGGCGTAAGTGGCCGTCACTTGAATGATCTGGTTCTGTCCGACGGACGCCGCGAAGGGGATTTGTTGTCCGTTGGGGATGGTCAGTACGATGCCATTGGAGGTCGCCACCATTTGCAAAGGAAACGTCTGCGCCGATGCCACCGCAGCCAATCCCGCACCGAACAAGACGCTAGCAGCAAGCCAGTGATGCCGCATTTATTCAACCCCCTTGATTGCGGCCACCGCCGCAGGGACAAAATAAATGGCAGGCCGGGGAGCCGTGGTAAATAGCCAAAGCGGTTCTCCCGATTTGACACGGGCGCCGATCACGAAGCTGTTGGGTCCCAAATTTCGGAGGCCGGTGGGTTGAAACCCCAGACTAATGGTGGCTTCGAGCTTCTGACTCGCGGGGTTATAGATGCCCACCTGCCTGTCACTCGCGCTAGCCACGAATACTACCGGTTGGTTGGCGGCATCGTGGCCGGCCGAGACAGCCATCGGATCGCGCAATTCCGGGAGAGGCAGAACCTGTGAGCTCCAGTCGCTGATAGTAATGGCGGACAGCTTCAAGGTGGAACCATCCAACGCATACAAATTTGCGCCATTTTCTGAAAATGACAAAGAAATCGGATTCTCCATTTTTGCCAGTGGAACAAATTCCTGGCTCGAGTTATTTAAATAAACACCACTTTTTGCACCCCGCATAGCGAGCGCGATCTGCTTGCCATCCGAGTTCACCGCAACGGCGGAAAGCGATCCGTCCAGGACCGACAGATTCAGGTAAGGATTGGCGCGCGGCGTCTTGGGCAGGCCGGCCAGTGTCTGAATCCAGTTTCCCGAAAGGGAGTACAGAACGGCAACGGAGCCGTCGCTCGACCATACGGCGCCCTCCGGCAGCCCAAATACGCCAGGAATCTGAGATGTGGAGACGTGCGCGGAGTCCAAGCCGGAAACGAAGACAGCATGACCGTCCTCAAAAGCGAAGGCGTAATTCTTATACGGCGCAACGGAGCCGAAGCTCACGCCGCTTAGGATGACAGGGCCGAAAGTGGCCGATCCCGGAAGGCCGTCCACCGCCCGTAAAGTCTGGGTGGGCGCATCGAAGATATAACCTTCCACGGGGCCGCTCAAGGACTGCGCGGAAATGACGCTGAATAAAGAGGCAAGCAAAAACAATATGATTAGGCTGCGCATAAAAATACTAGGGCTGTCCTACGGTGGGCGGTCCCGGCGTAACGGTGATCGGGACGGTGCCGCCGGTGGAAGAATGGCCGCCTCCGCGCGTCGCCAGAATGATACCTACCACAGCGCCGGCCGCACCCCCGATCAGGGCGACCTTTACCCAAGTAGGCGAATACCAATGGGCCTGTTTGGCGCCTTTTTTGGCACTCTCCACGATTCGAGTCACATTCGACATCTTGATCGTGGTTTCGCCCACTTCGTTTCCATAAGTAGCGGTGACGTGTATCTCAAAAGTTCCCACTTCGTTATTGGCCATCCAATTCACCGCGGCGGCCTCACCAGTTCCGTTGGACCTCACAGTTTGAGAAGTCTTGCCGCTCTGAAAAGCGGCGCCCGGTCCGTTCAATGGAAACCGGAATACCACCTCCGCGCCTTCCACCGGACGGTCATTCTGATCGAGAATCTGGATCACTAAGGGAGCCATGACGCGACGTTCCAGATCGTTCATTTCCCCATTTCCGGCCAGCACCAGGATCTTGAGGTTCTTGATCACGGGCAAAGGTGCTATGGGTTTCGCAGGAGTGCTGGCAGGCGGGGATTGGGGCTGCGCAGGCGCCGGTTGTGTGGCAGCCGGCGGATTCTGTGGCGCGGCGGGAGCCTGTTCATCGGCGTACAGCGGCGTGATAATCAGAATAGCCGCGAGCAACTGCGGCAACCAACGTTGGGTCCACAGATTTCCGTAAACGAGATGGTGCATCGTGATCACTCAGTGTATCATTCCGTGCCAGCGGCGAATCTCAACGAATCAGCGTAAAGATGATGTAAGGACCGCTCGTGAGCAGGATTTGGCCAACCGTCGTCCAAACGGTCCGCACAGAGGATCGGGGCACATACAGCACATCATTGGGCAGCAGCGGAAAATCGTTCGCTTTACCCGCGTATACATCGTTTACATCGATCTCGATCATGGCCCGCTTGGTGGAGTTCAAAATGGGCCGCAGGATTCGCACCTTGGTGCGCTTGGCATCACGGCTTAAGCCTCCGGCCTGTGTGAGGGCTTGCAAGAGGGAAATCGAGTCGCGCTCGCCGAGCTCAATCGCACCCGTTTTGGCAACTTCGCCGTTGATGTATACCTGTTCGGCGCGTTCCACGGATATAACATCAAACGGTTGCAGGACGATGTCCTCGGCGGGATTGACGTTTTCCCGCAAGCTCCCCATGCTGATCTCCACAGTGCTGATTTTCTTCTCGGGATCTTCGATGGCTCCCGGCAACGGAATTACCCCGTATTCGGCCCGCCGGGTGACCTTGATGTGCCGGCTCGCATTGGGGGTGAGGCCACCGATACTGACCAGCATCTCAACCAGCGTACGCTTGCCCTGCAGCGGATAGATTCCAGGTCTGGCGAATGCTCCGACGAAGAAAACCGGCTCGCTCCGGAACGCCGTCGGGGTGATGATTACCTGAGGATCGCGGATATACTCTTTGAGCCGTCTGACAATTTCCGCCTCCAATTCCTGCTGGGACAAGCCGCCAGCATGCACTTTGCCGACTAGCGGAAGGTTGATGTTGCCGTCCGCGTCGATCCGGAACGGTTTCTCGTTGATCTCCTCAGCGTTCGAGCGGATTAGAATCTGATCGTTAGGTCCCAGAATGTAGTTGGGTCGAATCGAATCGGGGGGAAGCTCTCGTGCTGGTGGTGCAGCCTGGTTAGGGTTCTGGCCGGTGTCGGGCGGGGGCTGTTGTTGCGCCGGTGTCTGCGCGAGAATCAGTAAACTAGTGGCTAAAATAAATGCGAAACACTTGATGGAGCGAAGCGTCCCATGCAGATGCATATCACCCTCTTCTTCCCGTCAGGTTATACGTCTCGAACGCGGTGGCGTAGTGCCACTCCTATCGGATCGCCCTGGTGGCAAAGGGCGAATCCAGTCTCTGTCAACCTCGGCAGACACGGATCGCTGAAGAAGCTGAACAGAAACTACCAGCCGGCATTTGCCCTTCACCTCGTCCAGAATGCCTTCCACCCCAGCCAAGGGCCCGCGCTCGATCAACACCCGGTGGCCCAATTCAAGAAATGGCCAAGGCATTACGAACAATCCGGATTGTACCATCCGCCGGACATTTTCGATCTCGTCATCGGGCACCGGCGCGGGAATTTTGCCGAAACCAACCAGCTCGACAACGCCTGGCGTTGTCAGCACAGGCAGCCGATCGGAAGGGTTCAGCCTGCAAAACACATAACCTGGAAAGAGAAACTGGTCCATCTCTTTCGTTCTATCAGACCAGCGGCGCTCAGTTTTCCAAGAAGGCGAGAACTCCTCGTAACCGCGTTCCCGCAAATGCGCCGCCGCGATCCGTTCGTGGTTGGAACGAACCCGGACCGCAAACCATGGATACCGAAGATTATTGAGAGCGGTTTCCGTATCGTGAAGCACTATCTTGAGTACCATAGCCCGTTCGTCTTGTACGGCCGGTTCTTTCCTGTTACGGAATACATTTAGATTGACGGATGAATTGACATTTGTCAATCAACTGGAGTTCCAGTACTCCAGGCGACGCTGTACTACTTAAGCCTCCCCCGATAGAACTTACTGCTTGTTTCCTACGCGCCTCAGGCGAGGCAGGCAGATCGCATTTTGAACCTACGTGTAAACGAGAGAACGAATAGGGAGAACCGGGCATAGCGAAGTACTAACCATATTCCGATTGGTGGGTTAGTAACAACTACTTATTAGCATGCGAACTACATACGGACTTTCATCGGCAGCAATGTTTTTCTTGATGGCGGCCTTGTCGCAGGCGCAGTCAATTTCGCCGGCCAGTGCAACACTCAAGCCGTCTCAGACACAACAATTTGCGGTTCCTAACGCTATCAGGACCGCTTACTCTTGGTCGATTTATCCAAGCACAGGCACTATCTCGGCCAGCGGATTGTACACAGCTCCGGCCACTATTACCGCGCCTACCACCGTTACGGTATATGCAGAATATGTGACGGCTCCTAGCCGCCCATACCTCTCCGCCACGGTGACCTTAATGCCTCAGGTGAGTATTTCAATCAGCCCTACCTGGATATCGATGACCAACGGCCAATCGGCGGTATTCACAGGCACCGTTACAGGAGCTACTGACACCGCCGTCACTTGGGCGGGGCCCACAGTTGGATCCGTGAACTCCGGTGGAGTCTATACAGTTCCCCTGTCGATCACTACTCCGCAAACGATTACATTGACGGTGTACAGCCAGTTGGATCCCACCAAGTCAGCTACCGCCACTATCGCTATAACGCCAACCATAGCGGTGTCGCTGAATCCGACTTCTACCTCACTCACGAGCGGGCAATCGACCTCGCTGAACGCCACGGTGACCGGAACCACCAACCCGGCCGTCACCTGGACCCTGTCCCCGCAAGTAGGAACAATATCGAATGGCGTTTATACGGCCCCCTCTCCGATCACCTCGGCGCAGTCCGTCACTGTGACGGCCACCAGCCAGGTAGCCACAGGGGCCACTGCCAGCGTAAACCTTTCTCTGGTGCCAGCCGTGTCGATTGCGGTAACGCCGACGTCTAAGACGCTGACTTCTGGTCAATCGGCCACATTTACAGCTAGCGTGAGCGGATCGAGCAACACCGGGGTGACCTGGAGTGTCACGCCTGCGGTGGGAACAGTCGCCAGTGGTGTTTACACAGCGCCAGCATTGGTGACCACGGCGCAATCGGTGACTGTCAAGGCCACCAGCGCGGCCGATAGCACCAAGAGCGCCAGTGCGACAGTCTCGTTGACACCTTCCGTGTCGATCAGCATGACGCCTTCGTCGGCTTCGCTGACCGGCGGGAAATCCAGCACATTCACAGCCACCGTCAAAGGATCGAGTAACACCAGCGTGAACTGGTCGATGTCGCCCTCGGTTGGAACCTTGGCCGCCGGCGTTTACACCGCCCCAAGCATTATTGCCTCCGCGCAAACGGTGACAGTCACGGCCGCAAGCGCCGCTGACCCCACCAAGAACGTCAGCGCCAAAGTAAGTTTGGTGCCAGTCGCCGTTACGGTATCACCCTCCACGGCTTCACTCACCGGTGGACAATCCTCCACTCTGACCGCCAGCGTCACTGGTTCGAGCAACACGGGCGTAAGCTGGTCAATCTCGCCGTCAGTTGGAACTGTGGTGGGCGGAGTTTACACCGCGCCGGCGGTCATCGCGGCCGCGCAAACTATCACGGTGAAGGCCACCAGCACAGCCGATGCCACCAAGAGTGCTAGCGCGGCCATAACACTGACGCCAGTGGGAATCACGGTTTCGCCGACGGCAGCTACGCTCTCTCAAGGGCAATCCACCACGCTAACCGCCAAGGTCAGTGGATCAAGCAACCTGGGCGTAAACTGGTCGATCTCTCCCGCGGTGGGAAGCATAATCAGCGGAGTGTACACCGCACCCGCAAGCATCGCATCCGCGCAAACCGTCACGGTGACGGCCACCAGCGCCGCCAATCCCGCTAAGACAGCCAGCGCCGCGATATCGCTGACTCCGCCGGCGCCTGCGGTATCTATCTCAGTGACCCCAACCAGCGCGTCACTGACCGGCGGACAAGGCGCGGTATTCGCCGCCACGGTTACGGGTTCAAGCAACCTGGCCGTAAATTGGACACTGTCGCCGCAGCTAGGAACACTGACGAATGGAGTCTACACAGCCCCGGCGTTGATCCTACTGCAGCAGACGGTCACGGTGGCAGCGGTCAGCGCGGCCGATCCCACCAAGATCGCCGCGGCTTCGATAACACTGATCCCCTCAGTATCCGTTTCGGTAGCGCCCACCACAGCGTCGCTCTCCCCCAGCCAATCGCAGCAATTCAGCGCTTCATTGAGCGGCACGACGAATCCGAATGTCACATGGTCGATGTCGCCGAGCGTGGGAAGTTTGGGCAATGGTCTTTACCAAGCGCCTGCGACAATTAACAGCCAACAGACTGTCACGGTTACAGCAACGAGTTTGGCCGATCCAACCAAAACGGGCAGTGCTACAATTACCCTCGTACCGACGGTTGGCATCGCGTTAACGCCCTCTTCTACCTCTCTTACTGGCGGCCAATCGACCCAGTTCAACGTATCAATCGGCGGGGTGCCATCCACGGCCGTTACGTGGGCACTCGCGCCGTCGGTCGGTACAATCACAAACGGAGTGTACACGGCCCCCGTGACTGTCACCGCCTTACAAACCATTGTGCTTACGGTCGCGAGCATCGCGAACCCAACACAAACGGCTACCGCCAACATTACGCTTACGGCTTCGACGGGCTCTGGTACCAGCGTCAGCCCGAGCATCGCTTCTTTGAGTCCTTCGGGGACTCAGCAGTTCACAGCATCCGGTTTGGGAACAAATCCGGTCTGGACTCTTAGCCCCGCCACCGGAACGATAACGTCGGCCGGGCTTTACGCCGCACCGAGCAGCGTAACTACGCAGACTACAGTTACGGTTACAGCTACCAGCGCCACGGATTCTACGAAAGCGGCCTCCGCCAGCGTGACATTAAATCCAGCGGCGAGCCAAACCGCGCCGCCAACCACGATTACCTTGCCTGTGGAGGTGATGGGGGCGAATGGAACAACTGCGACGGTTTCATTCAACATACCTGCCGGAACGAACCTGAGCGGATTGAATCTTTGGATGCAGATCCACGGACTTCGAACTGAGACCCAAGCCAGTGTGCAGCTCAACAGCGGCGGCTGGCAGCCAATTGCGCAGGGCCCAGTTACTCTATTGGGGCAAGCCAGCGCCTTCGGTGGAATCGGTGGTGGTTTCCACACTATCCAGATGACTATGCCCGCAACATCCATCACCACCGGCACAAACACTCTGGCTTTCAAATTCAATGCAACGGACGGGAGAGTAAGTGGATTCAGAGTGCTGGCCTTCAATATTCAGGACAGCAACGGGAATTCGCTGCTGCCATCCAGCACATTTGTGCAGGATGATCCGAGTACGTGGCAGCCGCCATTGTCGGATCAGTCCGACATCACAGCAGGCCAAGCTCTGTGGCGGACGGCGTCGCTAAAGGTACCCACCACGTCCGGTGGCGCCACGGCGATCAAAGCGCATTGCATGGATTGTCATTCCGAGGACGGCCGGGATCTGAAATATTTCAACTACTCGAACTACTCGATCCACTCGCGCGCCGTTTTCCACGGGCTCACAGCTCAGCAAGGCGATCAGATCGCAAGCTATATCCGTTCCCTGAATTTACCGAATCCCGGGCGGCCCTGGAATCCTCCCTATCAGCCGGGCCCCGGCTTGGATTCTCAACCGGTTTCCAACTGGGCAGCTGGCGCTGGCCTGAGCGCCGTGCTGGATACGGATGCCGATATGGAGCCGTTCTTGGTCCCCGGGGGCAGTACATCGGCCTGGGCGGCCACCAGTTATCTCAATCAGCGTGAGCTTCCCATCACCCTGCAATTACCAGATTGGAATTCATGGCTGCCAACCATCCATCCGATGGACGCTTTCGGTTCCGCGTTTACCGGGAGCACCTGCAATTCGGATTACGCGCTGGTAAGAAGCGAACTTCAGCCGAATTCAACCAGCGCTTACAAGTACGGCTTGCAATATTTAGATGAGTGGGGCGTAGCCTGCAGTGGCTACTTCCTGCCGCCGATCGATGGAACGAACAACTGGACTCCCACTCTCGCCAGCTCGGTGTATGCGGCGGCAGTGTGGCAAATGGTAAAGCTTTGGGAAATCAACCAGGAATTCGGACTCGAGGGTATGAATCAGGTTGCATTTGGATCCAAGGCGAATGTGCGGGGTTGGTATACGACGCAAGCCTTCAATACTTCTCCGAATTTGCTGCACATCCCAGTGGGACCCGGCATCGGAAACGGCACTTCAGCGGCCTGGACTTACATTGGCTACACTTGGTATCACATTCAATTGATCTTTAACGATGGGCAAGGTCAGCTCACCAACCGTCCCATCGACTACGGCTACGCCGCGAGTTCGGTAAGGAATCTCTCCCTCTCATGCGGGGATGCTCCTTTGGCCATGCTCGATTTCGTATGGCTGATCAAGGCGCTACAAGAGAACACGCTCAACGGAGGTGGTCCGGATCCCACGGGCGGCGCCTACGGCTTCACACCTACTGAAGGATCGCCTCTGGATCTTGTGGATTCCGGATTCGATACCGACTGGTCGGCCACCAGTCCGTCCACGCGCGCCCAACTTACTGAGGATTTCGTAAAGGCATGGTTTGCTCAAATCTCCAGCTACTCGGTCTCCCAGTACTATACCGGCAAGGATGGCAATGGACGGCCTTGGGCATCTGCCACCGAAAACGTTTCTCAAGATAATTACCTCACGGAATTTGGCGGGCAGGTGTGGTACATGCTTCCAAGATTGCGCTATGTTGGCGTCGACGCGAGCCTGACCTATCAGATCTCTGCCTGGGCGGCTACTCTCTGGCCAAAAACAAACTGGGCAGCCGTCAATTCGGCCACCTGCACCAGCTTAGGGACCTGCACTTCGGATGTCCCGTAATACAACTTCGCGGCGCCGGCCCCGGACCATGGGCCGGCGCTGTTCATCGCGGAAGGCGGCCCGGCGATTTTTAGGTTGGCTGTTTTTCGGATGTCTCGGCCGGCCCGCAATGGAAGCGACTCTCCAACGTCGTGATCAGATCCGCGGATCTCTGTTGGTCGAACTTCCTTGCAAATAAGCAAGTGGAGCCGAGCAGCCTATCGAGGTCTTGTAGGTCGAGGGTCTTGGGAAGCGTGGTTGCCTTGGCATTCCAATCGATATAGCGGCAGCCATGCTCGTTGGACAGGAAGTATTCCGGGCGATGCACTGCTGTTTCAAAATCATGAGTAATTCGTGGCGCGAAGGGCGAATGCTTGACAATCGAATGAAAGAAGATCTCATCCGGGCAAAGGGTGTATTTAAAGAACGAATAATATTTTCGGTTGGACTTGAGGATACCCAGGATGTAGGCCACACAGTCGCGCGTCAACGCCCACCATTGAGCTCCGTGATACAGACGTATCCCTTTGTATGAATGCGCTATGGCGCCCGGAAAACCTCTTCAGGATCGGGTACGACGAATCGATGACCAATAAAAACTGACCTTCCTCGAGTCGGAGTTATTCTCCGACGGCCCGAGCGATCGGTCGACACGCATAAATTCCTGGTTCGATTCAAAGGCGGCCAGGATCTGGCTTTTACTCTTGATGGGAAAATCGGATCCACTCAGCAGGCAAAACCTGTAAAACGGCGCTCCGAAGGCGAGCGCCGCGGTTACGAGCGCCAGCGTAGTCTGAATCTGGCTGAAGCCTCCCTAGTTTACCTTGCACCTCTGCTTGAGGAAAACGACGTTCGGTTTCTCTCCAACCAGCTGCTTGAAAATCGTATCGTTTGGATGAAGAAGGCGCAATCCGCCGAGTCGAGAGTTTCGATTAGCCTCGCGAGATGATTGGGCTGGTGGTGCGCCAAGATGAGGTACGCCGTCAGCACTTTATCGTAGCAGTAGTAGCCGGCAGGGCTCGCGTTTGGGACGGAATGATTGTGGCCGGAGCCCAAGCGGAGGAACTGGGTTCGGGCAGCATAAGCAGCATAAAATGATGGGCGGCGTCCTTGGAATAATCCCCGGACGCCGCCCATGCCGTCTGTTCGAATTTATCTACAGTTCCAGCCTTTACAGCTGTTCCTGCTGTACATCAATCCGAACTACATTTCCCCAAGCCGGTGCAGGTGGCGGAGTTGTTGAGAGTCCACTTCCCGGCGGGCCAGAGAGTGGCCGCCCAGGCGGAGATTTGATAGGTCAGGTTCGGATCGACACCTATGTATCGCAATCTGGGAAGCGCGAACCAAATCTGTCCTCCAAACTCTGACAGGAAATTATCTTGCGTAACGTGTTCGGTGACGGATGCCCAAGGCCGCCCATTGCCATCTTTGCCGTTATAGTACTGGGCGACCGTGAAGCGGGAGACCTCAGCGAACCAGGCCGTTACGTAATCCGTTGTGAGTTGGGCACGCGTGGACGGCGAGGTAGCGGACCAGTCGCTCTCAAATCCAGTATCTACCAGGTCAACCGGGGCACCGGCGGTGGGTGCAAAGCCGTACGCACCAACCGTGGGGTCCGGGCCGCCTCCGTTGAGCGTATTCTCTTGCAGCGCCTTGATCATCCACGCCAGCGCCAAGTTGGCTTGCGGCGTTCCCCGGGTGAATAGTGAGAGATCTTTGACAGAGCCCACGGTATAGCCATAATCTACAGGGCGGTTCGTGAGCTGGCCCTGGCCATCATTGAGCAGTAGTTGGATGTGATACCAGATGTAGGCGGTGTAGTGCCACGACGCTGCTGAACCATTTCCAATACCCGGGCCAACCGGAATGTGAAGTATGTTGGGCGAGGTATTGAAGGCTTGCGTAGTGTACCAGCTGCGCACATTCGCTTTAGATCCGAATGGAACCTGGCTCATTCCTTCGAGCCCGAATTCCTGGTTTATTTCCCAGAGCTTCACCATTTCCCAAAGCTGCGTCGAATACACCGCGGACGCACGGGTTGCATTCCATCTGCTCTCCAGAGGGACAAGAAAGGTAGCGCCACAGTCTATGCCCCATTTGCTGAAGTACTGCATGGAGCTCGTATAGGCGCTCGCGGAGTTAGGCTGCAAGTTGGCGCGAACCAGTGAATAATCGGAGAAGCAGGCGCTGCCGGTAAAAGATGAGCCGAAAGCATCCATCGGATGGACGGTGGGAAGCCAAGAGTTCCAGTCGGGCAACTGCAGAGCGATTGGCAACTCTCGAGGATTGAGATATTGGCTAGCGCCCCATCCGGCCGTGCTGCCGCCGGGGACGAGGTAGGGCAGCATGGCTGCATCGCTGTCCAGGACCGCATCCAGGCCCGCGCCAGCCGCCCAGTCGGAAACCGGTTGCGAATCCAAGCCGGGACCCGGCTGATAGGGAGGATTCCACGGCCGCCCGGGATTCGGTAAATTCAGGGAACGAATATAGCTGGCGATCTGATCGCCTTGCTGAGCTGTAAGCCCGTGGAAAACGGCGCGCGAGTGGATCGAATAGTTCGAGTAGTTGAAGTATTTCAGATCCCGGCCGTCCTCGGAATGACAATCCATGCAATGCGCTTTGATCGCCGTGGCGCCACCGGACGTGGTGGGTACCTTTAGCGACGCCGTCCGCCACAGAGCTTGGCCTGCT